>Ga0126371_10002257_pt1 | contig 16559 bp, 15 predicted proteins | sample PanSoiMetaPlot_4_FD_110145 | JGI IMG/M metagenome (GOLD analysis project Ga0126371, IMG submission 110145) | Tropical forest soil microbial communities from Panama - MetaG Plot_4 | ecosystem: Environmental > Terrestrial > Soil > Tropical forest > Bulk soil | place: Panama | collected 2016-02-17 | reverse complement strand
GCCTGCTGGGTAAGGGAAGCGTCGAGACAGTAACCGCATATCCGAACCGCACTTCGCCCACTGTTCGTGGCAAGACCATCATGGCGATGTTCTTGGGCGTCAGCCCGCCGAACCCGCCGCCCAATGTTCCGCCGCTCAAAGAAGTCGCCAACAACGTACACGGCGGCGCCAAGCCAACCATGCGCCAGCAGATGGAGGCGCATCGTGTTCGCGCCGATTGCGTCCAGTGCCACAAGATCATGGACCCGATTGGATTCTCGCTCGAAAATTTCGATGCCATCGGCGGCTGGCGAACCACCGACGACGGCAATCCTATCGATGCCTCCGGCCAGTTGGTCGACGGCACGAAAATCAATGGTGCTGTGGATTTGCGGAACGCGCTGGTGCGCTACTCGCCGCAGTTTGTCCGCCTCGTGACCGAGAAGCTTATGATCTACGCGCTCGGCCGCGGCACCGAATATTACGATATGCCTCTGATTCGCGCCATCGTCCACGACGCGGAGAAGACCAACTACCGCTTCTCCTCGCTGGTACTCGGAATCGTCAAAAGCGAGCCGTTCCAGATGAATCAGAAGGTACAGATCAGTTCCAATGCGCCAGAGCCCCAGCAGCGCGCCTCGCGCTAAGGCGTCTGCCGGGCCGTTAGTAGAGAAGTGAGAAAATAGGGAGACTCGATAACAATGTTTATTACTAAGAAGCACATCTCACGGCGCACGATGCTGAAGGGGACGGGGGTCGCTCTGGCCCTGCCGCTGCTCGATTCGATGCTGCCGGCGCAAACACCTCTTGCCAAAACTGCTGCTGCCGGAAAAACGCGCTTTACCGGCATTTTCGTTCCGCACGGGATGGCGCCCGGCTACTGGATTCCCGAAAAGCCGGTGCTCGAAGCCGGTAAGTTTCCGTTCATCATGAAGCCGCTCGAGCCGTTCAAGGATCACACGGTCATCCTGAGCGGAATGTGGTCGAAATCGGCCGAGCCGCCTCCCGGCGTGACCGGCGCGGACCATTGGGTGGCCTCGGCCTTCATGTGCGCCGACAAGCCCAAGAAGACCACCGGCGCCGACATCCAGGACGGCACCACCATCGATCAGATCATCGCGGGGAAGATCGGCCAGGAAACGCTGGTGCCGTCACTGCAGCTCGCCATCGAAGATCCGGGCGCTAACTCCAGCAACTGCGGCGAGGGTTATAGCTGCGCTTACACGAATTCGATCTCGTGGGCATCACCCACCCAGCCGCTGCCCATGGAGCTGAATCCCCAAGTGGTGTTCGAGCGGCTCTTCGGCGATGCGCAGGCGAAGACCCCGCAGGAGCGCGCCGCCCGCCGCGAGCAGGATCGCAGCATCCTCGATTCGGTCGCGCAAAGCCTGGCGCGGTTCAAGAAAGATCTGCCGGCCGGTGACGTCGCCAAGCTCGATGAATACACCCAGGACATCCGCGAGCTGGAGCGCCGCCTGGAAATCGCCAAGAAAGCCACCGGCGAAGTTTCCAGCGAAGGCGTTGCCGTTCCCACAGGCATTCCGGAAGCTTTCGATGAGCACGTCAAGCTGCACTTCGATCTGCAGGTGCTGGCCTACAAGGCCGACATCACGCGGGTGTCGACCGTGCTCTTCGCCCGCGATCTCACCGGCCGCGCCTATCCGGCTAGCGATGTGCCGAGCCTCAGTTTCCACGGTGGCTCGCACCACGCCGAGAATCCGGACCGCATCGCCGAATATTCCAAGCTCAACCAGTATCACGTCAAGTGCCTGGCCTATTACATCGACAAGCTGGCCAAGACGCCCGATGGCGACGGCACGCTGCTCGACCACTCGTTGGTTCTCTATGGCACCAACATGGGCGACTCCAACCAGCACCTGCACTACGACGTGCCACACATCCTGATTGGCGGCGCCGGCGGGCAGCTCAAAGGCGGACGTCACCTGGCTTTTCCGACCAAGACCATCACCACGGGCAACCTCCTGCTGAGCCTGATCAATCTGTATGGCGTTCACCAGGACAGCCTCGGCGATAGCACCGGATTTCTTACCGGTCTCGTGTAATCGGTCGTCTGCCGGGAGGAGCAGAGGAATGCGCTTGAAATCTGTCTTCACAACTTGTGCTGCCGGGTTGGGTCTTTGTCTCGCCGCGACCGCTGGGGCGACTTCCAGCCCGGTGGCTGACGCCGCCATGAAAGGCGATACGCTGGCCGTGGCTGCCTTGCTGCAAAAGAAAGCCGACGTCAACACGCCACAGGCAGATGGCGCCACCGCGATCCAGTGGGCTGTATACCGCAACAACCTGCCGCTGGCCGACGCACTGATTAAAGCGGGCGCTAACGTCAAGTTGGCCAACCGCGACGGCGCTACTCCCCTCTCGCTCGCCGCCGAAAGCGGCAGCGCGGCGATGATCGAAAAGCTCATCGAAGCTGGCGCCGATCCCAACGAGCGCCGGCCGAACGGCGAGACCCCGCTTATGATGGCGGCTCGCAACGGCAACGTGGCGGCGGTGAAGGTGCTGCTCGATCACCGGGCCGATGTCAATGCCAAAGAGAATCTGCGCGGCACCACGGCCCTCATGTGGGCTGCCGAACAATCGCATCCGGATGCCGTCAAGGTGTTGCTCGATCACGGCGCCAACAAAAGCGCGGAAACCAATCCGGACACCCGGAACTCGAGGCTCAACATCGCGCCCAGCGTGCAGCAGCGTCTGAATTCCGCACAGGGTTCCGGCGGCCTCGGCGCCTTCGGAAATCGCGCGCGCGCCAACCGCGGACCGCGTCCCGGCGCCGGTGCGGGCGCCCCTGGTGGCATTTCAGCCGACGACTTTGACGCACTCGAAGCCTTCTTCCGCGGACCACAGGTGAAAGACGGCGGCGGCCTCACGCCTCTGTCCTACGCCGCCCGGGAAGGCTGCTTCGACTGCGTGAAAAGTCTCGTGGAAGCCGGCGCTGACGTGAACCAGCTCACGCTCTATGGCTGGAGCCCGCTACTGGTCGCTACACAAAACCGGCACTACAAAATCGGCGCATACCTGCTGGATCACGGCGCCAATCCCAACCTGCCGAATAAAGGCGGCTGGGCTCCGCTCTATCTCGCCATCGACAACCGTAATATCGAGAGCGGCGACTATCCGGTGCGCAAGCCCGACATGGACCACCTCGATTACATCAAGCTGCTGATCGAGAAAGGCGCCAACGTCAATGCCCGCATCTGCGGCGTGCAGTCCACTGAGAAAGACTGCAAGGGCGACACCACCGAGACCCGGACCAACTTCACCATGCAGTGGCTCTACGAGGACGGCGCCACGCCGTTTTTGCGTGCAGCGCAGTCGGGCGACACCGTCCTGATGAAGCTTCTGCTCGCCAAAGGCGCCGATCCCAAGATCGCCACCGCGCACAACGATACCGCACTGGCTGTCGCCGCCGGCATCGGCTGGGTGGAAGGCGTGACCTTCGAGTGGTCGCCGCAGCAAAGCGTCGAGGCCGTCAAAATGTGCCTCGATCTCGGCATCGATCCCAACGTCGCTGACGACCAGGGCCGCACCGCGCTACACGGAGCTGCGCACAAGGGCCGCACCGAGGTGATTCAACTGCTGGTCGATCACGGCGCCAATCTGGAAGCCCACGACCTGGGCAGCCGCGACACCGTGAACGGCGCCATGAAAGGGCTCACCTGGATTCCGCTCGACTGGGCGCGCGGCCTCGTCCGCGTCGGTGTGCAATCGGCGATCGCGCATCCCGAAGCCGAAAAACTTCTGGTGAAGCTCATGACCGATCGCGGATTGCCGATTCCGCCGCCGCCCAAGTCATCGATCTGCCTGACCAAGGGCACCAACGGCTGCCAGTAGCGGCGCCCTACGCCGCGCGCGAACGGCTTCGACCGCGAACAACGCCAGCGTATATCCCGTCACCGCCAGGTGTCCAGGCAATTCGTTGTTGCTGAGCAGGATCAGATACGGGATCGGCGTCATCAGCAGCACCCCCCACGTCTGCATCCAAAGTGGATAGTCTCCTTCGAACGGCAGCATCAGCGCCGGCAGCAGGAGCAGCGCATCATATGCATAAGCGTGTGGGCTCACGAGGAGCCCGCCGGCTAGGGTCAGCGCCATGGCAGCCGGAAGGGGAAGCTGCCGGCCGAGCACCCAGCATCCACCCGCGACTGCCAAGGCCCCGGCGATGACGAGTGGCGTGCTGCCCCCGAACATCGATAACAATCCGGTGAACGTCGGCATGCGATCCGCAGCCGGGTTGAATTCCGGCGTGCGCGAGAGCGCCAGCAGCAGCCCCGGCCAGCCAGTGCCTTCCACCGCGAACGAAACCAGCAGGATCACCGCGCCTCCGGTTGCGCCGCCCAGCACGGCCCTCCATTTTCCACGCGCCGCCAGCAGAATCGGAAATAGCAGCGCCAGTTGCGGTTTGGCCGCGCACGCGGAGAGCGCAACGCCTGCCCAAAACTCCCGGCCGCTGAGCAGCAGCCGGAGTCCCAGCGCGACGAAGAACAGGAACAACACTGAATCCTGCCCGAATGTGAGGCACATCACGGTCGGAACAGACCAGCACAGCGCCGCCGCTAATCGTTCCCATCGCGAGAGAGGCCACAAGGCCACCACTGCGGCCAGAGCTCCGAAACCAAAGCCCATCCACAACACCCGCGCCACCGCATAGGGCATCGCCGAGAGAGGCCGAAACGCGAAGGCGAAGAAGGGAATCCTCCCGAACGGCACGGCGCGGCTGGTGTGCTGCAACTCCAGCGGCTGGAGAGCGGCCGGGTCATACAGATGGCCCGTCCCCGTCAACTTCCCCGCGGAGTAAAATTCGTTGAAATCGACACCCCAGGTGATCGGGCTGTGCAGCGCTAGGGCTGTGCCAAAGACGATGCCGGCGACGCTCATCGCGAGGTATGTCACGATCGCTGCGCGGCTTCGCCGGTGCCTCATTCTTCCAGCCTTGCACACCCGGCGCGGCACAGCCTTGTTGCCTTTCGATAACACGGCCTGCGCCCGCCGGGCATCCGCTTCGCCGCGGAGTATACTCGGCTCTGGGATGAGCGCCGATTTTCTGGTTGACGGCCTGGTCTGGTATATCGTCTTCTTGCTTTCCACAACTTGCCACGAAGCGGCTCATGCTTGGGCGGCCAAATTGGGAGGCGACCTCACTGCGTTCCACGGCGGCCAGGTCTCGCTCGACACGGTGCCCCACGTCCGCCGCGAGCCGTTCGGCATGGTCGTGTTCCCCATCCTCTCCTACGTGATGGGTGGCTGGATGATGGGTTGGGCGAGCGCTCCTTTCGATCCCTACTGGGCACAGCGCCATCCGCGCCGCGCCGCCTGGATGGCGGTTGCCGGACCGGCAGCCAATTTCTCCCTGGCGCTTCTCGCCGCCGTTCTGATTCACATCGGGATTTGGGTCCGGGTGTTCGAACACCCAGACGAAACCGGATTCATGCACGTAGTGGCCGCCGTCACTCCCGGCGCAGCCGCCGGCGTGGCCACCTTCCTGAGCCTGATGTTCACCCTGAACCTGCTGTTGGGAACCTTCAATCTGTTGCCCGTTCCCCCGCTCGATGGCTTCGGCGCGGTAGGTCTGCTTCTCCCCGAAGACGCCGCCGCGAAATTTCAGGCGTGGGGCCAGTCCATGCGCGGCTTCAGCTATCTCGGCCTGTTGGTGGCCTGGAGGATCTTTGACCCGCTGTTCGCGCCTGTCTTCTCTTTCGCGCTCAAGCTCCTGTACCCGGGCGTGGGCTACTCGTAAGCGTCCGGCGCCATCGCCGCAAATTCTGCGATCCTAAAGGTAGGAGGGGAGTCATGGAAATCGATCGGAAGGCTTTCCTTTCCAGTCTCGGCGGCGCTGCAGCCCTCAATATGATGAGCGATGAAGCCAAGGCGGACGCCCTCGAAGAGCACATGATGTTTCAGCTGAATCGAGCGACGCCGAACGGCCCCGCCGGGGGCCCGAAGTTCCCCACCGCGGCTGAAATCGAGGCGCAGATCGAAACCCGGCCGTCGCGGCGCGGCGTCGGCACCCTGTTCGTCAGCCCGCGCGGTAATGTAAGAAAACTGCCGACCATGCCGGCCCAGCCCACTCTGATCGATTTCTTCAATTTGCGCTTCCAGGACACCGCCAACCACGTTCTGCAGAGCGCCAATCTGGCCAAGAAGAACGGCATGTCGGAGGAGATCATTCTGGCGTGCCTGCTGCACGACACGGTGCAGGCGCTGATCAAAGTGGACCACGGCTGGTGGGGCGCGCAGCTATTTGAGCCGTACGTTTCCGAGAAGACCGCATTTGCCATTCGCTACCACCAGGCTCTCCGCTTCTACGAAGACAAGGAAAACGGGTACGAGTACCCGGATTTGTATCGGCGCATGTTCGGAGTTCATTACAAGCCCGAACCCTACATCGAAGCGACTTACCAGATGGTGCGCAAGCACAAATGGTACATCTATCCGCGCCAGGTGACCGTGAACGATCTGTACGCGTTCGAGCCCAACGTGAATCCGCAGTTGGAAGAGTTCGCCGGTATCATTGGCCGCCACTTTAAGCAGCCCAAGGAAGGCTTGGGGTTCGACAACAGTCCGGTGGCGCACATGTGGCGCTCGATCATCCGGCCGGATGCGCCGCTCTAGCGGCGCGGCTTCAGCTTCTCTTCCACGCTGCGGACTTTGTCGTCCATCGTCTGTTCCCGATCCACTCGGGTTCCGAACCGCATATTGGTCGAGATACGCGGAATGCCTTGCGTGTGCAGCGCCTCGTGGCACCGCTTCACGGCCGCGAACACCTGGTCCCACTCCCCTTCGATGTTGGTCCCGTAAGCATGGAGGCGCGTACTCAACCCCGCCTCCGCGAAAATCCGCTCGCACACCGCAATCTCTTTCGAAACGGAAACGCCCACCCCCAGTGGGATGATGCACACATCCGCAATCACATTCATATTGATATTGTGGCGCGCCCTGAGGCCGGCTACCGCCGCTCCCGTGCGCTCTTCCGGACGATCTCGTCAAACCCCGCCAGTAATTCTTCGCGCCGCGAGTAGGGCCCCGGCGTATACGCACGGCTCTGGATCCCCAGTTGCGACTGCTCCACGATGTGCCAATCCTCGCGATTCGTACGGTCCCAGAACGCCACCGCATCGCTACCATCAAACCCCGGCTTCGCCAACTCGGAAGAATGGAAATACCACTCGCATACGATTTCAGTCCGGTCCACCGCTCGCGGCCACAGCGTATGGATCAGCATGTAATCGGGATGCAGCGCCAGCAGCAGGTTCGGATAAATCGCGTAGTAGTAGACGTGCCGGCGTTGGAATTCATCCAGGCCGGGCAGATACGGGCGCCGTAGCCGCCCGTTTTCGCTCATTGTCTGAGCGCCGCCGGAAAATCCCATCGCGCCGCCGATATATGCAGCGCTGGGCGGCTCATTGTCCGCGCCCAGGTAGTCGGTCAGCCGGTTGAGCCCCGGATGCACCAACGGACAGTGCAGGCACTCGTTGTAATTCAGCACTACCAGCTTCCAGTTGGCTTTCACGTCGTACACAATCCGCCGGCCCAGGCGCAGCTCTTCCATCCGCCACGCCGCGAATTTCTTCGGAAGCGCGCCCAGTTGCCGTGCCAGCGGTTGGGGCTTCTTGCCTAGATGCAGAAAAATGTGACCGTCCCAAAGAGAAGTGGGAACCGCGTGTAGCGGATAATCCTCCCGCGCGAATCCCACGCCTTCCATGTGCGGCGCTCCGATCAGCCGGCCGTCCAGCCCATAGGTCCAGCCGTGATAGGGGCACAGGATACGTCCCTCGAACCTGCCCTCGGCCGCCGCGCACAGCCGCGTCCCGCGATGCCGGCAGACGTTGTAAAACGCGCGCACCCGGTCCTGGTCGCGCACCACCACCAGGCTCTCGCCCGCGATCTCGCGAAGAAAGTAATCGCCCGGATTCGGAATGGCGTCGGCGCGCCCTGCGCAGAGCCAGCGCTGCCCGAAGAATCGCTCGATCTCTGCGTCGAACAACCGCGGGTCCGTATAATAACGCGCCGGCAGCGTCTTGGCGTGGGTCTTCACAGTCACATCGTACCGAAAGCATCGGGCGAGAGAGGAGCAGGTCTACCGCACGCTACCACCCGGCTCGCAAGCTCACTCAGTCAGCGTGCCTCTCGACGTGCGATGCAAGGCCGCCGGAGAGAGCGTGTGCTGCGCCTGCGTCACCACAACGGGCTGGTTCTGATTCTGCAAATACGGATCGGGCGATCCGGTTAGCGGATTGATGCCGGGAAAAACGGAAACACGACAAACGGGAACATCTTCGACCTTTGGCCCCTTTGCGGCTGGCCGGGCCCGATCGGATCATGCTTGCCGATCTCAAGTGTGGCTCTTTTCGGATCGGCCTATCGGAAATTGTTAGGTCCGACCGCTTATTCTGAATTCTCCAGATCGATCCGCGCCTCCCGCCGAGAGACGAGCCATCCATCCGCCCAGGTTGTATACTCGGTAGACCAGCAACTCAAAACACCTTCTGATTGGAGCATCGCCATGAGAAGGATCCTGTCGGCCGCTGCAGTGGTGGTCCTAACCGCAGCTCTCTCGCAAGGACAAAGCGGCAAGGAAAAACCGAAGCCGTTCGAGGTCACCGAAACTACTATCGAGCAGGTTCACGCCGCCTTTAAGTCGAAAGAACTGACGGCGCGCCAATTGGTGCAGGGCTATCTCGATCGCATCCGCGCCTACGATCAACAGGGGCCGAAGCTCAACGCCATCATCACCGTCAACCCGAAAGCTCTGGAAGAAGCCGATCGATTGGACGCCGAGTATACGCGCTCTGGACTCGTCGGGCCGCTGCATGGCATCCCCATTCTGGTGAAGGATGAGATCGACACCGTCGGCATGCCGACTTCGCTGGGGTCAGTATTATTCAAGGATTATCGGCCGCCTCGCGATGCGTTTGTCGTCGCGCGCCTGAAGAAAGCCGGGGCGATTATTTTGGGGAAGACGACTCTGAGCGAGTTTGCCGCCGGTGATACCTACGGCTCCCTATTCGGCGCGACACACAATCCGTACGATCTCACCCGCACCGTCGGCGGTTCTTCGGGTGGTTCGGGAGCCGCTACCTCGGCGAATTTCTCGACCGTTGCGGTGGGAGAAGAAACCGCCGCGTCTTTGCGCCGGCCCGGATCCTGGAACGGCATCGTCGCCATGCGGCCGACCGCCGGCTTGGTGAGCCGCACTGGCATGTACGACGGCTATCCCTCGGAGCCGGCCTCGATGGGCCCCATGGCCCGCACGGTCGAGGACCTTGCTGTCTTGCTGGACGCGATGGTGGGTTATGATCCCGAGGATCCGCTCACAGCCTTGGGCGCCGGCCACGCTCCCGAGAGCTACACCCGCACGCTCGACCGTAGCGGCCTGCGGGGCGCGCGCCTGGGCATTCTGCGCGAATCGATCGGCGCTGCGTCGGAGCCTGGTTCCACGGATTTCACGAAAGTGGACGTGGTCTTTGAAAAAAATGTCGCCGAACTGAAGACTGCGGGCGCCACGCTGATCGATCCGATCGTAATTCCCGATCTGAAGAAACTGCTCGGCACGCGCCCCAGCGGCACTCCGACGGCCGATGAAGCCCTCCGCGTCTGGCTGGCGCGCAATCCCAATTCGCCCTACAAAACGCGCACCGATATCCAGTACGCGCCGCAAGTCGATCGCATCTTCCCTCCCACCAAGGCCCGCCTTTGGAAGAATCCTCCCGCGCCTGTGGACCTCGCTAAATGGGGTGCATACCAGGTGGCCCGCCGCCAACTGCTGATCAATCTGATGAAGGTCATGATGGACAACCGGCTGGACGCCATTGTCCACAAGTCGGTGGAGCATCAGCCGACCCTGATCAAAGAAGGTATGCATCCGCCGTATGTAACGAACAAAGGCGTCCCGACGCTCAACACCTTTCTGGTTTACGTTCCGGCGATCACGGTGCCTTCCGGATTCACCTCCGACAACCTGCCGGCTGGCATCACGTTTCTAGGCAAACCGTATAGCGATACGGAAATGATCAAGCTGGCCTATGCATACGAGCAGAGCACGCACCACCGTCGGCCTCCACAAACCACTCCGCCGTTACGGTAGGGCCGCTTACTTCTTCGTCCACGAGTCGGTGACGTGGCCTTCGACGATCTCCTTGTTGTTCTCGTCGCAGGAATATTCCATGATCTCCTGCCCGGGCTTCATCAGCACGAAGGTCCTCGTATTTTTCCACGGCTTGCTGTACATCTTCGGGTCGTCGATCGTCACTTCGTACTTCAGATGCTGGATGTCGGGCCGGTCGATACGTTCGATCACGTGTAGCGCATCGCTCGTCAGCCGTTCCGGCTCCGTATCCAGCCACGTGCGGCCGTTGAAGCCGATCGTGTCTACAATCAGCGTGTCTCCGTCCCACTTTCCCACCGAGTTGCCCATCCAGGTGGTGTCCAAATCCTTGGGATGGTCCCGCCCATCGGTCGGAACCACGTGGAACATATTGTTTTGTTCGAACAGAATCGCCAGCCGGTTTGTGTTCTGGACGAATTCGAGCGGATACGGTGTGCCCCACGAGCGCACATACCCCCACGGCAGACAGTGCACGCCATAGTCGAACTTCTGCTTCGCGTTTTCTGCCTTGCCGTACGGCGTCAACAGAGAGTTGATGTCTTTGAACCCGGTGCTGGTGCAGCCCATCGTGCCGCCGACGCATCGCCCGCTGACATCTTTACTCATATCGCCGACGCGCGGATGGTCCCAGACCCCGCTCAAATCCGGCTTGCCGTTGGCCAGTTTCGGCACCGGCTGGCACAGCGCCGCTCCGGCCGCCAGTGCCGCAATCCACATTCCGGAACAAATCCTCATCGAAAACCTCCAGATCCGTGTCTCCAGATCATATCAAGGCGTCGCGCGTTAAGCGCGCCTCTATCGCAGCACGCGAATCCGATGAGCCTCGCTATCCGCCACGTACAGCACCCCGTTGGCGAACAGCACCGCGTGCGGCCGCGACAGCTTGCACGCCAATGGATCCGGCTCCGGCCCGTCGCCCGCTTGCCCCGTGCCCAGCACCGTCGTAATAATTCCGCTCTTCAGGTCGATCCTCCGGATCGCGTGGCTCTCCGTATCGGCTACATACAGGCTGTTATCCGGTCCGAGCGCGAGCCCTTTCGGTCCGGCCGCTCGCGAGGTTGATCCGCCAAACCGCGCCGCCAGCGCCGGCCCGTTATCGCCGCTGTAGCCGGGGTCGCCGGTCCCGGCTACTTTGTGCACAGTCTGCGTTTTGGCGTCGATTCGATAGATCGCGTCGCCTTCCCTCAGCGCGAGGAACAGATCGCCATTTGCCGCAAGCGCCATCGTGCGCGGCCCATTCAGCGGCGCCTCGCGAGCCGCGGCGCCCTCGGGTGTCGGTTTGGTTTCGCCTGTGCCCGCATACGTTTCAATCGTCCCCGTATCCAGATGCAGACGCCGGATCCGATGATTCCCGATGTCGCAAATCAGAATCGTCCCGTCGCGGTCCAGCACGATGCTGTGGGGCTGCCGCAGTTGCGCCTTCGCACCCGGGCCGCCGTCGCCCGAGAAGCCCGCCACTCCCGTGCCGGCCACCGTGGAAATCATCCCCGTCTTCATATCGACTTTGCGGATTACGTGGTTATCGCGCTCGGTGATATACAGGTCGCCCTTGCGGTCGAACAACAGCTCGTGCGGCGCGCTCAGCGACGCGTCCACCGCCGCCCCGCCGTCGCCGCGATACCCGCGCTGTCCGTTGCCGGCGATCAGCGTCATTTGCCGGGTCTTCAGGTCGAGCCGCCGCACCCGGTGATTGTCCACTTCACAAAAGTAAAGCGCGCCATCCGGCCCGATCGTCATCCCGTATGGATTGTTCACCTGCGTCTCGGAATATCCGGGCATACCGCTGCCCACCAAGGTGGTCACGCTCGAAAACGGCGCAGCGCTTGCCACCGCGGCCAACAGAAAAACCAGATTCCGCATAAACTTACTGTAAACCTGGCAGGCTGCTTTTCAATACCCGCACCACTGCAAGCACCGTGTTCCAATTCCGTGTACTCGCCGGCGCCCCGAACAACTCGTCGATGCGGCCCAGATAGCCGATGGTCTTCATGTGCCGCCGGTACACACCAAAGACGAACCCGTTCTTCGCCCCGATCACGCGCACGAACCACTCCCCCTCCGGCGGAAGCGTGATCGGAAGCGATGGCGTGGCCCGGCCCGCTTTCGAAAGGATGCTCACGAATCGAACCAGATCTGGGCGCGAGGGCTCCGATTCAAACGGGTCTCCCTTCTCGAATCTGATCAGATCGCTCCCGTCACATAACGCAATGTCCGCGGCAAACGGCAGCTTCCGGCGTAGTTCCGCAACGAACTTGGCGCGCGGCCCCGGCTTTCGAACCACAAACGTCCCGGCGGCGCCTACGCTCACAACGTCGTGATCGCTCAGTTCTCCGGCCAACAGGCTCGGACGAAACCTCCTGCTCCCGCCAACGTTGATCCCTCGGATGAAGACAACCAGAGCCATACCGGGTCGTCGGACGATGATAGCAGTCGAACCCACGCGACCGGTAAACGTCTGATTCCCGGCTTGCTGAACTAGCCTGCTTAGAATGCGCCGGCGCCTGCTTCCGCTACAGTCTGGTCCTGCTCGCCGCTGCCACCGCTTACGCCCACGGCGCCCACCACCTGGTCGCCGCGTTTCAGCGGAACACCTCCGGCGAAGACCATGACGCGGCCGTGATTGGACGCGTGAATGCCGAAGAACTGGCCTCCGGACTGGCTGTGTGCGCCCAGGTCTTTTGTGGCGATGTCGAAGGCGCGCGCCGTCCACGCCTTGTTAATGGAGATGTCCACGCTGCCGATCCAGGCTCGGTCCATGCGCGCGTGGGCTACCAGGTTGCCTCCCGCATCCACCACCGCAATGTTCATCGGTTGTGCAATTTCTGTCGCCTTTCGTTCGGCGGCGGCAATCACGCGCCGCGCGTCGGCCAGGGTCACTGTCAACGTTTGTCCCTTCGGACCTGCAGGGCTTGCCATCAGTATTCTCCTCCATCTCCGATCATGCGCCTCGTCATTCCGGCAAATCTGTTAGGAACCTCACTAAGCAGGGCTCTGCCGAATCCCGTTTTGATAGACTGAACTCACGGATGACATCATCCTGCTCAAGGAGTCATTGATGGCTACCATTCTTGTGAACGGCGTCCGCCGCGAGGTGCAAGCGCCGGCGGACACCCCCCTCCTCTACGTTCTGCGCAACGATCTCGAATTATCCGGACCGCAGTTCGGCTGCGGACTCGCCCAATGCGGCGCCTGCTCCATCCTGCTGGACGGCAAGGAGGTCCGCTCCTGCGTCACGCCGCTTTCGGCCGCCGGGAGCAAGGAGATCACCACCCTCGAAGGGCTTCCCGCGCGCTGGGCGCAACAAAAAGGTCTTTCCTCGGCGGAGGCGGCCAAAACACTGCACCCCGTGCAGCAGGCCTGGATCGAAGAGCAGACGCCGCTCTGCGGCTTCTGCCAGAACGGCATGATGATCAAGGCCACCGAGCTCCTCGAGCACAACTCCTCCCCGACCGTCGCCGAAATCAAGGATGCTTTCACCACCTCCGGCCCGTCGGCGCACCTCTGCCGCTGCGGCAGTTACACCGCCATCATTGAAGCCGTTCAGCGTGCCGGCCGGGAAATGGCGAAAGGAGGCAACCGATGAACCCGAGTAACGCCCAAGTCAGCGTGTGCGGCGCTACCCTCACTCGCCGCGGCTTCGTGCAGACCGGCGGCGCGTTGTTGGTTGGCTTCGGTCTGGTGGGCGCAAAAAACGCCGGTGCCGCCGCCTCCAAGAATTCGCTGGACGCCTCTCTGCCCGAATCGTGGATCGAAATTCACCCCGACAATACCATTCTGATCCGCACCGGCAAGAGCGATTTCGGCCAGAGCACCACCTTCACCGCCTATCGCCAGATCGTCGCCGAAGAGCTTGGCGCGCGCTTTGAAGACATCACTACCGTGGTCATGGGCGATACCGACCGCACGCCCGATGGCAGCGGCGCCTTCGACTTCCTCGGCAGCGGCACGCCCAACATCCGCAAAGCCGCCGCCTACACTCATCAGGCGCTGCTCGATCTCGCCTCCCAGCGCCTCGGTGTCCCCAAGACCTCGCTCTCCACGAAGGACGGCGTGGTCTCCGGCGGCGGCAAGCGCGCCACCTTCGGCGACCTGGTCAAGGGCCAGCAATTGAAACTCACCATCCCGGTGAAGGGCGACCTCACCAGCATCATGGGCTTGATGGTCGACGGCAACCCGCCCCTGAAGCCGGTCAGCCAGTACACCGTCGTCGGCAAATCGTTCCGCAACTCCGTCACCGCCTCGAAGGTCGCGGCCAAGGAGCAGTGGGCCGTCGACGTGCGCCTCCCTGGCATGTGGCACGCGCGCATGGTGCACCCCGCCACGCTCGGATCCACGCTAGTCTCCGTCGGCGCGCTCGACAGGACCAAATTCCCCAACGCGCAGGTCATCGTCAAAGGCAACCTTGTCGGCGTGGCCGCGCCCTCCGAGTGGGAAGCCATTCGCGCCGCCCAGCAGGTGGCCGCCGCTACCAAGTGGAAAGAGTGGAGAGGCCTGCCCGGCCACACCCGCCTCTTCGACTTTCTGAAGCGCGATGCCGATTGGAAAACCACGCGCGTCACCAAGAGCGAAAAATCCAAAGACGATGTCGCCCCGGCGCTCGCCGGCGCCCCCAGGAAGCTCAACGCCACCTACCAGCTTCCGTTCATGAAACATGCGCCCATGGGTCCCACCATGGCGCTGGCCGATGTCCACAAGGATGGGTCCGTTTTCATCTACACCCACAATCAGAATCCGCAGGCGCTGCGCGGCGAGATTGCGCAAATGCTCTCCACTTCCCCCGACAACGTCGTGGTGCGTACCTTCTCTGGCCCTGGCCATTACGGCCGCTCCAACGGCGGCAACGCCGGCGCCGAAGACGAAGCTGTCCTCCTCTCCAAGGAACTCGGCCGCCCCGTTCGCGTGCAGTGGATGCGTCCCGAAGATTTTCAGTGGTCCACGCAATCGCCGGCCGCGCTTTCCGATGTTCAGATCGGCCTCGACGCGAAGGGCAGAATGGTGGCGTACCAGATCGATCACTACATGCCTGCCATGCAGGACGATCGCCCTATCGGCGCCGTCCTCGCCGGCCTGCCCACCATGCCGGCTCCCAACGAAAAAGCCGTGTTCATCGGCTCCACCGTCAATGACATTCAGGACCCGTGGATTTACGACGGCGTCACCAATATCGTCGAGCGCGGGCACGGCACGTTCCAGGTCGGCCAGAAATCGTCCCCGCTCGCCGTCGGCCTGCGCGACCACTCCATGCGCACGCCTGGCCAGTTCCAGCAGAACTTCCCGCGCGAGCTCGCCGTCTCCGAAGCCGCCGCGCTGGCTGGTGCGGACGCCATTCAGTTCCGCATCGACCATGCCAAGCAAGAGCGCGTCGTCAACGTGCTCAAAACCGTCCGCGATGCCTCTGGCTGGCAGACGCGCGCCACCCGCGCCCAGAATTCTGGCGCCGTGCTGCGCGGCCAAGGCATTTCCTTGATGTTCCGCTCGGCTACCTATTGGGCCTGCGTCACCCAGATCGCGGTCACTCCTTCCACCGGCGCCATCAAAGTTGAAAAGGTCACCGTGGCCGTGGACCCTGGTATCGTCGTCAATCCCATGCAACTCAAGCGGCAGGTGGAAGGCGGCACCGTCATGGGCGTTAGCATCGCGCTGCTCGAAGAGTTGCAGTTCGACGAAAGCGGCATCACCAGCCGCGATTGGCGCTCTTATCCGATTCTCAAGATGGCCGACCTCCCCGAAATCAAGGTCGTGCTGCTCCACCGCCCCGAGGTCGGAACCTACGGCGGCGGCTCCGAAGCCGCCAATGCGCTCGCGGCGCCCGCCATCGCCGCCGCTCTGTTCGACGCCACCGGCAAAATCGCCCGTCGGCTTCCGCTGAAACCCGAATACGTCCAGGCACTGCTGAAAGCCTGAGGGCCGTTCGAACGGGATAAACTGGTCGGCATGTATCGGCCGGCTTCTTTCCTTGTTTCCGTGGCTGTCTTTGTGGCGGCTGCCCTGTGTCTGGAAGCGTCGCGAACGCCTCCTAAGCCCAAAGCGGACGCGCTCGAAACGCCGCAAACCGTTACTGCCGCGATTCTCCGCTTGGAAAGTCTTCTCGACGATGCCGAATCGCATCACCGCGTGCCGGCCGTCGACGACCTCATCGCCGACGACTACTCCGGCATCACAGTCGGCGGCGGTATCATCACCAAGCAGGATGTGCTCAAGCAGGTGGGTGGCAACGAGGAGGCTTCCTCCGAGTCCACCGACCGAAAAGTGCGGCCCATGGCGAACGCTGCCGTCTACACCGCTCTCGTCTTGGACCACGGCATCGATCCGAAAACGGGACAACCATACACACTCGCGACTCGCGTGACGGATGTTTGGCAAAAACGCGCCGGCGCCTGGAAGTTAGTCAACGACCAGGCCACGGTTGTGAACCTGGGCGGCGTGGCCCAATAGAGGCCAGGCTTTGCTCTTAGCCGCG
>Ga0126371_10002256_pt1 | contig 16560 bp, 18 predicted proteins | sample PanSoiMetaPlot_4_FD_110145 | JGI IMG/M metagenome (GOLD analysis project Ga0126371, IMG submission 110145) | Tropical forest soil microbial communities from Panama - MetaG Plot_4 | ecosystem: Environmental > Terrestrial > Soil > Tropical forest > Bulk soil | place: Panama | collected 2016-02-17 | reverse complement strand
GCGCTGGAGGTGGCAGAGAGCCACGAGGCCCTGGTCGGTCTCCACCCCCTGGACCGGGCCAACTGGCGGGAGATTCACAACACCGACGCGGACATCGCCATCGAAGACGGCGGCCGATTCGAGGTCGGCGGCGTCACGCTCGAGGTCGTGCACGCTCCTGGCCACAGCCGCGGATCCGTGCTGCTGTACTGCGAGGAGCTGGGTGTCGCGTTCGCCGGAGATGTCGTGACGGCGGCAGGACCGGTCCCGCATTCCGGTGCATTCCCTGACTGGGGCCGTCAGCTCGACGCCATCGGTGCCCACGTGCTGACGCTGCCCCTGGAGACCAGGCTGCTGGCCGGGCACGGTGAGGAGTTCACCGTCTCGGACGCGGACAAGAGATTCAACTCGTGGTACTCGGCTGGCCCGGAGCTGGTCGACCCGGACGCGCTGTAGCTGGCGGTGCTGCCCTCACGCTCAATGTCGGTGGGCAGCGGCAGGATAGGGACCATGGAACAGCTCGGTTTCGAGGGCATGCCGCGTCGCCTGTACGCCTGCACCCCGACCCGGCTGACGACATGGCTGACCTGCCCGCGGCAGTACCGGATGACGTACCTGGACCGGCCGGCTGCACCGAAGGGACCGCCGTGGGCGCACAACAGCCTCGGCGCCAGTGTCCATAACGCACTAGCGGGCTGGTGGCGACTGCCCAGGAAGGACCGCACCGTGCCAGCGGCGGGGGACCTGCTCGAGGCGGGCTGGCTCGCCGACGGCTACGCCGACGACCATCAGTCGGCGGACCACCGGCGGCGATGCCGCACGCTGGTCGAGGATTACGCCGCGACCCTGGACCCGGCCGCCGAGCCGGTTGGCGTGGAGCGCACCGTGGCGACGCGAACCGAACGAATCGCGGTGTCCGGCCGCATCGATCGGCTCGACGACCGGCGAGCCCGCGAACAAGGGCCGGCCGGCAGCGCTGCCGTGGCGGAAACCACGCAGTGGCGGGGCGAGCTGGTCGTCGTTGATTACAAGACCGGCCGGCGGCCGCTCAGCGTCGACGACGCGCGGGGCTCGCTGGCGCTCGCCCTGTACGCACTGGCGGCCGCCCGGGTGCTGCGCCGCCCGTGCACGCGGGTGGAGCTGCACCACGTGCCGACGGGCAGCGTGCTCGGCTGGGACCACACGCCAAATGCCCTGAACCGGCAGCTAGGCCGGGCGGAGGATATCGCTGCAGAGTGTGCAGACGCCGACGATCGCTACCGGGCTCAGCAGGAAGCGGCCAAGGGCGCTGCCGCAGACGAGACCTTCCCGCCGCGGCCGGGCCCCGGCTGCGGCTGGTGTGACTACCGGTCGCTGTGCCCGGAAGGCCGCGCTGCCTCGGCCCATCGCCGGCCGTGGGAGGGCCTGGAGGAGCCCGTCAGCGTGCTCAGCTAGCCGCGGCGGCGGGCTTGCCGGTACCGCGACGAGAGCGACCGCAGGTGTGCACGGTGGGCTGGCGGCGCTCGGCTGCGTTCCAGAACTCGGTCAGCGTGCTGGCGGTCGTGACCGGCGCCTCGATCGCCGGCGAGTGCGCCGCGCCGGGTATGCAGGTCCGCTCTGCGCCGAGCCGGACGGCCATCTGATCTTGCTCGTCCGCCGGCCAGGCATCGTCGTTCTCGCCGTACACGACGGCGGCGGGAAGTCCGGCCGCCACAACCTCGGCGAGCTCATCGGTCCGGTCGGGACAGCTGAGCAGGTACCTGGCCAGGACGATCAGGCTGATGGGGCACGTTCGAAGGGTCCGTTCGCGCAGGAACGCGATGATGTGCTCTTCCACGCCGTCTGCGCGGGCAAGCGGCTCGTGCTGATCGTGCCAGGTCTGCCTGACCAGCTCGGCGAGCCTGGGCACATCGTCGGGCACGGCACCGCCGGCGGGATCGAGGAGGGCGAGGACATTCCGCAGTTCCTCGGCCCGGTCCCCGGCGATGGTGCCGGGACCCGATCCGAGCAGGGTGAGCGAGAGGAAACCGGCTGCGCTGTACAACTCGGGGGGACGGCCCCCCGAAGCCCGCCGCTGCATCAGCACAGCCTCGCGGGCTATGAGCCCGCCCATGGAGTGCCCGACCAGGTGCACGCCGGCCGGGTCGTCCGCGACCGCGACGGCCGCGGCGAGCACGTCCGCGGCCAGCGCCACGGCCGAGTAGCCGGACCGATCCGGCGCGTGCGGGCTCTGGTACTGACCGCGCAGGTCGATAGCGACAACGATCCGGCCCGCCGCCGCGAGCGGCTCGAGCACCGGCAGGAAGTTCTCCTTGCTACCGGTATAGCCGTGGACGAGGAGGGCTGGCCTGCGGTGCGCAACGCCCCTGGCTGGCTGGGCCTCGAGCATGGCGAACTTTCCGCGCGCCGTCGTCAGCCAGCCGGACCGGACGCGCTCGGGTAGTTGCAGGGACCTGAGGGTGCTCACGGGGTGGCAGCTTATCGAGATTTGGCTGGAAGATAACAGCCGAATAACAGAGGGTTCGCTGAGAGAAATCGAGCCAGGCCGTCCCAGCGGTTCTGCGCCAGACGCTACTCGCTGGCCTAGCCGGCCGTCGCCTGGCCTCGTGCCGGGCGACGGCGCCGCGAGCGCCGCTGGCCCGATCCGGCTCCGGTGGGCGTACCAGATACCTGGCCATCGCCCTGGCCAGCATCGACAGAGCCCGGGGCCTGGTGGCTCGCCGTCGCGCTCGCGCCTACCGGTCGGCCGCCTCTGGTGCGGCTTCGACTGCGGGAACGGGCCTCGCGAGGCCTGTCGGCGCCACCAGCATCATGCCGGCCGGTCGATGAGGAGCGGCGGCTCCGCGTCTTGCCGGTCTCCCCGATGTCCTCCAGCGACTCCGCCTCGAGGCCGAGCCGGTCCCGCTGGGCACGGGGTAGTACGCCGGTCGCGCCGGCCGGGATGTTCAGGGCCGAGTACAGGTGCTCCGACGTCGAATAGGTCTCGGTCGGGTCGTCGAAGCCCAACTGCAGCGCTTCGTTGATCGCCTTCCAGCGGGTCAGGTCGCTCCAGTCCACGAACGTGACTGCTACTCCGTCGCGGCCGGCTCGGCCGGTGCGGCCGATCCGGTGGAGATAGGCCTTCTCGTCCTCTGGGCACTCGTAGTTGACCACGTGCGTGACGTCGTCCACGTCCAGCCCTCGCGCCGCCACATCGGTGGCGACCAGCACGTCGACCTTGCCGGACCGGAATGCTCGCATAGCGCGCTCGCGCTGGCTCTGGCCGAGATCTCCGTGGACCGCCGCGGCAGCAAAGCCCTTGGTGGACAGCGCGCTGGCGACCTGGTCGGCTGACCTCTTGGTCCGGCTGAACACGATCGTCAGGCCGCGGCCCTCGGCCTGCAGGATGCGGGCAAGCACCTCGATCTTGTCCATCTGATGCGCGCGGAAGACGTGCTGCTCGGTGGATGGCACGTGGGCCGGCTCGTCGTGCTGCTCGGCGCGGATGTGCAGCGGGCGACTGAGGTGCCGCCGGGCTAGGGTCACGATCTCGCCCGGCATCGTGGCCGAGAACAGCATGGTCTGCCGGGCGGGCGGAGTGAGCTGGAGGATCCGCTCGACGTCAGGGAGGAAGCCGAGGTCCAGCATCTTGTCGGCCTCATCCAGAACGAGCTGACGGACCAAGCCGAGCTTCAGATGGCCCTGACGGGCCAGGTCGAGGAGCCGGCCGGGCGTGCCGACGACGACATCGACGTTAGCCAGCGCCTCGATCTGCGGCTCGTACGCGCGCCCGCCGTACAGGGTCACGATGCGCGCGCCGATCTGCGCGCCGGCCACGCGCAGGTCGTCGGCGACCTGGATCGCCAGCTCGCGCGTGGGCACCACGACGAGCGCTCCGGGTGCCTGTGGCTGCTTTTTTGCCTCGTTGATGCGCTCCAGAATCGGAATCCCGAACGCGAAGGTCTTGCCGGTGCCGGTCCGCGCCTGCCCGATCAGGTCATGCCCGTCGAGGGCGATCGGCAGCGTAAGCGCCTGGATGGGGAAAGCGGTCGTGATGCCGCGAGCCTCCAGCGCGGCGCAAATGGGCTCGGCAATGCCGAAGTCGCGGAAGGTCTTGGCGCTCGTCAGGTCTGGACTATCCGCGCTCGGTGTGTAGGTGCTCAGGGGTCACGCCTCCAGTAGTGGCCGACGTCAGCTGGCCAGTCAACAACCAGCGCCGTCGGCGGCAAGTACATCTCCCGCGGGCTGACCCGCCATTGCGAGGCTCGTGGCCACGCATGCACGAGAGAAGAAAGGCGGGCTCATCACCGGCTGCTGGCCGATGATCGTCACGCCATACCCTCGTAGTAACAACGGCCGGGGGATCCACATTCCAGCAGTGGACTGCATGCGAGTTTAGCAACGGCGCGCCGGTGCGCTTGTGTGCCGGGCCGGCGAGCCGGGCGAGTCGCGCTGGCGCGCAGCGCGACAGGGGGCTGTTGTTACGCTTCGCGTGTGACTGACGGCGTGTCGCGCACGGACGTGCAGGACTCGACGGCGGAGCCCGATGGGGTGCTGGACCTGCTCGGGCTCCTTGCTTATGCGCAGCTGACCGCGTTCTTCCGGCTGTCTGACGACGCCGCGCTCGCCGTCGCCCTGTCCGACAAGACCGCGCTCGCCGAGATGGCCGTGGCCGAGTTCGGGCATTTTCAGCTGCTGAGAGCCCGCATCGAGGAGACGTCGGCGGATCCCACGGCGGTCATGCAGCCATTTGTCGGGCCGGTGGACGAATTTCATGCCAGAACTGCCCCGTCGGACTGGCTGGAGGGGCTGGTGAAGGCTTACGTCGGGGACGGGATCGCCGCCGACTTTTACCGCACCGTCGCCCAGGTGCTCGAGCCGAAGACCAGGCAGCTGGTACTGACTGTGCTCGCCGACACTGGTCACGCCGAGTTCGTGATCGCGCGGGTCAGGGCCGCTGTTGAGGCTGACCCCCGCGTCGCGGGCCGGTTGGCGCTGTGGGCTCGTCGGCTGGTTGGCGAGGCGCTTGGCCAGGCACAGCGCGTGGCCGCCGAACGCGAGTCGCTGGCCGCCCTGGTGGCGGGCGGCGATCCGAGCCAGCTGGGCAACATCGGCCGGATGTTTGCCCGGCTGACTGATGCACACGCCGCCCGGATGGCGGCCCTCGGCCTGGCTACCTGACGGTCCTGGCGCTAGAGGCTGCTGAAGCCGACCCGCCGGGGTTCGTCGCCGCCAAACTCCAGGTATGCGATCTTGTCTGCGGGCACGAGGACCTTGCCCCCGTTGACGTCGGTGAGCACCAGAATGCCCGCGTCGGCTGCGATCGCGGCCTTGAGCAGGCTCTCGACTTCCTCCGGCGTGGACGACGTCTCAACCCGCAGTTCACGCGGCACCGACGGAATCCCGATCTTGACTTCCACGGCTCTCCTCAGCTGGCAGGGCTCCGCCGCCGTGCTATCCAGACGGCTCCGCCGTCTTTGGCCAGTCGCTGATGCCGCGCCAGGCGAGCCTGGCGATGAGCTGCTCGGCGGCGTCCTTGGGGATTTCCCGGCCGGTGCTGAGCCAGTACCGAGCGCTGACCTGGGCCATCCCGACCAGGGCCATGCCGAGCAGATGGGCCTCGGCGATGCTGACCCCGGCGTCTTCGACGATGAACCTGCTGACCATGTCGGCGCAGTCGGACATGACCTTCTCGATCCGGACCCGGACGGCGGGCTCGTTGCTCAGATCCGACTCGAACACCAGCCGGAAAGTCTCGCCCGCGCCGGCCACGAAGTCGTAGAACGCCTTGAAGGTGGCCGGTACCCGCTGCCGGTTGTCGGTGGTGGACTCCAGCGCGTCTTCCATGGTGCCCACGAGTTCTTCGGCGCTGGAGTCCAGGAGCGCCAGGTAGAGCTCCAGCTTGCCGGGGAAGTGCTGGTACAAGACGGGCTTGCTCACACCGGCCCGCTCGGCGATCTCGTCCATCGCGGCCGCGTGGTAGCCCTGCGCCACGAACACGTCACGCGCAGCCCCGAGCAATTGCAGGCGGCGCGCCGGGCGGGGAAGCCGCGCGCTACCGGGCTTGGCCTGTGGCGAAACGGTCACGGGGGCCATCCTACGACCCGGAGGGTTGCTGGGCTGGTCAGCGGTATTCGTCCTCTGCAGCGTGCACTTCCCGCTTCTGCTCGGCCGCGTCGGCCTCGTTCGCCTCGAGGGGTGGCTGTCTCATGGCGCTGTTGGCGTCGTTCTCATCCTCGGGGACTGCATCCTGCTTCTGCTCGGCCGCATCGGCATCAGGTTCTTCAAGGCCCATATCGCTCATTACGGTGCCTCCCCTGCCAAAATCGTCACTCCCAGCTCTAGCCGAAGCTCAGAATGCGGTGAACACTGCTGGTACGGCGGCGCCTACCGGACAGACCCTGGTTGTATCAGTACCCGAGGAGAGCATGACATTCGCGCGCCGGGTAGGGAGATGACATGCGCAGCATGTGGAAAGGGGCAGTCTCTTTCGGCCTGGTCATGATTCCGGTCAAGCTCTACACGGCCACGGAGACCAAAGACATCGCGTTCCGGCAGGTCCACCGTGAGGACGGCGGGCGGATCAGGTTCCGCCGGTTCTGCACGGTTGACGATCAGGAAGTGCCCTACGAGGACGTCGCTAAGGGCTACGAGCTTCCCGACGGCGAGATCGTGATCCTGACCGAGGAGGACATGGCCGAGCTTCCGCTGCCGACCACGAAGAACATCGAGGTTGTGCAGTTCTGTCCGGCCGAGCAGCTGGATCCGATCTTGTTCAACCGCAGCTACTTCCTGGAGCCGGAAGCGGCGGGTTCTCGTGCCTACAGTCTGCTCCGCGAGGCGCTTGAGCAGTCCGGCAAGATCGCCATCGCCCAGGTGGCGCTGCGGCAGCGGGAATCGCTGGCGATCCTGCGAGCGCGCGACGGTGTGCTCGTCCTGGAGACGCTGCTGTGGCCAGACGAGGTGCGGGTGCCCGATTTCCCGTTCCTCGCGGACAACATCGAGGTGCGATCGCAGGAGCTCCGGATGGCGGAGTCGCTGATCGAGTCGATGACCCTCGACTTCGACCCGGACGAGTACCACGACAGCTACCGGGAAGCGCTGCAAGAGCTCGTCACGGCGAAGGTCGAGGGCCGCGAGGTCATGCAGCCGCAGGAAGCCGGGCCCAGTGAGGAAGAGCCGTCGAGCCTGGCTGATGCTCTGCGGGCGAGCCTGGCGGCGGCCAAGAGCGGACGCCCAGCTACCCCAGAGGCCGGATCCAGCAAGGGCCGCACCACCAAGGCCGCCCCAGCCAAGGCCAGCACCGCCAAGGCCAGCACCGCCAAGTCCGGCACGCCCAAATCTGGCTCGAGAAAGCCAGCGAAGGCCGCCGAGGAGCCAGAACCGGAGGAGGCGAAGCCAGCCCGCCGGACACGCAAGGCTAGCTAATCCGCCTATTCCGCGCACGCCAGGGTTAGCGGAGCGTGACCGCCAGCTGGCCGACGGGTTACAAGTGCGCTTACAGCAGTGGGCCAAGCGCCCTACTGGCGGGTATTGTAGGAGGTTATGACCGACCAGATCGCCGCTGCGCCAGGCGTTGTCACCGGGGGCGCCGGGCCAGCGGCGGCGGCCGGTACCGCCCCGAGCGGGCCCGCCAGTGGTGCTCCGATTCTGCCCTGGCCGGGCGAGGTGGTTCAGACCAGCGCCGGGGACCTGTTCGTCCGCAGCGGCCCGGATCGGCCGGGGTCGGAGCCGGCGGTGTTTGTGCACGGGCTCGGCGGCTCGGCGCTGAACTGGACGGACCTGATGGGCCTGCTCAGCGATCCGGCTGCGGCGGCGCCCCTGTCGGCCGAGGCGCTTGACCTGCCAGGATTCGGTTTCTCGCCGCCACCGGCAGACGGCGACTACACCCTTGACGCGCGCGTCGCCGCGGTGATCTCCCTGATCGACCAGCGTGGCTACGGGCCGGTGCACCTGATCGGGAACTCACTCGGCGGCGCGATCAGCACCAGGGTCGCGGCCCGGCGTCCTGACCTGGTCAAGACGCTGACCCTGATCTCCCCGGCGTTGCCGGACCTGCGGCCCAGGGCGCTGCCGCTGCGGCTGGCGGTCGTGGCGATGCCTGGCGTAGGACGGTGGCTGGTCACCAAGATGCAGGCCATTCCGCCAGAGCGACGGGCTGAGACCTCGATCTCCGAGCTTTACGTCGACCCGAACCGGATCCAGCCGGAACGACGGGCCGAGGCGATCGCCGAGATGATCCGGCGGGACGGGCTCGGTTACTCCGTGGACGCGCTGCTCTTCTCGGCCCGGTCGCTGCTCACCGAGTACACCCGGCCGGGACCGGCCTCCCTCTGGGCTGACGCGGCCAAGGTGACCGCGCCCACGCTGCTGATCCACGGCAGCCACGACCGCCTGGTCAACCCCGGCATGGCCGGGCGGGCGGCCCGGACGTTCCCGAACTGCCGGGTCATCGTGCTGCCGAGGATCGGGCACGTCGCGATGATGGAGCGACCGGAAGAGGTGGCGGCCGAAATGCGCGACTTCCTGCGCCGGACCAGGGCCGCGGCCATGGCGACGCAGGACTGGGCGGCACTCGGGGCGGTTGGCAGCTAGGCTTCCGGCTGAGATGATCATTGCGGCCGAGCAGGTCGTCACGGCCGCAAGCCCGGACGGCCCCGTTCCCTTTCAAGGTTTTGTCGAGCTGACGGATGGTGTGATCGGCAGCGTTTCCGCCGGCCAGCCGCCACACCGGGCGGACGTCACGCTGGCCGACGGCTATCTCCTGCCCGGCCTGGTGGATCTGCAGGTCAACGGCTACTTCGGATTCGAGTTCCAGAAGGCTGACGTGGCTGCGTGGACCGAGGTAGCGGCCCGGCTGCCGTCCACCGGAACGACCTCGTTCGTCCCGACGATCATCACCGCGCCGGTCGATACGCTCGCAACGACGCTGCGGGCCGCGCGAGCGTACGTACCTAGCCTGCCCGCCAGCGGTGCCCGCGTGCTCGGCGTGCACGTGGAGGGCCCGTTCATCGCGCCTACCCGGCGGGGAGCGCACAACCCGCGGTGGATCACCGACCCGAACCCCGTCTCGGTGGCCGAGCTGATCGAGGCCGGCCGCGGGCTCCTGCGGCTGGTCACGCTGGCGCCCGAGCGGCCCGGCGCGCTCGCCGCGATCGAGCAGTTCACGGAGGCGGGCGTGCTGGTCAGCGTCGGGCACAGCGACGCTCTGGCCGGACAGGTCGCGGCCGCGGCCGACCGGGGCGCGCGGATGGTGACTCACCTGTTCAACGCGCAGCGGGGCCTGTCGCACCGGGAGCCCGGCGTGGCCGGGCAAGCGCTCACCGACCCCCGGCTGACGAGCGGGCTGATCGCCGACCTGCACCACGTGGCCGGGTCAATCTGCGGCCTGGCCTTCCGGGCTGCGCCGGGCCGGATCGCGCTGGTCACGGACGCGGCGGCGCCGGCGGGCATGCCGCCGGGGGAGTACCTGCTCGGCGGCGAACCGGTCAGCCTGCCCGACGCGGCCGGCGCGCCCCCCGTGCGCGCCGACGGGACGCTCGCCGGATCGGCGCTCCGGCTCGACACTGCGATCCGGAACGCCGTGGCCTGCGGCGCGTCACTGACCGGGGCGGTAGCCGCCGCAACGTCGATCCCGGCCGATCTCATCGGGCGGCCCGATCTCGGCAGGCTGGCGGCGGGGGCTGCGGCCGACCTGGTGTGGCTAGGCCCGGACCTGAGCACCAGGGCCACCTGGCTGGCTGGCCGACTCGTGTACTCAGCGGAGCAGAAACTAACAGGAAACTTTCCTATAAGATAGGCTCTGTGGCCGGATGGCACAGCCGGCGCGCTGGCGTCCGCGCCGGCGTGCAGGGAAGGGAGCGGGATTTGGGCGGGAACGAGGGCGGCTCGTCGCTGATGCGCCAGGAGATTGAGCAGCAGCCGGAGGCGCTCAGAGCCACGATTGACGCGCTCCTGCCACGCCGGGCGGAGGTAGCCGCGCTGGCGGCCGAGACGTCGACGGTGCTATTCATCGCGCGCGGGACATCGGACAACGCCGCGGTCTACGGCAGCTATCTGATCCAAGCGCACGCCGGGCGGCTGACCGCGCTCGCCGCGCCCTCGATCGCCACGACCTACCGGGCCCGGGTCGACCTGCGCGGGGTCCTGGCGGTTGCGCTGTCGCAGTCCGGCCGGACTGAGGAGATCGTCGAGACGCTCGAGTGGGCGGCCTCCTGCGGGGCGAGAACGCTCGCGATCACCAACGGCGGGCCGTCGTCACCGCTCGCGGAGGCTGCCAAGGTCGCGCTGTGCACCGAAGCCGGGGAGGAGCGCGCGGTCCCCGCCACCAAGACGTTCACGACTCAGCTCGCCGCGCTCGCGGTTCTCGGCCTGGCCCTCGGTGCACCGCTCGACGCGGGGGAACTGCGGGCCGTGCCAGACGCGATCTTCGAGCTGCTCGCCGGACCGGTCGAGGTCGAGCCGATTGTCGCCGCGCTGTCGACGGTGTCCGGCGTCGTGGTCTCCGGCCGGGGCATGGCCTACGCGGCCGCGCTGGAGCTGGCGATCAAGCTCAAGGAAGCGTGTTACCTGAGCGCGATGGGGCTGTCGTACGCAGACCTGCTGCACGGGCCGATCGCGGTCGTGGACGAAAAGACGCCCGCCATCGTGGTCGCCGCCGACTCGGGGCCGACCCTTGCGGGCACCGTGGATCTGGCCCGCCGGGTGACTGGCGCGGGGGCGCAGGCTTTCGGCATCGGCGGCGGAGGTTCGCTGGCGGCGGTGTGCACCGCGGCGCTTGCGGGGCCGCCGCTGCCCGAGTGGCTGGCGCCGATCGGGCTGATCGTGCCGGGGCAGCTCGTCACAGAGAAGCTGGCGCGCCGGCTCGGCATCGACCCGGACAACCCGCGAGGCCTGTCCAAGGTGACCCAGACCGACTAAGACGCGCACTGACTGGATTGGAGTCCCAACCGCCCGCCGTGTGCTGTACTGCCGCTGTGCGAGCGCGTGGCCGGACGGCGGCCGTCCTTGTCCTCATGGGCGTCTGTGCCGTTGCCGGATGTAGCTCAGCGGGGCCCACCCGAGCTGACCTGGCGGCGGCGAGGGTCTATCGCTCGCCCGTGCGCGCCACGCTGTCCTGGTTCTTCGCGATCAACCACAAGGACAAGGCCGCAGCCGTCGCGCATTTCGCGCGTGCCCAGGCGGCCATGATGGCCTGGGGCGAAGGTGACGTCTCGACGTGGCCAAGCTTTTCCGCGCTGCATTGCAAGCAGCTGAGCGGCAGCGCTGCCAGCGCCGTGATCTACTGCACCTTCAACGAATCGCAGGAGCCTGCCGACGGCCAGGTGGACAACTTCTGGACAGTGTCGCTGAACCGGCAGCCCGACGGGCGGTGGCTGATCACCAACTACGGGCAGGGGTAAGACGACCGGCTAGTCGACAACCCGGTGGACCTTGTACTGCGCGGCCTGGGCGCGCGGCCTGATCACCATGAGATCCACGTTGAAATGCGGTGGCCGGGTCACCGACCAGACCACTGCGTCGGCGACGTCGGCGTCGGTGAGCGGCTCGGCGACGCCCTTGTACACGGCCGCGGCCTTGTCGGCGTCACCGCGGTACCTGTTCACGGCGAACTCGGCGGTCCTGACCATGCCGGGTGCGATCTCGACGATGCGGACCGGCTGGTCGAACAGCTCCAGCCGGAGCGTCTCGGCGATCGCGTGCGTGCCGTGCTTGGCCACGACGTACCCGCCGCCGCCCTCATAGCTGATCAGGCCGGCGGTTGAGCCCATCAGCACGATCGTGCCGGCCCCGCTCGCGATGAGCATCGGCAGCAGGGCCTGCGTGGTGTGCAGGGTTCCGAGGACGTTGACGTCGTACATGGCCTGCCAGTCCGCCGGCGAGCTGGTCGCCACCGTCTCGGCGCCGATGGCGCCGCCGGCGTTCGCGACCAGGACGTCGCACCGGTGGAGCCCGGCAGCGAACGCATCGACAGTCGGCCGGTCGGTCACGTCCAGCTCATGCGCCTCGGCGCTGCCACCGTCCGCGGCGATCTTGCTGGCGACCTGGTCGAGGCGGTCGCGCCGCCGGGCGGTGAGCACCACGTGATATCCGGCGGCCGCGAGGCCCACGGCCGAGGCTGCTCCGATGCCGCTGCTCGCCCCCGTGACGACCGCTACCCGATCCGATCCCTGACTGTCCATGAGGCCGATTGTGTCAGCAGCTGGCCTACGATCGGACCGTGCCCCATTTGCGCGGAGTCATCACCGACTGGGGCGGCGTGATGACCAACCCCATCATCGAGACCGTCAACGCCTGGCTCGCGGCCGAGGGAATCGACCGGCAGAGCTACCTCACCGTGATGCGGCGCTGGGTCAGTCAGGCTTATACCGACGGCGCGGATGACAACCCGATCCACGTGCTCGAGCGCGGTGAGTGCACGAACGCCCAGTTCGAGCACGCACTGGCCGGCGAGCTGATGCTCACCAGTGGTGGGCGAGTGGATGCCGCCGGATTGCTGGAACGGATGTTTGCCGGGACCTTGCTGGACGAGGCGATGCTCGAGCTCTTCCGCCGGCTGCGGGCGGGGGGCGTGCCAACCGGGTTGCTCTCCAATTCCTGGGGCGTCGGGTATCCGCGGGACCTGCTGAGTGAGCTGTTCGACGCCGTGGTCATCTCCGCCGAGGTCGGCATGCGCAAGCCGGAGCCGCGCATCTTCCGGCACGCTGCCAGCCTGCTCGGGCTGCAGCCGGAGGACTGCATTTTCATCGACGACATTCAGGCCAACGTCACCGCCGCGGAGCAGCTCGGCTTCACCGGTGTCCTGCACACCGTGCCGGATGACACGGCTGGGCGTGTTGCCGAACTGCTCCACGTGGAGCTCAGCTAAGCCCGCCGTTGACCGCTAGCCTTGTCGGCTGTGGCCGCCTCTCCGCTCCCGCTCAATCCGGGCCGGTCGGCCAACATGCGGGCCAACCGGCGCAGCGACACCAAGCCCGAGCTAGCACTCCGGCGCGCCCTGCACGGCCAGGGGTATCGCTACCGCAAGGACTACCGGCTCGACCTCACCGAAGCGCGGGTGCGACCCGACATCGCGTTCACCGCACGGCGAGTCGCCGTGTTCGTCGACGGCTGCTTCTGGCACTGCTGCCCTGAGCACGGCACCCGCCCCGCCAACAACACGTGGTACTGGGAACCGAAGCTGGCCCGCAACGTCGAGCGCGACCGGGCCGCCGACGCGGCGCTGAGGGCCGCGGGCTGGCGCGTCGTCCGGATCTGGGAGCACGAGACGCTGGAAGCCGCGGTCGGTAGGGTGATTGCCGTGCTGGGCGATTCCGGCAGTGCCAGCCCGGCCGATTCGCTGACTTGAGCGCGGCCGGCCTGGCACACTCAATGTCGATTCATGACCGGTTCGGGGCCGCACGTGCGCGTCTATCTGCCAGCTACCCTCCCGGCCGTGGCCGGACTTCTGCGCGACGGCGAGATCCGGCCGGCGCCGGTCCGCGGTTATGCCGTCACGCCCGCGCTCCTGGAGTGGTACGCGAGCGGCGACGTCGAGGAACTCGAATACATCGCGATGACGCACGCGGCGCGCGAATCGCTCCGCATGCTCGCTGCGGACCCGACGGCACCACGACGGCGCGTGGTGCTGGCCGCCGAGGTCGCCGATGGGGACGTGACCGCCAGCGCGAGCTTTGATGAGCCGGCCCTGGTCGCGGTCAACGGCCGGGTGCTGCTGCGCCACATCGCCTCGGGCCACGTGGACGACCCGAGCGCCAGTGCGGAGATCGACGCCGCCGTGGCGGCGCTGCCGGCGGCCGACGCCGGGGATGCGGACGCCCGGTTCGCCGTCGACGGCGCCGAAGGTCACGAGCTGGCGTGGTACGCCACTCAGGAGCTGGCGGACCTGGCAGCCGGCGGGGTCTGACCGCCGGCATCCCGTGGCACGATGGAGGTCGCGCCATCGTCGTCGCGGGAAGGCAGGAGCAAGCAGTGTTGGATGCAGTCACAAATGTCCCGTTTCCTGCCAATGAGCCTGTCAAGTCGTATGCGCCGGGCAGTGCCGAGCGAGCCGCGGTGGAACAGCAGCTCAAGACGCTTGCCGGGCAGCGCGCCGAGCTGACCATGACCATCGGCGGGCACCAGCGGGCTGGCGCAGGCGACGCCGTCGAGATCGTGCAGCCGCACAACCACCGGCACGTCCTCGGCGAGCTGCGCAACGCCAGTCCAGCCGACGTGACGGCGGCGATCGACGCCGCCCGCGCGGCGGCGCCCGGCTGGCGGGGGCTGTCATTCGACGATCGGGCCGCCATCTTCCTCACGGCCGCTGACCTGCTCGCGGGACCGTGGCGGCAGGTGATCAACGCGGCCACGATCCTGGGCCAGTCCAAATCGGTCTTCCAGGCCGAGATCGACGCCGCGTGTGAGCTGGCCGACTTCTGGCGCTTCAACGTGCACTACGCCCGCCGGCTGCTGGCCGAGCAGCCGGTCAGCGCGCCGGGTGTCTGGAACCGGATGGAGTACCGGCCGCTCGAGGGGTTCGTGCTGGCGATCACGCCGTTCAACTTCACCTCGATCGCCGGGAACCTGCCCACCGCCCCAGCGCTGCTCGGCAACGTGGTGGTCTGGAAGCCATCGCCAACACAACAGCTGTCGGCGCATTACCTGATGCGGCTGCTCGAGGCCGCAGGCCTGCCGCCCGGCGTGATCAACATGGTGACGGGGGACGGGGTCGCGGTGTCGGAAGTCGCCGTACCGCACCCCGAGCTCGCGGGCATCCACTTCACCGGCTCGACCGTTACGTTCCAGCACCTGTGGCGGACGGTAGGGCAGAACATCAGTCGCTACCACGGCTACCCGCGGCTCGTCGGAGAGACCGGTGGCAAGGATTTCGTCATCGCTCACCCGTCGGCTGACCCAGAAGTGCTCGTCACCGCGCTGGTCAGGGGGGCGTTCGAGTACCAGGGTCAGAAATGCTCAGCGGCATCGCGGGCATACATTCCCCGTAGCGTGTGGGACGCCACGAAAGACCGGCTCGTCGGCACCGCGGAGTCGCTGACGATGGGGGACGTGGCCGCCGACCTGTCGCTGTTCATGGGGGCGGTCATCGACGCGCGGGCGTTCGGCCGGCACACCGAGATACTCGCGAGGGCGCAGGAGCGGTCGGCCGTGTCGGTGCTGACGGGCGGCCGCACCGACGGCACCGACGGGTATTTCGTCCAGCCCACGGTGCTGACGTGCTCGGATCCCACGGACGAGATCTTCAGCCGGGAATACTTCGGCCCGATCCTCGGCGTGTATGTGTACCCGGATGCCGAATTTGACGCAGTGGTCGCGCAGGCGGCGGACATCGCGCCGTACGCGCTGACCGGCGCCGTCGTGGCGACGGATCGAGCCGCCATCGCCAGGGCGACTGATGCGCTGCGGTATTCGGCCGGGAACTTCTACGTCAACGACAAGCCCACCGGGGCAGTTGTCGGGCAGCAGCCGTTCGGCGGCGCCCGGGCCAGCGGCACTGACGACAAGGCCGGGTCGATCTTCAACCTGATCCGCTGGGTCAACGCCCGCGCCATCAAGGAGACCTTCGTTCCGCCCGTCGACCATCGATACCCGCACATGGGCTGACCGGGTCTGCCCCGTTAGCGCGCGGTCTACGGCTCGCGCCGACGATCACCGGGTTGCGTGCTCCGCTGGGCGCCGGATCCTCGGCAATCGCCAGGATGTGCCAGGCGACGTCGGCGCGGGATATCGGCTTCATCCGGAACCGGTCGCTGGCCTCGATTTCGCCAGTGAGCGGCCCGTCGGTGAGCTTGACCGGACGCAGCGCATACCAATCGAGACCGCTGCTGGTGAGCTCGTCCTCCAGCGCGCGCAGGTCGCGGCCCACGCGGCCGAGATTGGGGACGGCCACCGTGCGGAAGAAGCGGAACAACAGGCGCGGGCCGACCCCCATGACAGCGTCGGCGGGTCCCATGCTCGCCGTGCTGACCGTGATCAGCCGGGCGGGCTGAGAGGAAATCTGCATCGCCCCGACGAGGGTGCGTGCCAGCCGCTGGTGGAGGTCAGGCGGTGAGGTCATGCGGGTGCGCGGGTTGTGCCGTGCGACGAAGTTCGGCCCGACGACGCTCACCACGACGTCCGCGTCGCGGATTGCTTCTGTGACGAAAACAGGATCGAAGATGTCCGCGCCGACAAGAATCGCCGCCGGACCCGGGGGCGGCTGCGCCGGTGGGGTTCGGTAGACGGCCCGTACCTGGTGGCCGCGGTCGGCGGCGAGGCTGACCAGGTGAGCGCCGATTCCGCCAGATGCTCCGAAGACGGTGATGTTCAAGGTTGCTAGCCCCCAGACTGGACCGATCAGTACAGTCCTGAGGCTAACAGTAAGTGGACCGATTAGTACAGTCTCAGGGGGTCGTGAATCTTCTGATCTGGGCCAGCCCGGCCTCCATGGCGACCCGCATCGGCGTCGGATCCTTGCGTGTCATGCTCAGCACCATCCCGCCTTCGATGGTGGCGAGCAGGGCGGTCGCCAGCTGTCCGGGCGAGGCATCCGGGCGAAGCTCGCCCTGCTCCCGGATGCGCGCCAGCGCGTCGGCGAACAGCTGTTCCCAGGCGTCGAAGGCCGCGGCAGCGTGCAGCCGCGCG
>Ga0126371_10002255_pt1 | contig 16564 bp, 6 predicted proteins | sample PanSoiMetaPlot_4_FD_110145 | JGI IMG/M metagenome (GOLD analysis project Ga0126371, IMG submission 110145) | Tropical forest soil microbial communities from Panama - MetaG Plot_4 | ecosystem: Environmental > Terrestrial > Soil > Tropical forest > Bulk soil | place: Panama | collected 2016-02-17 | reverse complement strand
CGGCCTGGAACCACCAGTACTTACAACATACAGCAAACTCCCAATAGACAGCCCTGCCTCAATCCTCTATTTTGGCGCAGCCGGGAATTTGTGAAGGGGCGGAGCAGTTTGGCCTCGTCCAGCCTCAGTTTTCTGGTTTCCGAGCGTGGGACAATAAAATGAGGAGTTTTGTTCGCGGCAGTCTCGTTGCGGTCTGCTTCTTGTTTTTCTCTCCTTCTCTTCCCGCGGACAGCGTACACGGCTTTACCGATCGCGACGGCTCCTTTTCTGCCAACTTGATCGACTTCGCCGATACCAACCGTGCTTCGGTCGGCAGCGACTCTGCCTTCTTGGTGTCCAGAACCCTTGGTTCCACTGAGGACCATTTGAAGCGGGTTGATCATTCAGGGGACGACCACGGCAAGGCCTGGGGATGGCGCAAAGACGATCATCACCATCACGAGGGTGATGGTGGTTGGAACTTTGCGGATCAGGATAACCAGGAAACTGATGGCGACAACGGCAACGCGGGAAGCACCAGTGGTGGAGATCCTTCTACATCTGGCGTTCCTGAGCCATCCGTCCTGGTTCTTCTGTCCACGGGCTTAGCTGCTTTCTTGCTCAGGTCTCTGAGGAGACCAACGGTTTAGTTTGCTTCCAACTTTTCGTTTCACGCGAATCGCGGCTTCATGCTCCTGGGGCGGCGATTTTTTCGTTCGGCGCGAGTTATCTTGTATGCTTCAGTAAGGATGTGCTTAGCCCTGCCCGCAAACGCCTCAGGTAATTCCTTGGCACTTAACGCAACACTCGTGCAAAACTGCCCCAACAACGAATGCACCTGCCGCCGCTTCTGAACATCCAATTAAAAGAGGAGGTCTCAGGACTATGGTTCGCCTGAAACTACATACAATTGCTCTCTCGGGGGTGAGTCTGCTCTTTTGCACAGTTCTTCACGCGCAAAGCGGGGCCGGAGACACGGCGAAGATTACTTCGGTGGGATCCATTGACACGCAGGCTTCCCAGAAATTTGTCATCCAGGGAACGAACTTGGGAACCTACAAGCCCTATAACGGATGTGAGCCTTTCCTGCAAATCACGGACTTGACGAGCAATCAGGCTTTCGGTCAATCGGGCGCTGGGTCTTGTCAGGCAATTCTGGTTACCTCGTGGACCGATACACAAATCGTTGTCGAAGGCTTTCCTCCCTTCGACGCCGGACGCAACGTATTCAAAGCCGGAGACGCAATCCGAATCGAGGTCGCCAACCCGCAACAACAGGGAACGGTATCGGCGGGCGACAACTTCAGCGGCTCCCCAGTTGCCTGGTTTTCGGCAAGGGTCGGGGGAGACCCGGTCCCGCTGCCTGAAGCGCCTCGAGCTCAAACCGCTCCTCTGGCAAGGGTCGCACCCACACAAACGCCAGCTTCAGCCGGCACGATCACCATACCCGCAGGGCAGCCGCTCCTGATTCGCATGATCGATGGCGTGGACTCGTCCAAGAATCAGGTCGGCGACATTTTTCACGCCAGTCTGGAAACGGACCTGAACATCGACGGTGCTCTGGTTGCCCGCAAGGGCGCGGATGTCTACGGGCGGCTCGCGCAAGCGAAGGAAGCGGGCCATTTTTCCGGAAGCTCCGAGCTGCAGTTGGAATTGACCCGCCTGGTGATTGATGGGCGCGATTATCCGGTGGTGAGCAGCGACTACACCTTGCAAGGAAAAGGACGCGGGAAGAACACCGCCGAGAAGGTCGGCGGAGGCGCCGCACTTGGCGCGATTATTGGAGCCCTGGCGGGGGGCGGAAAAGGCGCGGCTATCGGCGCCGGCGTTGGCGCGGGGGCGGGAGGAACCGTTCAAGTGCTCACGCGCGGTCAACAGGTGAAGGTTCCAAGCGAAACGGTGCTGGAATTTCGCTTGCAGCAGCCCGCAACCGTAACGCCCACCGGTCAATGAGTTTCCGTTAGCCACCCACACAACACAAAGCGGCTCAGAAACGCGCAGTTGTAGCGGCCCTCAGCGTGTCAGAATTCGTAGCGCAGCGAGAATTGCATAACCCGCGCGGACGTCAGTTGACTCGTGTAGGCGCCGAAGTGCGTAGGCTGCTGCGTGAGCGAAGTCACCAGAGAGGAGCCTACGCCTTGCGCGTTGAAGCGTGTGAGGTTCGGCACATTAAAGACTTGCCAGAGGAACTGAATGTCGTGAGTTTCCGCGTAGGGCATTTTCCAGTGTTTGCCGAGACTCATGTCCAAACTAGCGTAGCCGTTGCCGCGCAGCACGTTGCGCGAACCGACCGCGCCCGGCACAGGAAGAGTAAAGGCGGCCTGAGCCGAGGCGGGATTCGGGAAGGGGCTAACGAACGAATAGCCCGTCGAAGGGTCCACGAGATGATAAGTCCCGGTCTTCTGCCGGGAGGTCTGCTGAGCGACGGCTGTAAGGAACCAATCGGTTGGCCAGCGCTGGCCGCCGTCCACGCTGAAGGGAAATCCACTGGTCCAGCGGGCGAGGCCGGTGAGTTGCCAACCGCCGATGATGGCATCCGCGAAGCCGTTAGCATCATGGGCAATGGCTCGGCCCTTTCCGACCGGCAAATCGGCGATCCAATTGAGATTCATCTGGTGCCGCAGGTCGAAATCGGACGGCGCATGAGCGAGGTTCGGGTGAAATGCATTGACCAGGCGGCTTCCCACCAGGCCGATATTGGTGTAGCCGTAGACGGCGAATCCCACACGCGAAGCAGCCGAGGTGATATCCAGCGACTTTGAGAAGGTATAGTTGAAATCGAACTGCACCCCGTGACTGAACTGCTTGCGCAAGCTGGTCTGCAAGGCGTTGTAGTTGGAGGTGCCAATGGAACTCCAGCCATACAAAGAAAAGGCCTGGTTGCTCAGGTATTTGCCGGACTGGCAGAAGGCCGCGGGCGGTGGCGCGGCGGGCGGACAGAGGCCGGGCAACATGCTGTTCGGGCCGTTGAAGAAGTAGGGGATCCCCGAGCCGCTGGTGTCCCCTAAACCACCATAAGAATCTATGTCCGCCAGGCCGACAATTTCGTCTCCAACGACGGAAAGGGCCGGGTTGTAATAAAGATCAAAAACCGCCCGCAATAGACCGTCCGTTGTATTCGCGGTTGTAGGAACGTATAAGGTGAAAAGGTCGGCATACTGGCAATTGTTGCACCGCAGCGCGGGCAGCATGTCCACCCAATATTTATAGGTTGGCCCGAGCATGGAAGAAGTAATGCTGTCAATCTGGCCTTGAGTGATCGCGGCTTGATAGAAATTCGCTGAGGTACCGGCGTTTTTCGCGGCAAATGTTCTTGCCAGATTGGAAAGGGCCGCGGCGGCGGTGTAGTAGTCAATTCCGGTCTTCGGGTCCACGATGTCCAGCGGCTGGTTCAAATCGCGCTGGGTAAGAAGATTCCTGCCGAAGCGTCCGACATAAGAAACTTGCAGAGAAAATCGCTTGGGCAGCTCGCGGCCAACGGAAAAGTCGACGGCGTAGGCGTGGGGAGTCTTCAACGTGTCGTCTGTGCCCCACAGATTGGCTTGCGCGGTGACCCCCGGCACCTGCGGAAAGCCTGGTGGAGGCGCCGGCTGTAGGAATTGCACAGGAGCAATGTCATTCGGCGGATTGTTCGGGGGCGTGTTCACCGTCGGGATGGCATTGATGCCCGTGATTCGCGGCAAATCTTCTGCTCCCGTCTGGTTGAACGTGCAGCAGGGATTTTGAAGAGTGGTCGTTAGACCCGCGGAACCAATCTGATCGAAACTATTCAGGAGCGCGAAACCTGCTCGATCGTAGACCTTGCCGAAGCCGGCGCGGATCACCGTTTGGTTCTCTTCGCCGAACAGACTCTTCAGCAAGCCTCCGTGCGCGCGGGGGGAATACGCGACAGAAACCCGTGGACCGAAATCCGTTTTTTCAAAGGGGTACAAACCCTTACCATGGTTTGCGGGCCCTCCCAGGGTAAAGGCAATCGGCGGCTCTGACGTATACCCTAACCCCTGCTGCTGGTTTTTGACGTTTTGCGCGAACTGCGTTCCCAACCCAAACGTCGGAGACGTTTGCAAACCATTGACTTCCCACGGCGGCGGGAACAGTGACCAGCGCAACCCGTAAGTCAGCGTAAGGTTGGGCTTGATGCGCCATGCATCCTGCGCGTAAAACTCGTACGAGTTGAGTCCGTACCTGCGGTTTACGGGAGCTCCCAGGCCCCCTGGCAGCAGACCAATAACATTGCCGTTGTGGTCGAGGTTGTAGTTCGCCACCACGTCCGAAATCATGCCGTACAACGCCAGCAACGGCCGGTCGTACTGCGTCGCCGTCCCAGGCTCAGGCGCTTGTCCCTGCAAAAGCGGCACTTCTCCCGGAGGCGTGGGAACCGTGAGGCCCGGATGCCAAGTCTTATTCAAAGGATCCAGCGGGCTAGAAGTGCCTGCGAACCCGATCGGGGACGTCCAGTTGGTGGTGCCCAGCGCCAAATTGTTGGAATGCAGAAAGCTGGTGCGTGGATCGCGCGCCAGACCGATGGCCGCGCCGAATTGCAAGGCATGGTTCTTCTTGGTCCAAGACAGGTCATCCACGAGATTGTGAATAGGCACTTGGAAATTGTGGCTGTAGGTGAAGCCCTCATCCAGACCCAGGAACTGGTTCCAGGGTAAGTCGGAATTGCCGTCGACCCCGAAGCTCTGGCGGGTGAAGCCCCAACGGAAGGAATTTGCGAGCGTGGGGCTGATAACAGCCGTGTAACCGATCACGAACCCTTTGCTATGGTCGACGATAGTCTCCTCGGGCACGTCGCCCGGCAAGAAGGGAGCGCCGGGGTTTTTCAGATTCTGTACCGCGCCGCGCCAGAACAGAGTGTGTTTAGGACTGAGCCGGTAATCCAATCTGGCGATGAAGACATCGTTATCGAGTCTTGTGGGAGCCTTGAAAACAAAGCCAGCATAATTCAGGCCATCACCTGCGGAAATGTCGTTGGTTACGGTCTTGCCTGTGCAGAACGTTGTGCCTAGATAGCCGCCAGGGCTATTGGGATTGGTCAGATCCAGCATGGCGGGATCGATTCCCGTGGGCGTGCCCGGGAGAAAGAACCCTGGCCGGTTCCGCGGATCCAGGTTCTTCAGGTCCGTGGGTGTGAAGGTAATCAGGTTTCCGTTCAAATCGAAATAACGGAAGATGCCCTGGCACATCTGCGGAGTAGGGATCACGCGTTCGACGCTCTCTTCTTCGCGCCTGCGCGTGCCTTCATAGTTGGCGAAGAAGAACAAGCGATCCTTGGCAAAAGGTCCTCCAACGGAAGCGCCAAAAATGTTGCGGTTCAACCTCAGCGGCTTATTGGGATTGCCGGTATTCAGTTCCGCCTGCTTCACCAGGTAATCATTCGCGCTGGTGGCGGTGTTGCGCAGGTTTTCGTAGAGCGAACCGTGAAATGTATTGGTGCCGCTCTTTGTGACCAGCGCGACTTGTGCGCCGGAGCCTGTGCCCTGGTCCGCGCCGTAGTTGGACGTCGTGACGCGAAATTCCTCCACGGAATCTTGCGTAACCGGCAAGACGGAAGTGAAGGCGTATCCATTCGCCTGGTCGTTTACGTCCACGCCGTCCAGAGTGATGTTGCTCTGGTCGCTGCGCGCGCCGTTCACCGAACCGTTGCGCGTGTCCTGATCCTTATCTATATCCGGGCGGTTGCCGGTATAGGCCACGCCGGCCTGCAGGCTCAGCAGATCCGGAACGTTGCGGCCCTCCAGCGGAATTTGGCTTACTTGCTTTTCATCGAAAGAGTTGCCGATGGACGCATCAACGAGATTGAGCGCTGGCGGTTCGGTGGAGACCGTCACCACTTCGGACGCGCTCCCTACTTTCAAGGTGACATTGAGCGTGGCCGGTGTGTTCACGAGCAACACCAGACCCGTCTTTTCGAAACGCTGAAAGCCCGTCGCCGTCACGCCGAGCGTGTACGTGCCCGGCGGCAACAGCAGAAATTGGTATTCGCCGCCACCTCCCGAAGTCGCGTTGCGCTCAATCTTGGATTCCGTGTTGGTCAGCATCACTTGCGCGCCGACCACCGCTCCGCCCGAGGGATCGGAGATCTCTCCGCGGACTGAGGTGGTTGCCTGGCCCCAGGCCGCGCCCGCCACCAGCAGCAGGCATAGCGCTGCCAGCCAGACGCGCAGCGCGCGGTTCGCCATTTTCGGTTTCGCTTCTGTTACATCTGGAGAGATGCAGAAAAAAGAAAAGGAGGCACGCATCGATTTTTCCTCTCGCACGAACCTGTTTTTTTGAGGAAACCTTACTATAATTGGGTAAGGTTATAGCCGAGCGGTATCTCCATGTCAACTTTTAATCCAGATAAGTGAGGAAGTGCGGGGCCCGCTTTCTGAAGCGGGCCTCTCTGCGATGGAAAAAACGGAAGACTTAATGCTTCTTCAGGAAGTGTTCCGCGACGATACTCGGCGTTTCAACGATGCGCTTTTCCTCGGCGCAAACCACCAGGCGGATGAACTGCGCCATGCTCCACGCCAGTGGTGTGGCGCTTCCGGTGCCCCGGCCAAACACGAATCCCGAGCGGCTAGGGTCGGCCTGATCCCAGATCTGCTCCGGAATCATTCCGCCCTCATTCGCGAATTGCAGCATCGACTTCAAATACAACGTCGGGTCATGCCCGGCGGCAATTTCATACTCGCCACGCTCTCCGGTGAAGATCGGCCAGATGCGCCCGATACCTTCGCTCTGCCACGGCCCGCCGAAATAGGTTTCGCCGTAACCGTCGTGGCTGTAGCGGTGAAAGCTCGGCCCGCTGGGAGTTTCCACGCGAATCGCCGAATCCACAATCTCCACGGAGTGCTGAATAATGGGATCGTTCGCCGGGCGAATGCCCAGACGCACAAATTCCAGGAAACCCGCGTCCACCACGTCGCGTTCGTCCCACACGCCGCCGCCGTTGCGCGTGTCGAGCTGAAATCCGTCGTTCGGGTCCTGATTATTGTCGATGCGTATGTAGTAGCCCGGCGAACCGGCGCCCGTTCCCAAATGCCCGGTCGTCGTCACCAGCCAGGCCTCGATGTGTGCGGCCCAATCGTCGGCGGCTTGCAAATAGCGATCCGCGTCCTGGGTCGCGCCGTTTTTCCTCGCAATGTCGGAAGCGCAGACCAGCCCGGCAATCTCCGCCGCGATTGTCGACGGGGAATAACCTGACACTTCCTCCCAGCGTTCCTGCTGTGTCACCGGTCCATGCGCGATCACGAACTCCGCTTCCGGCCGTACATCTTTCGTCCAGGTATCGGCGTCGGTGCGCCCCAACTGCCACGCCAGAATCATCGGGTAGGAAATTTCGTCCATCTGCAGCGCAGTCCAATAGGGTTTGCCGTCGAGCCAGCTGTTTTGCGGGAACCTGCCGTCGGGCTCCTGCTGCACCGTATATAAATAGGTGAGCGCACGCTCGGCGGCATCGCGGTCGCCCGCCGCCCACAACCCGGTCGCTACTTCATAAAGGTCGCGAGCCCAGATCAGGTGGTAGCCGCCCACGTCCGGTTTATCCGACTTCACCGCGAATCCCCAGGGCACGCTCATTGAGGCAATCATCGCGCCGCGATAGGTTTTGTCTTCGTGCGCCTTCAGCACCATGGCCGCAAGCTGGAATTCGTCACGATATTTCGGCTCGACCTTTCGCAACCCTTTGATGTAGCCACGCCAGCCGGCTGCATATTCATTGCTGACCTCGGAAAATTTGCGGGCCAGCGATTTCTTCGCCGTATCCATCGCCGCATCGCCATTCGGCCCGAACCCCAAGGCCAATGTGTATTCGCCCGCGGCGCCCAGCTTCGCTGCCTGAAAAACATTGCCGTTTTCTGAGCGGTCGTATTTCCACGTCAGCTTATGGTGCAACAGCAGATCCGTGTAACCGTCGTTTCTCCCCGCAAAACCAGTCGTCGCTTGCGAAAACGCGGGCGAGCTTACCAGTGCACAGGCCACATCCTGCTTCTGCGTTACCAGCGTGTCTCCCTGGACGGAACCGGTGTCGCCATAGCCGCCGTTCTTCAGCGCAGGATCGAAAAGCACATAGAGCTGATATCCCGCCGGAGCGGTGAAGGTGACGTCGATCAACATCGCATCCCGCTGCGGATCGGTCACATAAGTCTTGTTGATTTTGAATTTGCCGTCGGGATCGCTACTGGTCTGCCGGTAGAGCAGTGATTCGTTGTTGATGCGCTCGAGGGAATGCTTCAGGTCTTTCGATTCTACCCAAGTGAAATGCTCGTCGCTGACCGCAAATTCGAGCGTTCGCACATCCGCCGTGTCCAGTCGCGGATAATACACTTCCGTCAGGATTCCATTTTCCAGGGTGAACCACACTCGCGAATTGAGCGAGGTAGCCGTGCCCACGGCCTCCTTGCTTCCGGCCGTCCACGTGGGCATCGCGCCCGGTCCGCCCGGCGCGCTTTGCGGCAGACACGGCGCAGTCCACGTCAATCCGAACACAGCCATGGCCAGCCACTCTTTTTTGCGAAGTGATTTCATGGGTTTCGATCCGCCGCTGAAAATTTACTAGAGGAAAAAGAGGAGGCGGTCAACAAGCTCCGCCTCCTCCCGGGTGTAGGGGTTAAAAGTTGAAACGCAGCGCCAGTTCCACTTGCCGCCAACTGTTGGTTAGAACGCTGTTAATCTTTCCTATTTGGTTGTCATTAATGTTTGTATCGAACGGATTCGAAAAGTGCGGAGTATTGGTCAGGTTATAGGCTTGCACCCGGAACTGGCCTTTTATCCGCTCCGTAACCGGGAAATTCTTGAACAGAGCAAAATCCATGTTCGAGAATCCGGGGCCGCGAACGATATCTCGGCCCGCGGTGCCAGGGGCAATGTAGATACCCGCGGCATTCTTGGCTGGCGCTGCGAAGGCAGAGGCGTCCACGTAGTTCAGGATATTCCCCGGATGAACTTGGATCCTGCCGACGAGGTCTGCACGAGCACTGCTGGGATTGCCGCTCGAAGTGATGCTGAACGGCGTGCCGCCCTGTAAGGTATAGATTGCGTTCAGTTGCCAGCCGCCGATGACGTAGTCCATCCACTTGGATACGTCACCTCCCCACCGCTTGCCACGGCCAAAGGGCAGTTCGTATAACGCGCTGGAAGACAAGACGTAATCCACGTCCTGGTTGGACAAGCCGCGCTCAAGCCCGTAGTCCGTGTACAACTGCGGAACATTGGCGCCGCCCGCATCCAGGTTACCGAAACCGTCGTCGAGGGTCTTCGACCAAGTAAACGCACCCGTCACCGTCAAACCGTGGGACAAGCGATGTTCGTATTGCAACTGCAAGGCGTGGTAGTCCGATTTGCCTCTTGTGTCTTGGATATTAATGCTGCCCAAGTTGGGATAGAGGTTTCCGCCGGTATCGAATAACGTCTGGTTCGCATTGTAGTTCCGCACCAGGTGTGCCCCGTGCGTGCCGACATAGGCGATGCTCGCGGACTGGTTGTTTCCGATCTGGTGCTGTATTTGCAGGTTCCACTCAGAAACCATAGGGGTCACATTGGCGGGTAATATTCCCACCACGCTCACACCTGTTGGTGCGGCGAGATTGAGATCGCCTGGCGCCGTTCCCAGGACAAAGCTTCCACTCGGCAGCGCGCCGGTGGCCAAGGTGGAATTAAGGTCCGCTGCCGGGCAAGTCGGATTCGGGTTGCAATTCGGCAGGGAGCCTGAAAGGGTGATGCGGAAGCCCTGCTGATACGTAACCGTCTTGACTCCAGCAAACGGAGGATTCTGTGCCAACTGATTGCTAATGCCTCCGCGGTCAATGAAGTAGAACAGGCCGTAGCCACCACGCAGCACGGTCTTCCCATCGCCCAACAGGTCATAGGCAAAGCCCAGGCGGGGGCCAAAATTGTGATAGTCGTTGGGGATCAAGGTTCTTGGTGCGCCGTTGCTCCCTGCAATGACGAGTGCGCCAGTGACCAGATCAAAATTGGCCTGGCGGTTTTGCACTTCAGTCGGCCAAGTGAGAACGTCATAACGGAGTCCCAGGTTCAAAGTCAGCCGACGAGTAACGCGGAAGTCGTCTTGGGCAAAGAAGCCATTCTCCCAGCTCCGGGTTCCGACCATTCCGAGGGGCGTGCCGACCTCATAGTCGTCCACGAAGCCCGCGAGCAAATCGGAGACTTCATATCCAGTGTCCACGTGTCCCTGGCCGCCATTGCAGCACCCCCCCCTGCCATTTCCCGCCGGCCGGAAACCGCCCTTGCCGTAGTTCGGGCGAAACAGGTTCAGTTGCCGGCGAAGAATGGTGCCACCCACTTTTATCGTGTGGCGTCCCTTCGTCCAGGTAAGCGTATCGTTAAAGTTGAAGCCCGTCTGCGGCACCAAATAGGGTCCGAAATCTCCGGTGTACTCGATTTGCTGCGCATAGGCGCCGATCAGTGCGATGCCGCCAGTCACGATGTTGTAGCAATTTGGAATCATAAACTGCGTGCACCAGGCAGTACTGCTCAAGGGGGGTTCGTATCCGTATTTGGTCCGGACATATCCGCTACGAAATTCGTTGATGAGCGTTGAGCTGATGGTTGACGTGAGCCCAACCGAAGCGCCCGTGGGATAGTTGAAGTTGGTACCCGAGCCGAAACCCGAAGGGAGCACGCCGAGGGAGGTCGTGTTGGTCTGATTCGAGTGACCCCGGCTGAAGCGAACGAACAAAGCGTTCTTGGTATCGAGGATGTAATCCCCGCGGACGTCGAAGTCGTCCCAATTCTCGATCACCGTTCGTTCGAGCTTGAAATTGTGCTGAATGGGATTGCAATTGGGATCTTGGGCGTGTGTGCAGTTCGGCTCCGGAAAAGCATTGAGATAGAGCAGAGCTGAAGGATTCAAGCGGTCCGCGGGAATCACGTTCGGCTGCGCGCCGGTGCCCAGGAAGGGCTTAGCACCGTTGGGGTTGGTGGCCGTCTTAGCAACAGAGCCATTTGTTGTAGGGTCGTAGATAACACCGTTTGTCGCCGTCAAGTCGAGTCCGGCGGTCATCGTGGGATCGAGCAATGCGGAGAAATCCGCCTCTCCCGTCAGGGCTCCCGTTCCCCGCATGGCATCGGTCGGCACCGTGGCGTAAGACGGCCCGCTGGGAACGTTTTGCCGCAGTCCTTGATAATCAACAAAGAAAAAGAGCTTGTTCTTAATAATCGGCCCGCCGAACGTGCCGCCAAACTGGTTGCGCACAAAACTTGGCGTGGGCGTGTGCGGACTGGTAAAGAAATTTTCGGCGTTCAAGGCCTTGTTGCGATTGAACCAGAAGACATTGCCATGGTAATCGTTCGAACCCGACTTGATGCTGGTAATCACCAGCGCGCCGCCCGCCCGGCCATACTGCGCGGGCGCAATGTTGGTTTGTACTTTGAATTCATCGATCGCGTCCGCCGGCGGGAAAAGCACAATCGTATTCACCAGTGACTCGTTGTTATCAATTCCGTCGAGAATGTAGTTGTTAGCTTGGGCGCGCACTCCGTTGACGACCAGCGAAGCGCCGCCTTCCTGCCCGTATCGGTAGGTTTCCGCATTGCCGCTGTTACCCGTGGCATTACCACTGCCCCGAACGACTCCGGGCACCAGCAGCGCCACTTGCGTGAAATTTCGTCCATTCAGCGGCAGTTCCGTAATTTGCTGGCTTTCCAGGACCACACCGAGCGCAGAGTCCTGTGCGTTGATCACCGGCGATCCCGCTTCCACCACCACGGTCTCGGTCGTCTCACCAACCGCAAGCTGGAAATCCGCCACGCCGAGCTGAGCAACTTGCAATTCCAGTGTTCTTGAAACCTTTTTGAATCCCTTTTGAGCAATCTCCACCTTGTAATTGCCGGGTGGCAAGGCCGTCGCCGTGTAGTAGCCCAGGTCATTCGTGGTTACGGAAGTAAGCCTTCCCGTTTCCACGCTGGTCACATTAACAACCGCTCCCGCAACCGCTGCGCCAGACGGGTCCGTCACCGTCCCTTGCAAGCGCGCCGTATCGCTCTGCGCGAGGACCACTGCCGCCGTCGCCAGGATCGCGAAAAGCAATGTCGCCCCATACCCCAGTTGCTTCCTCATCATTGCCACTCCTCTTTTCTTTGTCCTAAAAGTGACTACCGCACCTGAATTTGGGTCTGGCACCGGGATTGCCTTTGCTGCGGCCTCTCGACTTGGCTCAACTACCGGAACCTGATGGGATGCTATGGTCTTTGACCGCCAACGGCGGGCGCGTGCGTAGGAACCTGAACACCGCTCACCAAGGACCAAAGCCGATACTATGGAATCTGGAACATCCCCCTGAGAACCGGTCACCGACCAGCAAAAGCACATGTAGTTGGCAGCTATTTTTCAAATATGCCGGCGGGATAGAAGTCTCGGCAGGTTTGATACTGTTACATTCGAAAACCCCATACTTGCAGTAGGTTCCACCCTTTGTTACGTTGTTACATCGTGCTGTCTAGGGTTGCAGAGTAACAATGTCCGACAAGGAGCAGTATCTACGGCAGGTCGAGAAGCTTGCCGGGAGCCATATCCTGCATGGCTCCGAATCCTTGTGCAAGCTCCTGCGTTATCTCGCCCATCACGCACTTGAGCATCCTGGTACGCCACTGAAGGAATACCAGATCGCCACCGAAGAATTCGGCAGGCCCCAGGATTTCGATCCCGCCGTCGACTCCATGGTCCGCGTCCAGGCAGGCCGCTTGCGCTCCAAGCTGGCGGAATATTATGCCGGCGAAGGTTTGGAAGATCCCGTCCGTATCGAGCTTCCCAAAGGCACCTACGCGCTCGTTTTTCATAAACGGGATGGAACCCACAAAACAAATGGTCACCATCCTAGCGCAGCGCAAGAGCGCGGCGCTCCGCCTGCGAAGACGAGCGTCCCAAGTGGATGGATGGCTTCTGTCGCTGTTCTCTCTCTCTTGCTTGGCCTTTCCTTGATCGCGCTGGTTCTCGCGAAAAAAGGTTCGCCCTCGGCTCTGGCCGGGGACGCGGCCACCAAGCCAGCTCCGGCCGCCTTTCAAACCTTTTGGAAGCCCTTCCTCGTCGGTCCCGAAGAGCCTTCGATTGTTTTCAGCAACGCCGCCTTCGTGGGCCGTCCAGAAACAGGCATGCGCTATTTCAACTCCTCGCGCGACCAGAAAGCCGCCATCTGGGATCACTACACCGGCGTTGGTGAGGTTTTCGCCATCCACGAACTCGACCAGGTTTTCGGACAGTTGCGTCGCAATCTCCGCGTCAAGCGCGGCAGCTTATTCACGCTCGACGATGCCAAAAACAGCGACCTGATTTTTGTCGGTTCGCCCTCGGAAAATCTCACGCTTCTTGAAATCCCCGGCACCCAGGAATTCGTGTTTCAGCGCGTGCAGGAGGGCCCGCGCAAGGGCGATTTGTCCATCGTCAACGTGCACCCGCAGCCCGGCGAGCAAAAGGCATACCTCGCCACACTGAACAATCTTCCGCTGGCGGAGGACTACGCTGTGGTGGGGCTGATTCCCGGCCTGAATCCTCCGCGTTATGAAATGATTGTCGCCGGCACCACCACGTTTGGCACGCAGGGCGGCGTGGAATACGTTTGCCGCGAACGCTCCGTGCAGGAACTCCTGCTGCGCCTCTCGGTTTCAGAGAACGGCGACATCCGACCTTTTGAGGCGTTGTTGCACGTCAAGGTCGCCAAGGGCGTCCCCGTCGAAACCGAACTCGTCTCTCTCCGTAAAGTTACAGCCCCCTAGGATTTTCCCCCGCAACTGCAACTTTCTTTTCTCTGTTACATCAGAAGCTATGTCTTGTGATAAAGTTCCGGGCAAGCTCCCTCGGGTCCTTTCCGGCAAGGTGCCTCAAGATAAAGATGGAAGAAAAGAATCGACTTTTGCTGTACAATGCACCCAGCTTCCGGCCCTGTGGCGCCCCCGCACGGAAGGCCTCTTTCTTGGACACCCGGAACTCTACGAAGGAGTCCTTGTGAGCCAGCAAGCCGCAATACCCAAGCAAACCATGGATCAAATCTGCATCAATACCATTCGTACCCTCTCGATTGACGCCGTGCAGCAGGCCAATTCCGGGCATCCCGGTGCGCCGATGGGTTTAGCTCCTGTGATGTATTCGCTGTGGCAGAATTTCCTGCGCTACGATCCCGCCGACCCCACCTGGCTTGACCGCGATCGCTTCGTGCTTTCCGCAGGCCACGCATCCATGCTGCTCTATTCCACGCTGCATCTGGTCGGCGTTCGCGCGGTCGATCACAACGGCGAAGTCCAGAAGGAACTCTCCGTTCCCATGGAAGAGATCAAGCGTTTCCGGCAGCTCGACAGCCGCACTCCCGGACATCCCGAATCGCATCTCACCACCGGTGTGGAAACCACCACCGGCCCGCTCGGCCAGGGAGTCGGTAACGCTGTGGGCATGGCCATCGCGGGAAAATGGCTGGCGGCCACCTACAACAAGCCGGGGTTCGATATTTTTAATTACCGCATTTACTCCATCTGCGGCGACGGCGACTTGATGGAAGGCGTAGCCGGCGAAGCCGTCTCTCTTGCGGGGCATCTTGGCCTTTCGAATCTTTGCCTGGTCTACGACAACAATCGTGTCACTCTCGATGGCCCGGCCAGTTGGTCGTTCAGCGAAGACATGATGACGCGCTTTGTCGGCTACGGCTGGAACGTCACCCGTGTCGCCGACGCCAACGATTTGCTGCAACTCTCCCGCGGCTACAAAACTTTTCTCGGTTGCACCGACAAACCCACGCTCATCGTCGTCGACAGCCACATCGGCTACGGCTCTCCGCACAAGCAAGATTCTTACGAAGCCCACGGCGAACCCCTCGGCGAAGGGGAGGTCAAACTTGCCAAACAGAATTACGAGTGGCCCGAAGACGCCAAATTCCTGGTTCCCGACGGCGTCTACCAGCACTTTCAGAACGGTATCGGCGCGCGCGGCAACAACGACCGCACGGCTTGGAACGCTCTTTTCGCCGAGTACTCGAAAAAATATCCTGAACTCGCCACGCAACTCATGAAGATCAAAGCCCGCAAATTGCCAGATGAATGGGACATGGGCCTCCCGGTCTTCCCCGCCGACGCCAAAGGCATGGCCACCCGCGAAAGCTCCGGAAAGACCCTGAACGCGTTGGCGAAAAATATTCCCTGGATGGTCGGAGGTTCCGCCGACTTGGCCAAATCCAACAAGACCAATCTCACTTTCGACGGCGCCGGCGATTTCTTCCCCAACGAATACAGCGGCCGCAACGTCCATTTCGGGGTTCGCGAACACGGCATGGGCGCCTCGGTCAACGGCATGACGCTTTCCGGCCTGCGCGGCTTCTCCGCTACCTTTTTCAATTTCAGCGACTACATGCGCGCCAGCATGCGCCTTTCCGCGCTCATGGAGATCCCGGTTCTTTTCATCTTTACGCACGATTCTATCGGCCTCGGCGAAGACGGCCCCACGCACCAGCCCATCGAACAGCTCGCGTCCCTACGCGCCATGCCTAACATGTTCGTGCTGCGTCCCGGCGACGCCAACGAAGTCGTCGAAGCCTACAAGGTCGCCGTGCAACGCAGGCACGGGCCCTCCACGCTGGTCTTTAGCCGCCAGCCCATACCCACGCTCGACCGCACGAAATTCGCTCCCGCTTCCGGGGTCACCAAAGGCGCTTATGTGGTTGCCGATGCCGACGCCGGCCAGCCTGACGTCATCCTCATGGCCACGGGCACGGAACTGCAGCACTGCATCGCCGCTTGGGAAAAGCTGAAGGCCGAGGGCATCAAGGCCCGCGTGGTCAGCATGCCCTGCTGGGAACTTTTCGAGCAACAAGATGCCGCCTACAAGGAAAGCGTGCTACCCTCCAGCGTGACCGCGCGCGTCTCGGTCGAGATGGGCGCCACGCTGGGCTGGGACCGCTACGTCGGCACGAAGGGCACCATGATCGCCATGCGCTCCTTTGGCGCTTCCGCGCCCTTGAAGGACTTGCTCAAGAGATTCGGCTTCGAGCCCGACAACGTCGTCGCCACTGCCAAGAAGTTGCTTGGCAAATAGTTTCGTCTCGGCCAACGCCGCAAAAGGCACCGGCCGTGGCAACAGGATTTCTCAATCGCCGCCTGCTCCGCAGGGGCGTAGAATCAGGTCCCTGGGCCCTCTTGAAATTATAAGGAGAAGTGCTATGACAACGCCTGCAGCCGTCACGAATACCGGAGGAAATCCGCTGAAGGGTCTCCTCGCTTACGGTCAGTCCGTCTGGATGGATTACATTCGCCGCGACCTCCTCACCGGAGGCGGCTTGAAGCAAATGATTGCCGACGATGGTCTCCGTGGCATGACTTCCAACCCCGCCATCTTCGAAAAATCCATTAATGGCAGCAACCTTTACGACGACATCCTCAATTCCCCCGAGGCCAAATCCCTCAACGCCAAAGGTCTGTTTGAAAAGATCGCCATCCGCGACGTTCAGGACGCCTGTGACATTTTCCGCTCTGTCTACGACGAGTCCAATCAGCGCGACGGCTACGTTAGCCTGGAAGTCTCCCCATTCCTCGCCAACGACACCGCCGGCACGCTCGAAGAAGCCCGCCGCCTTTGGAAGGCCGTCAATCGGCCCAACGTCAT
>Ga0126371_10002254_pt1 | contig 16565 bp, 11 predicted proteins | sample PanSoiMetaPlot_4_FD_110145 | JGI IMG/M metagenome (GOLD analysis project Ga0126371, IMG submission 110145) | Tropical forest soil microbial communities from Panama - MetaG Plot_4 | ecosystem: Environmental > Terrestrial > Soil > Tropical forest > Bulk soil | place: Panama | collected 2016-02-17 | reverse complement strand
TTACCTCAACATCGACGTCGACGGCGTCAAGCATTCCGATGTCACGGGTGATGAGCTTTTCCCGGTCATGCTGCGCGTCTGCGATGAAGAGACGGGTTATCGCATCGTCAGCCGATTGAATGCGCCCGACTTTTGGACCCCTGCCGGTTTGCGCACGGTCTCACGCGACGATCCGTTGTACGACCCGACCAAGATGACCGGATTGCTCGGCGGCGTCTGGCCCGGCCTGACGTGGTGGTACGCCTTCGCTGCGGCTCGCTATCATCCGGAGTTCATGGTCCGCGCGCTCCGGTCGTCGTTCGTGCACTACGCAGAGGATGCAGCGGCCCACAATACCGTGCCGGGTGAATTCAGCGAATGGTTCGACGGCGAGACGCTCGTCAATCGCGGCATGCGCTTGAGCCCATGGGAACCCCCGCGCTTTCTCTGGGCGGCGATCGAGGGCGTTTGCGGTTTCACGCTGCGACCCGACGTGCCGAGCATCAACCCGCTCATCCCGCCCGGGTGGCGTTGGGTCGGGCTTCGTCGGCTGCCGTATCACGGTGAAGAGCTGTCGTATTTCGCCGTCCGTCAGGGCGACAAGCTCAACGTCTTCGCGACGCGTCCGGTGAATACGAAGTACGAAGCGCACGAGTACGAAGAGGACGTCACCGATTCGATCGTCGTGCTCGCCGGGGCCGCGTCGATCATCGCGCTCCGCCGCGGCACGGAGCTCATGATCATGATCGGCAATTCGGGGACCGAGACGACGAGCGCGCCGGTCGACCTGAGCCGCGTCATCGAGAGCGAACGCAGATACGAGCTGCGCGTCTACAACAGCGAGCGCGACGGGTGGGTCGACGGTGCGACGATGGAAGGATCGCAGATCCAGTCGATCGCTGTACCGATCGAACTCCTCGGCTACCGCCTCATCTCGCTCCGAACTCTATAACCTCTAAAATTTGTAATGTGGTATGCCGAGCGAAGCTCGGCTGCCGACCTTCGGTCGGCATACCACATCCCTAACCATCTCCGCCCGCTTCGCCATTGTGACTGCCGGCCGGCGCGACGGCGACAAGCCCGAGCGCGCTCAAGTCGAGGTCGCCGCGTCCGCTCTTGATGAGCCGTAGCAATCGATGGAGGACGAGCTCGAGCGTCGGAAGGTCTGCGCCTCCCTGACGCGCCGCCTGCAGCATGAGATCGACATCCTTCGCCGCCATCGACGCTTGAAAGGCAGGCGTGTAGTCGCCGTGCGCCATCCGCGGACCGCGGATCTTGATCGTGCGTCCGGGATCGAACTGATCGAAGAGCTGGAGCGCTCGATCGGGATCGATACCGCATGCACGGCCGAGCGCGAAGAATTCGGCCAGCGCTTGCGTGATATTGACGAGCATCGAATTCGCCATGAGCTTGAAGGATGCCGCGTCTTGCTCGGCCTCGCCGACATACCATTGATTCGCAATGATCTGCTCGAGCGTCGCTTTGTTGGCGTCGTACACGGCTCGATCGCCCGCGACGAGCATCAGCCCTTCGCCGTTCGCCACGTTGACCGGGCCCGCCAATACCGGGCCGTGCAGATAGCGCCAACCTCCGGCTTTGATCCGCTGCGCACGCGACGCGGTCGCGATCACCGACACGGTGCTGTGATCGACGACGAGCGACCCTTTAGCGAGCGTCTTGAGCGCGCCGTCGGCGTCGAAAAGCGCGCGATCGACTGCGTCGTCGGTGGCAAGCATGAGGTGGAGTTCGGAAGCCGGATCCGCGGCGTCGGCCGGCGTTCTGCACGCGACCCCGCCGTCTTGCGCCCACTTCTCCGCTTTTGCGGCTGTGCGGTTCCAGACGCGGACCACGTGACCGGCCTTGCGCAGCCGCCCGGCCATCGGAGCGCCCATCAGCCCTATGCCGCAGAATGCGATCGTCGCCATGCGCGAGCTCCTTTTTTGGTGAGCCGCGAAGTTTCAACGAGCGCTAGACGACGCCCTCGCCGCGTTCAGGTGCGCTTCTTGAAATCGAGCGCGAGCGAATTCATGCAGTAGCGCTGTCCCGTCGGCTGTGGACCGTCATCGAAGAGATGACCGAGATGCGAGCCGCACGAACCGCATCGGACTTCGATGCGATGCATGCCGTGGCTATCGTCATCGATGAGGGTGACCGCTTTTTCATCGATCGCGTCATAGAAGCTCGGCCAACCCGATCCGGAGTCGTATTTCGTCTCCGACTTGAACAGTTCGCGCCCGCAGGCGCCGCACGCATACGTCCCCGCTTCTTTGTTGTGCAGGAGAGCGCCGGTGAACGCCGGCTCCGTGCCGGCCTCGCGCAAGACGCGATAACGTTCGGGCGACAATTCTTTGCGCCACTGGTCGTCCGTCTTCGTATCGATTTTGTGATCGGCTGACATGCTCGGAAGTCCTCGGAAAACAACGGGGACGCTTGCCGCGTCCCCTCGTGAGTGGTGCCGAGAGCCAGAATTGAACTGGCGACACCGCACTTTTCAGGCGCGTGCTCTACCAACTGAGCTATCTCGGCGGCGCCCGCTCGGTTCGTCGGAGGCCGGTTCGCGACCTTTGCATAACCGACGCGCTGTGGGCAGCGCTGCCACCGACATCGTCGCGAAGGAAGGCGATCGACTCCGCGCTTTAGGCTACAAGCAAGAATTGTCGAGGGTGCTTTCGCTCTTCGACAACTTCTCTGTGGCTTTTTCGTACCTGAGCCCGATGGTCGGCATCTACTCGCTCTATACGCTTGGACTCGGCACTGGCGGACCGCGCTACATCTGGACCATCCCCGTAGTCGTCGGGTGCATGACGCTCGTCGCGCTCGTCTTCGGCGAGTTGTCGAGCGAGTATCCGCTCTCGGGCGCGCTCTATCAATATGGGAAGTACACCGTCGGCGCGCGTTACGGCTGGTTCATCGGCTGGACGTACGGCTTCGCGCTGCTCGCCACCGTCGCATCGGTCGATTCCGGCGTCGTCGTCTACGTCGCGTCGCTAGCGAATGCGTGGTTCCACACACATCTCGATCCGGCGGATCATCTCACGATCTTCATAGTGACCGGAAGCCTCATCGTCTTGTCGGCGATCTTGAACTCGGTAGGCGCGAAGATCATGGCGCGCGTCGCGCGCTTCGGCGTGTACGTCGAGTCCATCGGCACGTTCGGCGTCTTCCTCGCGCTTGCGATCCACGGATTCACCCAACGCGTCGGCTTCGTTTTCACGACCCAGAGCGTCGAGCTCGCGAAGAGCAATCCGCTCGGCGTCGACTTCGGAGGCTCGTGGTGGACGGGCGCAGCGCTCGTCGCGGTTCTTGCGAACGTCTACATCTTCTATGGCTTCGAGTCGGCTGGCGACATCTCCGAAGAAACCGTCGACGCACAACGCCAGGTTCCTAAAGCGATGCGCAACGCATTGCTCTACGGTGGGATCGCATCGTTCGTGCTCGTGCTTGGGCTTTTGCTTTCGACGCCCGCCTCGGGTATCGCCGCGGTGGTCACCGGCGGGATCAACACGATCCTATCGGGGCTGCCCGCGTGGCTCCAAGATTTCTTCCTCGTCATGGTCATCATCGCGTTCTTCAGCTGCGGCACTGCCGTGCAGGGAGCGGGAGCGCGTGTCGCCTACGCCCTTGCGCGCGACGGCGGCGTGCCGTTCGGCGATCGCATCAAGCGGATCTCCGAAAAACATCACACCCCGGTCGACGCGATCCTCGTCGGCACGATCATCCCGTTCTTATTTCTGTTGCTCGTCCTCGTGAATCCGAGCAAGCCGGTCCACATCTTGTGGTTCGACTACCCGGCGAACGTCAATGCACTGTACGCGCTTGTCTCGTTCGCGACATCGGGTATCTATCTCGCGTTCTTCCTCACGGTTCTGGGTGCGTTCATCGCTCGATGCCGCGGTTGGAAGCCGAACGGTGTGTTCACACTCGGCCGCTGGGGAATCCCGGTGACAATCGGCGGCGGGTTATACCTGCTGCTCATGCTCTTGAACATCGTCTGGCCGAGCTCGCTCTCGAGCGGCCGTGCCGTCTTCAATTACGGCTGGGTGACGCTGCTCGTCATGGCGATCATCCTCGGCGTCGGCGCCCTCTACGAAACGATCGCACGCCCCGACCGCCGCTCTACCAGCGGGAAAAGAGCAGATCGAGAAGACCAAATGTGGTAAGAGTGCAGCCTAGCAAGAATATCCACCAGATACCTAACGCGCCACCGCTGTCCTGGGCATAGTGCAGGCTGCCGACCATCAAAGCCAAGCCGCCTCCTAGAGATAATAACGCCTTGTACTTCGGATGGATGCGATACTCTTTCGGCACCCTGAACGTCGGCGCGTGGAGCTGCATCTCGAGCGGCTCTTCCATCCGATCGACCCAGAACTGAGGACTCAGCGTTTTGGAATCCACCGGGTGATCTTGTAAGCGGAACGCGTCGGTGAGAACGGCTTCCTTGATCGCCTCGACGTCAGCGTCGGTCGTGTAGATGACGATCGGTTTTCCCTTATCGAGATGGAACCTGACGACGCCGCCGTCGACAACCGTGATCGAGAAACGATCGCCATCGAAGTTGACCTTCTCCGCTTTGACCGGGCCGGACGGCCACTCCGGCGGTGTTCTCGCGAGCTGGTCGACCCAGGTCGCTGCGAACTCGAGCACTTGGATAGGCCGAACGCCGTGTGCGTTAGGATCGGAAAGCGCGACGATCCGAATGACGGCCGGCAGCTCGAACTTGGGCGGGAGTATGAACCAACTATCATCCAAACCGCGGGCGTAGGTCGAAAAGTATATCGCTTTCACGGGCACAGCCTGTAGATCCGCAAGTCGCAGCTGCTACGTAGGCTCGTCATCGCAATCTTGGCACCAGATCCCAGCGCTGATCTTGAGGTACCATCCGGGGATCTCTTTTCCGCACTGAGCGCAGAAGACAGGTTGATCGTCACGATCGCTCGACAACAGAACTCCCATTCCGGCCGCTGTGGGAAGCAGCGCGGAGCCAGAAGTGGTCTAAGATAAGGAAACCCGCATAACCTTGCGTTATGCGGGTTTTAACTGGCGACGCTGAAGGGGCTCGAACCCTCGACCTCCTGCGTGACAGGCAGGCGCTCTAACCAACTGAGCTACAGCGCCACGTGTTTTCTAGGAACGGCGCGGCGGGCTACTCGTTTGGACGACGGAACCGGCATCGCCTGCCCTCCCGCGTCGGCCGGCGCCGGCGGAGAACGACCGAACAAGCCGAAACGCACACTCCCTCGTAAGGTTTCGAACGGAGGTCGTTATGCCGAGTCAAGCGCAAAAAGGCGCAGCATTCAAAGCGCTCCACGAGCGCGAGCGCGCATTTATCATCCCGAACCCTTGGGATGTCGGAACCGCGCGGCTTCTGCAAGCGAACGGATTTGAAGCGCTCGCGACGACCAGTGCTGGCTTTGCCTTTTCCATCGGCAAACCCGATGGCGGCGTCGATCGCGATACAATGCTCGCGCATGCCGCCGCACTCGTTGACGCTACCGATCTCCCGGTAAGTGCGGACCTCGAAGACGGCTACGCCGTGACGCCCGACGACGTCGCCGACACGATACGCCGCGCCGCAGCGATCGGTCTTGCCGGGTGCTCGATCGAAGACACGGCGCGAGGTCGCAAAGAGGGACCTTACGACATCGAAACGGCGGCATCTCGGATCAAAGCAGCCGCGCAAGCTGCGCACGCGCTGCCGTTTACATTCACCTTGACGGCGCGCGCCGAAAACTTCATCGCGGGCCGGCCTGATATCAGCGATACGATCGCGCGGCTGCAAGCGTTCGAGGCTGCCGGCGCAGACGTGCTCTTCGCGCCGGGCTTGGCGACACGCGAAGATATCATCGCCGTTATCCGGTCCGTCAAACGGCCGGTGAACGTCATCATGGGGCTGGGTGGCGTTCGCTTCAGCCTGGACGAGCTGAGCGCGATGGGCGTCAAGCGCATCAGCGTCGGCAGTTCGCTCCAGCGCGCCGCGTACGGCGCGTTCAACCGCGCTGTCGAGGAGATGCGGACGAGCGGCACATTCGACTTCGCGGACACGGCAGCAAAGATGTCCGTGCTTAACGCGGCCTTCGCGAAGTGAAGAACTAAGCCGAGCTCCGCTCGGCATACCACATCTAGAATTTGTCAGGCTGGCGCGCGATCGAGTCGAGACCGGCTTTGATCTGCGCTGTCGACATCTCACCGGAAACGCGCTTCACGATCTTGCCGTCGGGTCCGATGAAGACGCTGAGCGGCATGCCGATAAGGCCATACGACGCTCCGATCGCGCCTGAATCGTCGATGCCGATGGGGTACGGCATCTTGAACTGTGTGACGAAGCCTTTCGCCGCGTTGAGCGACTCTAGTTCGTCGATGCCGAGCACGACGACGTTGCGCTTCGCATACTCTTTCGAGAACTGCACGATCGAAGGCACTTCGGCCTTGCACGGCTGGCACCACGAGGCGAAGAAGTTCAAGTAGAGCCCCTTGCCCTTGTACTTATCGAGCGACACCGTTCCCTGACCGTTGGCGATGAGCTCGAGCGAGAATTGCGGCGCCGGCGAACCGTTTTGTGGAATGCCCGCATACGCGGTTGCAACTCCTGATGCGAAAAGTAATGCAGCCGTGACTATTGCGACTCTTACGTTCATGACCCGTTCTTCACCGCCGGATGCGCCTTCAGCCAATCGAGCGTCGAGGCGACGTTGGACTGCGGCACTTCGTCGTCCAACTTGTAGAGTATCTTTCCGTCCGTCCCTACGACAAACGTAACGCGGTTCGCATACGTCTTACCCTTGTACTGGATGGCGATCCCGAAGGCGTTCGCGATCTTGCCGTCGGGGTCGCTCACGAAGCGCTGTGGAGCTTCTTCATCGTGCTGGAATTTCGTCAGCGTCGGAATGTCATCGGTCGATATGCCCACGACTGTGTAACCGAGCTTGTCTATGTCCGCCAACCTGGCGGCGAAGGCTCGCGCCTCGATGGTTCAGCCAGTGGTGAACGCTTTCGAAAAGAAGTAGAGGACGATCGGTTTTTGATCCGCTGCGGCTTGAAGATCGAATGATTGCACCTTGCCGTCGAGGACCGACCGCAGCGCCACCTTCGGCGCCACGGCGCCGACACCCGGACCGGAAGCGGTCGCAGCAGGTGACGGTGTCGCTGTCGCACCAGCGTCGGCCAACGCCGGCCCCGCAGCAGCAACGCACAAGGCGATCGCCGCAAGGAGAGGCTCGACCCGAAGTCTGCTCATCATGTACCTTTCATATCCCTGTCGATACAACCGCTTCGCGGGGAGTTCGTCCTGAGCCTGGCTCCGAAGGGCGCGGCCGCTTTCGAGGGAAAGCGTGACGAAGATGAATCGGAGAACGCGCCCCGGCCGCGTCGCCGGCGCGACGGTCGTCGCCTTCGCAGCGGCAGCGGCGCTCGCGGCAAGCGCGCCACCTGCACCTTCTGCGATCCCCGGACCTGCTGCGAGCGTTCCTTCCGATGGCGGCGCGTCGCTGCGCGGCGATATCGATGCTGCTCGCACCCACCTCATCGCCGGGTACCGCTCGATCGATGCGCGGAGCGGACTTGCCGATGTGCTCGAGTCGCGCATCGACGTCGACGAATCAAATCTTTTCGACGCGAGCCGGCCCGCGACAGAGACACCGGCTCAGTTCTGGGATCGCAACGCAGCGCTCGTCGCGCTCGATCGCAGTCTCGTCGACCAGCTCTCTTCCGGCAAGGCGCACGCGCTCGCCGATGTCCGCGGACTCGACGACATCCCGCTGCCCACTGCAACCGGCGGCATGCTCGCGCCATGCGCGATCGACGTTCCGTCGTCGTATGCGACCGGCAAGCCGATGCCGCTCGTCGTCCTTCTCCACCCGCAATCGACGAGCGAATCGACCGAGCTTGCCGAGCCGCTCTTCCGCTCGCTCGCAGAGTCGAGCGGTGCGATCGTAATCGCGCCGTATGCTCGCGGCGACGACATGCGATCGCCCAAAGCGGCGGATGATGTGTATGCCGCCTTAGCAGCGGTCGAGGGCGCATTCACGATCGACCGGCGTCACGTGTACCTCGTCGGAGACTCGCTCGGCGGAGTCGCAGCGTTCGAAGTCGCACTGTGGCGGCCCGATCAGTGGAGCGCGCTGCTCGCGATCCGCTCGACGTTGGATCCGGCAGACACAACCCGCGCGTCGAACGCGCTCAGCGGCAAGACGATCTACATCGTCGCGGGCACCGCAGATGGAAGCGTGCCGATCGATGTCGTCCGCCGGAGCATCACGTGGTTCCACGACGTCGGCATCGCGCCGATGTACTACGAAGTGCCGAACGCGACGCACGATCTCGGATCGCTTGCGGTCGCTATCCGGTTAGCGTGGAACGACATGTTCGCCGGCAAGCGCGCCGTCGAGGCGACGCCGTTTCCGATTCCGACCCCGACGCCGCCTCCGTCGGGCCATCCGTGACGCGTCGCCGACTGGCCGCCGTCTAGCATATCGGACAAGCAGTAATACTCATTTTCTAGCGGCATCGGCTTTCAGGAGCTTCGACTTGTCGGCTCAGCGTCGCGAAGTGCTGTGACAAAAGCAGTCGGCATTGCGGCGTGCGCACGGAATCGGGTCAGGGCTCGCGAACACGCACCCCTATGAACAACGCCGGTTACTACCGTTGTCCCACGATTAATGGTGACACGATCGTCTTCTCGTGCGAAGACGACCTCTGGTCAATCGAAACCGCGGGTGGCGTCGCACGACGGCTGACCGCCGGCCGTGGCGACAGCATTTTCCCGCGTTTTTCGCCCGACGGTTCGTCGATCGCGTTCGTCGGCCGCGAAGAATGGCATCCCGAAGTATTCGTCATGCCTGCCGGCGGCGGGTCCGCGCGTCGACTGACGTACCTCGGCGCGGAGCTGAGCACGGTGACCGGCTGGACGCCTGACGGGAAGAATGTCGTCTTCACGACGGATGCTCGCGTGCCGTTTCTTCGCAATCTCGCGGCCTACACTGTGCCTGCGGCCGGCGGCGAGGTGAAGGCGCTCGATCTCGGCCACGTCGCGACGATCGCGCTCGGCAAGGACGGGCGCGCCGTCATCGGCCGGAACAGTCTCGATGCGGCGAGATGGAAGCGTTATCACGGCGGAACCGCCGGCGATTTGTGGATCGACGCAAGCGGCAAGGGCACGTTCTCTCGGCTCATCTCCGTCAACGGCAATCCGACGTGGCCGATGTTCGTCGCCGATCGCGTCTACTTCGTCTCCGACCACGAAGGCGTCGGCAATCTCTATTCATGCGCGCCTGACGGTTCGGATTTGAAGCGTCACACGGACCATGCCGACTACTACGTCCGCTTTCCGTCGACCGACGGGTCGCGCATCGTCTACACGGCCGGCGCAAAGATCTACGTCTACGACCACAAAGCGCAGCGAGAAGTGGAAGTCCGCGTCGAAGCACCCTCGACGACCCCGCAACGAAACCGCCGCTTCATCGATGCCTCGCCCTACCTCGAACACTATGCTCCGCACCCCGAAGGCCATTCGCTCGCACTTATCGCGCGCGGTCAGCCGTATGCGATGCCGAACTGGGAAGAGGGTGTGACGCACCTCGGAACCGGAAGCCGAGTCCGCTATCGGATGTCCGAATGGCTGCACGACGGCGAGCGCATCGTCTTCATCGACGACGCCGACGGGTTCGAGCGCCTCCGCGTCGTCCGCGCCGATGGATCGAGCGAGCCGGACTCGATCACCGAGACCGATATCGGTCGCATCATCGAAATGCAGCCGTCGCCCGTCGCAGACGTCGTCGCGCTTGCGAACCATAGACAAGAGCTGCTGATCGTCGACGTCGCCGCGAAGACCATTCGTACGCTCGACCGCAGCCCGCACGCGCGCATCGCCGATCTCGCGTTCTCACCGGACGGCCGGTGGATCGCTTACAGCTGGGAGACGAACGCCGACTCGAGCATCATCCGCATCGCCGATGTAGCGTCCGGCGACGTCCAAGACGTGACGACGCCGCTGCGCGTCGACCGCTCGCCGGCTTTCGATCCCGACGGGAAGTACTTGTTCTTCCTTTCAACGCGCGACTTCAACCCGATCTACGACGCGCTCCAATTCGACCTCGGCTTCCCGCACGCGATGCGTCCGTTTCTCGTCACGCTCACCAAAGATGCGGGATCGCCGTTCGTGCCCAAGCTCAAGCCGGTCGTCAAGCGCCGCGCCGACGATAAGAAAGAAGAACCGCAGAGCACCGCGCCCTCGGCGCCCGTGAGCATCGACTTCGACGGCATCACGAATCGCATCGTCGGCTTTCCGGTGGAGGAAGGCCGCTACGATCGGATCGCCGGTGTCAAGGGCCGAGCGCTTTTCACTCGGTATCCGGTGCGCGGCACGCTCGAGTCGCCGTGGATGGACCCCGAGACCGCGCCTGAGGGCGCGCTCATCGCGTACGATTTCGACGAGCAGACGCATTTCTCGATCGCGTCGGATGTCATCGACTTCCGCGTCGCGTCGGATCACCGCACGGTCGCCTATCGATCGGGCAAGCAGCTGCGCGTCGTCGACGCGCTCGATCGCGCCGGCGATCAAGGCGAACGGCGCCGCGCTCCACGCGATCCCGGCCGCCGCACCGGTTGGGTCGATCTCGGCCGCATCAACGTCGAAATCGATCCGGGGGCCGAGTGGGCTCAGATGTACGACGAAGCGTGGCGTCTGCAGCGCGAGCAGTTCTGGGATGAGCGGATGACGCACGTCGATTGGAAGCTCGTCCACGATCGGTACGCTGCGCTCTTGCCGATGCTTCGCACGCGCGGCGAGCTGTCCGACCTCATCTGGGAGATGCAGGGTGAGCTCGGCACGTCGCACGCCTACGAGATGGGGGGCGACTATCGCACGCCGCCGCAATATAAACGCGGTTTTCTCGGCGCCGATCTTCATTGGGATGAAGCAGCCGGCGGCTATCGCATCGACCGCATCTTGCGCGGTGATTCCTGGGATCGGACCGCCGATTCGCCGCTCGCCGAACCCGGGCTCGGCGTCGTCGAAGGCGACGTCATCGTCGCGGTCGGTGGTCAGCCGGTATCGGCGACGCGATCGCCAGACGAGCTGCTCGTCAACACCGCCGACATGGTCGTCACGCTGACACTCGCCGGCGGCCCGGAACGCGCCAAACGGCGCGTCGCCGTCCACACACTCAAAGGCGAGCGTGCGCTTCGCTATCGAGCGTGGGTGAATGCGAATCGCGACGAGGTGCATCGTCGCACGAACGGTCGCGTCGGGTATCTCCACATCCCCGACATGGGACCGTGGGGTTTCGCGGAGTTCCATCGCGGTTATCTATCGGAGTTCGATCGTGACGCGCTCATCGTCGACGTGCGATTCAATCGCGGCGGTCACGTGTCACCGCTGCTGCTGGAAAAGCTCGCGCGCAAACGCGTCGGCTACGACGTCTCGCGCTGGGGCGTGCCGCGTCCGTATCCGCCTGAGTCGGTGCGCGGCGCGATGGTCGGCTTGACGAATCAGTTCGCGGGTTCCGACGGCGACATCTTCAGCCACTGCTTCAAGCTCTACAAGCTCGGACCGCTCGTCGGCAAGCGAACCTGGGGCGGGGTCATCGGCATCTGGCCGCGGCATCCGCTCGTCGACGGCACCGTGACGACGCAGCCTGAGTTCTCGTTCTGGTTCACCGACGTCGGCTGGAGCGTCGAGAATTACGGCACGGATCCGGACTACGACGTCGATGTCGCACCGCACGACGCGCTCGCAGGCCGCGATCCGCAGATGGACAAAGCGCTCGAACTCGCGCTCTCGGCGCTGGAAGCGAACCCGCCGGTCATGCCGGATTTCTCGAACCGCCCGAGTCTCCCGATCCCGACCTCTTTGCCTCCACGGAAATAATATGAGGAGCGGTCGAGATCTATCTCGACCGCCGCGGGCTCGCTCATTGGATGTAGTAGGCCGAGCGAAGCTCGGCTTGTAGCGGTCGAGCTTTAGCTCGACCGCCGCGGCCTTTCCAATAGGTGATTCGCGCCATCTGCGGAAAATGCGGCGCGTGATGGAGCACGCTTCGAGCGGGCTCCCGCTTGTTGATCCTCTCATATCCATCTATGAAGCTCTCTGCCGGTTTCTGGATCCTCGCCCTTATTGCAGTCGCCCTTGCGATCGGCATTTACTACTACTACGTGCCGAAACCGACAAGCGTGGCTGTCGACACCGTCGTCCATACACCCAAACCGTCTGCACCGCCGACTGACAAGAAGGAACTGCTCCGGCGCGCGATCGCGGGCGACTCAGACGCGCAATGCCGTCTATCAGGACGCTTCTCGTCCGGTGATCGGGGCCTGCCGTTCAATCCGATCCTCGCCTTTTACTGGGCATCGTTGTCAGCTGGTGCCCACGACCCATGCGGCATCAACAACCTCGCAACGCTGTATGAGGATGGAACCGGAGTCGGACAGGATTCACAGACGTCTCTCAAACTGTACACCCTCGCCGCATCGCTTGGCGATCTCAACGCGATGGCGAACCTCGGACGCATCTACTATTACGGCGGCGATGGCGTTCAACGCGACGTCCTTACCGCTATCGATTGGTACAAAAAAGGCGCCGACCTCGGTGACTTCACGTCGATGCGCCAACTCGGTGAGATCTATGGGTGGGGCGAAGGCGTGCCGCTCAATATAAACCGCTCGTCGGCGTACCTGCTTCGTGCGAACCCGATCCACGACGGGGAGGCCTCGTACGATTTGGGCTGGCTGTACTTCCGCTACTACCCAAGAGCCGACCGTTGCGAGCAGGCACTCCGTTGGCTGACCACTTCGGCGGATCTTGGCGACTCCGACGGTGAATCGATGCTCGGTTGGATGTACGACTCAGGGTCGTGTATCAAAGCCCGGGAACCCCAAACGGCCGCCAAGTGGTATCGGCTCGCGATGGCGTACGACACCGCGGCCGAAACGAATTACGCGATGCTGTTGTGGACCGGAGAGCTCGGCCGCTCGGACGAACGGCAAGCGATTCAGTTGTACCGAGACGCTGCTCTGCGCGGAGATGCGACCGCGATGTACCTCCTTGGAAACGCCTACGATCACGGCACGGCGGTTCTGCCCGACAAGAATGTTGCATGGAGCTACTTCATCGCGGCCGCCGATCGCGGCCAAGTAGCGGCGATCAGCGTCGTCGCGTCGGCGTACTACCGTGGCTTTCGGGTCAAGCAAGATAAGGTGCGAGCACTCGGCATGTTTCTCGCTGCAGAATCGCTTGGCGCGACCTTTAAGGCAAGTGACAAAGCGAAGCTCGAGCACCAGCTAACACCGGCGCAACTCGCGGATGCACAGAAATTCGCGTTCGCGTTCGCTTCGCACGCACAGGCCGAAAGTGACGTACTGTACCCCTGGCTGTCACCCCCGATCAACCACGATCATCGAATCGACTGAGGAGATATCATGCTGGTAGCGGTCCTCATGGCTGCGTCGCTCCTATCAGATCCGGGAACGCCGGACCCGAACGAGGTCATTATGCTCGACGGAACTGCAGTCACCGTAGCGCAACTCAAGGCCCTCGACGACGCCTTCCAGGCGTCGAAGACGAGCGACGCGATCGAGATCTCATTCGATCCGAAACCGCAAAGCGCGATGCCATCGTACGATCCGATCTGGCATTACGCCGGGTCCTCGGTCCACTCCAATGGCGTCATCTACTCGGACGTGTGGATGTCGAAGACGGTGACGCCGAACCATCAGGCCGTCGTATACGCGGCCGCTGGAATCCTCATGGCGATCATGGACAGCGGCTTTGGCGGCACGTTTTGGAAGAGCTTCTACGACGCCGAAGGACGCAAGGATGCCGCTGACCTCGGGCGGACCGGCAACCCGCTGTACCACCGAGAGGCGGTCGCGCTCAGGCTCGCTTCGGCGTTATACACGCAATAGGCGGCGGTCGGGCTGAAGCTTGAACGCCAGAAGCCGAGCTTCGCTCGGCCTACTACACTTGCGCGAGTTCGCGGTCCTCGGCTTCTTCTTCAAGCTGGACCGCCGCGAGTCGCTTCTGACGCGCCCGCGCTAACCGATCCGCAAAGCCGACGAGCGACACGTAGACGACCGGCACCAGGAACAGCGTCAGGAAGAGCGAGCTCGCCAAGCCGCCGATGATCACGGTACCGAGCGACTTGCGGAATTCAGCGCCTTCGGTCAGCCCGAGCGCTAACGGGAGCATGCCGAAGATCATCGACAGCGTCGTCATGACGATCGGCCTAAAGCGGATCACCGCCGACTCGCGCATCGCTTCGTGCAATTCCAGGCCGCGCGCGCGCATCGTATTCGCATAGTCGACGAGCAAGATGCCGTTCTTCGCCACGAGGCCCATGAGCATGACGATGCCGAGCATCGAGAAGATGTTGAGCGTCTGCCCTTTGAAGAACAGCCAGTCGGGGAACAACGTGTGCACGCCGTTCGCGAAAGCCAGGATGCCGACGACCCCGATGAACGCGACCGGCAAGCTCACCATCATGACGATCGGCGTCAGATAGTTCCTATACAGGACGACGAGCAGCATGTAGATGAGCAAGAACGACGTGCCGAGCGCCATCAAGATATCCGTGAACAGCTCGCCAAGCAGTTGCGTATCGCCTTGCGTCGCCATCGTCACGCCAGGCGGTAGATAACCAGGCGTCGCGAGCAGTTTGTCTACCTGCGTCGTGACCTGGCCGATCGGCGCGCCGTTCTTCGTCGCGGCTGTCACAGAAACGATGCGTTGGCGATCGCGGCGCGTCAGCTGTGACGGCTCCTTCGTCCAAGTGAAGTTCGCGATGTCGGACAAAGGCACGAGCATGCCCGAATCGCTGCGCACTTGTACTGACTCGAGAATCTGCTGACTGTTGCGTGTCGACGGAGGCAACTGTACGACAGCGTTGACCAGTCCTTGCGTTAGACGAAGCTTCGTCGCGATGGTCCCGCCGACCGCAGCGCGCGCCGCCGATGCTGCGTTATCGGGCGAAACGTGCAGGAGCGAAGCGCGATCGCGATCGATCGCGATCTCCATTCGCGGCCCTGCGACCTGCGTCGACGTCTGGACGTTCATCGCCACCGGGTTCTTCGCGATGTACGCCTTGAGTTTGTCCGCAGCGGCTTGAACCGCGTCGGGCGGACCAGCGAGGTTGTATTGGATCGGCGCCTGTCCGCCCGTATCACCGTGAAACGCGTCGATGCGCGCGCCCGGGGCGAGCGAACCGAGCGAGGCCGAGGCGTTGTTGACGACCTGATCCTCGAGATGGCGCATCTTCGGATCCATCGTCACGTACAGCTCGGCGACGTTGCCGCCGATCGTTCCGCTCTTCTGCCCGACTGTCGCCGACACCGATTGCACGCCGCCCATCTGTTGGATCTTCGGCTCCATCCGCAGCACCGCGCTTTGGGTCGTGCCGATCGGTGTGCCCGGCGGATACGTCACTTGGACGATCGCGAAACCCCAGTCCGTCGACGGTTGGAACTCCGCCGGCACCGCCTGCATGAAGAGCATCGCGATCGCCACGAACACGAGTCCCCACGAACCGAAAAAGACGAGATACGGGTGGCGCATCGCCCACGGCAGCGCGACGTCGTGATACGACTTGCGCAAGGTCTCGAACCAGCGCGAGAACCCGCCCACCGGACCTGCGGTCATGCGCGTGAAACTCGGGCGCCCGTCATCGGGCCGCGGGGCGTTGATGTCGATCGGCTTACGCCGCAACGCCCACTTCGCGGCGAGCAGAGGCGTCAGCGTGAACGAGACGAGCAGGGAGAACAGCGTCGCGACGACGATCACCAACGCGAACTCGCGCAAGAACTGCCCGATGATCCCGCTCATGAACGCGATCGGCGTGAAGACGACGACGTCGACGAGCGTGATCGCGATCGCCGCCGCGCCGATCTCGGTCCGCCCGGTGATCGCCGCGTCGTCCGCCGACCTCCCCATCGCTCTATGTCGAGTGATATTCTCGATGACGACGATCGAGTCGTCTACCAATATGCCGACGGTAAGCGACAACCCCATGAGCGACAGCACGTCGATCGTGAAGCCGAGCATCTTCATCACGAAGAACGTCGCGAGGAGCGATGTCGGGATCGCGATCATGACGACGAGCGCGCTGCGCCACACGTGGAGGAAGAAAAGCAGCACGAGCGCGGTCAACAGGATACCTTCGAAGAGGTTCTGGAGCACGCCGTTGATCGAGTCGTGCATGAAGTCGTAATCCGCATTGAGCTCGGTGAACGTCACCTGCGGATAGCGGCTTTGCAGCGTCTTGAACGCATCGCGGACGGCGGCCGTCGTGCCCTTCGTGTCGGCGTCGGCGTCCTTGACGACCTGCATGACGATCGCGTCGTGACCGTCCAGGCTCGAAGCGATCCGGTGATCGGCGTAGCCGTCGACGACGGTCGCGACATCGCCGACGTGGAGCACGCCCTCGGGCTGACCGGGAATCGTCAGGGGCAGACGCGCGATCTGCTTCGGATCGGTGATGTCGGCGCGCACGCCGACCGTCGCCTCTTGGAACGGCTGATCCAAACGGCCGCCGGGGAAGCTGACGTTCCCCGCGCCGACCGCGCTCACAACATCGTTGAGCGTACCGCCGAGTGCTTGCAGG
>Ga0126371_10002253_pt1 | contig 16566 bp, 14 predicted proteins | sample PanSoiMetaPlot_4_FD_110145 | JGI IMG/M metagenome (GOLD analysis project Ga0126371, IMG submission 110145) | Tropical forest soil microbial communities from Panama - MetaG Plot_4 | ecosystem: Environmental > Terrestrial > Soil > Tropical forest > Bulk soil | place: Panama | collected 2016-02-17 | reverse complement strand
CTAACGGATCACCATCACGGGGCAGTGAGCATAACGCAGCACGGGTGCCGAGACCGAACCCAGAATCCATTTTTCAAACATGGACGCACCGCGCCTTCCAAGGACAACCAGATCTACCTTGCCGGTTTCGGCGCGGTGAATAATCTGTTCGGCAGGATGACCCACCGCGATTTCCGTCTCGATGGAAATCCCTTTCTCGCGGGCGTGGGCCAGAATCCGGTTGAAGTCCTTCTGGTAGTGCTCCTTGGCATCGTCGAGCACTGCATGCACTTCCACGGAGGTTGCTGGTTCGGGCGGACGGGCGACGGCAAACAGCAGCACCCGTGAGTCCATGGCTTCGGCAATGGAAAGCGCCAGCCCCGCCGCTTTCTGCGACTGCGCGGAACCGTCGTAGCCCACTAAAATGCTGCGAAACACGGCTTGGCGTCTTCCGTTCATTCAGGCTCACCGCTGGCCATGGTGGTCATTGATACAGGGACTTGACTCTTGGGCTCCGGCGCCGGCAGCAGATGTCTCGGCAGGAACAGAGCGTTGGCGATCATGGTCGGTATCACAGCGCTGCCGATCACCGTGGCTACAAGATGGGAATACTGTGCCTGGTCAATCACCCCATGGTTTAGTCCGAAGAGCGACGAAATAGTACCAAAGGTAAGCCCAGTTGACATCATCAGCGTGTAATAGAGCCCCTCATTTTTTTGATACTTGAAAGCCTTCACCGCTGGAAACAGCCCGACGAACTTGGAAAAACTCTTGGCGAAGAATAGCGCAACGAAGATCAGCGGTGCGGCGATGAGCGCCGGCACGGAGACGAATGACCCTGCGCGTATGAAATAGAACGGAGTTAAGAGACCAAAGGTCAAGGTCCGCAGTCGCCTGATTAAGGTGTGGTCCTTACCCACGGTGCCGGCCAGCACCATGCCGATGACATAGGCAGGCAGAACGGCCTCGCTGCCCGCCCAGACGGCAAGGGCGCCCATTCCGAACAACAATAACAGAATATATTTGGCCTCAAGTTCAGAGACTCGGCCGCCATACTTCCGGAAGAAACGGGGCGTGACCAAAGGCAGTAGAATGAACGTGGCCACGCTGGCTACAACGAAAATCACCGTCTTTCCCGTGAATGGCGAAAAGATGAGCCCCAGCGCGATGACTGTACCCAGGTCGTTGATGAAGCAGGCGGCCAGGATAGCTTTCCCGAATTCGGTGACGTTGAACCCGAGCTCTAACATCACGGCATAGACCACAGCAACGGAGGTTGTAGACAGCGCCACTCCTGCCAGCCAGCTCGCGCGAACACCCCAGCCTAGAACAAAATGCGCTATCGCAGTACACGCGAGAAACGGCCCAAAAAACCCAACCAATCCGACGACTGTCGCTTCCTTCCATTTGGCGCGGAAGACCATCGGGTCAAGTTCGGCGCCAGCCAGGAAGGTAAGCACAACAGCTCCAGTACCCGCCAGGAAGCCGACCCATTCTGTCTTGGCACCCAAGGCGTTGGTCCCGATGGCTGCGCCAACGATCATCTGGGCTGCTATCCCGACCACGATTTCTGTAAGCGCAGTTGAAATCCGTAACCAGATGGCAAGAAGCGTTGCCACCAGCGCCAATCCGACCCATACCGCCGCCAATATCCACACGTTTGCCATAAATTTGGCTCCAGACTTTTTAATTCATCGGGATTGCCGGGTTCCATAACTCCGCGACAAGGCCCGCTTGTCAGGAGTTATCATCTGCCCCGGCTTTGGGTGGGACAGCGGTTAAAGGCGAACTCCTTCGCCTGACTCAATTATTCACGGTCTAGCGTTAATGTCAATCGACGTGCCTCCGACAGCAACTTCGATTGCCTCCCGGTGGATGGAGTATACCAACCGCACTTAGTGCGCTGTGTCCGAAGTGTCTCAGCGGATCAGGTTTTTGCTTTGATCGAAGGTGTAGTGTTCATCCTCGCTACAACCGGAATAAAGATCGAAGTCCCCAGCAAAAGGATTGTTCAGGAGGCGAATCACATTGGGTCATCCACTCGTGTGTGTGAAATGTCGTAAACTCGAATTGGCATCATAAACTCCGGTGATTTCTCCCGCGATGATGAAGTTAAAGATCAATGACAATGAATGATTCCCTGGCGCCGCGCGCCACGCCGGGCAGCGACTCAAAAATTGCGTTCGCGCTGCGTGCGTTGCGTCATCGCAACTACCGCCTCTTCTTCGCCGGGCAGTCACTTTCGCTGATCGGCACCTGGATGACGCAGGTGGCCACGAGTTGGCTGGTTTATCGTCTTACCAACTCTGCGTTGCTACTGGGACTGGTCGGATTCTCGGGGCAGATTCCAGCTCTGCTGTTGGCTCCCTTCGGCGGAGTGTGGGTGGACCGTATGAACCGTCACCAACTGCTCAAGCTGACGCAGACCTTATCGATGCTCGAATCGTTCGCTCTGGCGGCGCTGGCCTTCACCCACACCATCAACATCTGGAACATCATCGGGCTGACCGCGTTTCAGGGGGCGGTGAACGCACTTGACATGCCCGGCCGCCAAAGCTTCCTGGTGGAGATGATCGAAGATCGCGGCGATCTGGCCAACGCTATCGCGCTGAATTCCTCCATGGTGAACGGCGCGCGACTGGTCGGGCCGTCGATTGCGGGCGTGGTGATCGCGATCTCAGGCGAAAAATGGTGCTTCCTGATCGATGGCTTCAGCTATCTGGCGGTCATAGCCTCGCTCGCCATGATGCGGGTCAGCAGTCCTCCGATCGCGAGGAAGGAGACCAGCGTCTTTCATGAGCTCAAAACGGGCTGGGATTATGTTGTCGGCTTCTCGCCGATCCGTTCCATCCTCATTCTCCTGGCTTGCATAAGTCTTGTTGGGATGCCCTACATGGTGCTGATGCCGGTCTTCGCCGGGTCGGTGCTGCACGGAGGCGCGCATACTTTGGGCTTCCTGACCGGCACATCCGGCCTGGGCGCGCTAGCCAGCGCTATCGTGCTGGCGATGCGCAAGACCGTCGTTGGCCTGGGACGAAGAATTGCCGTTTCTGCCTTCCTCTTCGGGGCGGGGCTCATGGGTTTTGGGCTCTCGCACTGGCTGTGGCTGTCGCTGCCGCTGATTCTGGTGACTGGATTCTCGATGATGCAACAGATGGCGGCCAGCAACACCATCATGCAGACCATCGTGGACCAAGACAAGCGCGGCCGCGTGATGAGCTTCTATACCATGGCCTTCATTGGCATGATGCCGTTCGGAAGTTTGATGGCCGGCGGTCTGGCCAGCTCCATCGGCGCGCCTCTGACCGTGATCATCGGCGGCGGGCTGTGCATGATCTGTGCCGGATGGTTCGCGATTCAGCTTAAGGATATTCGGCGTCAGATCCGGCCTATCTATGTGGACCTGGGAATCCTGCCTGAGGTTGCCGCCGGGATCCAGACAGCGAGCATGTTGCAAACCCCACCGGAGTAGCGTGATCTAACATGGAACTGATGGCCTGGGCCACGACGTCTATACGACGCCCGGGTCGAAAAAGCCTCTTTTTTGAGGAAACTGGGTAGAAAGTTACCGACCGCTGCCCAACTATTTCGCCGAAATAAGCATCTTCCTAGGAGAGCCTACGGGAAAGCCTGAAGTAGTATCCCGGAAAATCCTCCGCCGATTGAGTACCTCGCAGTAAATGATGTGCGGCAATGCTTGAGGCTTTGGACTTCGCTATGGTGCCGCGAGCAAGCTTTGCATCAGGGGCCCACCAAAGGAGAGGATAACCTTAGGGAGAGGATAACCTTGCGTCGCAAAGGATCGAGCCACCCCGTAAATCAAACGAAATGGCAGCCGATGACACTAGGAATCGTCTTGGTTCTCACGGCCCTTGCGACGAATACGTTTGTTTCCTACCGGGCAACCAGCGCTCTGGCCAAAAGCAATCAGTTGGTCGCTCATACGCTTCAGGTGATCGACGAACTCGACGTCATTCTCTCCGAGATAGCACGTGCCGAGAGCAGTCAGCGCGGCTATCTCCTCGCCCGAAACCCCGCTTATCTGGAGACGTTCCATCAAGCGGCGACAGGGGTCTTGACCCACATTGACCGACTTAGCGAACTGACGAAGGACAACCCCGATCAGCGAAGCCATATCCCGGAGTTGCGGCGGCTCGTAGAAGAGAGGTTGGCGATCGCTCAAAGGAAGATCGACCTGGAGCGGACCGGAAATCATGCGGAGGCTATGCGTCTGGCCTACGCAGACCTGGGAAAGCAGACGATGGACCAGATTCACAGCTTGATTACGGATATGCATGACCGAGAGGATCAGCTTCTGGACAGACGAACTGAGGCGTCGCGCTGGAGCCTCAGGGCAGCCAACACTACATTCCTGCTGGCTTCTCTAACGGCGTTAACCTTTCTGTTGGCCTTCTTTCTTGTCGTGAGACGCGAGTTAGAGGAAAGGGCCCGAGCTGCGGAGGCCGTCAGGGACAGAGAAGCCTGGCTGCAGACGACGCTGCACAGCATCGGCGACGCTGTCATCGCTACGAATGAAAAAGGCGAGGTCAAATTCATTAATGCGGTGTCGGAAAGGCTCCTGCAATATACGAGCTCGGACGTCGAAGGCAAGCCTCTTTCTCAAGTCTTCACGATCTTGGACGAAAACACGCGAGTTCCGGCTTTGAATCCGGTGGCCACTGTCCTTCGGAGCGGCGCCACCACTGGGCTGGCCACGCACACGGTGCTTCGCAACTGGAAAGGCGAGGAGATTCCAATTGAAGACAGCGCTGCCCCTATTCTTGATAGCGACGGAAAACTACACGGTGTCGTTCTGGTATTCCGCGATGTGACGGAGCAACGCGCCGCCCAGGAGAGCGCGCGAATCGCGGAGAGAATGGCTACGGCGGGTCGACTAGCTGCCACCGTTGCCCATGAGATCAACAATCCGCTTGAGGCGGCAACCAACCTTCTCTTTTTGGCGCGGACAGGAACTTCATTGGAAGAAACCAAACGCTACATCGTCGAAGCCGAACAAGAGCTGTCTCGAATGGCCCATGTCACGAGAAAGACGCTCGCATTCTACCGCTCACCCGCCGCGCCGGCGCCGACCAACATTTGTACCCTGTTGGAAGACGTCCTGAGACTTTATGAAGATCGCATCCACTCCAAGGGCATCAAGACGGAGATTAAGTGTCCCCGGGGCGTCGAAATCCCCATGGTTCGGGGCGACCTTACGCAGATCGCTTCCAACTTGATCTCCAATGCGATTGATGCCGTCAGTCAGTCCGGACGGCTCGAGATCAAAGCCACCGTAGACGATCGCGGGACGTTGTTGGAGATTGAAGACGACGGATCCGGGATTCCGCGTGAAAACCTGGAGAAGGTGTTCCAACCATTCTTCACCACTAAGCCGAACACCGGAACTGGCCTGGGACTCTGGGTGGTTAAAGACCTGGTCGAGAAGCAGGGTGGAACAATTTCGGTGACCAGCCCGACCCGGGACAGGTGCGGCACTCGCTTTTCGGTGTTTTTACCTGCGCCCAGCATCGAAACCCAGAAGAGCGAGGTCAGGGCATCATAGTTTTAGTTCATGATTCATGGAGAAGGGAAGCGCGTGGCAACTGACTCGCTCGTTCTTGCCTCCATCGAGAATTGAGGAGCGGAAGTCCAGAGGATTGAAGCCGGTTTTGGTTCCGATGGCAGCTAGGGATTTTCGAATCAAGCTGCCCTCTTCTGTCTGTCACGCTCGCGCGTTATCCGCGCCGAGAGCAGGGACTTCGCCCTTTCCAGCTCCGCTCTGCGTTCTTTGCTAAGTCCGCGACCGGCGCGGTTGATGAAGTAGTTAAGCATGCGCATGCCCGAAGCCGGTCCCTTGGGAGACACTGACTCCGAGGCCAACGCTCTGGCAATCGTGCTGGCGCTCCGTGTAAAGAGGCCTGCAGGCGGATGGGTTGAATCGGTTTTAACGCTAGCGATCCATTTCTGCTTGGTTTTCTTTAGCATAATTGTTCTCCAATCGAATGCGAGTGGTTCTACTTGCCTCCTTTGAAGAAATAGAACAGCTCAATCAGCAGGATAATGACCACTGCAAATTCCAGAAGAAACATTCGCGACTGCTGAAATTCGTCGATCAGGAAGCCGTAAAGCTCGGACGCGGTGCGAAGCTTGTCGCGAACAAGTTCCTGGTACTCGACCACGCCGATCTTCTCCGCACATACCTTGTACAACCTGGCCGAAAACATGTCGCCGACAAACTTGAGCGCGTTGGTAGTATGTTCGGTGAGCTGGGTCACCTCCAGCCGCACGGTTCGGAGCCGCGCGACCGTGGGTTGCATGCGCCATGCCCTCCACTTGCCTTGCCGCGCCTCCATAAAGCTGTAAACCTCCTTCAGCTCCCGGGTAAGCAACTCATCATAGTGGCGAAACTGGAGAAGCTGAGAGTTGGCGTACTCCAGCAGGCGGATGATGCTATCCGCGCCGGCGGGCGTGTCGTAGATAAACGCCGCATTCCACCCCACCACGGTCAGGTCGTTGGCGTAGTAAGACATGCGCGCTTCGAGGACATCATCGCGCTCGTCGATGGAGAGCGCGCCGGTCTCTCCGCGAATAAGCTGGCTGATCCCCTGGCCATTCTGGAGGATCAGCTGCTCCGCATTCAAACCCTCGAAGGGGCACAAATGAAAAATATAATAATCCTCGCTCAGGAAGCTGGGATAAGGATGGCGCAGGGCAGGGCGCAGATTGGCCAGGCGCTGTTGTACCAGGCGCGTCGTGAACTCCTCAAACAAGACGCTGGAGATCCATCGCGCCGACAGCTCGTGCAGCTCACGCCAGCTTCCTGAATAAGGACGCTCCAGCAACACACTGACCACGCCGTAGTCGTAGTACTGCATGGTGCCTTCGAATTGCTCCCCCCCATCGAGCGCTACCAGGCCCAGAGTTTCGGTTACAGGCGGGCTTTCAAAGCGGACATATTCAGGAGTGGTGTGCTTGAACGCTGGAACCAGTCGCTTTGCCGATATGAGCGTGGGCAGCTGCGATAGGTCGATTTCATCGCATACGTCGTAGAGAGTGAGCGCAAAGATTGAGCCTTGGAAGGATGAGACGGTCATTTCAGGATCCATGTCCGCCAATCTGGACCGCTACTGAGAGTGTATCGTGAAAGCCGTCCCGGCACAGAAGCGTTTGCCAATCTGGGCAAGGCGAGTGACAAATACTTGCGCTTACGATAACATGCGCCGCATTGCCCGAGGATTCCAAAGCAGAAACAATATGGGCCGATGGACTGCACCGTGAGCGACAGGCTGATTGTCCAACCGTACCGCCGCCCGGAACCGGGAAGCCAGCCCGAGTCTCTGCATGAAGCCTATCGCGCCTCAATTTTGAGGTCTCCCCGCAAGCCTCTTGTCTTGATTCCGCACACGGCCTCAGAGGTCACCGGACCTGTCTTTGGACGAGACGACGTAAAGGAGGCTGACCGTGATCTGACGCGCCAGCACGCCGGCGAACCGCTCGGCGAGCGAATCATTGTGACGGGGCGTGTGCTCGACAGCAATGGCAGGGCCATACCGGGCGCGCTCATTGAAATCTGGCAGGCCAACTCCGCGGGCCGTTATGCTCATGCTAACGATCAACATCCGGCGCCCCTCGACCCTAATTTCACCGGGACTGGCCGCACGCTGACCGACGACGATGGCGCCTATCGTTTTGTGACCATCAAACCGGGCCCTTATCCCTGGCTGAATCATTACAACGCCTGGCGGCCGGCGCACATACATTTTTCCATTTTTGGCGCCGCGTTTATTTCGCGGCTGGTTACCCAGATGTATTTTCCCGGTGATCCATTGTTCGCCTTCGACCCCATCTTTCAATCCGTGCCGGACGAGAAGGCCAGACAACGCCTAGTCTCCAGATTCGACCTTGCGACGACCGAGCCACAGTGGGCAACGGGCTACCGATTCGATATTGTGCTGCGCGGCCAGGAGGCCACGCCTTTTGAGAAATAAAATGGATCTGCTCCCGACCGCTTCACAAACCGTTGGGCCCTTCTTTCATCTGGGCCTCACTCGCGACGATCAACTCGTGAGTCGCATTGCCGGCCCGCGAGCCAAAGGGGAGCGGCTGCGGGTATCGTGCCGCATTCTCGACGGCAATGGTTCGCCGGTGAACGATGCCCTGATCGAGATATGGCAGGCGGATGCCGAGGGCCATTATGCCTCGCTGATCGAAGTCCCAATCAAAGACCAAGCTTCTGATTATGCATTCCTTGGCTTCGGACGCATGCCAACCAATGAAGACGGATGTTGCGAGTTTGAGACCATCAAACCCGGACGCGTGCCGGGACCAGGGTCCACTCTTCAAGCCCCTCACCTCACCGTCGCCATCTTTGGCCGCGGCATGCTGAAGCAGCTTTTCACACGGGTTTATTTTGCTGGCGATACTGCTCTAGAGGAGGATCCGGTGCTTGCGCTCGTCCCCCGGGAGCAGCAAGAAACCCTGATGGCTATAAGCGATCCAGCGCTTTCCGGCCGCTGGCTCTTTGAGGTGCGCCTGCAAGGAGAACGAGAAACCGTCTTCTTTGATGTGTAAGTGAAATCAGGCCCACGCTTGGCCTCTACTTCTCGTGCTTCCAGTTTATGAGGCCGATCTTGTCGTCGCCAAATTGCTTCAGCCGGGGAGGCACGATCTTGATCTTGCGCTTCCGGTATTTGTACCGCTTTTCAGCTTCAGTAAGCAGCCAGTAGTCGATGGACTTGTTGACTTCAACCTCGGGACGCTTCTGAGCCAGAACGGCGCCTCCGTCCCGCATTTCAACCATGATTTCCTCACGCGACTGCGGCGTGGCAACTCTCTCGAGGAAGATTTCAATCGCGTCAATCATGGTAACGCCGAGATAGCGAAACGGGCCGGACTCGCGTCGGCTCGGTTCCAGAGGGCGCCCCTTGGTGAGTTTGACTCGTTCCAGGTCGTCGAGAGCTTCATCTAACGCCTCAAGAAGCCTCTGCGCTTTGGTTCGCTCGTGGCGCAGGAGGTCTTCCGTTTCCTGAATTGCCGCATCAACGCTCGGCACTTTGCCATCCTTTTTGGGCATTCCCGTCAGAGCACTCCGTCTCGTTGTCTAGTGAGACTGCGATCCAGCCGATGAAACATATAAGTTGCCGAGCCGATAAGATTATCGTACCGCTGGCGTGGCTTTGCAACCGACTTCGATAAGTTGGTCGGGTTCTTTCGATCGGTCAGACGCGCGCATTTACCCTCGAAGATCGTCGCTTCTTTCCCCAAGGGCGAGGCGCACGAAACCTTCATCACTCATCCTTTTGACCTTTGCTAGTTTCCGGTCAACAAAGTGCATTCTCAGCGCGCATTCGCGGCGGAACGGTTGTCGCCGAACTGGCCGACTCTCAAAGGCTGGGAGCGCAACCAAAGAGGTTGTATTTACGATCCTAAACTTTGGAAGAGGAAGCCTGGCTAGAGCCCATGCGGAACGCGGTTAGGGCCGGCCGGTAGACACGAGGCATCCACAAGGGGCGACGCAGATTTCCCGGTCCGGGGGCAGGCCGCGTCAGGCTCAACCAGAGCCGGTATTGCTCGTGAGCTTTGTTCGTGTCCACGAAGATGTCGCCGTAACGGTCATCGGGTCCGGCTTTGGTGACAACAACTTTTTGATGCCAGCAATGCTGCCCGCTTACAGGATCCGGCTGGACCGGGAAGATCAGGTTCTGGTGAACGCCTGCGTCTTCCCAAGGAATGCGTGAAGAATCGGGGTCCTGGCTCGAAAACGGACGCACGCCGTGAACTTGCCGCATCGACCATTGACCTGGGTTGGTCTGCTTCAAATCCACCAGTGCGGTTGACCAGCGCTCGCCGCCGCTATTTTCTTGCAAGCGCCAGCGTCCGAGGTGATGCGAACAAGCCACAACGCCGGGCCGGATACCTTCGGTGATCCAGATCCTGTCGACGAAGGACCCAATGGTGGTGGCCACGCGAACCAGGTCTCCGGCGGTTACATCGAGACGCTCCGCATCGCTCGGGTGCATCCACACCGGGTTTCTGTGCGAGATCTCATACAGCCATTTGGCGTTGCCAGTGCGGCTATGGACGAGCGTGGGAAGTCGAAACGTGGGCAGCAGCAGCATTTCGCCTTTGCTGGGATCGACATTGTCGCGATGAACGTGACTTCTGATGTACGTGGGAATCGAGTATTCCGGCCACCTCCATTCTTTAAGAGTCGGCGAATAAAACTCAAGTTTGCGTGAAGGCGTAGGGAAGCCGGCGAGCGCTCGGCCACCAAGTTTTACTCCGATGTGGGCACCGGCCTTGGCTATAACGCCCGTGCGCGGATCGATCACAGCACCATCGAGTTCCTCTTCCGTCAGAGCTCGTTCATGACCTCCGTAAACGTTATCTTCCACCAGGTAAGCGCCGTACTTCCGCATGTAGTCCAAGGGTGTAAGACCCTCCAGGGCGGCGGTGGCCGGAAGACCGGGAACGCTGTTCTCAAAGATCCAGCGATAGTATTCGGCAATGCGGAGCTTTTCGCCAGGCCGATAGGGAGACTCGAAATACTTTCGGATCCCGAGCGAACCATCAGGATCAATCCGCCAGGAGAGTTCGATCCAGAACTCGTCCTCTTCCCACACTTCGCCTAGCCCGGCTTCGCGGTGGGCCTGATACGTCAGGTCGAAATGTCTCCCCTGGTCCTCCATGGCTACGCGCAAGACGGGTTGGCGGAAGCCGATCCAGCGTGCGGCGTGCGTTTCCTGGCTCATCAGATCGTGGCGCTCGGAGGCGTGGCCCATCGGTAGCACGTAATCGGAGAACCAAGCCGTTTCACTCCACGTGGGGGACAGACAGGCATGGCACTCTACTCTGCTTTCGTCGCTCAGAGCTTCGATCCAGCTCATACCGTCGGGATTCGTCCAGACCGGGTTGTACACGCGCGTGAAATAAACCGCCAGCCTGCCGCGGCCTTCGCGCAGGAAATGCGGCAGGAGAAAGCTCATCTCAAAAAAGGCCAGCGGGTATTCTGGCGCCCACATCATCTCGTTCCAGGCGTCGGGTGAAGGCGGCATCAAGGGGGGAGCGGGGATGAACTTGTTCCATCCCGCCGGCGTGGTTCCTCCCGGCGTCCCCACCGCGCCGCAGAGGACGGTAAGAAATTCCAAGGCGCGCGCAACCTGCCAGCCTCCGAGGTTGCCGGCGGCTGCGTTGCGCCAGACGTGCGTGGCGACCGCGGAACCGGCGCGGCCGGCCTCGTGCGCGACCTCGACAATTACGCGTGCGTCAACACCTGATTCCTGGGCCGCGAAATCCGGAGTGTACTGGGCATAAGCCGTTTTGAGGATCGCAACAAAATGATCGAACGTCTGCGGCTCCCCAGGAAACTCCGAGCGCAGATACTCCTCCCAGTTGACCCACCTCTCGACAAATGCACGGTCAAAGAGTTCTTCCTCAAGCAGTACCCGGCACATGGCCAACAGCATGGCTGCCTCCGAGCCAGGCCACGGCGACAACCAGTAATCCGCCTTCGAGGCTGTGTTGGAAAGGCGGGTATCGACCACACAGATCTTGGCCCCTTGGGCTTTGCCGTCGATGATGCGCTGGGCATGAGGATTGAAGTAATGGCCGGCCTCGAGGTGAGAACTCAGCAGCAGGATGAAACGCGCGTTGGCGTAGTCGGGGGACGGCCGGTCCAGACCGTGCCAGAATGCGTAACCGGCGCGGGCGCCCGCCGAGCAGACGTTGGTGTGGGAGTTGTGGCCGTCAATGCCCCAGCTGTGCAAAACGCGCTGGTTGTAGATCAGCTCGTGCCCCGGCCGGCCTACGTGATACATGATTTCATTCTTCCGGTCTTCGACCAGCGCTTTTCGAATGCGCCCGCCCAAGTCATCGAGCACTTCGTCCCACGTCACTCGTTCCCACTTGCCTTCGCCGCGTTTACCGGAACGCCGCAGGGGATACAAAACCCGCTCCGGATCGTTGACTTGATTGATGGTCGCCGGACCCTTGGCGCAGTTCCGGCCTCGGCTTCCAGGATGCGCGGGATTGCCTTCGAACTTCTGGATGCACATCTTCTCTTTATCAACGTAGGCCAGCAACCCGCAGGCGGCCTCGCAGTTGAAGCAGATCGTGGGAACCAGCGCGTAGTGTCGCTCGACTTTGCGAGGCCACTGGGTCGCGTCATACTCTATCCAGTCGTTCCAGCGCTCGGCAGGAGGAAAGCTGGCAAGCCCCCCTTTTGGGGCATCGAGTTCGAGCGCGGCGGGATTGAGGGGAGGTTTGTGATCCATGGATGGTTTTCAACTCAGGGGGACCGACTGCCCGGCTCTGATCCACACGTCTTCAAACCACCAGATGCCGGCCAGGGCCAGCACGGCCGCGGTACCGCGAATACCCGCTGACAAAATGGCTGTTGGAGAAGACCAGGCCAAGGAAATCAACAGGACGGGCAAGGCCATACCTGCGCCCACAGCCAGCCCCCAGAACCTGGTTCTCAAATGTCCTCGAACCATAGAGTCCATGCTCAGTTTCGCGTCCTGGCTGATGTGAGGCATAACCGAATCCACCAGTGCCATTGCCAGGCCGAGCACGAGGAAGAACCAGAGGAGGACAAGTGAATGCCATGCGCGTCGCGAACCCAGGTACAAACTCGCCACTAACCATACAGCCGCACCGGCAATGAAGGCCTGGACCAGCAGATGCCAGAAAAGGAAGGGAGACTGCCACAGATCGCGTCCCTGGGCCTGGGCGAACAGGAACGCCGAGTAGCACGCGCTTGCGGGTGCCAAAAGCGCCGTTAGGGCGATCACCCATCCCGGCACGCTGTCGGCAAACAGCCCGTAAGCCAGCCAGACTACGCACAGTGCGCCGTACGCCATCAGGATGTAAGCGCCGATCACCAGCCAGGATCGGAAATTCGGTTTAGTGAGGAGGTAATAGAAACGATCTGGCCGTTTGAGATCGAAGATCAGCAGAGCCCCGGTGACCACAAGCGCTCCCAGGGCAACCAGCGGAGCCACAACAGTACCGATGAGTCCCGATGCGCGGCCGGACAGCAGGACTGCCACCAGCATCACGCCGGCCGCGATGGATTTAGCCCAAAGATACGCGGCAATCTTCCAGCCCCAAGGCGCTGGGTGGGCAACGTCATAGACCTCGCGCGTCAACCGAGGATCAAACTGGCCGCTCCCCGGCCGTGAGCCGCGACGCTCGGCGAACAGGTAGCCGTCTTGGGTCGACAGCCGCGTTGGCTCGAGCAGGTCACCCTCAATCTCCACATAGTAAAGCTTGGGATCTGTACCCTTGTGTGGCTTGCGGACAGAGGTTTTCCGCGTCGCAACCGTGCGGCTGACGATGCTTTGGGGATCGTCCAAGTCACCGGAAAGGATCGCCTGCGTGGGACAAACGATCACGCAGGCCGGCTCGAGATTCCGCTCAACGCGATGAGCGCAGAAATTGCATTTGGCGGCAGTATTGGTGTTGGGGTCGATATAGAGAGCGTCGTAGGGGCAGGCCTGCATGCAACTCTTGCAGCCAATGCAGCGTTGATTGTCGAAGTCTATGATTCCGTCAGAGCGTCGGTAGAGGGCGTTGGTCGGGCAGATCGTGGAGCAGGGAGCCGAATCGCAGTGATTACATCGCATCACGCCGAAGTGGCGGCTGGTGTGAGGAAACTCGCCCTTCTCGATGTACTTGACCCAGGTGCGAAACACCCCAACTGGAACCTGGTGCTCCTCCTTGCATGCCACGGTGCAGGCATGACAGCCGATACATCGGTCCTGGTCAATCACAAATCCGTATCGCATGACTCAAACGTCACATTGTACTTGAACGGCGTCGACACCCGAGAGAGGCACAGCTGAAAGGATTGAGCTCGCTCGGGCGGGCGAAAGATCGTTGGTCGAGAATTAAAAGACGAGCGGACTCGGGAAGTTCCGCTCGTCTTCCTCTTGTGGCGACAGTTACTTGCTGGTTACAGTCAGCTCGGTGCGACGGTTCCGAGCTCGTCCTTCTTCCGTGTCATTTGACGCAAGTGGACGATCTTGACCAAAACCCTGGGTTGAAATCCTATCCGCGGGAACACCCTTACCCACCAGCATGGACTTGACTGCGTTGGCGCGCTCCAAAGACAAAGCCTGGTTGGCGTTTGCGGGCCCAACGTTGTCGGTATGTCCTGACAGCTGGATTTGGGCGTTCGGATATGCCCTTAAAATCTGCGCGAGGTTGTCCACGGTCTGGTTTGAGTCCGGCGTAAGCTGCGTGGCCCCGGTCACAAAATTGAGGTGGTCGAAGACGAAGGTCTTCGGGGCAGCCTGGGAGCCATCTGCCAGGAACCGAGCCAAGTTGTAGTTGATGGAATCGGCAGGGACGGAAATGTTGGCCCCGCCCGGCAGAGTAATTCTCGAGAGTGCGTTCCTGGCTTGCGAAGTCAGGTCAGGTACGCCGGCGCGTGGAGTTCGTGGGCGAAGAAACAACAGTAACGCCAGAGCTGCCAGTGCAATCAGCAACAGAGGAAGCCAACGACCCAGTCCTGGCCGAGGTGTCTCTGCGTAGGGTTCCCGGCGCACCTCGTAGGGTTCCGAGCGCACGTCACGAACCGTCGTTGAGCGCGGAGTTTCCGGTACCGCTTCCCGCATCCGTGAGACTACAGTCGGGCCACCGCCCAGAATCTGTGACAATCCTGCCGGAGCTGCCGCAGCGATATCGGACTTCTCGTTCAGCAGCGTGTTAGCCAAGCCGGACGAGTCCAGCCCTTGGGCTGCAGCACGCTTCCCCAGTACTCCCATGACGAGCGGGGCCGCCAGGCTCAGCAGGGAGGTAGCAGAAGAGGAGCTGACGCCGCCTGAACGAGCCAGCAGGTCCGTGACTGACGAGCTTTTACCGGGGAAGATCTTGCCCATCAGTTGTTGTCCGGCCCCCAGCATGCTACTTGTGGTGCTTCCACCGCTGAAGAGAGACCCAACGTTGTCCACAGCGGATCCAAACCCGCCGTCGCGGATCAATCCTCCAAAAGTGTTGACGCCCTCGCGGGAAGAAACCATGCTGGTCAACCCACTCAGGATGCTAGGCACGGCGCCATTCAGGGTCTGCCGGGTCGAGGATTCTGATTCGCCGACCAGGGAGCTGGCGCTACGCACAGTCTCGGGAGTTAAGTAGCCCTTTACTGCGTCCAACAGACTTCCGGGCCTCAGGAATTGGGAAACGGCCATGGTAAGACCTCCTTGCTGTGTATTCTGGATTTGCCCGTTTTGGGAGTCGATGCGATCGCGAAATCTTGCAGTTGCCCTCTTCCTACTTTTTTGCGGCTCACGCGAGAGTTCCGGCAAATAGAAGCCGGAACAAGGCACTCGGACGCCGACTCCGTCCTCGATCGGCGGTTACATCGTAACCTTCGGGCAACTCCAGCTCCGGCGAAGGGGTTCTTAGATGAGAGAAGCGGGAGGTACAGGACTTCGCCTCCACGCGTCCCTGCGAGGTTTCAAGATGAAAAAAGCTATCAGTGCTTGTATTCTCTGCCTGGGTATGATCGCTTCCGCCTGGGCCGATTCGGGGGAGACGGAGAAGGACAGAATCAAGGACTCAACCAACGTGCTAAAAGACATCCTGGAAGCGCCAGACAAGGGAGTTCCGATGAGCGTATTGGATGGCACGAAATGCGCCATCATCATCCCCAGCGTCAAGAAAGCAGCCTTCATCGTGGGCGCCAGCTATGGCCGCGGAGTGATGAGTTGCCGTACCGGCGAAGACTTCAAAGGACCGTGGAGCGGACCCATCATGATGGCCACCGAGAGTGGCAGCGTCGGATTCCAGATCGGAGGCTCGGGAACGGATTTTGTCATTCTTGTGCTGAATAATGACGGCGCCAGAGCCGTCATGAAGAGCAAAGTAAAGCTCGGAGCCGACGCCAGCATCGCCGCCGGACCGGTCGGCCGAACCGCCGAGGCGTCGACGACCGGCTTGATGCAGGCCCAGATGCTCTCTTACTCGCGCTCCCAGGGCGTGTTCGCGGGCGTATCGCTGTCGGGAGCATCGCTTCGTGTAGATGGCGATGCCAACAAGAACTTGTACGGCGAGAAGGTCACCCCCGAGCAGATCATGAAGGGCGAGGTTCCGGTTCCCGAAGTGGCCAAGCCTCTGATCGAGGAGCTAACTAAAGCGGCGTCGAAGTCGGCGAAGGAAAAGCAAGACGAGAAGTAGCCAATGGCTCGCGGCCGCACCATCCACCCTTGGGCGGATACGACTCTAGGTCGCGCCCAAGGGTCAATCTTTTCCCCCCTTTCAAAAATCCCACCCCGGATCGAAGCAACCTCTTCCACAGCCCCCGGATTGGTATAGTGAAGGAGGAAGGGGAGAGCCTTGTTTGAGTTCCACGTTTCTCGGGCTGTTCGGGACCGTTGCGCTTTTGACGATACTCTGTTCCAGTTAAGCGGGAATGTCATCCTGGCAAACCTCGCCGCGAGCAGAGAATTCGCGCACCGACTGAACTTGGTGCGCCGGGCCGAGCGTAATCCCGAGCGCACCATTTATCCCGCAGCCCTGAACGCGATGGGCCTGATTGACGAAGCACTTCATGTGGTGGCCGAACAATACCGGCGACAGCGCGAT
>Ga0126371_10002252_pt1 | contig 16569 bp, 16 predicted proteins | sample PanSoiMetaPlot_4_FD_110145 | JGI IMG/M metagenome (GOLD analysis project Ga0126371, IMG submission 110145) | Tropical forest soil microbial communities from Panama - MetaG Plot_4 | ecosystem: Environmental > Terrestrial > Soil > Tropical forest > Bulk soil | place: Panama | collected 2016-02-17 | reverse complement strand
CGAGAATGAACAGGGCGGTCAATTGGCAGGTGAAGGCCTTGGTGGATGCCACGCCGATTTCCGGCCCGGCGTGCGTGTAGATGGCGCCGGCGGCTTCGCGGGTGATCATGGAGCCCACCACGTTGCAGATCGCCAGGCTCGGCGAGCCTTTCTGCTTGGCTTCGCGCTGCGCGGCCAGCGTGTCCGCGGTTTCCCCGGACTGGCTGATGCAAACTGTCAGTGTCCGTGCATCAATAATCGGATCGCGATAGCGGAACTCGCTGCCATAGTCGACTTCCACGGGAAGGCGCGCCAGGCGCTCGATCAGGAACTTGCCGGCCAGACCCGCATGCCAACTGGTGCCGCAGGCCACGATGCGCACGTTCTGGAATTCGCGAAACTGTCTTTCGCTAATGGACATTTGGTCCAGAAACACCTTGCCGGTGCCCTGAGAAATGCGGCCCAGGATGGTGTCGCGAACCGCGCGGGGCTGCTCAAAGATTTCCTTCTGCATGAAATGCTTGTAGCCGCCCTTTTCGGCCATGATGGGGTCCCAGGCCACATGATGAGAGGGGCGTTCCACCGGCTTTCCGTCGAGGTCGGTAACGCGCACGCCATCGCGGCTGAGCACGGCCACGTCGCCATCGGCGAGAAAAAAAATCTTGCGGGTGTGCTCGAGTAGCGCGGGAATATCACTGGCGACGAAATACTCGCCTTCACCCAGGCCGATAACCGAAGGCGGTCCAACGCGCGCCGCCACCAGCTTCATGGGATCTATCGCCGAGAGAAAAACCAGCGAGTATATTCCGCGCAGGTCCTTCAGCGTATGCCGCACCGCTTCCTCAAAGGGCAAACTCTTTGCGTACTCTTCCACCAGGTGGGCGACGATCTCCGTATCCGTTTCGGTGACGAACTTGTGGCCCGCGCGTTGTAGCCTCTCTTTGAGTTCCAGGTAGTTCTCGATAATCCCGTTGTGCACCACCACGTATTGCCCGGTGCAATCGCGATGCGGGTGAGCGTTTTCCTCGGTGGGGCGTCCGTGAGTGGCCCAGCGGGTATGACCGATGCCGTAACTCCCCTCGATGGGGGATTCCCGCAGCGCCTCTTCGAGATTCTTAAGCTTCCCTGGCGCCCGGCGAATTTCGATTTTGCCGGTGCCGTTCACCACGGCGATGCCCGCCGAATCGTAGCCGCGATATTCCAGCTTGCGTAGGCCTTCAATGATGACCGGAACGACCTTTTTCGGGCCAATGTAGCCGACAATGCCGCACATGCGGATCTCTCCTTGAGTGGGTAGGTCCAGAGTAGCACGCGGCCTTTAGCCGGTGCAGCAAAAGAGGACGTTCTGCGCAGCGAAGCTATCGCTTAGGGGTCTTCACCCGAAGCGCGCGCCAACGCGAACGTATTGAGTTTGCCGTTGGCGTCAAAATAAAAAGTAACCCGCGCTGCTATCGGAGGGTTCTCCCGATTATCCGTGGCGGGGATCAGCGCGACAACCGTGCCTGGTTTCTGGGAGGGGAGGACCACGCAGCCTCGGTGCTCCAAAAATGCTTTTACCTTGTCTTCCGGTGTTCCCGGCGGAAGCTGGATATCCAGCAATTCTTGAACCGCCCGCAGCTGTGAATCGCGCGTGCGAACACTCTTGCGGCAGCCCGAGACCCCGAGAAGCATCAACGCAGCAAAAACAGCGCAACAGAGGGTACACCGCAGGAGCGGGCTTTGCTTGTGCGAAGAGAATCGGCGCATCCAGCGGATAGTTAATCCACGATCTCGAAGCGAAATTCTTCGATCACGGGATTCGCGAGAACTTCCTTGGAAATGCGCTCCACCTGCGATTGCGCTTCGTCGCGGCTCCAGCCGTCCAGATTCAGGACGAAGAATTTCCCCTGGCGCACGTCGGAAATCTGCGCGTAACCAAGGCTGGAAAGAGCGTGCTGAATGGTTTTACCTTGCGGATCGAGTACAGTGCGTTTCGGCATCACCCAGACATGTGCTTTCATGGCAGACAGTATAGCAATTCCGGCGCGACGTTGCCGCGACGGCCGGGGCAAAAAACCGAAGAATGACGCAGAGGAGGCTGCGTCGTGCAGAGGGGAGAAACACAGGCTGATCTCGTGCTAGTGGTACGGGGCAAAGGCGTAACGGAAGCTGCTTTGCACCACTTCCGCTAGTTCGCTTTCCGTTAAGCCCATGGCGTGCGCGTGCTGATACTCCTGCGCGAGCGACGTATGAAACATGGCCGGGTCGTCCGTCGAGAGGGTGACCGGCACGCCATGGCGCAGCAACGCAGGAAGAGGGTGATCGGCCAATGTCGCCGATTGATTTTCCCTCTGCAGCGCCAGTGCGCCCGTACGCAAATTGCTTGCAGGGCAAACCTCCAGAGGAATTCGCCGCTCGGTCAAAAGATCCATCAGGGCAGGATCGTGGATAGCTGCGATGCCGTGCCCAATGCGCTCTACACCCAAAAGCTCGACGGCTTCGCGAATCTTTTCCGGGCCGCCAATCTCCCCGGCGTGAATCAGGCGGTGAAGTCCGTATTCCGCCGCTTTTTCATAGACCGAGCGGAATTCTGAAGTGGCGAGGATCATTTCGTCCCCGCCGATGCCAAAGGCGACGATGCGCGGCGATGCGCAGCGCTTCGCCGCCTCCACCACCTGCAATGCCGCCGCGGTTCCGAACTGCCGCACCGCATCGAATATCCAATTCAATCGCAGGCTGCGTCTTTCGTAAGGCTGTACGGCCTCAAGAATGGCCGCGAAATTGGCCTCCGGCCGTTGCTGGCGCAAAAACATCACGCCAACTGACAGCGTCACCTCGGCGTAGACCACACTCTGGGCAAGAAGTTGCTCCGCCAAATCGGCGGCCACCAACGCAAAATCCGCGGGCTCGCGCAGAAACGACGTTACCCACTTGAAGGCGTCGAGAAATCCTGCGAAATCCTCATAGGCATAGCGGCGGCGCACTTCCTCTTCCGTCAGTTTCACGCCACGGCGCGCCGCAAGCTCACACGCCACCTGTGGCCGGATCGCTCCTTCCAGATGCAGGTGCAGCTCCGCTTTCGGCAGTGCTGCGATGCTTTCGGGAAAAGGTGTGGCGGGCACGGCAGAATTTAGCGGGGAAGCGGGGGCTTGCCGGCATTGATCCAGGCGGTCATCCAATAAGAGCCCACGTCGGTCGCCGCATCGGAAATCTGGCGGATCAAAGAAGCGGCGGTCAGGTTGTAAAAGCGGTCGTAATATTCGTCCGTATAGGAATTTAATCCCTTCATGGCGTGGCGGTCCGCCAACAGCACCGACTCCACCACACTGTGCGCCTCCAGGCAGGCTTCAAAGGCGTAGTCGGTTGGGTCACTGATGAAAAAAGCGTCGTGCGCGCTAATGGGGAAAAAAGAGCCGTAACGCACCACCAGCACGCTGTTAAAGCGGTCGTTGATCCCGTTTTGCCCGGTCTGCCGGCCGTCGAAATTTTCCGTGGTATTGAACGGGTCGTGCGCTTCAGCCACAAAGTTTGCAAGGAACGCGGCGTCCAGCTTGGCCTGGTCCCAGCGTCCGGCGCGCATGTCCTCCGTCAGTTTTTGGCTGTAGACGCCAATCTGCCAGGGCAGGAGTCCGGTAGCCTGGATCTTGGACTTCCCATATTTGTCGACGGCGGCTTTGTAACCCCGGGGCAGCGATGTGAAAGGGAACTTGCCGTACTTGTCCAATTCAATGAAGTGGTTGTTGCGCTCCCAGGGATGCTGGTCGATCAACCCCAGCGGGTCGTCCACATGATCCATCAGAAATTTGCGGTTGCTTTCGAAAAAAGGCCGCAATTCGTAGGGCAGGGTATCCACAGCGCGGTTGACGACCAGGCGCTGCGCACTTTCACCCCATGCCAGCGACGGCCGCGGAAGCAGCAACACAGCCGCTGCCAGCAGCAGGGTTTTTCCTTTACCCAACACACTTGCCGAGAATCGCCGGCACATCGACCCTTCCTCTGGTTCTTTATTTGGCTGCGGTGGACAACCTCAGAGTACTCTTTCTCCTTCCGTAAAAATAATAGATTACCAGCCCGACAATCAGCCAGGCGAAGAAACGCAGCCAGTTCATGATGGGCAAACCGGCCATCAGCAGCAGGCAGGTGAGAATAGTAACTACGGGAGCTAGCGGCCCTCCCGGCGCGCGGAAAGCCCGTGGCCGGTCTGGCTCGCGGTAGCGCAATATGAGCACGCCCGCGCCGACCAGCGCAAACGCGAAAAGCGTTCCGATGTTGGATAGATCCGCCAGCGTTCCGATGTCCAACAGCCCTGCGGGAATGCCCACCACGAAGCCCGCCAGCCAGGTGGAGAAATCCGGCGTGTGAAAGCGCACGTGCACGCGGCCGAAAATACGCGGCAGCAAGCCGTCGCGTGACATCGCAAACCACACGCGCGCCTGGCCCAACTGAAAGACAAGAAGGGAAGAGATCATGCCCATCAGCGCGCCAAAGAGCACCATCAGCCGTGCGATGCCGAAATTGAGCCGCTTCATGGTGTTGACCACGGGTGCGGCGTCATCCATCAGCGTTTGCCAGGGTACCAGGCCCGTCAATACCACCACCACGGCGATGTAGAGTACCGTGCAAACCACCAAAGTGGCGATGATGCCGCGCGGCAGGTCGCGCTGCGGATTTTTGCATTCTTCGGCGGCGGTGGAGACGGAGTCGAATCCGATATAGGTAAAGAAAACGATGGATCCGCCGGTGAGAATTCCCGGCCAGCCGTTGGGCGCAAAGGGATGCCAGTTGCGCGGCTGAATAAAGCGTGCGGCCACACCGATGAAGACGAGAATGGCCACCATCTTCAGCAGCACCATTATGTTGTTGGTTTCCGCGGACTCCTTGATGCCCCGCACCAGAATTACGGTGAGGATCATCACGATGAGAAAGGCCGGCCAGTTGAACCCGAAATGCCAGCCGGGGTCGTAGATCGGATTGCCCGCCAAATCTTGCAAGCCGCTGGGCAAATAGGCGGGGGAAATCCATCTGGGGTCGGGATGCCAGCCGAACCAGTCGAGCAGGTTGACGACGTGCTGCGAAAAGCCGACGCTGACGGCCATGTTGCTGACGGCGTATTCGAGGATGAGGTCCCAACCGATAATCCAGGCGATTAGCTCGCCCATGGTGGCGTAAGTGTAAGTGTATGCGCTACCCGCGATGGGGATCATGGCGGCGAGTTCGGCGTAGCAGACGGAAGCAAATCCGCAGACGATGGCCACCAGAATGAACGACAAAGCGATGGCGGGGCCCGCGCCAGGCCGGCCAAAAGAAGTGGAATGGGTAATCAGATATTGCAGCAGCGGCGCGTTCAGAACGGAAGAGACCTGGAGTTTCTGTCCCGCAATGGCGGTGCCTACCACAGTGAAAATGCCCGAGCCAATGACCGCGCCAATGCCGAGCGAGGTGAGGCTGATCCAGCCTAGAGATTTTCTTAATCGGATTTCCGCGTTTTCGGAGTCAGACAGAAGCTGATCGATGCTTTTACAACGAAACAGTGGTGAGGCCACCCATGCTCTCCGCTCGCATCCAGGCATCCCATCGCCGCCGGGGGCCGCCCTTGCACCGAATTTCAGGCCGGATACGTGATGTGGGAATGATGACCGCCCAATGTATCGCGAGAGCGTACCCCCGCGCAACTTGCGGATGGACGTGGACGGCAAGCGTCGTGGCGGTCAGTTTTGTGTCGCTGACCTGCGAAGGCGAATCGACCATTCGTCCGCCGAGTTGCCGAGCAGAAACGCGAGGAAACAGAGTGCGAGGACGGAATGATCGAGAGATGCGCCGAAGAACTTCCAGAACGCCGCACCAGGGCCGGGGTAGTTGGACGAAAACATCAGCGTCAACATGTACAGCAGCCCGCAAGCGCTGGCCGGGCGAACGCAAATTCCCAGCGTCAGCGCGATGCCGATAGCCAGTTCGCCGTATGCGGCTAGGAAGGCAATTGCCAGCGCATGCGGCAAGACAAAATCGCGCAGTACGGGAACCATGAACGGATAGGCGCCGTCCTGGAGAAAGCGGTTGATCCAGAATTCGAATCCGCCGTGCAAGGTGAACTGCGTTCCGAAAACCTTGTACTGGGCGAAGATCAGGAACAAAAGGCCGACGCTGATGCGCAGAAAAGCCAGGGCGCGGGCATTGGCGCGCTTAGAGTTAGTGTGAGTTGGCATAGGGCTGCGTTAACGCAGGCACAGCCTATCATCACAAGGTAAGCGGCGGAAGAGAAGGGAAGAGAGGACCAGACCCACCCTTGCAAAACCAAGGGTGGTGCACCCACCGTTCGCCTGTAATTGGGCTTCTAGATTTGTTGCAGTTGCGCGTAGCGCTCGATGAATTTCTTTGTGCCGCGGCCGGGGAAGGTCACGCTGACGCGGCGATCGTCGTCATCGCCTTCCACGCCGACCACGGTTCCCACGCCGTACTCCGGGTGCCGCACTTTTGTTCCCAGCATCGGATCCGCCTGACCGCCTTTCTTCAGCAGTGACCGTCTGAACGAAGGGGTGGTCGAGCGCTCGGCCTTCCGCTGCGGTGCGCGAGGCGCGGGCGCCTGTATGCCCCGCACGCGGCGAGTGAACTCCTCGGCCGAGTAGGAATATTCCGGGTCCGGCTCGTAGCGACGCGTTTGCCCGATTTCAGCCATCGAGCCGTGGACCGTGTCCACCAGCTCGCCGGGAATCTCGCTCAAAAATCGCGAAGGGAGCGAAGCGCGCAACTGCTGCTCGTTTCCAAACACCCGGCGATACACCGCGCGCGTCAAAGTTAAGGACTGGCGCGCCCGGGTCATTCCGACGTACACCAAGCGGCGCTCCTCCTCGATTCCCTTGTCCTCATTGATCGAGCGGCTGTGCGGGCAAATGCCCTCTTCCATGCCCGTCAGGAAAACGTGGTCAAACTCCAGTCCCTTGGTGCTGTGCAGAGTAATCAGCGTTACGCCAGGCTTGCCTTCAAAGGAATCGGCGTCGCTCACCAGGGCTGCGGCGTCAAGGAAATCCGTGAACGACTCCCCCGCGTCCATCGCTTCGGCAACCGCGCGCGTTAATTCCTCCAGGTTCTCGATGCGCGCCACGTCGTCGGGCGTGTTGCGGTCTTTCAGCATGTCCAGGTAGCCGGTCTCTTCCAGCACGTAGCGCAGATAGTCGGCGGGTTCTTTTGTGGTGTAGCCCTCTTGCAGGCGCGCAATCAGCTCGCGGAACGCGCGCAGTGGGGCCACCGCGCGGCTGTTTGCGGGATTGGTCATTAGGGATTCCATGGCGTCCCAGAAGGAAAGCGACTCTTTTTGTGCTAGGTCGCGCAACGCATCCACGGTGCTTTTCCCAATCCCTCGAGCGGGCAAATTCAACACGCGCAAAAGGGAAATGTCGTCTTCCGGATGAAGGGCCAGGTGCACATAAGCCAAGGCATCTTTCACTTCCGCACGGTTGTAAAAGCTAAAGCCGCCCACCAGCTTGTAGCGCAGCCCGCGGCGGCGGAAAACCTCTTCAAACGAGCGCGATTGAAAATTAGTGCGGTATTCCACGGCGCAGGTCTGGTCCGGACTGTCGCTCAACAATTTATCGAGTTCGCCGGCCACGAATTCCGCTTCTGCCTGCGCGTCGCGTGCCTCGAAATAGCGCAAGTTGCCGCCCGCGGCCTTTTGCGCGCGCAATTTCTTACCCAGGCGGTCCGGATTGTTGGTGACCACGGCGCCAGCGGCGTCGAGAATATTTTGCGTGGAGCGATAGTTCCGTTCGAGGCGAATCACCTTGGCGGAAGGGAAGTCCCGCGAAAAGCTGAGCAGAATCGAAACGTCCGCGCCGCGCCAGCGATAAATCGACTGGTCCTCATCGCCCACCACGCACACATTCTTCCTCTCGTTGGTCAGCAAGCGCAGCAGGTCGTACTGGACGCGGTTGGTGTCCTGATATTCGTCCACGTGCAGATAGGCGAAGCGGTTGCGCCACTTTTCGCGCACCTGCGGCACATCGCGCAGCAGGCGGGCTGAGCGCAACAGCAAATCGTCGAAGTCGACGGCTTTGCTGTTCTTGAGCACCAACTCATACCCGGCGTAAATGTCTGCGACCTTTCGCGTGTCGGGTCCAAAAGCTTCCGCGCGCAGCTGTTCTGGTGATTGCGCCTGGTTTTTCGCATAGCTGATACGGCTCAACACGTTCCGCGGGGTAAGAGCATCGTCATCAATCTGCAGCTTGGCCATCACCAGCTTTACGGCCGCCAGCTGGTCATCGTCATCGTAAATGGCGAAATCCTTCGGCAGCCCCGCACTCGCGGCCTCTCGTCGCAGCAAACGCGCGCAAAGGGAATGGAAGGTGGAAATCCACGGGTGCTCGGGAGGCACACCGGCGCGCAACAGCAAATCCGCCACACGAGTCTGCATCTCTTCCGCGGCTTTGTTCGTGAAGGTGACTGCCAGAATGGCATCAGCCGGAGTGCCCTTGGCGATCAGGTTGGCCATACGGAAGGTGATGGCTCGGGTCTTGCCCGTGCCAGCGCCGGCGAGAATCAGTACCGGCCCTTCCGTGGTTTCAGCAGCCAGACGCTGTTCGGGATTCAATTGTTCCAGGAAATTTTGCATGGAGCCTGCGGCTTCGGAAATTTTTTCGCCCAACCATGTTAGCCGACGGCGAAGCGGCGGGCAAATCAGGTAATTCCGGCCTAATCCGTGTGCTTGAAATCGATGTCGAAATAGGAGATCGCGTCGTGCGTGCTCATGCGCTGCAGGTCCGGCACATAGAGGCGCGCCGTCTGCAGCAAATCAACTTCGCCGCGCAAATCGAAATACACCAATCCTTCCATGCTGCTGTGCGCACCGACGACAGTGGAAGGCATGGCGGCGTTCTGGCAGGCCTCCTTGAACTCCATCCAATTTTTGTCGCGTTCCGGCTTTGCCCCCCCGGTGGGGAACGGCAGCGGCAGAGGACTGCGCCGCGCTGTGGGGTCCTTGGTTTGTTTCAGCAGCACGGCGTCGGCTACGTCTTCCGCCGTCAGCGTTTGCAGTTCCTGGCGATTGTACTCGTCGAGTTGCACCAGCAAGCGAACACGCGAAAGGTTCAGTTTCACACCCTCGTCATTGTCGTTGCGGATGGTCAGATGCAGGGCGACGATTCCTCGATTGAACGGGCTTTTCTTCGGAAATGTGTTCTTGTACTGGCTGGCTTGCGTCCACGGGTCCACGCCGATGGTGATGCCTTCGTGGGCATCCACAATCGAAGTGCGCAGGCGCTCCGCCTGCTGACCATGCGCCATCGGCCTCGACGCGATTCCCAATCCGGCCACCATGGCCACCGCAAGGAGTTTTCGCATAGTAGGTATAATAAACTGTTTGTATCCTGAGGCCTTCGATTCTTGGGGGAGAAGCAGGGTTGCTCCGCTTCTCGAATCCTGGGCGCGTGTAAATTCCGGAACAAACCGGAGTCACATCGAGTGTATTTCTTTTATAGCGTTTTGATGGGCCTGGCGGCCCTGCTGACGTCGCCTTATTGGCTGATTCTAGGACTTCGCCGTGGCAAATACCTTTCAAATCTCAGCGAACGCCTGGGCCTCTCGCTTTCCGATCTGGAAAAATTGCCGCAAAGGCGTGCGGGCGCTATCTGGATTCATGCTGTTTCCGTCGGAGAAGCACTTTCCGGAGTGACGCTGGCTCGGCACTTGAAGGATGCGTACCCGCAGCGGCCGCTTGTCGTCTCGACCACCACGCTTACCGGCTATGCTCTGGCCAAGGAGCGCATGCCGTTTGCCGATGCGGTGATTTTCTTTCCGCTCGACTGGGCCTTCTGCGTTCGTCGTGTGCTCGATGCCGTCAAGCCCGCGGTTTTGGTTATTCTGGAAACGGAAATCTGGCCGAATTTTCTGCGCGAGACAGGACGCCGCAAGATTCCCGTGCTTTTCGTCAGTGGCCGCATCTCGGATCGTTCTTTCTCCCGCTGGCAAAGCTATCTGGGCGCTTTCGGTTTTTATTTGCGGCCGTTGTTGAAATCCGCGCTGCAAGGCGCCTCTGCGTTTCTGATGCAAACCGAACAGGATGCGGAGCGCATCCGCGCGCTTGGCGCTCCACCGGATCGCGTGAGTGTGAGCGGCAATCTCAAGTACGACTTGGAACTCCCGGCACCCACACCTCTCGCGCAGTGGCTCGAAGAGGAATGCCGGCGGGGCGAGCGTCATCCGCTGATTGTTGCGGGCAGCGTGGTGGCTACGGAAGAGCCGCTGGCGCTGATTGCGTTCGGCGTGGTGCAGGGAGATTTTCCAAAGGCATTGCTGGTGCTTGCTCCACGCAAACCGGAACGTTTTGCGCCTGCCGCCGAATTCATCGAGGAATCGCATCGCAAATTTGTCAGGCGTTCCGAATTGGCGCTGCCGGGTCCCGGCATTCCGGCAAATACAAACGGCAGCAAGGACGGCATTCCTGATGACGCGACCGTGATGCTCCTCGATTCGATTGGCGAACTGGCTTCCCTCTATCGCCTGGCCGACGGGGTCTTTGTCGGCGGGTCGCTCGTGAATTCCGGCGGGCATAACATCCTCGAACCAGCCGCCTTTGGCAAAGTGCCTGTGTTCGGCCCTTCGATGGAGAATTTCGCGGCGATGGCTGCGCGTTTCGTCGAGTCCCAGGCCGCCATCCAGGTGGAAAGTCCCGAAGATGCCGGCGTAGAAATGATCCACTTGCTGAAGGATCCGGAAAAGACGCGGCGGATGGGCGAAAGTGCCCGGCAGTTGGTAGAAACCAGCCGAGGGGCGCTCGATCGTGCCCTTGCGGAAATTGCAAAGCACTTGGGCGGCGCCGCGCGATGAATCTGCCGCCGTGGTTGCGTCTGCTGCTGTGGCCGGTATCGGTGCTTTATGGAGACCTCGTGCGATTGAGGGCATGGCTTTACGCGCGGGGCACGTTGAAGCCGAGGCGCTTGAACAAGGCGGTCATCAGCGTGGGCAATCTCACCGTCGGCGGCACGGGTAAAACGCCGATGGTCATCTGGCTCGCGGAGCGTCTCCTCGACGAAGGCAAACGCGTCGGCATTCTGACTCGAGGCTACAAAGGCAGCGGCGGCACCAGCGACGAAATTGAGCTAATAAAATTCCGCTTGCAGGAACGCGTTCTGTTTGGCGTTGGAGCGGATCGCTACGCGCAAGGCTTGCAACTGGAAAAGTCCGGCACAGATGTGTTTCTGCTCGACGATGGCTTTCAACACCTGCAACTCGCCCGCGACGTCAACATCCTGCTTTTGGATGCCACGAAAGCCCTCGGCGGTGAGTTTCTCCTCCCCGCAGGACGGCTTCGTGAGCCGGTCTCCGCGATGCAGCGCGCCGACCTGCTGGTGATTACACGCGCCGAAACTTCTGCGGCCGCGCAGGCTGCAATTGCGCAGCTTCAGAAGTATCCTGTGTTTTCGGCGGCAACGCGCCTCGTCGGCTTTCGCCGCCTGGGCGCCGGAATCCAGACTTTGGCTCTCGAAGAAGTTAGCCCGGGACCGTTCTACGCCTTTTGCGGGATCGGCAATCCACGTGCGTTTTTCCTGGACCTGCAAAACTGGGGCCTTTCCTTGATACAAACCGCCGAATTTCCTGATCATCACCGTTACGATGCGCGCGACGCACTTGAACTTGAAACCGCCGCCCGCGCCGGTGGCGCCAAGGTGCTCGTGACCACGGAAAAGGACGCGCAAAATCTGGCGGGAGTCCAATTCAACGAACTTCCTGTTTTTATCGCGGTGATCGAATTCGAAATCCCGCAGCAGGAAGCTCTCCTTGCCGCCATCCATGCGGCTCTTGAGACCAGGAGCGCCGCGGCATGAACATCATGATTCGCGCGACGAACTGGGTCGGCGACGCCATTATGGCGCTGCCCGCTTTGCGCGCGGTCCGCCAGAAATATCCCGAAGCGCACATCGGCATTGTCGCGCGGCCATACGTGGCGGAGATTTATCGCGACCAGACGGTAGCCGACGAATTGATTCCATACGCTCCGGTGGGCGCACACCGCGGCTGGAGCGGGCGTGAAAAGCTCGTAGCTGACCTTCGAGCCAAGAAATTCGATGTTGCCCTGCTGCTGCAAAATGCCTTCGACGCCGCCTGGCTCGCGTGGCGCGCCCGGATTCCCCAGCGCATCGGCTACGCCCGCGACGCCCGTTCGTTTCTCCTCACCAAAGCGATTCCAGTTCCCAAACCCGGCGAAATTCCTGCGCACGAAAAGTTTTATTACCTGGAACTCCTCCGCCGCGCCGGCTGGCTCGGCCCCCTCCGCGACGACGCTCATATCGCTCTAGAAGTGCCCGATGCCGCCCGCCATGGTGCCCGGCAAGTTTTTCGCGAAGCCGGGGCGCGACCCGGCGCGCTGCGAATTGCAGTCGGTGCCGGTGCCTCGTACGGCTCCGCGAAATGCTGGCCTCCGGATCGTTTTGCCAAAGTCTTGAACGCGTTTCTTTCGAACCGCGACGCCGACGTAATCTTGTTCGGCACTCCCGGCGAAACTCCCGTTACCGATGCCATCGCGGCGACACTCTCGAAACCGCCCATCAATCTCACCGGAAAAACCTCCATCAGCGAACTGCCGGCGCTACTTTCACAATGCCATCTCTTTCTCGGCAACGATTCCGGAGCCATGCATGTTGCCGCGGCGGTCGGTCTGCCGGTCGTTGCCATTTTCGGCCCCACGGATCCCGAAGGTACCTCTCCGGTCACACCGCGCGCCACGATCGTCCAGCAAAAGCCTTATTGCAGCCCATGTTTCTTGAGGCACTGCCCCACCGACCACCGCTGCATGACTGCCGTGACGCCAACGATGGTCGAAACCGCCTTGCTTGCCCGCGTTTCGGAGGTGGCCTCTGCCTGATCCCTCTGACCGCAGGCCCGCGGTATTTCTCGATCGCGATGGCAACATCGCCGAAGAAGTGGGTCACTTGAATCATCTTGACCGTTTTCGTATGTTTCCTTTTGTGCCGGAAGCCATCCGCCGCCTGAACGAAGCTGGTGTACGGGTGGTGGTGGTCACCAACCAGTCCGGCGCGGCGCGCGGCTATTTTCCGGAATTGCTGGTGCAGGAAGTTCATGAGCGGTTGAGAAGGGAACTTGCGGAACGCGGGGCGCGCCTGGATGCCTTGTACTGCTGCCCGCACGGCAGCGCCGCTCGCTGCGCCTGCCGCAAGCCAAAGCCGGGTATGCTACATCCTGCCGCGGAGGAGCTCGGCTTAGACATTCAGCGTTCCTTCGTGGTTGGTGATCGGTATGCGGATATGGAACTCGCGTTTAACGGCGGCGCGCGTGCCATCCTGGTAAAAACCGGCTATGGCCTCGGGGAACTTGCGTGGCATGCGCAAGAGTGGCCGCGGCAACCCGATTGTGTGACCGAGAATCTGGAAAGTGCAGTGGACTGGATTTTGCGGGAGAACCAATGAAGCGCGCCAAAAAGCAATCGCCGGGCAGCCCGGCGGTCGACCTGATGGCCCTGGCCGAATATGTCGAACGATTTTCGGCAAAAACCGTTGTGCTGCTGGGCGATTTCGTCGCCGACGCATTTCAGATCGGCGATATCACGCGGGTGTCGCGCGAAGCTCCGGTCCTAATCCTGAAGCACCGTGAAACGCAGATTGTTCCCGGCGGAGGCGCAAACGCCGCCAATAATTTCGCCTCCCTGGGAGCAAAGGTGATTCCGATTACGGCCGTGGGCGAAGACGAAGTCGGCGATCGCCTGCGCGATTTTTTTCGCGCGCAAAGGGTAGACCTCTCCGGGATTTTCCGCGTGAAAGGGTGGACCACGCCGACAAAAACGCGCTTCCTGGCAGGTTGGGCGCATAAGGTGGGCCAGCAGGTGCTGCGCGTGGATTACGAGCCCGCACAGGCGCTGCCCACGGAGGTTCACAAAAAGATTTACGCCAAGGTGGCGCACTCGCTGAAAAAAGCCGATGCCTTGGCCGTTTCCGACTACGGTTTTGGCGTGGCTTCTCCAGAGGAAGTGGCGAAGCTCCTTTCCCGTGGCAAACGCCGCGCTATCGCTACACTGGACTCGCGCTATCAACTCGACCGGTACGCCCACGCCGGACTGCATTCCGCAACACCCAATGAAGGGGAAATGGAATCGTTGCACCACGCCACCATCGGAAAAAATATCGCAGAGCTCGAACGCTGCGGCCGCGCCACTCTTACCGATATGAAGCTGGAATCGTTGGTCATTACGCGTGGGCGCGACGGCATGGCGCTGTTTCAACCGGGCCAGCAGACCGCGCACATTTCCGTTTACGGCAGCGACCAAGCCGTGGACGTCACCGGCGCCGGCGACACCGTTCTCGCTGCCTTCACACTCGGACTCGCCAGTGGCGCTTCGCCGCTCGAGGCTGCGCACATCGCCAATATCGCGGGAGGCCTTGTGGTCATGAAGCGTGGCACAGCTACGGTTTCCCGCGCGGAACTTCTTGAAGCCATCGCGGACTCAGCTTCGGGGGACAACTCCTGAACCATGCGCCCGGCCGTCCCTAAAATCGTGTCGCGAGAAAAGCTTCGGGAAGAACTGGCAGCGGCAAAGCGGCGCGGCCAACGGATCGTTCTGGCTAACGGCTGCTTCGATACCCTTCACGTGGGCCACGTTCGCTATCTCGAAGGCGCGAGAAGCGAAGGCGACATTCTCGTCGTTGGGGTCAACGCCGATTCCAGCGTGCGCCCGCTCAAAGGGCCGGGACGCCCGATCCTCGACGAACATGCCCGCGCCTTACTGGTTGCGGCCCTGCGTGTTGTGGACTATGTTTTGATTTTCCCCGAGCCGAACGTGGAAAAACTCCTGGAAGAGCTGTGGCCCGACGTGCACGCCAAGGGCACGGACTACACCGCCGAGTCCGTGCCCGAGCGCGCTGTCGCGGCGCGCCTCGGCATCCGGGTGGCCATTGTCGGAGATCCGAAAGACCATTCCACGCGCGCGCTGCTTGACGCGATCCGCAAGGCACCGCATGCCTGAGCCGCGTTTCCTGGTTGTGCGTTTAGGCTCTCTCGGCGACATCGTGCACACGTTCCCGGCTGTGGCTGCGTTGCGCGGTGCATTTCCGGAAGCGAAAATTGTCTGGCTCACGCATCCCCGGTGGGTGGACCTGGTGGCCAGCAGCAACCTTGCCGATGAAATGTGGCCCATCGATTCCCGCGACCTTTCCAGCGTGCGCGCCATCATTGCAAGGATTCGCGCGCAATCGTGGGATGCCGCAATTGACTATCAGGGACTCTGGAAATCGGCCGTGCTTCCGTTTTTCGGCGGCGTAAGCAAACGCATCGGGTTCTCCTCGGAAACTATCCGCGAATTCGGCGTGCCTTTGCTTTACACCGATCGCGTGCGCGTGAAGAGCGTTCACATCGCCGACCAGAACGGTGAGCTTTCGCTTCGCGCCGGGGCAAGCGCCACGGTTGCGCCGGTGAAATTACTAATTGGCGAGGTGCACCGGCAACGTGTTTGTCGCGATCTCCAAGCTGCGGGCATTGACCGCTACATCGTGCTGAGTCCGGGCGGCGGATGGCGTTCCAAATGCTGGCCCGCGGAGCGCTTTGGGGAACTCTGCCGCAAAGTTTGCGAAACCCTCAACATGCGCTGCGTGATCAATTACGGCCCGGGAGAAGAACAGTTGGCGGCCGCGGTGAAAGCCGCGAGCGGCAGCGCCGAACCTGTCGCCTACGACGGAGAACTCGGCCAATTGATGGCCCTGCTGCAAGGTGCGCAGTGTATTGTGGGAGGCGACACCGGACCGCTTCATCTGGCCATCGCCCTCGGCACGAAAGCGGTTGCCATCTTCGGCCCCACGAATCCCGCGCGCAACGGGCCTTATCCGCCACAACACTTTGTCCTGCGCGACCCGGAAGCGGTTACCACGCACGATCGTGATTCCGGCACCGCCCCCTCGCTGCTGAAGATTTCCGTGGACCAGGTCTTCCACGCGCTTCAACAGCGCCTCGGAGAGCCCGCGTGACCCTGCTGGATTTTTTCGCGCGGTGGCGCGTACGGATCGGATATGCGCTTGCCGCGGTGGTTTTGTGGCTCTCGCGGCCGGCGCCGCGGCCGATTTTCTTCGGCGCCTGCGTCGGCGTGGTGGGTCTTGCGATTCGCGCCTACGCCGCCGGCTATTTGCAAAAGCAGGCCGTCCTGACGACCACGGGTCCGTACGCCCGCACGCGCAACCCCCTCTACTTTGGCAGCAGCATCCTCGCCCTCGGGGCGGCTATCGCCATGAATTCCTGGTGGTCGGCGGCGTTGTTGCTTCTCTATTTTGCGCTGGTCTATACGTTTGTCATGCGCCGCGAGGAAATAGAATTGCACGGCCATCACGGAGCCGAATTCAACGCCTACGCCCAATCGGTGCCGCTCTTTTTCCCCAGGTTAACGCCGGCCAAAAAGCCGGACTCGGCGGAAGGTTCGTTTTCCTGGGCGCAATACTGGAAAAATCACGAGTACCAGGCTGCGTTGGGATTTCTATTGTGCCTCGCCGCGCTGCTGGTGATCTGGCGCATGCACGTTGCCTGAAGCGGCGACTTTATCCGCGCATGCCAAAAAGCAGTTCCTAGGGCCGAATCGCCTTTGCCACGTCCAGCACATCCACGGGCATCGCGAAAAACCTGCGGCCTGTG
>Ga0126371_10002251_pt1 | contig 16570 bp, 12 predicted proteins | sample PanSoiMetaPlot_4_FD_110145 | JGI IMG/M metagenome (GOLD analysis project Ga0126371, IMG submission 110145) | Tropical forest soil microbial communities from Panama - MetaG Plot_4 | ecosystem: Environmental > Terrestrial > Soil > Tropical forest > Bulk soil | place: Panama | collected 2016-02-17 | reverse complement strand
GGTCATGAGCGTTCCGCTGACGATGCTCGGCCTGCTTGAGCGCGAGCCTAGCCATGGCTATGAGCTGAAACGCGATTACGACGCCTACTTCGGCCGTGACAGGCCGCTGCCGTTCGGCCAGGTTTACGCCACCCTTGGCCGGCTAGCCAGGGACGGCAAGGTGGTCGCTGGCGAGGCGGAACCGGGCGCGGGCCCCGAGCGCAAGCGGTATGTCATCACCGAGACGGGTGCCACCGAACTGGAGACCTGGCTGGCCGAGCCGGCTGAGCCGGAGCCGCACCTGCAGACAGTGCTTTTCACCAAGGTGGTGCTCGCGCTGATGCTGGGCCGCCCGGCCGAGCGTTACCTGGACGTCCAGCGGGCGGCGCACCTGGCCCGGATGCGGGCGCTGACCGAGGTCAAGCGCAGCGATGATCTGCTGGATGTGCTGCGCGCCGACTACGGGCTGTTCCATCTGGAAGCCGACCTGCGGTGGATCGATATGACCGCGGCCCGGCTCAGTGCGCTGGCAAGGGAGGTGCACCGGTGACCGCCAGTCTGCCCGATGCTCAAGCACACTCCTTCATCGACGCTTCGGATGTAGTCAAGTCGTTTGGTCAGACGCCCGCCCTGCGCGGCGCATCGGTCACTGTGGCCCGTGGCGAAATCCTGGCTGTTATGGGGCCGAGCGGCTCCGGCAAGTCCACACTGCTGCACTGCCTCGCCGGGATCTTCACGCCCGACGATGGCGAGATCTCGTTCGACGGACGCCGGCTGGACACGCTCTGTGAGTCGGACCGTACCAAGCTGCGCCGGACAGCCTTCGGTTTCGTATTCCAGTTCGGCCAGCTGGTGCCGGAGCTGACCGCCGCGGACAATGTCGCACTGCCACTGCTGCTCAACCGCGTCAAGCGCAAAAGCGCCTACGAAAGTGCCGCTACATGGCTTGACCGGCTGCAGCTCCATGGGCTCGGTGGACGGCGGACCGGCGAGCTGTCGGGTGGTCAGGCGCAACGAGTAGCGATCGCCAGGGCACTAGTGATGGGGCCGAGGGTTCTCTTCGCGGATGAGCCGACCGGCTCGCTCGATTCGCTCACTGGCGAGACGGTCATGGACCTGATGGTCGGCCTCGCGCGCCAAGAGGGAACGACGGTTGTCATTGTGACCCACGAAGCGCGGGTGGCGGCCTGCGCGGACCGCGAGATCGTGGTGCGCGACGGGAAGGTGTTCGATCCCCGGGCGGCGGGGGTCGGCCGATGATGTTCCTGCTCGGTCTGCGCCTGGTAGTGCGCACCGGCAAGGAGTCACTCGCCAGGCTCGTTCTGATCGCGGCCGCTGTCGCCGTTGGCGTGGCATTGCTGCTTGTGGTCCTGGCTGATTTCCACGCATTTCAGTCTGCCAACAGCAAGCGGTGCTGGGAGTGCACCAACGGGGCTTACCTGACCAGCGGAGCGGTCAGGCCCACGGCCAATGCGGAACTGTGGAACTACAGCGAGGACTTCTTCAAGGACCAGCCGATCAAGAGGCTCGAAGTCGCGGCGCTGGGGCCCGATGCCCCGCTCGTGCCGGGGATCACCGGGCTGCCCGGCGCAGGCACTTACTTCGCCTCGCCCGCACTGGCCAGGCTGCTGAAATCGGTGCCTAGGGACGAGCTGGGAGCGCGGTTCCCCGGCGCTCTCAAAGGGCTGGTCGGTCCGGCCGCTCTGTCCGGACCCGACGACCTGGTGATCATCATCGGCCAGCCGGTGGCCGAGCTAGCCCGCTTGCCGGCCACACAGCGAGTCGACGCCATCGCGACCACGCCCCGCGTCGACGTCGCGGCAAACCTGTACCGGTACGGATTCGGCATGGTCGCCGTCGGCCTGGTCTTCCCGTTGCTGGCTCTCATCGGGACGGCAACCCGGCTGGCAGCCGCTCGCCGGGAGGAACGTTTCGCGGCCTTCCGGCTGGTGGGCGCCACGCCGCGGCAGGTGGCCGTGGTCGCCTCGGTAGAAGCGTTCGCCGGAGCGGCGTCCGGCTCCATTGCGGGCATTGCCATCTTCCAGCCGCTGCAGCCTTTCGTCGCACAAGTCGCGGTGACCGGTTCGCGATACTTCTCGTCCACCGTCGCCCCCACTACCGCCGAGTACGTCGCCGTGCTGCTCAGCGTGCCCGTCGCGGCCATCGCCGCAGCGGTATGGTCACTGCAGCGGGTGCGGATATCGCCGCTGGGCGTCAGCCGGAAGACCACGCCGGCTCCTCCCAGCCCGCTCCGGGTCGCCCCGCTTGTCGTAGGCCTTGCTGTGTTCATCGGGGCACCGTTCCTGCTGACCGGCCACCAGCAGCCGACCGGTCTGCTCGGCATATCGAACTCCGGGCCGAACCCGGCCTTGCTTCCGGTCTTGCTCCTGGGCGAATTGCTGATCATGGCCGGGCTGTCCCTGAGCGGGTCCTGGCTGACAATGCAAGCGGCGCGCTTCGTCGCGAGAACAGCGAAGGGACCTGCAGGCCTGCTGGCAGCGCGACGGCTTGCTGACAGCCCGAAGACCGCGTTCCGATCCGTCGGCGGCCTGGTGCTCGCCCTGTTCGTCGGCACGGCCATCGCCGGCGTCGTGCCCGCCGTCAATTCCGGCATGGTGCTGACCAACGGCGGGAAACTCAACGACGTACTGCGCGTCTCCTTCAAGTCCCCGAGCCTGGCCGACGGCGGCGATGGACTTGCCCGGCAGCCCTCCGCCCAGCTGCTGCGGAAGGTGCGGTCATACCCGGGAACAACCGCGCTCCCGGTATACCTGTACGGGCCGCAGGATGGATTTCTGACCTGCGAGGGCAATTACGATTGCGCGCCCTCCGTCGGCATCATCAGCTGCAGAGACGCCGGGAGCTCGTTCCGTTTCATGGTGCGATGCCCGCCCGGCGCACCAGCAGTACAAGTGCGTTTCGGACTCCTGCTCGTTACCAAGAATCTCCTATCCGCGAGCCTTCCGCTTGCCACGACGCCCGTCCCCGACGGCGCTGAAGCGAGCCTCCGCAGCCTGCATATGGGCGAACTCCTGGTCGTCACAAACAAGCCCGCCACGCTCGAGAAAATTCGAACCTTGACGAGCGCCTATACGGCTGTCGCCGGATCTTCCAGCGTGCCCCAGACGTTCGGCGAGGTCGCTCACACCAGGGCGGCCCTGCTTTCCGAGATCGAAACGATCACCCTGGCGGTGGTCGCCGTGACTCTGGTGGTTGCAGGGTGCGGTCTCGCCGTAGCGGTTGGCGGCGGGCTCATGGACCGGAGGCGGCCGTTCACACTCTTGCGGGTAACCGGAGTTCAGGTGCGCGTCCTGCACCGGGTGGTCCTCTTGGAATCGGTCCTGCCACTGGTCCTCACCGCGGTCGTGGCTGCCGCAGCAGGGCTGGGCACAGCTGCCTCCATCCTGCGAACGCTCGGGCCCAGGGAAGGATGGGTTACGCTACCAGGCCACATCTACTTCCTGACCCTCGGCTGCGCCCTGGCGGCGTCGCTCGCGGTGCTCCTGGCGACCCTGCCTCTGCTCAGCCGGATCACCGTCCCCGACGAGGTGCGATTTGAATGAATCCCGCGCTGGGAGGAGGTAACCCGGCCGACGGTCGCTTGTCTCTGGCCCCGGGGTAGGCGCATCATGACCGATGAGGGCGCTCGCCAGCCCTGACTCGAAACGATGCCTCATGCCCCGGGAGCGTCTCTTGGTCAAGTCAGCTACGGTCCCTGGACGCCTCGACGCGGTGGTAGTGGGCGCCGGTTTCTCGGGCCTGTATATGCTCCACAAGCTGCGCGAGCTCGGGTTGTCTGCCAAGGTCTTCGACTCGGCCAGCGATGTCGGCGGGACGTGGTACTGGAACCGCTACCCCGGAGCGCGCTGCGACATCCCAACCACGGACTACGCGTACAGCTTCGACCCGGAGCTGGACAAGGAGTGGACCTGGTCGGAGAAGTACGCTACCCAGCCCGAGATCCTCGACTACCTCCGGTTCGTGGCCGATCGCTACGGCCTGCGCTCTGACATCGAGTTTTCCACCAGCGTCACCTCTGCCCGCTGGGATGAGCAGGAGAACCGGTGGCGTATCACGACCGACCGAGGGAACGAGGTTAGCTCCCGGTACTACATCATGGCCAGCGGTTGCCTTTCGATGCCGAAGCCACCCGACATTGAAGGCGCCGGGCGTTTCGCCGGCCAGGTCTACTTCACCAGCCGGTGGCCCCACGAGGGCGCTGACTTCACGGGCCAGCGGGTGGCGGTCATCGGTACCGGCTCATCGGGCATCCAGGCCATCCCGCTCATCGCCCGTCAGGCCGGAGAGCTCACGGTCTTTCAGCGGACCCCGAACTTCTCCATCCCTGCGCACAACGGCCCTGCCCCGGCTGACCGGCTGAAGCAGCTGGCCGAGGACCGCGAGGGGTACCGCCATGCCGCCCGGTGGTCGCGGGGCGGGATACCGACCGAGCTGACCGACATCCTCGGCATCGCCGCTAGCGACGAAGTCCGGCGGCAGCGATTCGAGGCGGCTTGGGAGCAGGGCGAGCTGTTCGCCATCCTCGGCGTTTTCGCCGACCAGGGGTTCAACCCGGCTTCCAACGACATCGTGGCCGAGATGATTCGCGAGAAAATTCGCTCGGCCGTCAGTGATCCAGAAACCGCGGAGACGCTCTCCCCGAAGGACCATTACTTCGGCACCAAGCGGCCGTGCCTCGACACGAGCTACTTCGAGACCTTCAACCTCCCGCACGTCCGTCTTGTCGATCTTCGCAGGCAGCCGATCACCAGCATCACCGAGGACGGCATCGACACGCCGGACGAGTCGTTCGACATCGACGCCCTTGTGTTCGCCACCGGGTTTGACGCCATGACCGGCGCGCTGGTGGGCGTTGACGTTGTCGGCCGGGATGGCCTGTCCCTGAAGGAGAAGTGGGCGGCCGGGCCGTCCACCTACCTCGGTCTGACGACCGTCGGATTCCCGAACTTCTTCATGATCACCGGCCCTGGCAGCCCTTCCGTCCTGTCCAACATGACCGTCTCGATCGAGCAGCACGTCGAATGGATCGCCGACTGCCTCAAGGACATGAGCACCGAAGGTTTCGAGACGGTCGAGCCGACCGAGTTGGCGGAATCCGGCTGGGATCAGCACGTGCGGGACTGCGGAGCCATTACCTTGTATCCCACCGCCAACTCCTGGTACATGGGCGCCAACGTCCCCGGCAAGCCGCGCGTGTTCCTGCCCTACATCGGTGGCGTGGACGCGTACCGGCGCGCCTGCGACGATGTCGCCGCTCAGGGCTACCTCGGATTCCGGATGACCGGGCCCCGCGGGGACCGATGCCAGGACGGGGTGATCCGCCGGATGCAGCCAGACGTCGCCATGGTCCTGGACATGATCGCGCAACTGGGCCTGCCGCCACTGGACGCCTTGCCGGTGGCCGACGCGCGGGCCATGATGGCGGCCGTCGCAACCGCCCGCCCGCCAGGCCCCGAGGTGGGCGAGGTCATCGACGGAGTGATGCCCGGCCCTGATGGCGACCTGCCGTACCGGCTGTATCGCCCGCCCTCGTCTGCTGAGGGCCCGCACCCGATCGTGGTGTACTTCCACGGCGGCGGCTGGGTCCTGGGCGACCTGGATTCGGACGATCCGCTATGCCGGGACCTGTGTGCCCGCTCGGGCGCGATAGTCGTCTCGGTGAACTACCGGCACGCTCCCGAAGCTCGTTTCCCCGCCGCCGCACAGGACGCCTTCACGGCCGTGCAGTGGGTAGACGCCAATGCCGCGATGCTGGGCGGAATCCCCGGCCAGCTTGCCGTCGCTGGCTGGAGCGCTGGCGCCAACATCGCAGCCGTGGCATGCCAGCTGGCGCGCGACGCGGGCGGACCGCGCCTCTCGGGGCAGCTCCTGCTGACCCCCGTTGTGGACTCGGACATGACCCGGCTCTCCTACACCGAGAACGGCGACGGGTACATCCTCACGACCGCCTTGATGCGGTGGTTCTGGGATCACTACGCCAACCCGGCCGATCGCGGCGATCCCCGCGCCGCGCCGCTGCGCGGCCACCTGGAAGGCCTTCCCCCGGCCTGCATCGTCGCCGCGGACTTCGACCCGCTGCGCGATGACGGCATCGCCTACGCAAGCGCCCTGGGGGCCAGTGGAACGCCAGTCCACCTCATCCGGGCCCGCGGGCACACCCACACGTCGCTGACCATGGTCGATGTCGTTATCTCCGGCGCGCCTGTGCGCGCCGAGATCGCAGCGGCGCTCAGCGACTTCTTCCCGGCGGTCACGGCACCTGCCCGCTGACGCCGCATCAGTGCTAGCGAGGCGGAGGTTATGCGATGACGACTGCTCCGACGACAGCTCCCGCTGCGGAGACCGCGGAGATCGAGGACGCCGGACACGTCGATGTCCTCATCGTTGGTGCAGGCGTTTCGGGCATCGGCGCGGCGCACTACCTGCGGGACCAGTTCCCCGGCAAAACATTTGTCATCCTGGAAGCCCAGGACAACCGGGGCGGCACCTGGTGGACCCATCGGTATCCGGGTGTGCGGTCCGACAGCGACTTGTTCACCTACGGCTACCGGTTCAAGCCATGGCGCGGACCGTCAATCGCGGCGGGCGAGGAGATCCTGGCCTACCTCGACGAGGTCATTGATGAGTGCGACCTCGGCCCGTACATCCGCTGCCAGCACACGGTCACGGCGGCCAGCTGGTCCACTGACCAGCGGCTATGGACCGTCGACGTGACGAGGGGCGTCACCGGACAGCAGCCGCGGTTTACCACCGGCTTCCTGTGGATGTGCCAGGGCTACTACAACCACGCCAAGCCGTACCAGCCCAGATGGGAGGGCATGGACCGCTTCCAGGGCACGATCCTGCATCCCCAGGGGTGGCCCGACGACCTCGACCTGGCAGGCAAGCGCGTTGTCGTGATCGGCTCCGGAGCCACGGCCGCGACGCTGATCCCAGCCATAGCCGGGACTGCGGAGCACGTGACGATGCTGCAGCGCTCCCCTTCCTACTGGTTCGCCCCGCCCACGACGCATGAGCTAGCCGTGACACTGCGCGGGCTGGACATCCCGGAAGACTGGACGTACGAGATCATGCGGCGTCAGTACGTCACCCAACTGGACTTGCTCGCCAAGATGGGCCGGGAAACGCCCGGCGACCTGCACACCTTCCTCATCGAGTCCATGCGCCCGCTGCTGCCCGAGGGCTTCGACATAGAAAAGCACTTCACGCCCCGCTACCGGCCGTGGCAGCAGCGCATCGCCGTGGTCCCCGATGGCGATCTGTTCGCGACATTGCGCGAGGGTAAGGCCTCGATCGTCACCGACACCATCGAGACCTTCACCGAGCACGGGATCAAGGTCAGCTCCGGTGAGGAGATCCCCGCCGACGTCGTCGTCACCGCGACCGGCTTCAACATGTCGCTCCTCGGAGACGTCGCGTTCACTGTCGACGGCGAACCTGTCGATTTCACCAAGCGCGTCACCTGGCGCGGCATCATGATCAACGCCCTGCCGAACATGGCCTACGTCTTCGGCTATTTCCGCCACAGCTGGACCCTGCGTGTCGACCTGGTCTGCGACCTGGTAGGCCGGCTGCTGACAGCGATGCGGGACAAGGGCGCCACCATGGTTGTCCCCAGCCTGAGACCCGATGACCTCGATATGGAACTGCGGCCTTGGTCCGATCCGGAGAACTTCAACGCCGGCTATGTCATGCGCTCGCAGCACATCCTGTTCAGGCAGGGCGATCACGAGCCGTGGATCCACATGCTGGAGCACGAGGAGGAGCGCGAGATCCTGCCGAAAGCGGACCTCGACGACGGGACGCTCGTCTACCGCTGACCGCCGCGCCGGGGACCGGACTTCAGCCAGACCATCACATCTGCCCAAGTTCGGTGGTGAACCTGCGTACTAGTACGCATGCGAGGGAGCGCGGCACATCCGACAGTGAGACCAGTTTCCATGTCACGTTCTCCCTGAAGGAGCCAGCATGCACTCGGGCAGCCCCCAGCTAACTGCGCTGCGCGCAGCATGGCTGTTTGACGGCACCAATTCCACCCTGACTCCGGACCCTCTCGTGGTATTCGAGGGCGGCACCATCATTAACGTCAGCTCCGCGGGCAGTCCTCCCCCGGGCGCAGTCGTGATCGACCTGGCCGGGGCGACGCTGCTGCCGGGGCTGGTAGACACCCATGTCCATCTGGCTTTCGACACCAGCAAGGACCCCATTGGTAACCTCGCCCGACGCGAGGACCATGAAGTCATCGAGGCCATGACTCGGGCCGGCCGGGCCGCGCTGCGCGGAGGCGTCACCACCGTTCGTGATCTCGGAGACCGGGACTACCTGTCACTTGGCCTGCGGGGCAGGTCGGACATGCCGGAAATCGTGGCGGCCGGGCCGCCCATCACCATTCCCGGCGGGCATTGCCACTTCCTCGGCGGGGCGGTCGCGCCGACGGCCGAGGGCGTGCGCGCGGCAGTGCGCGAGCATGCCGACCGGGGGGTAGACGTGATCAAGATCATGGCGAGCGGCGGAGGCATGACTCCCGGCTCTCGTCAGGACCTAGCTCAGTTCCCGCCCAGGGTGCTTCGTGCGGCGGTCGACGAGGCGCACCGGCTCGGGCTTAGAGTCACCGCGCACGCCCATGCGGTCAGCGCGATCGCCGACGCTGCAGCCGCCGGCGTGGACGGTCTGGAGCACGTCTCCTTCTGGACCGAGGATGGCGTGGACGCGCCCCCGTCACTCATCCGCCTCATCGCGACCCGGCAGATCGCAGTCGGGGCCACGGTCGGGATGGTTCCTGTGCCCGGCATGGCGCCACCACCTGCGGTCGTCGCCCGCCTGCCCAGGATCATGGCGAACACGCAGCGGCTGCACGAGCTCGGGGCAGCGATAGTGGCGGGCACCGATGCGGGCATCTCGCCGGTCAAGCCACACGACGTGCTGCGGCACGCCCCGACCGTGCTGCGCCAGATCGGTTTCAGTCAAGCCGAAGCGCTGTGCACGATCACCTCGGCAGCGGCCGCGGTATGCGGACTCGGGCACCGGAAAGGGCGAATCGCGCCAGGGTTCGACGCCGACATTCTCGCCGTCGACGGTCACCCGATCACCGATCCGGGCGCGCTGCACCGCATCCGCGCGGTCTACGCCAGGGGCGCAGCGGTACCGCGCGAGGCGGCCTGACGCAGCGATCAGCCGGCGACAAGCTCGCACACGTTGCCATCGGGCACGCTGAGCTGCCGGCCGCAGATGGGATACTGCGGCAGTCCGGCGGACAAGCGCGAGGAGTGCAGGTGGCAGAAAACGCGGTAGCGATCGTCGGTGGGCGGGTCGTCCCGGTCAGCGGAGAGCCCATCGACGGCGGCACCGTCCTGATTGACGACGGCAAGGTCGTCGCCGTCGGCCACGACGTCTTTGTGCCGGCGGGCACCCGCGTGGTCGACGCGGCCGGAAGCTGGGTGCTGCCGGGATTCGTCGAAGCGCATGGCCATGTCGGTGTGAGCGAGGAAGGAGAGGGCTGGGCTGGCCAGGACACCAACGAGCTGACCGAGCCGGTGGCCGCGCACGTCCGCGCGCTCGACGCGATCAACCCGGCAGACCTGGGATTCCGCGATGCCATCGCAGGCGGCGTCCTGGCTGTCAACGTCAACCCTGGCTCAGGCAACCCCATCGGCGGGCAGACCGCCGCGGTGAAGTGCTGGGGCCGGACGGTAGACGAGATGCTGCTGAAGGCGCCCACGGGCATCAAGTCCGCGCTCGGCGAGAATCCCAAGCGGGTCCACGGGCAGCACCACCCGAGGCGGCCGACAACGCGCCTCGGCACCGCGGCGCTCATCCGTGCGGCCTTCGTCGATGCGACCAACTACCTGCAGCGGCTGGACGCGGAACAGGCCAAGCCGGCCGACGAGCGCAAGCCCGTCGACCGCGACCTCAAGCTCGAGGCACTCGGCAAGGTGCTCAAGCGCGATATTGCCTGGCGCCAGCACTGCCACCGGGCCGATGACATCGCGACCGCGCTGCGCATCGCGGCGGAGTTCGGCTATGACCTGGTGATCGACCACGGCACCGAGGCGCACCTGCTCGCTGACATCCTCGCCGCGCGGAGCATTCCTGTGATCATCGGGCCGCTGCTGACCAGCAGGTCCAAGGTCGAGCTCCGGAACAGGTCCCTGACCACCCCCGGCCAGCTCGCCGCCGCGGGCGTCACCGTCGCCATCACGACCGATCACCCCGTCGTGCCGGTCCAGTTCCTTGCCTATCAGGCCGCGCTCGCGGTCAAGCATGGCCTCGACCGCGAGACGGCGCTACGCGCCCTGACCATCAACCCGGCCCGCATCGTCGGCATCGACGACCGGGTCGGGTCCATCGCGCCGGGCAAGGACGCGGATCTGGTCATCTGGTCAGGCGACCCGCTGGACGTGCAGAGCCGGGTCGAGCTGGCCATGGTCAACGGCGCGGAGGTTTACACCTATGCCAACGGCGAGGGCAGCTTCGCCGACCAGTAGCTGCGCCCTCGCGCGATCAGGCGGGCGGCACCACGACAGTACCGGTGGCTGTGACGGCCACGATCGGCTCGGCGAGCACGGCCGCCGCGGACGGGCCGCGCGCGGGCTCGGCCCGGCACAGCACCAGGGCCTCGAAGGACAACTCACGGCTGCGCGTACCGACCCTCGTGACCGTGGCCGAGATCGCCAGCACGTCACCGGCTCGCACCGGAGCCCGGAACTGGACGTCGGAATAGGACGCGAACAGCCCCTCGTCGCCGTCGGTCCGGATGCACATCTCGGTCGCGACGTCGCCGAACAGGCCGAGTACGTAAGCGCCGTCGACCAGGTCGCCGCCGTAGTGCGCGTGGCTGTAAGCGACGTACCGCTGGTGCGTAACCGTCAGCCCGAGCCGCGTGTCGCTAGTCACCGGCCGTCCTCCGGCGTTTCCGCGACTGTGCTGGCCGAGGGGGACGACCCCCTCGAACCCCCGCGAGGCGCGGACGCGAGCGCGTAGGCAAGGTAGCTCGCCACTTCGCCAGGCGTGGTGCCCTTGCCGAAGATCTTGTCCACGCCCAGGCTGGCCGCCATCGACGGGTCGTACCGCGGCCCGCCGATCACCAGCAGCGGCCGGGCCGGGCTGGCAGCGGCGAACGCCGCCGCCAGCTCGCGGGCACCCTGAATGTGCGCGTCGCGCTGAGTGACCACCTGGCTCACCAGCACCGCGTCCGCGCCCTCGGCCTGCGCGCGCGCTACCAGGTCAGGAACGGCGACCTGCGACCCGAGATTGACCACCCGGATCTCCCGGTAGTACTCCAGGCCCTTCTCGCCCGCGTGACCCTTGACGTTCAGGATCGCGTCGATACCCACGGTGTGCGCATCGGTGCCGATGCAGGCGCCGACGACGACGAGCTTGCGCCCGAGCGCGGTGCGGATGGCCAGGTTCACCTCGGCCGCCGACAGCAGCGGGAACTCCCGCTCTGTCACGGTCACCTGCGACAGGTCGACCAGGTGTGACGCCCGGCCGTAGACAACGAAGAAGGTGTAGTCCGGCCCCATGCCCTTCGCGTGCACCACCATCGCCGAGTCCAGGCCCATCTTCGCCGCGAGCTGCAGCGCCGCACCCTCGGCCCGAGCCCGCTCGGTGCCGGTGCCAAACGGCACCGGCAGCGTGAACGAGACCTGGACTCGCCCGTCGCCGGTAGTGTCCCCGTACGGCCGCACGATCTGACTCGTCATCCGCCAGCTCCGTTCTCGAGGAACTCCGAGGCCGGGTTGAAGTAGCCGTCGGCCCGCTCGATCACGCCGTCCAGGCCCCGGCCGCCGTCTGCTGGCCGCCGGGTGATGCCGAAGGTGCCGTCGGCGATGGCATTGAGCAGCCCGTCGTCGCAGATGCGCCGGAGCAGCCCGACTGACTCGCTAAGGACATGCTTGGCCCGCTGCTCGATGAAGCCGCCAGGCGCGGGGACGAAGCTCTCCCCCAGCCTGCCTGCCGCGTTCCGTACATAGCGCACGTTCTCCAGGGCGAGATCACGATCAGAGAGGAACGGGGTGTGAATGCCCTCGGTCATCATCCCGATGAGCAGAATCGACTGGCCGGTCATGACCCCGCACAGGTTGAAAAACGCGTCGAGCAGGTAACCCGCGAACACGTTGCCCGTCATGTGCTTGGTCGGGGGCATGTACTTCAGCGGCGCGTCCGGGAACAGCTCGCGGACCAGCTGTGCGTGCGCGAGCTCCAGCAGGAACGAATCCGGCACCGCGGGGTTGATCTCGAATGCGTGGCCGAGGCCGAGCTGGACGTCGGCGAGGCCGGCCTCCTTGCCGAAGAACTCGTTGAGCAGCTGGCTGACCACCACGGTGTGCGCCGCGTCGACGGCATCCGCCGTGGTCAGGTAGTTGTCCTCGCCAGTGTTGATGATGATCCCGGCGCGGGCGTGGATCTGCCTGGCGAACCGCTGGTCGATGAAGGTGCGGCGCGGGTTGATGTCGCGGAAGATGATGCCGTACATGCAGTCGTTCAGCATCATGTCCAGTCGCTCCAGGCCGGCCAGCGCCGCGATCTCCGGCATGCACAGCCCGGAGGCGTAGTTCGTCAGCCGCACGTACCGTCCGAGCTCGCGGGACGTCTCGTCGAGCGCGGCGCGCATAAGCCGGAAATTCTCCTGAGTGGCGTACGTCCCGGCGTAACCCTCGCGGGTCGCGCCCTCGGGCACGTAGTCGAGCAGCGACTGCCCGGTGGAGCGGATCACGGCAATCACGTCCGCGCCTTCCCTGGCGGCCGCCTGTGCCTGCGGGATGTCCTCGTAGATGTCGCCGGTAGCCACGATGAGGTAGATCCACGGCTTGCGGGGCTCGGTCGTCTGGTCGATCATCTGACCGCGCCGGACCCGGTTGGCGTCGATCCTGGCAATGCCGGTTCGCAGGGCCGCCTGCGCCGCGGCTCGTGCTGCGGCGGCGTCCTCGCCGGACGGAACCCGGAACTGTACCTTGCCGAGCGCGGCGCCCTCTGCGAGCGCGGCAAGGTCGGTGTATCCGCCGGTAATGAGCGCGTCCCAGGCTGGCAGGGCAACTCCGTGCTCGAGCCCGGCCGTCTGCCGGACGCTATCGACCAGGTGGTTGACCCACGGCATGCCGTCGTTGTCGGCACCGGCCAGGCCCGCCAGGCGGAGCACGGCGCGCTCCACCGAGACCGTGGTGTGCGTGCTCGCCATCTCGACGATCGGCTGGCCCGCCCTGGCCGCAAGCTCACGAGCTTCGCGGACAATCGCCGGATCGAGGTTGAGTCGGGTCTGCATTCGGTCTACTCCGCTTTCTCGGCGTGCTCGGCGATGCGGCGCTCGAAGATGGTCCGGACACCGGGCTCGGCCCGGACGACGTCGAGCGCGAGCTGCGCGTGGCCGGGCACGTAACCGTTGCCCACCAGCATCGTCACATCGGCGCCGACTCCCTCGGCCCCGAGGGCAGCGGCCGTGAACGAGGTCGCCATGGAGAAGAAGATCACCGTGCCGCCCTGCGCCGTCGACAGGATCGCACCGCCCTCGCAGCCGGGCACGTCGACGCAGACAACCGTCACATCGGCCGGCCCGCCGGCGGCCGCCACGGCGCCGGACAGGCCGACCGGGTCGCGTGCGTCGGCGATCACCACCGCGTCTGCGAGGCCCGCTTCCGTCAGCATGTCGGCCTCCCCCTGGTGCGGCACGACGCCGATGACCCGACCGGCGCCGGCCTGCCGGGCCGCGGCCGCCGACAGCGAGCCGCTCTTGCCCGCCGCACCGATAATCGCGACGGCTGGCGCGCCGCCCGGCGCGGCGGCGACGACGCGATGCGTCAGGGCGGGCGCGCCGCACACGTCAAGGACCGCAAGCGCAAGCTCAGCAGACAGGTCATCGGGCAGCCTAGTCGCGACCGAGCGGCCGAACAGGATCGCGTAGCCGTCGCACGGCACCTGCTCCGACTTTCCATCCCAGGTCGCAAGCCCGTCAGTGATCGCCAGCGGCGTCAGGCTCAGCGAAACGAGCGTGGCGATCGTGTCGCCGACCGCCAGGCCGAGCGGTGAGTCCGGGCCAGCCTCCTCCACCACTCCGGTGAGCATGCCCCCGGAGCCGGTGACCGGGTTCTGCATCTTTCCGCGCGCGGCCACGATATCCAGCACCGCCGACCTCATCGCCGCCGCATCCCGGACGTGCGCCTCGCGAAGCTGGCGGAACGAAGCCGCGTCGAGGTTCAGCCGCTTGACCCTGACCCGCACCTCGTCCGGCCAGAGCGCGGCGGCAGTGTCCAGCCGCCAGGCCGCCTGCGGCAGCACGCCCGGCGGATCCAGCACCCGGTGCAGGCCGAGCGGCGAACCTGGCCGCCGCGATGAAGCCACGGGTATTTCCTCCTGGTTGCTGGGTGGCTGCGAGGGTAATATGAGCGAACTAAAGAATTTGTCGTCTGACACTATACAGACAGCATGTTCTTGCGTTGAGTGCGAAATAACTGCGAAAGATCAAGGGGCAGGATGATCGACCAGCCGTACGTCTACCGTCACCGTGAGCTTGTCGAGCCTGACTGGCAGCGGCTGCCGGGCTGGGCTGAGGTGTCCCGCGAGGACTGGGAGTCGGCGCAGTGGCAGCGTGCGCACTGCGTCAAGAACATCCGCCAGCTGCGCGGGGTGATGGGCGGCGGGCTCGCCGAGCGGTTCTACGCCGACCTGGAACGGGACCAGGCCGAGCGGGCCACGATGTCCATGCTCTTGCCGCCGCAGATGCTCAACACCATGGTGCCCGGCCTCTCGCCCGCCGACCCGGGCTTCAGCGATGCCTTTTACGCCGACCCCGTGCGCCGGTACATGTTGCCGGTGTTCAGTGACCGGCACCAGGAGTGGCCGTCGCACCCGCACGCCTCCCGCGACTCGCTGCACGAGGCGGAGATGTGGCCGGTCGAGGGCCTGACCCACCGTTACCCCACGAAGGTGCTGGCCGAGCTGCTCTCGACGTGCCCGCAGTACTGCGGGCACTGCACTCGGATGGACCTCGTGGGTAACCCGACACCGGTGATCGACAAGCACCGGTTCGAGCTCGGCCGCGACGACCGGTTCGCCGCGATGCTCGCCTACCTGCGGGCGAATCCAGGCGTGCGAGACGTAGTGGTCTCCGGAGGTGACGTGGCCAATCTGCCGTGGCCGCGCCTCGAGTCGTTCGTGGCGGGCCTCCTGGAGATCGACAGCATCCGAGACATCCGGCTGGCCACCAAGGCGCTAATGGGATTGCCGCAGTACTGGCTGACCGACGAGGTCCGCTCGGGCATGGAGCGACTCGCGGCTACGGCGAGCCAGCGCGACGTCAGCATCGCCATCCACACCCACGTGAACTCGGCGCAGTCGGTGACACCGCTCGTCGCTCGCGCTGCCAAGGCGATGCTGGAGACCGGCATCCGCGACGTCCGCAACCAGGGCGTGCTGCTGCGCGGCACAAACGACACGGCTGCGCAGCTGCTCGACCTGTGCTTCGCGCTGCTCGATGACGCCAAGATCATGCCGTACTACTTCTACATGTGCGACATGATCCCCGGCAGCGAGCACTGGCGGCTGTCGCTGGCCGAGGCGCAGCGGCTGCAGCACGACATCATGGGCTACCTGCCAGGCTTCGCCACCCCGCGGATGGTCTGCGACGTGCCGTATGTCGGCAAGCGGTGGGTGCACCAGGTGGCGGGCTACGACCGCGAGCGAGGCATCTCGTACTGGACGAAGAACTACCGGACCGGGGTCGAGGCCGACGACTCGCGCGCACTGGAGCGCGAGTACGAGTACTACGACCCGATCTACGTGCTTCCTGAAACCGGTCAGGAGTACTGGCGGTCGCGGTCTCGCGCGCCGGTGGGCGCGGCGAGCTAGACCCCTACCCGCACCGGGATCAGCAGGCTCTGGCCGCTGCAGCTCAGCCTCACGCCCTGTGCGGCTACGGCCGCTATGCGGCAGCGGGTGCTGGACACGGGGTTGCGGTGGATCTGGCCGGTGAAGATGGAGAACTGGCTGAACTCGGTTACCTGGCAGGGGCGGCCGCCGGGCGTGATCACAAAGACGTGCTCCGTGCTGGTGTCAACGCCCATGTCTCCCACGTCGATGCTGGCAGCCCTGCAGCCCTGCGCGGCCGCGTGGAAGCACGCGAGCGCGCCTGGATCGGCGGAGAGCACCTGCGTGCGGCTATCCAGGCCATGCGTGCCTGCAGAGCCGCAACTTGGGTGCGGCAGGTCCATGCGGTGCTCGTAGGCGCGTACCCCGACCGCCGAGCCGACGACGACGACCGCGCATACGGCGGCAACCATTACTAACGGACGCATGATGGTTGGACGCCGCGGACACGCTTCAGGTTCCGTCATGGCTCGTGCCACAGCTCGGTGGTGTACGCGCGAACCATGTCGGTGATACGAGCGATCCCTTCTGCGACGGTCATCGCCGGCAGCTTCCGGCCGTCGCGCAGCCGGAGCGCGACCTGGTCGGCGGCGGCTTCGGCCGCGCCGATCACGGCCTGGTACGGAACGAGCCGGTGCGCGCGGACCCGAGAGGCAAGCGAACCTTCGCTGGCTATCTCGGCACGAATGCCGTGCGCGATCGCCAGCCTCGC
>Ga0126371_10002250_pt1 | contig 16570 bp, 7 predicted proteins | sample PanSoiMetaPlot_4_FD_110145 | JGI IMG/M metagenome (GOLD analysis project Ga0126371, IMG submission 110145) | Tropical forest soil microbial communities from Panama - MetaG Plot_4 | ecosystem: Environmental > Terrestrial > Soil > Tropical forest > Bulk soil | place: Panama | collected 2016-02-17 | reverse complement strand
CGCTTCTAGTTCTATTAGCGGCTGAATGCTTGAATTCATCGTCACCATCGTTTCTTGTGGTTTGACGCCCGTTGCGCTGTGAAGTAATGGAAACTACGGTAAAGAATTTGTCTCGTTTTTCGGACGTTTGTAGCGGGATTGCGTTACAGATACGGGACAAACTCAAACGAGTGGTGTGCTTGGAGAAATCAGTCCAGTTCGCCGTCTTATCAGAAGTAGCGAGTTATGGCCCGATTCGGAACTCAGATTTGCTAAATGCGATCCTACAGAATTCGCTGACAGTTTGCGCTTTTGAAACAGTTCCGCTTGATAATCACCGATATGTTGAGGTTCTGAGCGATCGGGGGAACAGCGGAATCGTCTAGCAAAATCTTCTACTGCACGACGCGGCGAGCAACTTCCCCGAAACTCAACTCCTGGTTAACGGTGCCGGCTCAACCGGTCGATGCAACACCATCCAGTGCATTGATTCAACAATGTTTCCTAGGAAATCCGAATCTGTTTGGCTGAACTCGGTGAAAACCTAGCCAGGCTGGTGTTCCGACTGACCTGACCCTAGCCAGCGATTTTGGCTTTTGTTATCAGTGCAAGTCAGGTGCGAGCTGAGTGTTGCGTCGATCCATTGAAACCACCCGACTAATCGGGCGACCTCGCTAGGGCTTGGTTACAGAATCTCGATGGCAACAACCGTGATGTCATCCTGCTGAGCCGTTGATGCGGGTTGCCACGCACGGATCTCGTCGAGCATTCTCTGTATCAAGTGAGGAAGTGGGCACATCTGTGCGCCAAGAATGACCTGCTCAAGTTTGAAGTCACCAAAGGCTTGGCCTTTTGCATTCTCCGGCTCAATCACGCCATCGGTGTACAGGAGCAGTCGGTCACCAGGGCAGATTTCGAGGTCGCGAACAGGATAGTCTGGATCGCTCGCCACACCGAAAACCAAGCCGTTGCTTTCGATTCGCTGCAAGGTTCCCGCGCGTGAAAGGAGCAGAGGAGGATGCCCTGCGGCCGAATAACGCGCCCTGTAATTCTCAGCGTCAATGAACAAGTAGGCTGAGGTAATGAACTGATCGTGGCCTTGTCCAGAAAGCAGTCCATTTAAGCCTCGCAAAACCTCCCTCGGGGAATCGGCGCAGGGCACGATGGATTGCACCGCCGTCTTCATCATGACGGCAATGAGTGCAGCGGGAACACCGTGGCCCGAGACATCGGCAACCAGCACACCGAGGCGCTGGTCATCCAACGTGATGAACTCATAGAAGTCTCCGGCGACCGCGGACATCGGATGATAGGCGGCTGCAATACGGAGCCTAGGCAGCGCGGGGACGCGCTCGGGAAGGATAGAGGTTTGAATCTGCCGAGCAGTTTCCAGTTCACTCTCGATGGTAAGCAAGCGCCGCTCATTCTTGAAGGTTCGCTGCACCGCTACGTATCCCAATGCCAGGATCCACACAGTGAGCTCAACGGGCACGAGGGAGGCAGGCGGCGCATGGCCCAGAGCCCTGGAGGCGGCCGAGAAAACGATGGCCAAGGCTATCGCTGGCAGGGCAATCCTCAGAACACTGCTTTGAATGACGAGGTAGTTGCGGGAGAGACGGGGAATGACGACCACCAACGCAATGGCAAGCAGCATGAAGATCGCGATCAGACTGTTTAGGACGATGAATCTGTAGGGCCGGCCAGTCACCGAGTACCAACCCAGACTGAGGAGTCCGGCCCCGGCAGCTAAAGCAGCGAGCCAGACCATGAAACGCCGCAATTTGCCGATACTGAGTTCTGCCCAGAACAAGGCGCCCGGCACGACCAGGAAGTGGTCAATCAAGATACTGACGCGACTAGGCCATGCCGAATCGGGAGCGAGGCCTAAGGTCGTGGCAGTGCCCGCAAGAATGCGCGTGCCAGCCATCCCGATGAAAAGTCCAAACCAAAGCAGAACACTAAATCCCCGGCCGCGAATCGCTGCGAGACTGCAAGCGCATAGTCCGACAAACAAGAAGACCGGTCCGAGAAACAGTTCCGGGATTTGCCCGCGAATTAATATAAGAAGCGGATCTTCGGCTGTCATGTTGTTGAGCTATTGGTCGGACAAGCTTAATACAGAACCGCCAGAGCACGCTCCAAAGCGAGTGGATAAGAGTAGGTCCTGATTAACAGGATTACCGTACAAGGGGATTAGTTCTCTCCCCGAGGTGTACCAAACAAATACGGCAAGTTGATACCAGAACCACTCTTCAAGTTCTTCGACTTAGACAGTACCGCTAACGAGCACAAATAACCACGCTTGGAAGAAGTCACCACTTGCGTTCAACGAGGCTTGTTCCGCCAGGAATTCCTCGACTTCGGAGCGCGGAACGATACCGTCATCGGTAGCTTTCAAGAGAGATGCTGCAATAGCGCGCAGAAAGAATTCATGGGGAGTCGATATACTAAAAGTCTCGATCTTGATGTTTCTTAAGCCGGCTTGCCTTGCCAGTGCGGGCAATTCACGCGCAGAATTCGGGTTCGGCATGGACGCCGCGACAATGGAGGTCATCTTGCGCGTTAAAGCGTGCTTCGCCGAGTAAATCGCGGTGGAATCGATATCGGTGTCTATGAGGCACACGCGACCTTCTGTACTGACGACACGCTTCATTTCGCGAATGACAGCAAGACGGTTGGGCAAGTAAAGGAAGAGTCGTTCTGTGCGAGCGGCATCGAAAAAGCCATCAGGATAAGGGATGGCGCAAGCGTCTGCCACTCGAAATTCCAACGCGGGCCGGTTACGGGCCCGGCGATTGGCGACTTCTATCATCGCAGAGCTGATATCGACTCCCGCGACGAAACCCGAAGGCCCAATCTCCTCCGCAATCGGAAACGTGGCTCCGCCAATTCCGCAGCCAAGATCCAGAACTTTGTCACCGATAGCCAGGTTCATGCGCTTGTTGAATTCAGCCCGAACTCTCTTGATTTCATCATGGTTATCAAGGAACTCGAGGAAGTCGATGAAGTACGCTGGCGAAACGTTCGGTTGCGTGAAGTTGGTCATTTCCGTCATGTGCGTTTTTACTCCGATTTTGTGCGCTACAAGGTATCACGCAAGAGAGGGGGAGGGAAAACGCAGGCTACCCACGCGACTCGAAATAGTTTGCTCACGACGATACTAAAAAGCAACGCCGGTTCGAGGTCAACCAACGACGAGCCAAGTTAGCTCTTATCGTGCAACTCCCGGTAAACGAGCTTACCGGAGAAGTAGAAGTGGAGGCTAGCACCGGTCTGCACCCCTTTCCCGAAGTACGTGAAGGGAACCTTGCACGGCCATAGCTAGAAAAATGAGGCCGAGAACAATGTGAATTCCCTCAAACCTAGATTGCCGATAGTCCCCGGCTATCCGACCGAGCTGTAATCCGAACCCGCACGAGCCGCAGAGAGCTTTGAAGAGCCCTGAACGGAAGAAGCCCCGCTTGCTCCTGCTTGTTTGTATTTCCTCGGCTTTGTGCTCGACCGAATTGGACGTCGTTGAGGTCATGATGCGTGTAACTATATCTCACTATACTAGTCAAGACTTGCGTAGTCCCTGATTAACGGGGAAACCGGAAGTTGCAGCACGGACAATTTAAGGACAGTACTATAACGAGACGTTCGACCAGGTGTACTTCGATCTCTTGAAGAATAGAATAAAGGCAACGTGACACGACGACTCCTTCTCGGCATTTGAGTGGGCGAATTGCACCTGACAATGCACTTTCACTTGCCACTCCGTTGCGGGATGGAGCGACCGATTGGCTTCCTCCAAATAGGCTGATCGGATTTCTCCCGAATGGGGAGAAGATGAAAGGAGGCAGGATGACCTGGCTTGCCTCCTTCTTTTTTTGACCAGATTGACCCTCGATGCTTATGAACTCACTTCTGGGGTTTTTCGATGGGCGCTCACGGCTTGCGTTTGCCCGCGAGGGGGTGGGGAGGTGTTCCACGGGTGGGTCTGTCGGGGCCCCTCGATTTCAAAATCACAAGCTCATCGCACTCAGAGAAGGGCGCTCGCCACGGGCGTTCATAACTACTAACCGAGCTGGTCACCCGCTACATTTCCCGCTACATCACGTGAGGCGCGGAAAGCAGAAAAACGGTTGTGGGAATTTATTAACCCTTTACGTCTGTGAGGCTTAGGAGTTGGTGAACCGGGGAGGACTCGAACCTCCAACCCGTTGATTAAGAGTCAACTGCTCTACCATTGAGCTACCGGTCCACAGGGAAATTAGTATTTTACACGTTCCGAAATTTCTTGTCGACTCTTCCGAAACTCTTCAGGCTTGCCTCCAATTAAACAGTGGGAAACCACTCACTTCATGCGCAAAGCCGCACCTAAGTCGCGCGCCACTTGTCTGGCCTTGGCAAGGTCCTGGGGATCAAAGGAAATCGCTGAAACGCGCGGATGCCCGCCGCCGCCGTATTTTTCCGCCAGCGACGCGAGATTTTTGTCTGCCGTTGCCTGGTTCCATGGGTTCGTCCCCAGCGAAACCTTCGCGCGCGTTGTCGAGGCACTCACGCTCACCGAATACACGCTTTCCGGGTGCAACAAATACGGAACGAACTTGTTGTAACCCTCCATATCCAAATCGCTCACGTCAAAAAACACCACCCCGTCTTTTGATTCGCAGCGTTCCCGCAAAATCTCGATAGACCTGCGATGCCGCTCGAGCAGCGGTCCCAAGTATTTCGTCACGATCGGCAGCTTTACCATCTCCCCCAGCGGCCGGTATGCAAGCTCCGCAATCAATTGCGCGGGCACGCCGCTGTCCGGTGCAGCCTCGATGACCAACGCCAGTTGCGTCGCGGGCTCTTTCAATTCTGTGGCGGATTCCGCCGTCGGAAACTGCGCACCATCAATAATGTCTCCCCAATGAATCAGGTCCGTCAGGGGCCTAGTGTCAAAACCGAATTCCTTGTTCGTGACAGTGGCGATCAGTTTCGTGCACGATTTGTACTCCGGATCGTAAAACATGTGCTTCCCCGGAAACCGTTTGAAATACTCCGCGTCCGCTGGCGTTAGAAACGCGCTTTGGTGGTGATCAAACCACCAGGTTACCTTGGGCGAATTCGAATACTTGAAATCGACGATGACATTCTCGTCGCCATCAAACAATCCCTCTTCCCAGGGGTGTTTGGCTTTATGGGTCATCCCGCTGAAATAGAATTCTGCTTTGGGTTCGAAGCGCTCCCGGTAAAAGCGGTAAAAAACCGCCGCGGACGCGGTCCCGTCAAAACAACGATCGTGAAAACACAGTCGTACCTTGGTCATAGAGAGAAAGAATCGGTCCCACACCCCTCGGCGGTCGCCGCAGAGAGGAGCAAAGCTCTAAAAGATGACTGTGTTGCAAAGGAAAGTCAAGTCCAAACGAAGCTCAGAAACACGCCTCACATTCCCACGGCGTAGAGGTGTTCCCGACCCACTCCCGGACGCAAACTATATTTAATCTGGAAAAACGGCGCCTGCGCCAACACGCTTTGCAGGTCTCCATCATCCAGGTACCGCCGCTTCGGAATCCGGCGTGCCAATACTGCAAATTCCAGGGGCTCCCTGCGAAATGGATATGGATCCAGCGTGAACTGACTGCCCTCGGCACGTCGCAATTCCCAATCGACCTCTTCTCCATAGTCGTTGACGGGCACACCCTCGATCGTGGCTTCACCTTCCGCTCCGAGGCAAAAATACAACGATAACCGGTCGAGGGCATCCAGCCTTTGTGCGTTGGCCCTGATCAATTTCTCGTCGGTGAAATCTTTCGTGGTCGGGTCGTTCCGCAGGTCCACCTTCAACCGCAACTGCTGCAACCGCAACCGCTGTACAAAATCGTTCGCGTGGTGCTGCTCATGCGACCTCACATACTTCGCGGAGTACCCCGGCATGGTCGCCCTGGACCGATCATACAGCCCCATGCAGTGCGTCGCGACCATCAGTCCCGCATACAGGTCCGATCTCACCACACGATCAATCCCGCGCTGGTAGAGCAGCACGTGCTCCTCGGTCGGCACGCTCATGAACGAATACGGCGCGAACGACTTGGGGTCCACACCCGGGGCAAGTTCCCACTCCTGCCAGCCGTTGTCATGCTCAGCGGCGGCCAGGCAGAACGACGCATAGGGCTCCGGCTTGGAAAAAAGCTCATTCCCCCATTCCCGCGCAAAAAAGCCGGAAAGCAAAGCATGATCGGTTTGGCGGACCGTTACTATCGGGTCGCTACCCTGCTGGATAATCATCGAGGAGTTCCCTTCGCGCACGGCGGGGAGGGTGGCGCGGCGACCTTATTATCTATCAGGCCCACCGACGTTTTCCAGTGCCTTGCCTGTCCGCCGGGTGCCCAGTCATGTGCCTGTTCGCCGGCCCGTTAGCTCGCGGAACATCCGCCTCTGCGCAAACAATTACCGGTGCCTGAGACGGGCCCGGTAGATCTCTGTGCAGCCTCCAATTCAACACGGTGAGGCTGTAAAGAGTTTGTCGCTGATTTCCCTTACTTCAGGCCCTTGACGAAATCCGCGATGACCTTGGCCTGTTCCGCCGTCACGCTCGCAACAGCTTTCGTGTGCGGCGCCTTCGCATCGGATTTGCCTTTCGATATGACGTCCGCGACCTGGTCCGCCGAGAGAGTTGTTCCCTTGAGGCCCGGCGCCTTCATCGCGGGCTTGCCTTCGCCTTCCGCTCCATGGCACGCCGCGCACTTCGCCTTGAAGAGCGCGCCGCCATCTTCCGCGGCAAACACGGCTGTGGAGGCCGCTAAGCACAAGCTTGCGGCAACTGCGACTGACTTGATTTTCATCGTGAAGCTCCTTTTTTTCCATTGGACATCCCAATGTCGTTCTCTGGGCTGAGTACATGGGAGCAACGAGGCACGTCCATCAAGCCCTGCTGATTTTCTTAACATTGGGATTGGTCCACTTCTCTTTTCTCTAGTAGACATGCAAGGGATCCCCAACATCTGTGATCTAAATCACCTCGAAATACCATTCTTGTTAGGCTTGCCAGCTTTTTGGATTAGCTGCGGGGGAGGGGCGAGACGAGAACTCAATCAGCGTCTGAGGCTAGCGTGCTTGGGGCAGTGCGCAAAATAACTCGCCACTATCAGCCGGACTTCCTCGCCTCCGGTGGCTAGCGGAGTTCGTTCACCAAATTTGGCGCAGTCTAATAACCGAAAAAGGTCGGCGCTCGACAGAAGCTCCCTGAGCGAAACAGTGTTAGCCCCTAGAACGCACCTACCTCCCTTTCAAAAGAATCTTGTTCCCTGCTATCCGCTCGATTTCACGCCGTGCGACGGAGGGCGAGAAGCGACGCGGTCGCGAGCACGGCCGCGGCGAGCAACGCAAGGGTGTCGGGTTCGGAGACGCCGACAGGGCCTTTCACGGTGACGTCAAAGGAAACGCTGCCGAGCAGTGTGCCACAGGTGCCGTCTGCGCAGCTCGGATCGCTTCCGCCGGTAACGTTGTAGGAGTTGACCGTATACACACCTGGCGTAGCGTCCGCCGCGATAAAAATTGTGAATAGGTCCACGGCAGTCAATGGGCTTGCGCCGATGAACGACGGCCCAAAACCGAAAAACGCATTGAGGGCGAGGTCGGCCGTTCCGTTCAAGGCAGCGCCGTTGCCAGGATTGATGTTCAACGTGTCAGTGCCGAAAAACAGCGTGCTCGACCCGTTGTTCGTGAGACCACCGAACACCACTATCGTGTCGCCAGCGCTTCCGGTGATGGTCGGGAGCGTGATCGCCAGCTCATCGGCCCGCGTCGCTGGCGTCCACAAGGTGCACAGCAACGCCAGCAGACCGGCCACGGCCAAGAACTTCGTCTTCGTGATCCCCATCATCGAACCTCCTGTAATTTGCATTCTCATCTCACTTTCCTTCCTTATGGCAACGTTGCTCTCAAAGCGCTGTTCGCACTTCCGCCGGTGAACCCGAGGCCAATGCTTATGGCTCCGGCGGTGTTCGGCGGGCCAGCGCTTGCGGGGAACGTGAGCGTCGTGGTCACGGAACTCAGGGATGTCAGGTTACCCAGTGTGGCGGGCAACGCCGTTGTGGTAGGCGTGGTCACCTTCGCACCACTCACGACCGTCGTCATTACCGCACTGTTTAGCGTGGTCGCGCTGGCCGTGGTGCCACCATTGTTGGTGATCTTGACGGTAAACACGTAATTTCCGGAGCTGTCCACGCTCGACGAAACCACCGCCGTCGAGAGGTTCACTCCCGGAGGCAGTGCGTTTACCGTCAGGGTGGTGCTGGTGTTGCTCGCCGCGCCGAAAATAGAATCACCCGCGTAGCTGTAGGTAATCGTGTACGGCGTTGTCGAAGCCGGGATCGTAGCGGTCGGGAACGTCAGCGAGAACGCCCCGTTCGCACCAATCGTGGCTTGCTGCGCGCTTCCATTGATCGCGACCGGCACTTTCTCGCCGCTTGGCGGGAATGAGGTACCGCTGCCGATCACGCCACTTAGATTGATCGAAGTTGTGCCCGCAAGAATTGTCTGCGAAGCCGTGAGGTTGCTGAAGCTGACTGCCACGGGCTGCACGACGACACTACCAATCGAAAGCACCTGCTGCGTGTTGAACGCCACGGTGCTCGAGCTGATCGCCGTGCCTACCGCCGAAGTCGCGCTCTGAATGTGGATACTGAGGTTCGTACTGGGAGCGAGATTACCGAACGAGCACGCCAGCACCTGACTGCCCACCGCGCCGTTGATCGCGCATGTACCAGGTCCAGAGTATGCCGGACTGATCGTCCAGTTCACGCCGGCGCCCGCGGGCAGGGGATCGTTCAGCGTTGCGTTGTTAGCCGTGGCCGCGGCGCTGTTGCTCACCGCGATCGTGAAGCCGATCGGGCTTCCGGCGGTCACCGTCGCCGCGTCCGGCGTCGTCGTTGCACTCACTACCGGCGCAAAGTTGGGCGGGAACGCCACGATCACGTCGTTGAACACTTTCGTCTTGCCGCCGATGCCAGCGTCCACTTTCTTGTTTGGATCGAAGAATGTGGTGATGTCGAAGACGAACTGGCAGAAAATCGCCGGGTTGGTGGGTACGCCGGGGTTGCCAATCAACATGGGCGTTGCACAGTTGGTACCGTAGGGCGAGTTAGGTTGCACAAAGCCGTCGGGATCGTCATAGAGCCGCGGTGAACTGCCTGTCCACGGCGTCGGCGGCACGAACGTGTCGTTGTTGAAGGCGATATTCCAGTTCACCGGGCCGACATACGACGACGGATCCGGTTCGTTGCCGGGCGTCTGGAAGAACACCGAATAGATCACGCAGTTGCCGTTCGCGTACGGATAGCACAGCGGCGTGATCACGTCGCCGTTCGCTTCGGCCTGGAAGTTGAAGAACGACTTGAAGCGGCAGTCGAGATCCTGCGCCGCAGTCAGCCCGTTTTCGCAGATACCGTTGCCGTTGATCGGCGGCACTTCGGTCGCTCGAATCGTCAGCGTGAACGGTGTCAACACCTGGCCGACGGTCAGAGTGTTTGCGTGCGCATTCGGATCGAGGCAAGGATTGGTTGGTGAAGGATTCGGGTTCGACGGGCAGTTGTAGGTCGCCATGCCCGAAACGCTGGTGCCGGCAGCGAACGCCACCGGAATCGACTGCGGCGGCGGCACAAACGAAGCCTTAACCGCCATCGCTGAGTTCATAGTCACACTGCAACCGCCCGTTCCTGAACAAGCCTGCAACCATCCGCCAAACGTCGAAGGCTGCGTCGCCGTTGCCGTCAGGTTCACGACCGTCCCTGGCAGATAATTCGCCGTGCAGGTGCCGGTGACGACTCCAACCGTATTCACACAATTGATCGCTCCGCTGCCATCCTTGACGCTCCCTGTCCCTGTACCAATCAATGTGACGGTCAATGGGAAGGTGGCGGTTTGCGGCGTAACTGTCAGTTGTGCGGTGCCAAAGATGTTGCCATTGGTCGCAGTGATCGCAATCGGACCGCCGGCAAGAACGCCGGTGGCCAGACCGGAAGAATTAATAGTCGCAATGTTCGTGTTGCCCGACGTCCAGTTCACACTGACCGCACCGGTCGTGCTATCTGAGAAGTGCCCGGTCGCTGTAAACTGCACCGTGAGTCCCGCAATAACGCTCGCAGTCGGCGGGGCCACGGTGATTGACTGCAACGTCGCGGCAGTCACCGTCAGTTGTGCCGTTCCGCTAATTGAACTGTTCGTCGTCGAAGTCGCCGTGATCGTTACCGGCCCTCCCGCCTTCACACCTGTCGCCACCCCCGACGTATTGATGGTGGCGATTGCTGTGTTCGATGACAGCCAATTCACACCCACCGCTCCCGTCGTGCCGTCGGAGAAGTGCCCGGTCGCCGTGAACGCCTGTGTCAATCCGGCCGACACGGTCGCTGTCGGTGGGGCAACCGTAATCGACTGCAGCGTCGCTCCCGTCACCGTCAGCTGCGCCGTCCCGGAAATGCTGCTGTTCGTCGTCGAAGTCGCCGTAATCGTTACCGGCCCTCCCGCCTTCACACCGGTCGCCACCCCTGACGTATTGATGGTGGCGATTGCCGTGTTCGATGACAGCCAATTCACACTTACTGCTCCGGTCGTGCCATCGGAGAAGTGCCCGGTCGCCGTGAACGCCTGCGTTAATCCGGCCGACACGGTCGCTGTTGGTGGGGCAACCGTAATCGACTGCAGCGTCGCTCCCGTCACCGTCAGCTGTGCCGTCCCGGAAATGCTGCTGTTCGTCGTCGAAGTCGCCGTGATCGTTACCGGCCCTCCCGCCTTCACGCCGGTTGCCACTCCCGACGTATTAATCGTCGCGATCGTGGGGTCCGCCGACAGCCAATTCACGCTCACTGCTCCCGTCGTGCCATCGGAGAAGTGCCCGGTCGCCGTGAACGCCTGCGTCAATCCGGCCGACACGGTCGCTGTCGGTGGAGCAACCGTAATCGACTGCAGCGTCGCTCCCGTCACCGTCAGTTGTGCCGTCCCGGAAATGCTGCTGTTCGTCGTCGAAGTCGCCGTGATTGTTACCGGCCCTCCTGCCTTCACACCGGTCGCCACCCCTAACGTATTGATAGTGGCAATCGCCGTGTTCGATGACAGCCAATTCACGCTCACTGCTCCCGTCGTCCCATCGGAGAAGTGCCCGGTCGCCGTGAACGCCTGCGTTAATCCGGCTGAAACCGTCGCCGATGCCGGCGCCACGGTAATGGATTGCAAAAGCGCAGTGACCACGATTGGTCCCGAAGTGCCGGTGATTGTCGGAGTCACCGTATCGGTCGCCGTGATGGTCTGGCTGCCAGTGGTCTTCAGGGTCACCGAGAACGTACCGGTGCCGTTGCCCAAGCCCGTATTGGGCGGCAAAACCGCTTGCCCGTCCGTGCTCGTGAAGTGCAGCGTTCCCGAATAGCCGTTCGCAACGTTATTGAATTGGTCGAGCGCCGTCACCGTGACGTTAAACGGTGAGCCTGCGGTCGCGGCCGTTGGCGACCCCACGAGGAAGTGTGTCGCCGCTCCGGAGCCCACGGTAATCGCGTTGGAAGTTCCGGTTATCGAAGAGGTCACGGTGTCAGTGGCCGTGACCGTTTGGCTGCCGAGGGTTTTCAACGTGACCTGGAATACGCCCGCCCCGCTTGAAAGCGTGGAATTCGCTGGCAGGATCGCCGCCGGGTCGCTACTCGTGATATGCACAGTCCCGGTATATCCCGTAACCAGATTGTTGAATTGATCGAGCGCTGTCACGGCCACGCTGATGGGCGTCCCCGCAGCCGCCGAAGGCGCAGCGCTGACCATGAAATGCGACGCCGTCGTTGCACTCACAGTAATTGGACTAGAGGATCCCGTGATCGATGAAGTGACCGTGTCCGTAGCGGTCACGGTCTGGCTGCCCACGGTCTTTAACGTCACCGTGAAAGAACCGACCCCATTGGTCAGTGTCGAATTCGCCGGCAACACGGCCTTAGTATCGGTGCTCGTAAAGTGCACCGTGCCCGAATAGGTCGTCACCACATTGTTCAACTGATCGACAGCGGCAACCGATACGGTGGTTGGCACACCCGCTGTAACGGCCGGCAGGGCGGTGACCAGGAAGTGCGTCGTGACGCCGGATCCCACGGTGATTGCGTCGGAGACGCCCGTTATGGTCGTATTCACGGTGTCGGTCGCCGTCACGGTCTGGTTCCCAAGCGTTTTCAATGTCACCTGGAAACTGCCCACACCATTTGTGAGTGTGGAGTTCGCCGGAAGTACTGCTTGCGCATCTGAACTCGTGAAGTGCACGGTCCCCGTATAGCCTGCAACCACGTTGTTAAACTGGTCTAGGGCTTCGACAGCAACCGTAAACGGGGCTCCCGCCGTCGCCGACGGTGGCGCGACCACTAGGAAGTGGTTCGCCGTACCCGAACCAACCGTAATGGAGTTCGAGGTACCCGTGATGGAGGACGTCACCGTATCGGTCGCCGTCACCGTCTGGCTTCCCGGACTCTTCAGCGTCACCGAGAACGTCTTGGTCCCATTGGTGAGCGTCGAATTCGCCGGCAGAACGGCCTGGGTGTCGCTACTTGTGAAATGAACGGTCCCGGTATAGCCGGCAACCACCTGATTGAACTGATCAAGCGCGGTCACAGTAAGAGTGAACGGTGTTCCCGCGGTCGCAGCTCCGGGAGCAGACACCGAGAAGTGCGTCGCGGTTCCTGAGCCCACGGTAATGTTGTTAGAAGTTCCGGTGATCGAGGACGTCACGGTGTCGGTTGCCGTGACGGTCTGCGTTCCCACGGTCTTCAGCGTCACTGTAACGCTCCCCGAGCCGTTCGTTAGTGTGGTATTGGCAGGCAGCACCGCCAGCGTATCGCTGCTCGAGAAATGCACCGTACCGGTATAGCCGGTCACCGTATTGTTGAACTGGTCCTCGGCAAACACACTCACTGTGAAGGCAGTACCACCCACGGCAGTGCTCGGCGCCGAAACCACGAAGTGCGTCGCAGTCGTCACCGTAACGGTTGCCTGATTCGAAGTAACTCCACTTTGTGCCGCCGTAATGAACGTGCTGCCGCCACTGATTCCCTTTACCTGGCCTTGCGTGCCGGACGCGTTGCTGACGGTTGCAACGCCGGTGGCCGATGACGCCCATGTTGCCGTGGTCGTCAGGTTCTGCGTCGAGTTGTCACTGTAGGTGCCCGTCGCGGTGAAATTCGATGTATTACCCTGGGGCAGATTCAGCGTGGTCGGCGTCACACTAATAGACGTGAGCGAAATGCCGGTGCCGTTTAGCGCCACTGTTTGCGTCGAGCCCGGCGTGCCTCCCGAATTGTCGGTAACGGTGACCTGTGCGTTGTTGTGGGTGCCCGCCGTCAAGGGCTTGAAACCGATGTCCAGAGTGCAGCTGAGTCCATTGCCCAGGGTCGCAGGTGACATCGGGCAAGGCTGGGTGGCGTCTGCGGTATAGGAATAGTTCGCCGCGTCGGCGCCGGTCGGCTGAATCGAAGTGATTGTCAAGGGTGACGTGCCGGTATTTGACAACTGCACCTTTTGCACCGCCGCTGACGTATTAATAATCGTGTTCGGGAATGTCAGGCTGGTTGGATTCAGTGTAGCCACCGGCGACGACACCGTGACCACCGAAAGGACAACCGTCGTCGCATTGACGGTGACCCTCCAACCCAATCCCCCTGGGAGCGCCGGTAGATTAGTGCTTGCAAACGAACCGGTCACCGCGGATGCCGTCAGAATCGTGAACGTATTTCCAACCACTGGCGTGAACCCGTTAATCAGGCTCACATTTAATGTGCCGCCAATCGTTGCGGGGCCCGTTGCGGTAATGGTGTCGAACTGACCCGCGCCGGTTCCGCCGATCTTCACCGTAAACACACCCGTTCCGCTCTGCGTAAACGTCTGGAGCGTACTGTTGCTCAGGGCAAAAGCCCCAACGTTTGTCGAAGTCCCGGGGGCCATATTGCCTCCGGAATTAACGACCGGCCCTTGAATGGTGCCACTTCCCGTGAGGTTTCCTCCCTGGAATTGCAGAGGATTCGAGCTGTTCGCCGATAGAATTCCGCCGTTCAACGTGGTCACACCGGCAGTCTGCGTGAAGGCATTAAAGAAGGACAGTGTCGCCGCTTTGGCGAACACGCTCCCCGAATTCTTGAACAGAGTGGTGACTTGGCTGTTCGTCGTGCCCCCGGTCTTCTCAAAGATCCCGCCTGTCAGGTTATTGAAGGTCGCTGCGGTTCCGCCGTTGAAGGTGACAAACGCATCGTCCTGGAGATTCCAGGTCGCCGAGTTGTTGACAACGGCGCCGTTCTCCATCAGGAACGATAGACCGCTGCCACCGCTCCCAAACGTCACATTAGCCGGAGTATTCAGCACGCCGCCATTTAGAACTACACCGCCGGCATTGGGGAACGCGATCCCGCCCGAAGCTGTCGTGGTGCCAGCCAGGTTCAACGCTCCCGCCGTCCAGTTGAACAATCCCGCTACGTTCAGCGTGCTCGCCGTTCCGGAAAGTGTGCCGCCAGTAAGAGTCAACGGCCCGGCAATCGTGACCGGGCTGGGTTGGTTGAAATTTACAGTCCCCGAGGGCACATTCGTTGTGCCAGTCACGGTGTAGGGGCCTGTGAGCGTCGTCGCGCCTCCGGTGAAATTGACTGTGCCTGCTCCGCTTACCGGTCCGCTCAGATTAAAGACTCCTCCGTTGAACCCCAGAGTGTACCCGGACAGGACGTTCCACGACCCGCTTCCACCGCAAGGAGCGATCGTCGTGCACAAACCAGCGGGAAAGTTCAGTGCCGCGCTTCCCGTGGCCGAGCCTACTGTTACCGTCCCACTGTTAAAGAAGGGCGTGTTGACTTGGCTAAACGAGGTTCCTCCGGTCTTTTCGAACACGCCTCCTGCTAGGTTATTGAACTTCGGATTCGCTCCGCCGTTGTACGTCACAAACGCGTCATCCTGCAGATTCCAGGTCGCCGAGTTGTTCACAACAGCGCCGTTTTCCATGAGAAATGACAGGCCGCTGCCGCCGGTCCCAAACGTTACGTTCGCCGGAGTATTCAACACGCCGCCATTTAGAACTGCGGCACCGGCGTTGGGGAACGCGATCCCACCCGAGGCCGTCGTCGCGCCAGCCAGGCTCAACGTTCCTCCGGACCATGTGAAAAGGCTCGGCAAGCTGAGCGCGCTCGCCGTCCCTGACAACAGACCTCCGGTGAGGTTCAACGGGCCGGCTATCGTGACTGGGCTCGTCTCGTTCAAATTCAGTGTCCCGCTGGGGACGTTGGTTGTTCCCGTGATGCCGTAGGTTCCCGTGAGGCTCACGGTGCCGCCAACAAACGCCATTGTTCCGCCGCCGCTGAATGGGCCACTCAGATTGAAGATTCCGCTATTGAACGAAAGCGTGTAGCCCGGGAGCACATTCCAGGCACCATTGCCCGTGCACGGAGCTATGGTTGTGCACCCACCGGCGCTGAATAGGAGCGTCGCGCTTCCCGTCGCAGCTCCCGCAGTCACCGTCCCGTTGTTGATCATTGCAACCGAGACCTGTGAGCTGATTCCACCGGTCTTCTCGAAGACTCCGCCTGCTTGGTTGTTAAAGAAGGGCGTCGTTCCGCCATTGAAACTCACAAAGGCGTCATCCTGCAGGTTCCAGGTTCCGGTGTTGTTGACGATCGCTCCATTCGACATTAGGAACGAGAGTCCGCTTCCGCCGGTTGCAAAGGTTGCTCCTGCCGGAGTATTGAGCGTTCCGGCCGTGAGTAAAGCAGCGCCAGCATTCGGAAATGCGATCCCGCCGGACGCAGTCGTCACCCCAGGCCGGCTCAGCGTGCCGCCAGACCAAGTCAGCAAGCCCGACAATCCCAGTGCCGGTGTCGATCCCGCAATGGTGCCGCCGCTGAAATTAACTGGTCCCGCCATGGTGACCGCGCTTGCTTCGTTGAGGTTCACTATTCCCGCCGATACGTTGGTGGTCCCCGTAACTCCGTACGTGCCGGTAAGTGTGGCCGTACCCCCGTTGAAATTCATTGTGCCCGCGCCGCTGAAAGGCCCGCTGAGTATGAAGGTCCCGCCCTGGAAATCAACAGCTCCACCCGAGCCGGCCGAGAAGGCACCCGAGCAGGTCGAGCCGCAGCTTCCCCCGTTGATGAAGGAAAGTGTTCCACTGTTGCCATTCACGGTGCCGGTATTGTTGAAGGGAAGGGTAACGCTGCTCACCCCGGTTCCGTTGGTCTTTTCAAACGTCCCGGCATTGTTGACTGTCGGGGCGATCCCACCTCCAAAGCTAATGGTGCTGTCGTTGGTAAAATTCCAGATTGCGCCGGTCTGGTTGTTGAGGATGGAACCGTTCTGAAGATTTATGGAGCCCGCGTTGCCCGACCAGGTAGCCGTTCCATTGTTGTTCATCGTTCGGAAAGCCAGCACGACATTGGCAGACTGGAAGTTGATTCCCGCGTTCGCGTTGGTCGTGGCGTTGGCCCCCGACAAGCAGCTGGACACGTTTACCATCGAGCACATCGCGCCGCCGCTCCAATTCAAAAGCGTGCTGAAGTTCACAACACCCGGTGATGCGCCACCGATGATGCCGGCGGTGAAGTTCACCGTGGAGGTCGAAATCGTTTCTGTG
>Ga0126371_10002249_pt1 | contig 16572 bp, 16 predicted proteins | sample PanSoiMetaPlot_4_FD_110145 | JGI IMG/M metagenome (GOLD analysis project Ga0126371, IMG submission 110145) | Tropical forest soil microbial communities from Panama - MetaG Plot_4 | ecosystem: Environmental > Terrestrial > Soil > Tropical forest > Bulk soil | place: Panama | collected 2016-02-17 | reverse complement strand
AGCTGCTATTCAACTCGATTTATGCAGGGCCGGCGAAGCCAGCAACGCTCGCACCGTAATGACGGACTGGGGCGCGCTGTTTCGGCTGGATGGACGGGTTGCGCTTGTTGCCGGGGCAGCTTCTGGAATCGGACGTGCGGCGGCGCACGGGCTTGCCGCTGCCGGTGCGACTGTTGCATGCACTGATTTGAACCAAGCCGGCGCCAAGGAGACTGCACGGGAGATCGGCAGCACCGAATCGCACGCTCTCGACATCACCGATGAAACAAGTGTCGCGCGCGTCGTCAACGGCATTCAGCAGCGGCACGGAGGTCTTGACATTCTTGTCACGACGCCGGCCGTGAACGTTCGCAAGCCGCTGCTGCGCTACACGGCGGAGGAGTTCGACCGCGTCCTGCGATTAAATCTCAAGGGAAGCTTTCTGATCGCGCAGGCCGCCGGCCGCGTGATGAGCCGGCAAAAGCGCGGAAGCATCATTTTGCTTTCGTCCATTCGATCGCAGGTGGTCGAACCGGGTCAGGGCGCCTATGCTGCGACCAAAGCCGGGCTCGTGCAAATGGCCCGCGCTTTGGCTGCGGAGTTGGGGGCCGATGGCGTGCGAGTGAACTGCGTCGCGCCAGGAGTCGTGGAGACTCCGTTGACGGAGCCAATCAAAAGCAAACCGGATTGGTACAACGCATACGCTTCGAAGAACGCGCTGGGACGGTGGGCTCGCGCGGACGAGATGGCCGGGCCGATTGTGTTTCTCGCGTCGGATGCAGCCAGTTATGTTACCGGCGCGGTATTGTTCGTCGATGGCGGATGGACGGCGATCGACGGGCGATTCACGCCGCCCGTTTAGCGGCCGCTGATTGAACCGTAGCTCGGCAGTCCCGGCAGCGCAGTAGCGGCCATCACCGCTCGGACGATCGCTTCCGAAATTGCTTCGGCGGCCAGCGCGCCGATCACGCCATGGTCGGCCCGGGCGCTAGTTGTACCCGTGGCAACGGCGAAGATCGTGTCCCCATCATTTGGCGTATGGACCGGATTCACGCAGCGCGCCAGTCCGTCGTGCGCCATTTGGGCGATCTTGGTCATCTGCGCTTTATCGAACGCCGCGTTAGTGGCAACCACACCGATGGCGGTGTGAGCGCCGATGGGCGCTTGCCCTAGGCGACCCGCACGCATCTCAGCCACGGTATCGACAAACCCGGAACCGTCCGCTTTCCGCGCGCCGGCGATGATCTTGCCGGTTTTCGGATCAGATACGTCGCCCACGGAGTTGACCGCGATGATCGCGCCGACAACGATGCCCGAGTTGCCGGCGCGAATGCTCGCCGTCCCGATGCCTGACTTCATCGCCGATCTCATCCCGAACATTTTGCCGACCGTTGCGCCCGCACCGGCGCCAGCATTCCCCTCGGCGACCTTCCCTGAAGTCGCCGCCTGACAGGCTTTGTAGCCAGAGTCTGCTGTCGGCCGAATCTTTCCATCGCCGACAGGCAGGTCGAACAACACCGCGGCCGGAACAATCGGAACGATGTTCGCTCCTACAGGCAAGCCCAATTTATGTTCTTCGAGATACTGCATCACGCCGCTCGCGGCATCCAAGCCGTATGCGCTGCCGCCCGTGAGCAAGATCGCCTGAATTTTTTGCACTGTGTTTACGGGATTCAGAAGGTCCGTTTCGCGAGTGCCGGGCGCCGCTCCACGCACATCAACGCCGGCCGTCGCGCCATTTTCAAAAATGAGAACGGTGCAACCGGTTGGCCGCCGCGTATCCGTGAAGTGTCCGACCTTGATTCCCTGCACATCGGTAATTCCGCCGTCGGTGTTCATCGCTGAGATCCTCCGCGGCGAAAACGCCGCTCCCGCCGTCATCCCCACGAAGGTTTTGCCGAAGTCTCTGCGCTTCATCTCTACTCCGTGCCAAGCAGCCTCATCGCCGCCAGGGCCATAGCTTTTGTCGCTTGCACAAGGTGATCTACGCGGCAATACTCGTCGGGCTGGTGCGACAAATCCAGGATACCTGGGCCGTAGGCGATGCATTGATCGACGTGGCCGAGCCGCACGACATGCTTTTGATCGTAAGTGCCGGGGCTGGCGACGAGCGGCGGATCGGCCGCGAGCACGTCGCGAACTGCGCCGGACATAGCGGTGACCAGCGTGCAATCCGCTCGCGTCAGAATCGGCGGTACGGTCATCAGATCTGTGATCTGGTAACGGAATTCAGGGTCGAGATGCGCGAGCTTCGCGAGAATGTCGCGGACTTCAGAGCGCACCTCCTCGATGAGTTCTTCCATCAAGAAGCGACGGTCGAAGATCGCCTGGCAACGGTCGGCGACACAGGGAGTTTGCAATCCCCCGCCCGGCTGTCCGCCCGAAATCGAATTCACATTGATGCTAGCCTGACGCGCTTCGGGCGGTTCCACAGGCATGTCCGTACTGCGAAGTGCTAGCGCGGGTTTGAGTTCGTGCTCAATCACCTCGAGAAAATCTGCCATTTTGCTGATTGCACTCACACCCAGGAACGGCATACTTCCGTGGGCAATGCGGCCGAGAGTGGCTACTTCGAACCAATAGACTCCGCGATGTCCCAGGCATACGCGATCGACGTTCAGCGGTTCGGTGATGACGACGAAATCGGTACGGCCGCGCGTGACGTAGCCTTGCTCGGCGAGATAGGCCATGCCTGCGAATCCGCCGCTTTCCTCATCCACCGTGCCACTTTGTTCGACAGCTCCGCATAAACGGACCCCGGCGCGCCGGATCGCTTCGATTGCGAAGATCGAGGCTGCGATGCCGGACTTTTGGTCTGACGTGCCGCGCCCGAAGATTCTTCCGTCGTTGGCGGAGGCGCGAAATGGATCGACAGTCCAGCCGCTGCCGGCCGGCACGACGTCCACGTGGCCGTTGAAATGGAGTAGCGGGCGCGAAGGTGTACCCCGCAACCGTCCGATGACGTTCACACGCGGGTACTGGGTAGTATGTTCTGAGCGCCCTTCGGCTGGTATCTGCTGGACGTCGTAATCGAACGCGGTCAGACGCGCCCGAAGCCAGTCGGCACAGGCGGCGTAGTTGTCCCCGGGCGGATTGACGGTTGGAATGGCGACGAATTCGCGAAGGAATTCGGTCATCTCCTCGGCGATTGCATCCACTTTTCGAAGGACGGACTCCTCCCGCGAGGCTAAGCTCACGTTGATAGTTTATCGGAGGACCAGGTGCGGCACACGGGCGATTTTCGCCACGATCAATTCGACCGAATCGTTGAGGCTTACGTGGAACAGCAGAGAGGTCATAAGTCGTGTCAGCGGAGTCCGCCGACCGCGCCGATCGCTATTTGAACAAGGACTAGCAGTAGACCGCAAGAACGGGGTCTAGAAAAATCCCCGATTCTTGCGAAATGTACGAACGCAAAAACGCAGATCTCTATAGAGCGTCACGTTCGGGCGTCCTTGAGTGAGACGCGGATCGGCGGCAATCGTTAGGCAGAGTTAGAGTTCCGGGTAGAACTCGAAGAAGGCGTCGAGCGATTGCATAAGTTGGTTCCGGATCTGCTGTTCGCCGCCTTCGATCAGATGCATCGTCACATGAGCCTTATTGCCGTTTTTTAGCGAGATTTCCGCATCCTCAACGGATTCAATCTCATCTGCAGGAAGGAGACGCATACCGTATACAAGCGCGAGCTTTGCCATGCTTCATTCTATTTGGAAATCTGCCCGGAAAACGGAGCGTGCGGACAGCCTACTTCGCCATGAGGGTGTCCGCGCACCCTTTTCGAGCGAGCCATCGTTCGCCGGTTCCTAGCGAGCGTTCGCCGATTCGGAGGCGGGCTTCCAGCGTTCGGCGCTACTATAGAGGAACAAAGACGTTCGCTCGTGCGTATTTGATTCGTCGAGCGGTGAATCCAAGACGATGAGGATGGCAGCTGAACCCAGCGAAAAGGACACCAACGGGGCGAGTGCGGCTGCGCCCGCGCCGGATTTGTCTCCGGAATCCATTCGGTTGGCGCTCGAAAAGATTCTTTCGAGCCCAGGCTTCGTGAACGCCGATCGCCTGTCTCGTTTTCTCCGTTACACTGTCGAAGAAACGCTGAACGGCCAGACCGACAAACTCAAAGAGACCCTGCTCGGAATTGAAGTTTTCAATCGTAAGCCGACTTATGACCCGCGTGTCGACGCCGTGGTACGAACTGAAGCGGTGAAGTTGCGGGCACGCCTTCGCGACTATTACGAAGGCGGAGGCCGCGAGGACGATCTAATTATTGATCTGCCGAAGGGCGGTTACGTACCGGCGTTTCGGATTCGCGAGAAGGTTGCGGAAACGCCGCCGCCAACCGAGCTGGTAGAGACGTACGGCAACACACACAAGGGGCACGATTGGCGGCCTGCCATCGCGGGCGCAGTGATTGTTCTAATTCTCGCAGTCTCAATTTTTCTGACCACTCGCGCGGGCAAGCGTGCCGGCCAGGGCGCCGGCGAGCCTGAAGCCGCCTCGATCGCTGTTCTTCCGTTCGCCGACTTGAGCGCGGATCGAGACCAGGAGTATTTCTGCGATGGCATGACCGAAGAAATCATCGACGCGCTTGCTAAGGTGGATGGCTTTCGTGTCGTGGCGCGCACATCCTCGTTCGCATTCAAAGGAAAGCAGCAGGATATCCGGGAAATTGGTAAGAAGCTGAACGTCGGCGCGGTGCTCGAAGGCAGCGTTCGCAAGGACGGCAACCTTCTGCGCGTCACAGCACAGTTGAACAGCGTCGCTGATGGCTATCATCTGTGGTCGCAGACTTATGAGCGCGAGCTCAAAGACGTTTTCGCCGTCCAAGATGAAATCGCAAAGGCGATCGTGAATACGATGCAGTTGAAGCTCGCGAGTCCCCAGCCCAAGCGGGCCGCGAACGTCGAGGCCTACGATCTGTATCTGCAGGGGCAGTATCATTGGAACCGCTGGCGCACGGAAGGCGCCGAACGCGGGTTGCAGTTTTTCGAGCAGGCTACTCAAAAGGATCCAAAATACGCGGCCGCGTATGCTGGAATAGCTGATTCCTATGCATGGCTGGGGTTCTTCGGTAACTTGCCACCGAGTCAAGCCATGCCAAAGGCTCGCGCTGCGGCGGAGAAGGCTATTCAACTCGACGATTCGCTTGCCGAGGCTCATACGTCGCTCGGGTATGTGAAGGCTCTGTATGACTACGATTGGGCCGGAGCCGAGCGGGAATTCCAGCGAGCAATTCAATTGAATCCGGGACTCGCCGACGCGCATTTCGCATATGGGATCGTCTTCATGGCACCGCAGGAGCGTGGGCCCGAGGCGCTCCGCGAAATGCTACTCGCGCGCGACTTGGATCCGCTCTCACCAGTCATTAATACCTACCTGGCGCTCGCTTACCAATTCAACAAAATGCCCGAGCAGTCTCTTGCTTATGATCAGAAGGCGCTGGACCTCGATCCGAACTTTGTGGAGGCGCGTTTGGATCTTGCAATGCGCAGCCTGGATGGAAGTCCGCGCGGCCAAGCGCAGTTCGAGGAAAATCTTGCCCTGGCCAATGGACTCGCACCGGAGAGCCGGATCGATTTGATACGTGCTTTCGGATATGCAGCGTTCGGGCGAAGGGCCGAGGCGTTAGCGTTGGTCCACAAATGGGAGCAGCCGCACGGCGGAAACTACGAGCGGCCAAGCAGCATCGCACAGGTTTTCGCAATGCTCGGCGATCGGGAACAAATGTACACCTGGCTCGAACGAGCGTATGCACAGCACGACGGCATGCTCGCGTACGCGAACAAACAGGGATGTTTCCAGCGTTATCGTGGAGAAGAGCGTTTTCTGGCGCTGCAACACAAGCTCGGCGTGCCTGCGGCGAAGTGAACTGGTAGGGACGGGCAGATTCGAACTGCCGACCTGTCGCTTAGGAGGCGACCGCTCTATCCATCTGAGCTACGTCCCCACATGCTGTCACTACTGATTCTAAAATAGTTCGACGCTCGTTGCCTTCTTCATTCCGTAATCTCTGCCACAAGACTCTATCAAGACCGTATCTAAACCGCTTTACATCGTCATGCGTGTATCAAAACCCCTTCCAACTTCACTTGCCTGCCAATTCAGCGTTTGCAAGGCTGGGAGCCGGATGGAGCACTTCTAATCTCGCCGGCTACACGGTGAACCGGCTGGACGGTTTTTGCAGGCTGATGTTCGTTAATCGAGGCCCTCTGCTTTTCATAAGCAACAACATGCCACTGCTGACTGCTGTCGTGAATCGGGGCGGCGCCACATCCCCTATCACTACACTCAGGTACGCGGCCGGATTCCGCCATGAGCGCGAACACTCCAACTCCGAACGCATCATGACCGCTCTCGATTTCGGCGCAGGCGGCCCGTCCGGTGTCCCTCCATTCTTTTCGGCCAACATTGGCAGTCTGGGCCGAACGCTCGCGAACGTCGCGGATGTTGAGGTGACGCAGCGGGAACAAAACGGCGTCACGCTCCAAAGAGTCGTCTACCAACTCACCCTCTAGTCGCGACCCGCTCTAGACGCCGATATCTTCATTCCACAGCGCGGGCTGCGCGCGAATGAAATCGCTCATGAGTTGAATGCATTCCGCATCCTGCAGCACTTCCACCTCGACGCCCTGGCTGCGCAAATAGTCTTCGGCGCCTAGAAAAGTCCGGTTCTCCCCTACCACGACGCAGGGAATCTTGTAGAGCACAATCGCGCCGCTGCACATCGGGCACGGCGACAGCGTCGTGTATAGGGTACTCTTGCGATACACTCCCGCCACCAGGCGTCCTGCGTTCCTGAGGCAGTTCATCTCACCGTGATCGATGGCGCTCCCGCTCTGCACGCGGCAGTTGTGCCCCCGGCCGATGATCCGCCCTTCGTGCACCAGCACTGAGCCGATCGGAATGCCGCCCTCGGAAAGACTCTTGCGCGCCTGCTCGATCGCCGCTCGAAGATAGGCATCGGATTTCATCGCATTTCCAATGGTAATTGGCTTTGAAACGTCGCCGTTAAGACTCTGGGCCTTTTGACTAAGGCTTACTAAGTCGAACCTCTGATCGCTTTGCAGTGCCTTTACTTCTAAGCTGTGTCAAACTGTCTCCCAACACCCGCGACAGAGTGGCGCATGGGCAAGCTCACGAAAGGATAACTTCCATGAAATCAATGCACAAGAATGGTCTCGACCGTGCCATCGGAAAAGCCGAGGTTTGGCAACCAATGACTCGGCAAAAAATTGCGATATTAGCAGCCCTCGCTCTTGGAATTTCGAGCGCTTTCGGACAACAGACTGGCAAAGGACCGGACACCCTCAACGTGATCGTGCGTTTCCGTACGAGCCCCGATCACGCGGGCTTCAGCAGATTTCTCAACCACGGCGCGCTGCACCACCGCGACTTCAAATCCATCGGCGCATCGCTCTTCACTATCAACACGCGCGACCTGAACCTGCTGGCTTCCGATCCTGACGTTCTCTCACTCAGCATCGACCGGCCCATTCGTTCTACTGCCTACAACGGGGCGCCCGATTACGGATGGATGACAGCGCTGAAAGTAGCGAACGCAGGCGACCAGCTTCCCTGGGACGGAACCGGAGTGGGAGTTGCCGTGATCGACAGCGGCATCTCGAACGTCGACCAGATGAATCGTGACCTCCAAACGAGCACCGCGCTGTCGCGGGTCGTGTACAGTGAAAGCTTCGTGCCGGGCGATGCGAGCGTGTCGGACAGCTACGGCCATGGTACGCACGTGGCGGGCCTGATCGCCGGTAACGGCGCGGGTTCGAGCGGATCTCGCGACGACTACAAAATCCGCGGCATCGCTCCCAACGTCAATCTCATCAACCTGCGCGTTCTCGATGCACACGGCGCGAGCTCCGACAGCCAGGTGATCGCCGCCATTGAGCGAGCCATCCAGATCAAGGATCAATTCAACATCCGCGTCATCAATCTCTCGCTCGGCCGTCCGATTGTTGAATCCTACGCTACGGATCCGCTATGCCTGGCCGTCGAGCAGGCATGGAAGGCCGGCATCGTAGTTGTGGTCGCCGCCGGCAACGATGGACGGAACAATTCCGCGGGAACGTACGGCTATGCGTCCATCAACGCGCCGGGCAATGACCCGTACGTGATCACGGTTGGCGCAATGAACACCGTCGACACGGCCGACCGCTCCGATGACAAGGTCACGAGCTACAGTTCCAAAGGCCCGAGCGCGCTCGATCACTTTGTGAAGCCGGATCTCGTTGCTCCCGGCAACCAGATCATCTCACTGCGCCAGCCGGGTTCCACGCTCGACGTTGAGTATCCGCAGAATCAAGTCGCAAAGAGCGTATACCAGGAAACCGACAATCAAACCGGCAGCGAATACTTTCAGTTGAGCGGCACCAGCATGGCGACTCCGATGGTGGCCGGGGCTGCTGCACTGCTGCTGCAGCGCGATCCTAGCCTCACGCCCGAAACCGTCAAAGCTCGCTTGATGAAAACGGCCAGCAAGTTCCCACAGATGACCAGCAGCGTTACCGACCCCGTCACGGGCGAGATCTACCGGAGCCAGTACGACATGTTCACGATCGGCGCAGGCTACTTAGACGTCCAGGCAGCCCTGGCCAACAGCGACGTCGCAACTGCCGGTACGCTCTCGCCCGTGGCTGTTCCTGATCCGAACAACAGCAATGTCTATATGGTCGCAGCGGACTCTACGATCTGGGGTAGCTCGATGATCTGGGGCTGCTCGACGATCTGGGGTTCGAGCACGATTTGGGGCTCGAGCACCATCTGGGGTTCGAGCACCATCTGGGGATCTAGCACGATCTGGGGTTCAAGCACCATTTGGGGATCCAGCACGATCTGGGGTTCGAGCACAATATGGGGTTCGGATTCGAGCACGATTTGGGGTTCAGATTCCAGCACTATCTGGGGCAGCTCCACAGACAACATCGCCATCCGGGGCGAAAACTAGCCCTCTCGCAAATCTCGGTTTCTGACTGCTCGATCGCCAAACCCGAGCAGACAGGAGATGGACGGGGCGCATCGCGCGCCCCGCGATCTTTTTGGGCCGGCCATATTTCTGCAATATCCAAGCGCACACGTCGGGCACTCGCCAAGTCGGAAACGCGACCAGGCGGCTGCGCTAGACAGCTTTCTTGAAACCTGCTGCAGAAGGAGCGGCGTACGATGATAAGGACGTGCATGCCAAAAGGTTTCTGCTCATCGCCTCGATGTCATTCCTGCGGCTCTACGCCTGTGATTGCAGCGAGGCCACCGTCAAGGATGCAACACAGGGGCCATCATAATATTTCGCGGAACGATCACCGCGTTACGTCCGAACGCGAAACGACCAACGGTCGGGAGGGGTACCGGAAGAATAGCCGTTTTTCGCACGGCCCGAGTGTGAAAGGAGACGTCGCGAAGAACTTTGAAATGCATGCAATTGAAGAAGCCGGCGGCTGCTGGGGGTTCCCTCCCGAGTTCCTAAAGGCTGGCGCTGAACTCCTCGTGTATGCGTCCCAATTAGAAGGAGAATACGAGAACGAACCTCTGTAGTCGTACGCGTCTCGTAAGGTACGCCTCTCGGGATCTTGAAGAGCTCGGCCCCGGCAGAAAACCTAGCCAATCCGCCTCGCGCGCACTCAAATCAGAGTAGCCCACTACCGCAAGTTGGGCGATATACTAGGAACCACGTTGCTGAAGACACCTTCACACGGGAGATTTTCGCGATGCAACACGACCACAAAGTTCGCACGCTTTCACGTCGCAGCCTGATCGCGGGCGCGGCATTGGTTCCCGTCGCCGCACTTGCGCCCGCTGCTCCGGCAGCCACCCAATCCGTATTCTCCGCCGCGGATCACAAAACCCTTGAAGCCTTCGCCGCCCGGCTAGTTCCAAACGATGAGCTGGGGCCGGGCGCGGTGGAATGCGGCGCGTTGAACTACATCGATCAGGCCCTCGCCGGCGCACTCGCTGACGAGAAAACCAGCTTCCTCCAGGGACTGGCCGCGCTCGATGCATACTCGCGCAAGACGAACAATGCAGCCTTTGCCGAACTGCCCGACGAAAAGAAGGACGCAATCCTCACCGCCATGGACACCGGCGCGGCCGAAGGGTTCGAAAACGCCCGCGCGGTTTTTGCGCGGTTTCGCCGCCTGATTCTTGAAGGCATGTTCAGCGACCCTTACTACGGCGGCAATACCGAGTTTCGCGGCTGGGATATGATCCGTTATCCGGGCCCGCGCGTCGCGGTCGGGGCGGAAGAGCAGCAGATGCGCACGCCGATCAAACCCTACCGGCGATCTGCTTTGGGAGCGAACAATGGCCATCAATCTTAAGCCGGTCGATGTCGCGGTGATTGGACTGGGCGCAGCCGGAGGTGTCGCGGTGTTGCCTCTCGCGCGCGCCGGCCTCAAGGTGGCGGGCCTCGAAGCCGGAACCTGGATGGATCCCCACTCTTTCAAACCCGACGAGCTGCACAATAACGTCCGCGGCCTTCTCACATCCGTGCCTAAGGCGAATCAGGAAGTCCCAACTGTTCGCAATGGACCGTCCGGCCCAACCCGCCGAGGCAACATCCATCCCATGATGAACGCCGTCGGAGGAACGTCCATCCATTATTGGGCACAGAGCTGGCGTCTCAAGGCATGGGACTTCAAGACCCGCAGCGAAGTTATCAAGCGCTACGGTCAAGGTGCGATCCCCAAAGGCACAACGCTCGAAGACTGGCCGCTCGATTACGACGAGCTCGAGCCTTTCTACGACACCATCGAGCACGAAGTCGGCGTGTCGGGAAAAGCCGGAAATGTTCAAGGCAAGATCGACCCGGCCGGCAACATTTTCGAAGCTCCACGTCAGCGCGAATATCCGATGCCGCCGCTTCGCGGCAGCGGCTTCACCGACCACATGCACGAGGTCGCCAAGCAGCTTGGCTGGCATCCCTACCGTCCCCCGGCCGCGATCAATTCACAGGAATACCAGGGACGTCCCGGCTGTGCCTTCCACGGCTACTGCAATCGCGGCGGCTGCCACATTAGCGCGAAGAATTCCACGGCCGTGACCACGATTCCCGCAGCGCTGAAGACGAAAAATCTCACGATCTTTGAGCGTGCGCACGTCACACGCATCGTCTCGGGCGCGGACGGCCGCGTCACGGGCGTGACGTATATCAAAGAAGGACGCGAATACTTCCAACCCGCCAAGGTCGTCCTGCTCGCCTCTTACACGTACGAAAACTCGCGCCTGTTGCTGCTTTCGACGGGCAAGCCTTACCCGAAAGGACTTTCGAACAACCATGGCCAGGTGGGCCGCCACTACTTCGCGCACTATCAGAGCGGCGTTTCAGCTCTTTTCCCCTACGACATCAACGTTTGGTACGGCACGCCCGCGCAAGCCTCCGCTGTGGACGACTGGGCCGACGACGTCTACGATCATTCGGGGCTCGGCTTCATCGGTGGAACCACGCTTCAGCCGCACACCGAAATGCATCCCATCGAAGCGGCCAGCATGAACACCTACGGACTCGCACCGGCGTGGGGCGCCAAATGGAAGTCGTTCGTCCGAGTAAACGCGGCGCGCGGGGTGTCAGCGTATCTTCAGACTTCCACATTCCCCTACGAAGACATCTATCTCGACCTTGACAGCGACGTAAAGGATCCGCTGGGCGATCGGGTCTGCCGCGTCACCAGCTTGGTCAAGGACAACGAGCGCCATGCCTGCGAATACGGCCAAAAGAAAATGGAGGAATGGTTCCGCGCGGCCGGAGCGGTGGAAGTTTCTCGCGCACCGATCGGCGCGCCCGGGGTTTCCACGCACGCCTACGGCGGCACGCGCATGGGCGATAATCCAGACACCAGCGTCGTCGACCGTTGGGGATTTTCGCATGAAGCGCCGAATCTCGGCGTACTCGGCGCATCCGTCATGGGTACCAGCGGCGCGCGCAATCCCACGCAAACCTCTCAGGCTCTCGCGTGGCGTACCGCCGACCATCTCGTCAAAAGCTGGAAAACAATTGCGAGCTAGGTTCGCAGTCGTAGCGGTTGCGCTCGCCGGTCTCTCAGCTTCGCCTCGAGAATCGATAGAAGATATCGCTCGATCGGCTCAAGGCCGCGTCGGGGCAAGCGCGGTGTTGCTCATAGGCGAGCGCCGGCATGAGCTCTTCTCCTTTCACGCCCGCGAACACTTCCCGATGCAGAGCGTTTACAAGCTGCCGATCGCCATGGCTGCCCTCCACGAAGTCGATCGCAGCAAGCTCCAACTCGATGCCGAGGTCCGCGTCGAACAAAGCGAGTATCTTCGTCCCGGACAATACAGCCCGCTCCGCGACCAGAATCCGAGCGGCGCGACAGTTACCGTCCGCGAACTACTCCGGCTGGCCGTCTCGGAGAGCGACGGCACTGCGTCCGATGTTGTTCTGCGCTTGTTCGGAGGGACATCGGTAGTGATGACCTACCTTCGAGAAATTGGTATCCGCGACCTGCAGGTCCTGGATACCGAGAAACGCATCGGCGAGGACGACTCGGTACAGTACCGCAATTGGGCCACGCCCGAAAGCGCCACCGAAGTTTTGCGGGCATTGTTGGAATCGCGCGGCCTCGCAAAATCAAGCCGCGATCTCCTCTTCGAATTCATGACGGAGTCGACCAGGCTTCCCGGGCGCATCAAGGGGCTCTTGCCGGCGAGAACCGAGGTCGCTCATAAACCAGGAAGCTCAGGAACCACGAACGGAGTCACCGCAGCGACCAATGACATCGGGATCATCTCGCTGCCGGATGGCCGCAAAATCCTGATCGTTGTATTTGTCTCGGATTCGAAGGCCGACGACGCCACGCGCGACGCCGTCATCGCTCGGATCGCGCGCCGCGCCTGGGATCTAACTCACGTGGACTGAGGGCTAAAAATAAACCACCCCGGCAGCTTCGCGCTCGAAGCTGCCGGGGTGGATAGGGAGGAGAAATCTAGCCGACCGATTACCGGTGGTGCCGATGACCATGGAATTCATGTTCATGGAATTCATAACCGTGCCCACCATGGCCCCAATAGAACCCACCATACGGGTAAATGTACGGATCGCCGTAAACGTATGGGTTATAATACGGGCCGTAATAGGGATCATAATACTGGTAGCCCGGATAATATCCAGTCGCCACGCCCACTCCAAATCGAACTGCTGCATCCGCTTTCGGTGCTGCTGTGAACGCCAACATACCCGCTAAAGCTAACATCGGTAGGCCAAGCATTTTCAAACTCAACTTTTTCAACATCTTACTTCCCCCGGGCGGCTTTTCCCGCCCTTCCACTCCATTCGATGAGGAGGCGAAACTGTAGGTTTCAAGACAAACTTTGACGCTCATCCGGCCTTGATTTTCGCCTAATATTCGCCTATCATAGCCTAGCGGTTGATTCTCCCTAAAAGGAACTAGCACCCAATGCCCATCAAAGATGCTTTGCTGCCTGAATTCGATCAGGAAATGGCCAACACGCGCAAAACGCTGGAACGCGTGCCCGACGACAAACTCGGCTGGAAGCCCCATGCGAAATCTATGACCATGGGCCACCTGGCGACGCACATCGCCAACATGATCGGATGGACCTCCGACACCATGAATAAGGACTCGTTCGATATCTCGCCGCCCGGCGCCCCGCCCTACAAAGAAGTGCCGGCTTCATCGCGCACCGAGCTGCTCTCGAAGTTCGACCAAAACGTGGCCGGCGCTCGCTCCGCGCTGGCGGGCGCGAGCGACGAGGCGTTCATGGGGAATTGGTCGTTGAAAGCGGCCGGAAACACCTTGTTCACTATGCCGCGCATCGCTTGTGTCCGCACGTTCGTAATGAACCACGTCATCCATCACCGCGCGCAACTCGGCGTATACCTGCGGCTAAACGATATTCCTGTGCCGTCGATCTACGGGCCGTCCGCCGACGAGGGCATGTAGCACACTTCGGCTGAAGCGCGGCTATAGAACGTCCGCGAAGCCGCGCTTCAGGTGCCGGAAGAACAGTCCTCCCAACACGAACGCGGTGATCGCATAGAGTGCGATCGCCGCGAAATCGTGCATATTCGGCATCTTATAGGAAAGCAAACGTTCCCGATAGGCGCGCACCATGAACGCCAGCGGATTCAGCCGGACGATGAAGCGCACCTGTCGTGGAATCTGCTCCTCCATGATAAAGATCGGCGTGGCCCAGAACCAGAATGTCAACACCACCGACAGTACCTGCGCAGTGTCGCGAAGGTAAACCTGCAAGCTCGCGACAATCCAGCCCACCCCAATCGCGAGCAGTCCTGTCAGGAGCATGTATAGCGGCAGCGAGAGCATCCACAGGCTGAAGTGCCCCACATACAGACCGACGATCCCGATCACTAATACCAGGACCATCAGGTGGCCGATCAGCGATGAAAGAAAGATCGATACAGGAATGATCTCAGAAGGAAAAACCGTCTTGGTGATCAGATTGGCATTGTCGAGCAGCGACATGGCCGATCGCGTGACCGTTTCTTGAAACAGCATCCACGGCAGAAAACCGCAGAACAGGTAGAGCGCGTAATTCTGCGTCACTTCGTTCGGCGGTAGCGTCTGGTGCAGACAGATTTGGAAAACGAACACCCAGCTCACCAGCATCACCAGCGGATGAATCAAGCCCCAGAGCCATCCGGCCGCCGACCCGACGAAGCGCTGCTGGAAATCGCGGCGGACCAGTTGGATCAATAGCGTCCGGCTGCGAATCAGATTGCGGCTGAAATGGATACCAGGGATCTTCATGCAACCTTGTCCCGGCACTGCTCTTTGGGGAACGAGACGGTGACTCCGGTTCTTTGATCTCCGTGGTAGCTTTCGCTGATGGCCACGTTTTCATACTCGATAATCCGTATTGAATTCACGCCGAACATTTCAACCATCTTCCCAAGCTCTTTCCCACGCATCGACAATGGTATGAGCTCCAGCAAGAAATCATCGGGCGCCGTGGGCGGAAGTTGGACACGGCACACGTTCCCATTCGCTGCATAGTCCACCGCCATTTCGATTCCAGGCTTGGGTATGAACGTCTCGCGAAGCAGCGGCGGCCCATATTTCGACCGCAATCCCGCTGCAAATCCAGCCCAGTCAGTTTGTGCGAAGGCAGACGAGACCAGCATGCTCACAGCGACTAACAATCGCAAGTACATGGCCCAATGGTAGCGCGGGTCGTGAGTCAATTTAAAAAGAGAACTCAGCGTACTCTGAAGCCATTTGACGGCTTGGGCGTTTGCGTTACTTGGCTTTCCTGCGCTGTTGACTTTCTCGAGTTAACCGCGAGCCTCCGAAACGTGTTCTACATTGGTCCGGTCTAACCGATGAGCTCTGGGCAAGTCGTACCGGAGCAATACCCGTCGCTTCCTCCCTCCAATCGAGCGGTACCGCTTCCCTGGTTTGGTGGAAGCAGAAGTTGTCGGCGTGTCGCGTCTAGGTTCACAGACTTTCGGCCACGGAAAGGAACACATGAAAATCGTAGTCATTGGTGGTACTGGACTCATTGGATCGAAGCTTGTCAAGGAGCTTCGTATTCATGGGCAAGAAGTGGTGGCCGCGTCGCCCGCTTCTGGCGTCAATAGCGTTACAGGCGAGGGACTCGCGGAGGCGCTGAAGGGCGCCTCAGTGGTCATCGATGTAACAAATTCACCTTCCTGGGAGGATGCGGCGGTGCTGAAGTTCTTCGAGACATCAACCCGTAACCTCCTCGACTATGAAAAAGCCGCAGGCGTGCGACATCACATTGCGTTGTCGGTGGTAGGAACGGAACGTCTGCTCGAAAGTGGCTTCTTCCGCGCAAAACTCGCTCAAGAGAACTTGATCAAAGCCTCCTCAATTCCGTACTCTATCGTCCGCGCGACGCAGTTCTTTGAATTCGTAAAGAGCATCGGTGACCTTTCCACCGAGGGCAACAAGGTGCGCCTGCCTCCAGTGCTCTTCCAGCCTATGGCAGCCGACGATGTTGCCAGTGCAATCGGCGCAATCGCGATGAGCTCGCCTGTGAATGGCACCGTGGAAATCGGAGGTCCCGAGCAGTTTCGTCTGGATGAACTCGTTCGTAGGGACCTCGCTGCGCGCAAGGATTCGCGCGATGTAATCTCGGATCCACACGCCCTGTACTACGGCATCCAGGTGAGCGAGAAGTCGCTGGTCCCTGACAATGACGCGCGACTCGGCGAGACGCGTTTCGACGACTGGCTCCGTCAGACAACAAAACAAGTCCAGAAGAAGGACCTGCAGCCCGCGTAAGTGCGCGATGGCGAACAACGATTAAACAGGGAACGCAAAAGATGAAAGTGTTCCTGGCAGGAGCAACCGGGGCGATCGGCAGGCCTCTGATTGTTCGCCTGCTCGCGCAAGGCCACGATGTGATGGGCATGACCAGTTCTGAACGCGGCCTTGCAATTGTCAGAGAGGTTAGAGCGAAGGGTGTCTTCGCTAATGCGCTCGATGCCCAGGCAGTCCACGCAGCCCTCCAGCGGGTGCGGCCCGATGCGGTAATCGATGAGTTGACCTCATTGCCTGAGCACTATACACCGGACGAAATGCGCGCCGCGGCCGAGCGAGATCGCCAGGTGAGGCTCGAAGGCGGGGGCAACGT
>Ga0126371_10002248_pt1 | contig 16580 bp, 13 predicted proteins | sample PanSoiMetaPlot_4_FD_110145 | JGI IMG/M metagenome (GOLD analysis project Ga0126371, IMG submission 110145) | Tropical forest soil microbial communities from Panama - MetaG Plot_4 | ecosystem: Environmental > Terrestrial > Soil > Tropical forest > Bulk soil | place: Panama | collected 2016-02-17 | reverse complement strand
GGGCAGCCATCTCGACACCCAGCCGACCGGCGGCAAGTTCGACGGCGTGCTGGGCGTGCTCGCCGCGCTCGAAGCGCTGCGCACCCTGGTCGAGGCCGGCTACGAGACCTTTGCGCCGATCGAGGTGGTGAACTGGACCAACGAGGAAGGGGCGCGCTTCCAGCCCTCGATGGTCTCCTCTGGAGTCTTCGCGGGCGCCTTCGACCACGATTGGGCCTCGGCGCGCCGCGATCCGTCCGGCGTCACCTTCGCCGACGCGCTCGCGGCGATCGGCTATCGCGGGCCGCAGCGCTGCGGAGAGCACCCGTTGTCGGCGTTTTTCGAGCTGCACATCGAGCAGGGGCCGATCCTCGAAGCCGAGGACAAGTCGATCGGCGTCGTCACCGGCATCCAGGGCATCCGCTGGTTCGAGGCAACGGCGCGCGGCCAGGACGCCCACACCGGCGCGACGCCGATGGGGCTTCGCAAGAACGCCCTGCTCGCCGCCGCGCGCCTCGTCGGTGGCGTCGACGCCATCGCGCGTCGCCACGCGCCGCAGGCCGTCGCCACCGTGGGACGTCTCGACGTCAAGCCGAACTCACCCAACGTCGTTCCCGGCGAGGTGTTCTTCACCGTCGACTTGCGGCATCCCGATGCGTCGGTGCTCGACACCATGGAGCAGGAGTGGGTCGCGGCAGCCTATCGCGTGGCGGACGAGTCCGGCATCGAGATCGAGACGGCAAAAATCCTCGACGTGCCCCCGGTCCGTTTTGACCGCGACTGCATCGCCTGCGTGCGCGAGGGCGCCCGCGCGGCCGGATTTTCGGCGCGCGACATCGTCTCCGGCGCCGGCCACGACGCCGGCTACGTGTCGCGCGTCGCCCCGAGCGCCATGATCTTCGTACCCTGCCGCGGCGGCATCAGCCACAACGAGACGGAATATGCGGCGCCCGAGCACTGCGGCGCCGGCGCGCAGGTGCTGCTGCAGGCGGTTTTGGCCTATGACCGGCTGCTGCAGGACCGGCTAGAATAAAGTGCCGGCGCGGCCGGTGACAGCGAGAGACGCATGGCTGAACCAGTCAAACTCGGAATCGTCGGGCTCGGCCGCTGGGCCAAGGTGCTCACGCGCGCGGCGCAAACATCCGACACGTTTCGCATCGTCGCAGCCTACAGCCGCTCCGCCGACAAGCGCGCCGCCTTCACGCAGGAATTCGGCGTGCCGGCGACGCCGGACCTGCGCACCCTGCTGGCCGATCCCGCGATCAAGGGCGTGATCCTCACGGTGCCGAACGAGCAGCACCTGCCGCTCGCCGCCGAGGTCGCGCGCGCCGGCAAGCACGTCTATACCGAGAAGCCGATCGCCGGCTCGCTCGAGGAAGGGCTCGCGATCGAGGCGCTGGAGCGCAGCCACGGCGTCACCGTCACGGTCGGGCACAGCGCCCGCCTGATGGCCGGCATCCAAGCGATCCGCGCGGCGATCGACGCGGGCGAGCTCGGCCGCGTCGCCTTCATCGAGGCGAATTTCTCCAACGAGCGCGCGCTCGAGCTCACGCCGGCGACCTGGCGCTGGTACAAGGCGCGCGCGCCGGGCGGGCCGCTGTCGCAGCTCGCGATCCACCAGTTCGACGTGCTGCACTATCTCGGCGGCGAGATCGTCGAGGCGAGCGCGATGGCGTCGAAACTCTCGCCGGTCGGCGCCGAGGTCGACGACCAGTCGATGACCCTCCTGCGCTTCGCCGACGGCAAGCTCGGCTATGTCGGCTCGTGCTGGACCTCGCCGGGCATTTTTGCGGTGCGGGTGTTTGGCGCGAAGGGCCTGATGCACTACGAGATCGATTTCGCCACCTGGGACACGCCCGACAAGCTCCATCTCACCTCGACGCTCTACATCCAGCGCGGCAAGAACGGCTACGCCAAGCGCGAGACGCTGCCGATCCCGCCGAGCGACATGTTCCGCGCCGAGCTCGACATGTTCGCCGCAAGCTGCGTCAGCGGCCGCTCGAACGAGCTCGATGCGCACAACGGCAATGTCGCGGTCGCGGTCGTCGCGGCGGCGCTGCGCTCGCTCGAGCGCCAGGGGCAGAGCGTGCGCATCGCCGACGTGCTGGCGGATGCCCGCGCACGCGTCACGGAAGGCCAAACCCATGTTGCCTAGCCGCCATTTCGCCGATCTCACCCAGCCCGAGATCGCGGCGCAGCTCAAGCAGAATCCGCTGGTGATCCTGCCCGCCGGCAGCGTCGAGCAGCACGGGCCGCACCTGCCGACCGGCACGGACACGTTCGCGGCGCGCGCCATCGGGCATGCGGTGGCCGAACGCATGGACGGCCTGGTGCTGCCGGCGACGCCGTTCGGCGTCACCCCGATGCACATGCCGTTCGAGGGCACGATCACGCTCACGCCCGACACGTTCATGCGGGTGACCACCGAGACCTGCGTGTCGACGGCCCGGCACGGCGCAAAGTATCTGCTCATCCTCAACTGGCACGAGGGCAATATCCCGTCGCTCGCGATTGCGGCCGAGGCACTGCACCGCGAGCACGGCATGACGGTGCTCACCGTGCAGGCCTGCTACGTCGCCGAGGAGCTCTACGGCAAGACTTGCAACGGCCTCACCCATGGCGGCGAGATCGAGGCGCTCGCCGTGCTCGCCGACCGGCCGCATCTCGTCCATCTCGAGCGCATCGACTATTCGTCCGACCATGCGCATGGCCACACGATGGACAAGCTGCGCCGCACCCGCAGCTTTCAGCCGGTGCTCACCGATATCCGCTCGATCGCGCCGACCGGCTGGTTCGGCAGCCCGCAGCACGCGACGGCCGAGAAAGGCGCGCGCATGCTTGCCGACATCGCCGACGCGATCGCCACGGAGGCGAGCGAGATTTTCCAGGAGCTCGACGCCGTGCAGGGCGGCACCGCCGAGGTGCGGTCTGCTCTAGGGTGGGTTAGCCGCGCAGAGGCCTAAACCCACCATCCGACTCGCAAGGCGAGGCGGCTGGATGGCCCGCTCGCGCGGGCGATGACGGCAGAAAGGTGTGGGGCTCAATGCCCCGTCGCCATGCACGCGATCTTCATCGCTTCGTCGAACGGGATCTCGCCGCGGCAGGCGATGTGCATGTCGGGGCGCAGCAGCATGACGTCACAGCCGTAGACCTCGCGCGCATGCGGGTCGTCGAGCGCCAGCACCTTGAAGGGTGCGCCGATGGACGCAAAGGCCTTGTCGAGACCGCCGGTGTCGCTCCGCCCGTCGAGCCGCAGCAGCGTGTAGTGATCGCCGTAGCCGATGCGGTCCTGCACGGCGGTGCGGTCTTCGAGCCAGACGTGCGGCAGCCGTGTGCCCGGCCAGGTCGACGGCACATAGGTCATGAACTCGTGCGGCGGTCCCTCGCCCTCGTCGGCGATCAGCGGCGAGCCGACATAGCGGTAGCCGAGCTCGGCGCCGATCATCTCGTTCGATTTGCGCTGCTCCACCTCGGCGACCGCGGTCAGGTCGGCACGCGTCTTGGCGCCCTCCGGTGTATCCTCACGGATGTCCGGCCGGTACATGGCGCGCCACTTGCGCCGACCGCTCGCGGCGAAGCGCGAGGCGGCGACGTTGCGCGCGCCGACCTGCCGGCGCTCGATTTCGTAGGAGCGCAGCAGGTTCGGCCCGCCAAAGCCATTCAGCGTGGCGGCGAGCTTCCAGCCGAGGTCGACCGCGTCGCCGACCCCGGTGTTCATGCCGAGGCCGCCGGTCGGGATCACCAGATGCACGGCGTCGCCGGCGAGAAACACGCGCCCGCGCCCGTAGGAATCCGCGATCAGCAGGTTCTGCCGCCACGGCGCACATGAAAGCCGCTCGTAACGGATCGGCATGGCGACCACCTGCTCGAGCTTGGCGTCCATCGCCTCGTCGCTGTCGAGCACCGCATGCAAGGTGAAATGCCGGGTCGAATCCTGGGTGATGAGGAAGCTCGAATCGGCGTCCGCCACGTGATAGTGCCGGCCCTTGCCGATCGGGATGCGCTCGTAGAGATCGTCGATGCGGTAGAGCGCCTGGCGGAACTGCTGCAGGTTGGCGTCACCGGCGAGCTTGATGTCGAGCTGGCGGCGCACGCCGCTCGAACCGCCGTCGCAGCCGACCAGATAGTCGGCCGTGATGTCGAGCGTGGTGCCGTCGCTGCGCGTGATGTGGCCCGTCACCTGGTCGCCGCTGTCGGTGAACGCGGTGAGCGCGTGGCCGTAGCGCACCGCGACCGAGGGCAGCTCCTCGGCGATCGACTTGAGCAGCGGCTCGAGGGTGTATTGCGAGATGAGCTGATAGGGCTCGAGCGGCAGGGACGAGTCCGGCGACGCCGCGATCTCGGCCTCGGCCTGCGCAACGGACGGGAACGGCAGGCGCCACAGCGGCGGCTCGGTGAGCGAGAGCACGATGAACACGTCCATCGGGCAGTCGCGCGGCAGCCCGGCGTCGCGCACGCGCCCGACGATGCCCATGCGGCGGTAGAGCTCCATGGTGCGGGCGTTGCAGCGCTCCATCTTCGGCAGAAACGCCGGCGCCTCCTTCTGCTCGATCAGCGTGCAGCGGATGCCGCGCTTGCCGAGATCGACCGCGAGCGTCAAGCCCACCGGCCCCGCGCCAACGATGAGAACCTGCGTATCTGCCATCGAGCCCTCGAATTCCTGCTTTCCACAGCCGCAAACCTGCGCTTCATATCGCCTTGCGGGGGCGCATTGGAAGCGTGACGTGGGTCAGAGCAGGAGCGGGAAAACCACATGGCAAAAGCAGTCAGACGGGTCGTGACCGGGCACGACGCGAGCGGCAAGGCGGTCGTGCTGATGGACGGCGCGGCGCCGAACCAGAAGGTGCGCAACGCCGGAATTGCAGCAACCCTTCTGTGGGCGACCGACGAGACGCCGGCCGACATTTCCGGCGTGAACGACCGCGGCGCGCGCGAAACCGGCGTGCCGCCGCCGCCGTCCGGCTCGTTCTTTCGCATCGTCGACTTTCCGCCGATCACCGCGGAGGCCGCCGCCAAGCTCGACCAGGCCTCGATCCACCGCGAGATGGGCCTGACCGCACATGCTGCGGGCGCCGGCACGCGCCACCCATTCACGCACCGCACGCGCAGCGTCGACTACGCCATCGTGCTCGAAGGCGAGATCGACATGCTGCTCGACGATTCCGAGGTGCACCTCCGGGCCGGCGACGTCCTGGTGCAGCAGGGCACCAATCATGCCTGGGTCAACACCTCGAATGCCACGTGCCGCATCGCCTTCGTGCTGATCGACGCTCGGGAACCGGAGGCATGGAAGGCGGGCTGAAGCGCACACCCGGGCGCGCACTACACGCCATGGACCCATCGCGGGCCCATCCGATGAGCCCTGTGCCATCCGGGCCCCACGGCGTGCTACGATCGATTCGGGCATCGACCGTGGGGATCGCGATGCGACGTGCAAAGACGGCGACCGCAGGCGGGCTCCCGATCGACCAGCCGAAGGGAGCACGACGCGCGGGCGATGACTGACGGCGATACCGGCGAACAACGCGGCGTCTTTCTGGCGACGGCATCCGCCACCAGCCTCGAACGGCAGGTGGCGCTGGCGATCGCGGTCGCGGCGCTCGCGCTGTTCATCGCGGTCGTGCCGTTCGTCCGCACGCCGCTGGTCGCGCTTCCAGCCTTTATTCCGGCTTACGAGGCGTCGCTGTTCTTCATCGATCTCGTCACCGCGGTTCTGCTGTTCGACCAGTTCGCCCGGCTGCGCTCGCTCGGCGTCCTGGTGCTGGCCGCCGGGTATCTGTTCGACGCGCTGATCATCATTCCGCACGCGCTGAGCTTCCCGGGCGCCTTCGCGCCGGGCGGCCTGCTCGGCGCCAGGGAGCAGACCACGGCGTGGCTCTATGTCTTCTGGCACGGCGGCTTTCCGCTGTTTGTCATCGGCTACGCGCTGCTGCGCCGGCGCGAAGCCGGCAAGGTCCGCCGTGCCGGCGCGGCGATCGCCGCCGCCGTCGTCGCGGTCGCACTCCTCGTTGTCGCGCTCACGCTGGTCGCCACCTGGGGACACGATTGGCTGCCCGTCGTGATGCAGCAGGGCGATTACTCCCTGCTGGTCCGTAAGGGCATCAGCCCGGCGGTGTGGCTGGTGACGCTCGCCGCGATGGCCGCGCTGTGGGGGCGCGACCAGCGCGTGGTGGACCTCTGGCTGATGCTGGTGATGTGGGTCTGGCTGTTCGACATCGCGCTGTCGGCCGTCCTCGGCGCGAACCGCTTCGACCTCGGCTTCTATGTGGGCCGCATCTTCGGGCTGATCGCGGCGGGCTTTTTGCTCGCCACCCTGGTGGTCGAGATGGCGCGCATCCACGCGGGCGCGCTGCGCGCGGCGGCGAGCGCCGAGCAGCGGCTGGCGCAGCTCGCGCGCTTGCGCGGACAGCCCGAGCAGGGTCCGCGGCGCGACGAGCCCACCGACGCCTTCATCCAGCGGCAGAACATCGCGCACTATCGATCGCTGCTGGAATCGGGCACGCTCGACGAGGCGCAGTACCGCGCGATCGAGAAGCTGCTCGCCGAGGAAGAAAGCAAGGCACGCGACGGCGATCCGCCTAATCCGGCGACCGGGGCCGGCCGCAACCCTGCGGATTGAACACACGTCGCGTCGATGGCGGATTGTTGACGAGCTTGGCGGCCGGCCGTATCGGACGTGGGCCGAAATTTCCGCCGCAGTTGGGGCACACGCCGCCGAGCCGCTGTTCGACGCAATCGCGGCAGAACGTGCACTCGAAGGTGCAGATCATCGCATCCGCGGCCGATGGCGGCAGATCCTTGTCGCAGCATTCGCAGCTCGGGCGCAATTCGAGCATGGGGGCAGCCCTCGTCCGGCGGAGCGTCGATCCACGCGCGGACGCGATCCTATGCGATGCGCCGCCCCGCGGATAGTGCATGGCGTCCGATCGCTTCCCGGTGGCGCGCCCGCTTTGCTTCGCGCTGCCGTCCGCGCTATTTTTTGTCTGAAAGAAAAACGTTCGGTGGGAAATGCCTCTCAGTCGACGCGTCGCGCTCGCTTTCGTTCTGGCCATGGCGGCCGCGGGCGCCCATGCGCAGAGCTATCCCGGCCGGCCGATCCGGCTGATCGTGCCGTTCGCGGCGGGCGGCGCGGTCGATGTGCTGGCGCGGCTCATCGGGACCAAGCTCGCCGAGCGGGTCGCCCAGCCGGTGATCGTCGAGAACCGCTCGGGCGCCGGCGGCACCATCGCCGCCGCCGATGTCGCCAAGGCGGCGCCCGACGGCTACACCATCCTGCAGAACACCAATGGCGCCGCGATCGCGCCGGCGCTCTATGCGAGCCTGCCGTTCGACGCGGTCAATGACTTCGCGCCGGTAACGCAGCTGGTCGCCTCCAACCTGATCCTGGTGGCGAGCGTGAAATCCGGCATCACCTCGGTCGCCCAATTGATCGCCGAGGCCAAGGCCGATCCCGGCAAGCTCAACTACGGCTCGAGCGGCGTCGGCAATCCGCTGCATCTGACCATGGAAATGCTCAAGCACGCGACCGGCATCGACATCGTCGCGGTGCCGTTCCGCAGCGACGCGCAGATCAACACCGCGCTGATCGCCGGCGACGTCGAGGTCGCGGTCGTGCCGCTCGCGACCGCGGTCCCGCTGGTCCAGGACGGCCGCATTCGCGCGCTGGCGATCACCGGCGCGCGGCGCTCAGCCACGGTGCCGGACGTGCCGACGGTCGCGGAGGCCGGCGTCCCCGGCTTTGCGTCGACGAGCTGGCAGGGCTGGTTCATGCCGGCGGGCACGCCGGCGCCGATCGTCGCGCGCATCCAGGGCGAGGTCGCAAAGATCCTCGCGATGCCCGACGTGCAGGCGCGGCTCGCCACCATGGCCTACGAGGGCGTCGGCAGCACGCCGGAGCAATTCGCCGCCTTCTACCGGCGCGAGATCGCCAAGTTCGCGCAAGTGGTCGCAGACGCGAACATTCCGAAACAATAAAGACGACCGCAACCGGGAAGCGCCTGATGACATCGATCGAAGAGCGGCAGCGCCGCATCGTCACCACCCATGTGGGCAGCCTGCCGCGCCCGAACTCGCTCTCCGCCAAGCTGTTTGCGCGGATGACGCAGCAGCCCTACGACGCGGCGGCGTTTTCCGACGAGCTGCGCACGTCGGTGTGCGACATCGTCAAGCGGCAGAGCGAGCTCGGCATCGACGTCGTGAGCGACGGCGAGTTCTCCAAGACCAGCTTCCAGTACTACGTCACCGAACGGCTTGCCGGGATCGATCCGATCGCGCCGAGCTCCGGCCATCGGGTGACGCGCGAGACAAAGGCGTTCCCGACGTTCTACCGGGACGGCGCGCATTCCGGCACGCAGCCGACCCGCTACGCCTGCACGGGGCCGATCCGCTACACCGGCGAGAAGCAGCTCGCGGCCGACCTCGCCAATCTCAAGTCCGCGCTCGCCGGCGCCACGCCCGTCGACGCCTTCGTGCCGTCGGTCTCGCCGTCGAGCTGCGTCGGCCTGATGGAGAACCGCTACTACAAGAGCGACGAGGAGCACGTCTTTGCGGTCGCCGAGGCGCTGCGCGAGGAGTACCGCGCGATCGTCGCAGCGGGTTTCATGCTGCAGATCGACGATCCCCGGCTCGCCATGCACTACATGCTTTTTCCCGACCAGACGGTGGACGATGTGCGCGCCTGGGCGCGGCGGCGCATCGAGGCGCTCAATCACGCGCTGCGCGACCTGCCGCCCGAGCGGGTGCGGCACCACACTTGTTACGGCATCAACATGGGCCCGCGCACCAGCGACCTCGAGCTCAAGCACCTCGCCGACCTGATCGTGACGATCCGCGCCGGCTACTATTCGTTCGAGATGGCCAATCCGCGCCACGAGCACGAGTGGCGGGTCTGGGAGAGCGTCACATTGCCCGACGGCAAGGTGCTGATGCCCGGTTGCATCACCCATGCGTCGGTGATCGTGGAGCATCCCGAGCTGGTCGCCGAGCGCATCGTGCGGCTCGCAAAAATCGTCGGCCGCGAGCGCGTGATGGCGAGCTCGGACTGCGGCTTTGCGTCGACGCTCGCGCCGAACGAGCGGCCCGAGATCGAGCCGGAGATCGTGTGGGCCAAGTTCACGAGCCTCGCGCAAGGCGCGCGGCTCGCGAGCAAGGCGCTGTGGGGCTGAGGGCCGCGATGAGTGTGATGCACGACGCCGCGACGAGCTCGAACTGCTCCCCTCCCCCTTGTGGGGAGGGGTCGGGGGTGGGGGTGGTGCGATCGCGCATGGCGGTCCCCCATTCCACTGCTACTCCCCTCCCCAACCCTCCCCCACGCAGGTCGGGCCTGCCCGACCTGCGCATTATCAATGCCGAACTCGGGCAAGCCCGAGTTCGGTGGGGGAGAGAGCGCCGGCGCCGTGCCGTGTGGCTCGCCGCAGCGGTGGCGCTCGCCGCATCCCCAGCCGTCGCGCAGGACGCCTACCCCACCCGCCCGGTCCGGCTCGTCGTCGGTTTCGCGGCGGGCGGGCCGACGGACATCCCGGCACGCTTCATGGCCGACAAGCTCGGCGCGCTGCTCGGGCAGCGCGTGATCGTCGAGAGCAAGCCCGGCGCTGCCGGAATGATCGCGACGCGCGACGCGCTGAGCGCGACGCGCGATGGCTACACGCTGCTCCTGTGCACCCATTTCGAGTCGATCAATACGGCGGTCTATCGCAATCCGGGCTTTGCGCTGTCCGATCTCGCGCCGATCTCGCTGATCTCGAAGTACTACTACGGCTTCGCGCTCTCCAACGCCGTGCCGGCGACGGACCTCGGCTCGTTCGTCGGCTACGCCAAGGCGCATCCCGGCGAGATCAGCTACGGCACCATCGGGGCTGCATCGGCGCAGGAGATTTTTGCGCGCCAGCTCGAGCGCCTCACCGGCATCACGATGAACCGCGTTCCCTACCGCGGCGGCGCGCCCGCCGTGCAGGACTTGATCCCGGGCCGCATCCAGCTCCTGGTCACGCCGATGGGCTCGCTCATCCCGTACGCGCGCGCAGGGCAGCTCAAGATACTCGGCGTATCGAGCCCCGAGCGCATCGCCGCGGCACCCGAGGTGCCGACGCTGCGCGAGCAGGGCGTCGACTTCGTGCGCTTCGGCTGGCTCGGCATCTGCGGCGGCAGCGGCGTTCCGCCCGACGTCATCGCGCTGCTCAACCGGCACATAGCAACGATCGTCGCCTCGCCGGACTATCACGCGATGACCGACAAGGCCGGCTCCATTCCGGCCGCGTCGACCCCGCAGGAGCTGCGCCAGGTGATCCAGCAGACGCGTGCGGAGGTCGAGAGCACGATCCAGGAGTTCGGGCTGCAGCAGGATCAGTAATTATTTACTCCGGCCTGATGTTGGCTTTGCGGATGACGCTTGCCCATTTTGCGGCGTCCTCGACGAAGAGCTTGGCGAACTCGGCCGGACTGCCCGTCAGCGCCGTCCCGCCGACGTCGGCGATCCGGGCGCCGAGCTTCGCATCGTTGAGGCCCGCGTTGATTTCCTGGTTGAGCCGCGCGACGATCGCCGTCGGCGTCTGCTTGGAAGCCCCGATGCCGAACCAGACGCTCGCCTGGTAGCCGGGAAGAAACTCGCCGATGGACGCCGTGTCCGGGAAGACTTGCGAGCGCGTCGCGGTGGTCACGCCCAATCCACGCAGCTTGCCGGCGCGGATGTAGCCGACCAGCGTCGGCATCGCTTCGAACATGACATCGGCGCGCCCGCCCAGGAGATCGGTGAGCGCGGGGGCGGCGCCCTGGTAGGACACGTGCAGCAGGTCGACCCCCGCCATCATCTTGAACAGCTCTCCGGCGAGGTGCGGCGTCGTGCCGTTGCCGACCGATGCCATCACGGCCTTGCCGGGATTGGCCTTGGCATAGGCGATGAATTCGGGGACCGTCACGGCCGGGACCGCCGGATTGACCACCATCACCATCGGCTCGAGCGCGATACCGCACACCGGCGCGATATCGCGGATGATGTCGAAGTTGAGATTGCGGTAGTAAGAGGCGCTGATCACCGCGGAGGTGCTCACGGTGAGCAGCGTGTAACCGTCCGCCGGCGCCGAGACGACGGCCTGGATGCCGATCGTGCTGCCGGCGCCCGGCCGGTTCTCGATGACGAAGGGCTGCCCGAGACGGTCCGACAGCCACTGGCCGATCAGGCGCGCGAAGATGTCGGTCGGACCGCCGGGCGGGAATCCGACCACGATGCGCACCGGCCGCACCGGATAGGCTTGCGCTCGCGCCGCCCGCCGCGGCAGCGCAAGCGCGGCCGCACCTGCCGCGAGATGCAGGAATGTTCGCCGGAGAAGCGCCATGGTGATCTCCGCATGCCGCGGCCAGCCTAACCCGGATTGCGCGCGAGCGAAATCCGGGCTTTCCTCTGCGCCTCGTCTCGATGTCAGTGGTGAGCTCCCATGGCCATGAACGGTGCCGATGTCATTGCCGAAATCCTCAAGCGCGAGGGGACCGATTTTCTTTCCTGCTATCCGCGCAATCCGCTGATCGAGGCGTGCGCCGCGATCGACATCCGGCCGATCCTGTGCCGGCAGGAGCGGGTCGGCGTCGGCTTGGCGGACGGATACTCCCGCATCCGCCGCGGCCGGCAGAACGGTGTGTTTGCGGCCCAGAATGGGCCGGGCATCGAGAATGCGTTTCCCGGGGTCGCGCAGGCGTATTCGGAGAACGTGCCGCTGCTGGTCATTCCGGCCGCGTTCGGGACGGAGCGCACCTATATCCGTCCGACCTTCCGCGCCGCGGACGTGTTTGCGCCCGTGACCAAATGGTGCGCGCTGGCGTCCTCGGTGCAGGAGCTGCCCGACCTGATGCGCCGCGCCTTTCAGGCGATGCGCAGCGGCAAGCCGGGGCCGGTGCTGGTCGAGGTGCCGAACCCGGTGTTCGAGGCGACATTCGAGGGCAAGCTGGACTATACGCCGGTGCCGATCGCGCGCACCGCGCCGGATCCTGACGCCGTCGCCCAGGCGGCGCGCATGCTGCTCGCCGCAAAGCATCCGGTCCTGTGGGCCGGCCAGGGCGTGCATTATGCGGACGCGAGCGAGCGGCTGGTTGCGCTCGCCGAGCTTCTCCCCGCCCCGGTCGTCGCCACCAATCCGGGCAAGAGCGCGATCCCCGAGAGTCACCCGCTCGCGCTCGGCGCCGCGACGCGGTCGAGCCCAAAAATGTTCGCCGCGTTCCTCAAGGGCGCCGACCTCGTGCTGGCGATCGGCTCGAGCCTCACCAAGACGAACTTCGGGCCGGGCGTGCCGCCGGGCAAGACGCTCATCCATTCGACCAACGACCCGGGCGACGTGAACAAGGACTATCGCGCCGACGTCGCGCTGGTCGGCGACGCCGCGCTGGTGCTCGACGCGCTGATCGCCGAGGTTGGCCGGCAAAAGGGGAAAGGCGACGCGGGCGCACTCGACGCGCTCAAGCAGCAGGTCGCCGCCGGCAAGCGCGAATGGCTCGCCGAGTGGGCGAAATACCTCGACTCGGACGAGGTGCCGCTCAACCAGTATCGCGTGATCCGCGACCTGATGCGCACCGTCGACCGCGACAACACCATCATCACGCACGATTCCGGCAGCCCGCGCGAGCAGCTCATCCCGTTCTGGGAGACGACGGCGCCGCACTCCTACATGGGCTGGGGCAAGTCGACCCAGCTCGGCTACGGGCTCGGCATCATCATGGGCGCAAAGCTCGCGGCGCCGGACAAGATCTGCATCAACCTGATGGGCGACTCCTCGTTCGGCATGACCGGCCTCGACATCGAGACCGCCGCGCGCAACCGCATCGCGATCCTCACGATCGTGTTCAACAACGGCATGATGGCGGCCGAGCGCAGCGTGCTGAAGATTTCCAACGACAAATATCGGACGATGGATGTCGGCGGCCACTACGCCAAGGTCGCCGAGGGCCTCGGCGTCGCCTCGCGCCGGGTCGAGAAGCCGGCCGACATCGTGCCGGCGCTCAAGGCGGCGCTCGACGTGATCGAGGGCGGCGCGCCCTACCTGCTCGAGTTCGTCGTCAAGGAAGGCCAGGATTTCTCGCGCTACTGATGGGGCCAGCGCAGGCGCCCGCAACTAGGGTTTGTAGGTCCAGATCGGCGCGACCCCATCAAGCTCAGTATCGGGAGGAGCGCGCGCACGGACGCGCAGCGAGCCGATTTGATCGATGTTGCATTGCGGACACAGTCGCCCGGTGTTTTTTGACCTGGGGAAAGCCCGCTCCCGCTTACCTCCGATTGCACCGCAAACCGCGGCAACATCCCCCGGGGTGGAGTGGATTCGAATGAATGGCGCCGAACGCCATCGTCGAGACCGCGCGTGGAAACGCAAACGATCGCCGTCGCGATCGGGCAAACGGGGGCGTGGGAAATGCAGCAATCATCGCTGAAGCAATGTCTGTGCGCGGGCGTCGCGCTCGGGGTGATCGTCACGGCGACGACGGCGGCGCAAGCCGGTGGATTCGCCATTCGCGAGCAGAGCACGGCCGGAGAAGGCGCGGCCTTTGCCGGGGTCGCCGCCGGCGGGGCGCCCTCGTCGATGTTCTGGAATCCCGCGACGATGACCCAGAACCGCGGCCTCGCGGCCGAGGCCAACCTGACCGGCATCATGCCGTTCGCCGACAACACCGTTCTTCCCGGAAGCTCGCTCGCGGGCCCGCCGTTCAATCTCGGTGGGACCGGCAATGTGGGTCAGGATGCGCTGGTGCCGTCTCTCTATGCGACCATGCAGCTCAATCCGAGCCTGTGGCTGGGGCTTTCGCTCAACTCGCCGTTCGGATTGTCGGACAGGTTCCCGGACGCATGGGCCGGACGCAACTACGGCTTGGACACGAAACTGCACACATACAACGCCACGCCGAGCATCGCCTACAAGATCAATGACTGGATCAGCATCGGCGCCGGCGTGCAATTGCAGTATGCGAGCGCGGACCTGGAGAACGGCATCGTCGCTCCCGGCTTCCTCACCCACGTCGCCGGCCACGGCTGGGGCTTCGGCGGGACGGCCGGCGTCACCCTCACGCCGGGACCTTGGACGCAGATCGGAGTGGGATGGCGATCGCAGATGGACCAGGATATCACCGGCGCGCTGTCGCTGGACGCGCCTGCGGCCGCGCCTTTTGCTCGGCCGTTCAGCACGCCGGGCAGCGTGAAGACGACCATCCGGCTGCCCGATATCGTCAGCGCCGGCATCCGCCAGCGGGTCACCGACGCGTTCACCGTCATGGGAACGGTCGAATGGTCGAACTGGAGCCGCATCGGAACGTCGACCATCAACCAGCCCAGCGGCGCGCCGGCGCTTGTCGCAACCTCCCCGCTGACGCTTCCCTTCCAGTATCGTGACGGATGGTACGTCGCGCTCGGCGGCGAGTATCAATGGACGCAGCAATTGACGCTGCGCGCCGGCGTCGCCTTCGAGAGCTCGCCGGTGACCGACCAGGTTCGCACCCCGGTCGTTCCCGACGCCGATCGGCTGCATGTCGCCGCCGGATTCAGCTATGCCTGGACCCAGCGCATAACCCTCGATTTCGCCTACACGCACATCTTCGTGGACGATGCGTCGATCAACATTTCGGCGACGTCGGGAAATCCGTTCTTCAATCCGGCGCTCGGTTCCTATGTCGGCACGACATCGCCGCACATCGACATCATCTCGCTCGGAATCAGGTACAAGACGCCCGAGCCGCCGCCGCCGGCGATGCCGTTGAAGACCAAGGGCTGAGCTACGCGCGACCGGGCTCGTCGTCGGCGTCCGGAGTGGCGCGGACGAGCAGGTTGCCGATCAGCGACGAGGTGATTGCGGGAATCTCCTGCGGCCGGAACGGAACCGGGCGGCACAGCTCCATGGTCACGAGGCCGAGCCGGGCCATGCGCTGCGTCGCATAGACCGATTCCGCCGCATTGGCGGCGACCCGCTCGGCAAGCGCGCCGGCGATGTGCTGCGTGAATGTCGCGGTTGCCAGGTCGATCGCGCCGAGCCGCCCCGCTTCGACCACCAGCCGGCGCAACAGATGCAGGGTCGCGGCCGCGGTCGGGCGGTGGCCGTAGCAGCGGGCGACGTCGCGCACCATGCGGACGCTGCACGCGATGAAAAACAGCGCGTCGGTGACCGCGGTCGGGCTGATGGCGACGATCGCGAAGGCGCGCACGCTGGCGCGACGCACGACCGCCTCGGCGCGCCGGTCGAAAGGCGCCATCACGGTCTGCGACAGCAGCTCGAGCTGCTGCGCGGGCGTGTGGTGGCGCTGCACCTTGCGCTGAAATGCCTCGATCGCGGCGGTGCTCGCCCGGTCCTTGGGAACGACGGCGAGCACGCCACGGACCTGCTCCTGGATGTCGGCCGGCCGCGGGGCGTCGAACTGCGCCGCGATGCGCTGCTGGGTGACCTCGACGGATTTGAGGGCGAGAAAGCTCCGCAGCTCGCGCGCCGTGATCAGCGTGGCGCCGCCGACGCCGGCCGCGACGGCCGCGGTCGCAACCCACCCGAGCGCCGCGCTGTGGTCGAACACCGACGCGATCCACAGATAGGCGTCGATCCCGAGCCAGCCGACGAACGCTGCCGCGAGACCGGTCATGCCAAGCTTCATGGCGCGGCCGGTTCGCCGCCGCCGGCCGGACCGGATCGGTGCCAGCGGCGCGGCGGGCATAACGGGAACGATCCGCCCGCTCTCCATGGTCGCGATCACTTGCGGCGCCAAGGTCTCGGCCCGCCGCTCGTCCGGCTCGGCTTCCGCCATGACGACACGCGGACGCGGCGGCTCATGGGCGTCGTCGGCCCGGGTCTCGTCAGCCTGATCGCTCATTGCAGCAGGTCTCCGATCAGATAGTCGAGCGCGAGATCGAGGTTGATGTGCGCGATGCCGTCGATCGGCGCAGGATCGATCACCGGCGGCTCGAACACCGGAATGTTGAGGAAAGGCTTGCCCCAGGCCTCCACCCGCGGCGGACGGATCGGCACGTTGCCGACGAAGTATTTTGCCCGCTTCTTGCTGCCGACCGGCGTGCCGACGACGACCTGTACGCGCTGCCCGTCGATCTCCTGGGTGCTCTCCTCGGTCGAGACGGCCGAGGCCAGCGCCACCACATCGATCGCGGCATCGTGGCTCGCAACGTCGAGCGCCGGCAGCGCCGCCATGTTGCGCAACAGCGCCGCAAGGTGATCGCGCTGCACCTCCGGCACATGGTCGGCCTTGGTGGCGGCGAGCAGCAGCTTGTCGATCCGCGCGCCGCGCAACAGCCGCAGGATGATGCCGCCGCGGCCGTAGCGAAAGCTTTCCAGGATCGCCTCGATGGCGGCGCGGGTGTCCTCGAATGCCTCGCGGCCCGCGAGCAGCGCGCCGAGAACATCGACCAGAACGACCTGGCGGGAAAAATTGCGGAAATGCCGCTCGTAGAACGAGGCGACCACCTCGGCCTTGTAGGCTTCGAAGCGTTCCTCCATCAGCGCGCCGAGGGTGCCGGCGGCCGCGCGGTCAACGCCGTCCGGCATGTCGAGCGGTGCGAAGCACGGACAGGAGGCCTCGCCGGACGATCCGGGCTCGAGGAATCGGCCGGGCTGGAGATAGGCGAGGCCATGGTCGTCACG
>Ga0126371_10002247_pt1 | contig 16581 bp, 17 predicted proteins | sample PanSoiMetaPlot_4_FD_110145 | JGI IMG/M metagenome (GOLD analysis project Ga0126371, IMG submission 110145) | Tropical forest soil microbial communities from Panama - MetaG Plot_4 | ecosystem: Environmental > Terrestrial > Soil > Tropical forest > Bulk soil | place: Panama | collected 2016-02-17 | reverse complement strand
TGTCGTTAGCACATCAAATGTCCGGTCTAATTAACACGTGATATGTCCGCTTTTCAGGCGGTGAGAGTAAGAGAACATGCCGAGCATGTTCTCTTACTCGAAGGCCGCGATGGAGCGGATGATGAAAGTTCAGGAAGTGCTGTTGCGGGCGATGGCACGGAAGATCACATGGTTTCAAGCGGCCGAGATTCTAGGTTTCACAGATCGCCATTTGCGTCGGATGCGGGAACGCTACCAGGAGTTTGGCTATGACGGATTGTTTGACCGTCGGCGGGGTAAGCCCTCACCGAAACGAGTTCCGTTGGCGACCGTAGAGGCTGTCCTAGGCCTATATCGGGAGAAGTACTTCGATCTGAACGTACGCCATTTTCACGAGAAGCTGAAGAGCGAACACCAGATCGGTTTGAGCTACAGCTGGGTAAAGGCAGCGCTGCAGGGAGCTGGGTTGGTAGGGCGCCAGCGCCAGCGCGGCGTACATCGCAAGCGTCGGCCACGGCGTCCGTTGCCAGGCATGCTGTTGCACATCGACGGGAGCCATCATCAGTGGTTCCAGGACGAACGCTGGTATGACCTGATTGTGATCCTGGATGATGCCACCAGCGAGATCTACTACGCGCAACTGGTGGAGGACGAATCGACGCTGACGGTCATGGCCGGGCTGAAGGAAGTGATCGAGACGAGAGGTGTTTTTTGCGCTTTATACAGCGATCGCGGCAGCCACTTCTGGCTCACGCCCAAGGCGGGGGGCAAGATCGACCCGCACCGGGTAACGCAAGTGGGTCGAGCCCTGCGTGAGTTAGGAGTGCAGATGATTCCTGCCTATTCACCGCAGGCGCGCGGTCGTTCCGAGCGCAACTTCGGTACCTGGCAAGGACGCTTGCCGCAGGAGCTGCGGCTGCGCAAAATCCGCACTCTGGAGGCGGCCAATCGTTTCCTGCGCGAGCACTACATCGCCGCGTTCAATGCTCGCTTCCGCGTGCCGGCGGCGCAGCGTGGGAGTGCGTTTGTGCGCCGTTCCAGCAGAGATCTGGATCTCATCTTCGCGCTGCAGTGCGAACGCATGGTCAACCGCGACAACACCGTCAGCATTCAGAACCTGCGCTTACAGATCGAACCGGTACGCTGGCGCGGGACGCTGGCTGGCTGCACGGTGACCGTGCACCAACACTTAGATGGAACGTTCACCATTACTCACGGCCCCCAGCGTCTCGGGCACTACAGTGCGAAAGGATTGTCGTTAGAAAACGAAAAAATCGGCGCGCGTGGGGCTGTGGAAAAGACGCAAGGCGGAAAAGTCCCAAAACCGACTTTCCCACCTTGCTTGGAAATCCCGCAAACACCGCGGAATTCCCACTTTGCCACAGCCTCGGCGGCGGCTAGTCGTTAACCTAAACCGGACATTTCACTTGCTACGAAAACCGGACATTTTAATTTGCTACCAACATAACAAACGCCATAACAACGCCAAGACTGTCGCAAGGCAGTAGTCGGTGCGGGATTCTTGCTTGAATCGTTCCCGCTGTTAAAGATGAGGGCCGGACTACAGTTATTCTACGCAGCGTATTGCCCTGAGCACTGCTCCTCGACTGCCGCGTTGTCGAAGTCTGCAAAGTTCTCCAGGTGCTCACGGCTGCGTCCAGCTAGGTTTGTCACAACCGTGATTCGCCCGAAGCTCAGCCTGAGGCTTTGCGCGAGACGGCGCTAACCTGCTCTGTCCACTGGAATTACGATGAAATTCCCCAGGCTCCCGGTACGTTCCCTGCCTCAACGCAAAATTTGCGGAATTTGGGCAGAATTCGAGGGTTTTTAACCAGGCCTCCGATCTGCAAAGGCAACGCCGTAACCGTGGTGAGTGCTGGAGTTCCAGGCATTTGTCGCTTGTAGGTAGCCATTGTAGCGGTCTGCCATTGTTGCGACAGGAGTATGGGAAATGGGGACAGTGGCGTACATCCATTTGCGTGAGAAAAGACCTTTGGGTTCAGACCCCCAATTGGAGCCACATGGGAAGGGCGATGGTGCAACAGATCGTCCATCCAGCAAAAAGCACCAAGAGGAGACGGCTAAAGCCGCGTCTCAGGTTTCTTGAAGTGGACAAATTAGTTCTCGTTTCAGAATTTTCGTTAGTCTGATTTAGTGATCTTTCGACTTGCCGATGCTTCGCCAGATCATGAATATTAGAGACCGGTCCGAAACCCAGCGCTCCCACCATTCCTCGGCCCGAATGCTTGCGCTTTCGTTTTCAATGCATTGCTTCTCTTCCTCTTCAATCGTTTCCAACGGAACACCACGCACCTGCGCCTCGATTCTGTTGAGCTGAGCCCAGTGCCGATTGAGCCCGAGTTGCACGTTCCACGGCGACGGAAATCTCCACTCAATCCACAACAGCAGCACAACTAAAACCACGAATTGTGACCCACAATCCGGAATGTGCTCGAATTGTGCTCGGCCGATACCTTCTTGGCGCAGGAAGTTCTGCTCGGACGAATGCTCAGATGATGCCAAGCGAAAAACTGCCCGCGAGGCTACGGACATCGACACAAGTTTGTTTGCACCGACTGTGGATGTGAGCTCCGTTCAAACCTTGGGTTTCCGCGCTGCGTCTTCGGCAAGCACACAGGCTGGCCCTTCAAAATTCCGAGCCTTGGGCCAATGCAAGTTAAGATCTCGTCGGTTTAGCCGCCGTAATTTGCGACCACTCGCACGATTTTTCCGTTCTTACCGAACTCCATGAACTCGGCGGTTTTTGTGCCTTTTTGATTCTCGTAACAAACCACGATACTGGACAGACCAGACATCACATCCAAGAGTTCAAAGCGCAAGTTCGGATACAGTTCCAGCCCCCGCTTGAAGTAGTTGCGCAACGCGGCGTTCCCTTCGACAGTTCCGGATGGATCCTCCAAGATCTTGGCTGCGACGGGAGAGGTCAGGACAACTTCCGCATCGTAATGAGACATGATGGCGTCGAGGTCGTGTGAGTTCCATGCCGACACCCATTGGCGTGCAAATTCTGCGGCTTGCGACTCCGTTGTCATGCAATCGAGGATACCTGTCGACGTACGCGATTCCAGCGGGTTGCTTATGGCTGTTCAGTTTTCTTAGGGCTCGCGAACCACTGGCGCTGGCGGACTTGCCACTCCGTCGCAAGGGGGTGATTTCAGGGTAGTCGGCAAACAAGAAACTTAGAAACTGAGAATCGATGACTTCACATTTTCCGGTAAACCGGAAAATTATGCGTTCTGCATAATTTGCGGCGACGACAGTTGGCCGTGTGCGAAAAACCCGTTGGCTCAAATCCTGGAATCTCCCCAACTCTAAGCGCCTAGCGACTATTTGGTTAGCACATCGAGGCTGGAGAACTAAGTGTGCAAGGGTTGTCCGAACGTGACCCAGAATCCATTGATGTCACGAACGATGAACTCACGCATACCGTAGAAGGCATCATAAAGGTCTTCCACGACTTGAACTCGGTCCTTAAGGTGCCGGTACAAGTCATCAACATTATCGGTGGTTATGTACAAGTCGACCTCGCGCCGGTGATCCGTGCTCGGTCTTCCGCCAGCATTGAGCATGACTTCGCTGTTTCCGAATGACAACTTCGCCCAGTTAGTTTCGCCATCCTCTTCGTTTCGTCGTACCACTTTGAATCCTATCGAGGTGTACCAGTTAAGCGTGACGCTGACATCCGGAACATGAATCATTGGAACGACTGTCTGTGACATAGCCCACCCGCTGGCTTTTGGTGACAAGCGCTAAAATTGCCGGCGGTGAGTTTAGCACTCGTTCCAACCGAAACAAACAAGATGTAGCTCCGAAGATCTGGACCACGCAACGCCAGCAACCACTCTGGGATCGGTCCGGTCACTTAGCGAGTTGTCGGCAATCCGGAACTTACCCATAACTCGCCCATCTCTCTCTCTTTGGCATTGCGCGTATCCACTACTTCGGCCACACTGGCGGTTGATAGCTTGTCTGTAGCTCGCAATCTCCCGAAACGGAACTCTGGCTTGAGACACCGGACGATTGCACGGATTACAGAGAAACCCTGCGCACCTGCAGGCCCAATATTTCCCTTGCGCCCGCCGCTAGGCTCACTACTTCAACTCTGCCGTCCAGTTTGTAACTAATGTGATTGGCTTTGAGCCCTGATCGCCAACCACAAACGAAAGAAACTTCTTCCCCCCGGGCGCGACGTCGTAGGCAGAGACGCTTGTGCGAAATAGCGCCCGCGGCGCGCCCAACTTCAATTGTCCGCCTTCCCCGCCCAAAGGTATCGCGGTAACTACAAGACTCAGATTGAGAAAGAAGAGTTCCTTGCCATCGTTCCGCCAGATCGGAACGCTCCCCCCGTTCGTGGAAATCTGCCATTTGCCGCCACCATGAAAGGGGACGACGTAAACTTCCCCCCTTCCCGACTCATATGACCAGTAGGCGACCCAGCGCATATCCGGCGAAAACCTCGGGGCCTCGCTGGTATAGGCACCCGAGGGCACTACTTGAAAAGGAGTGCGCTCGCCCACGAGAGGCAGCGCCCAGATTTCGTAGTAGGTTCCGCCCGCGCCTTTCATGTAGAGCAGATACTTGCCGTCTGTGGACCAATCTGCGGGACGAATAACATCTTTAGAAGACAACATCGTTTCTTCCGGGCCGCCCGCCGCTGGTCTGCGCGCAATTGCATAGCCTTCTTCCGGGCGGGTCGAATAGGCGATCCATTTCCCGTCCGGCGACCACACTGGATTGACATTGGACAGCCCAAAGGTCAGTCGTTGGCGGGTGCCACGCGTCACATCCGTCACCACCCAAATGTCACTCGTGCTGCCTTGGATGGAGACTGCTGCTCGATCGCCGGCAGGCGACAGCCGAAGTTGAGCGGCAGAAGAGGTCGAGGCTGCCAGGCTGCCAAAGGTCTCGCCCAAGGTTCCCAATTGCTTGCCGGCGCGGTCATACCATGCCAGTTGTGTGTCCACGTGTCCGCCGTTGTAGTAAGCGAGCACACCGTTCGGAGAAACGGTGAAGGCTGCGCGCCAGGTGGTGCCATCCTCGCTGACACCATTCGCCACCTGCTTCTCTTCTTCGTGCAGCTTTCCCGTCGAGGGGTCGAACGCTTGCGCCACAAGTTCGCCATCGCGCACGTAGAGCAAAAACCCCGAGGCGTACTGCGCATTGGTAAATGCCGCTTTGAGGCGGATATTCTCTTTGCCGTCCAGCGAAGCGAAGTAGATCGCGTCGTTCTCATCACGCGGCGCCTGGTGATGGATGGCGAGATAGAGGAAGTGCTTGCCGTCGGGAAGGAACCACGGCCAACGGTGCGAAGTGTGTTTTGATTCATCTACGCGGGTGACCGCAACCGTTGCGCCGCCCGAAGCGGAGACGCGATAAAGCGAAGATCGAAAAGTAGGGGAAAAGACGATCGTGCCATCCGGCGACCAGCTTCCCCCGCGCGGGGTCGGAGCGTCCGCCAATGAAACCGGAGCGCCGCCCTGAATATCGATGACCCGAAGCTTGCCGTCGGCAAAGAAGCCGAGCCTTCGTCCATCCGGAGACCAGAAGGGTGCCCAGGCATTGTCAGTGCCAGAAAGCGCGTGGGCCTCGAGCGAGCCTAGCGGGCGCAGGTAAATCCGTTGAGCCCCGCCGCCTTCGGAGGCTACAAAAGCAAGATTTTTTCCATCCGGCGATAGCACCAGCGGTCCGCCGGCATTGCCAACAAAAACAAAGGACGTGTTCTCTGGCGCGAGAACGAAGCTGCGAATTGAGTCATTCGACGCAGGGCGCGAAAAAAAGACGCCAGCAAGGCTAACAAGAACGGCGATCACAATTCCTATCCCGGCAGCGGTCCATGCCAGCCGCTCGCGCTTTTGCTGGCGCCAGCTCACCGGCAGGGTCGCGGCGCCCGAAGTACTGCTCTCGGCGATCCACTGAAGCTCACCACGAATGTCGGCAGCGCTCTGCCAGCGTTGCTCGGGATCTTTTGCCAGGCAGCGTCGCACCATATGGTCCAAGGCCAGCGGCGTCATCGGCTTGATGGCACTGATCGGCTCCGGTTCCTTTTCGAGAATTGCTGATGCTACGCTGAAATTGCTCTTGCCCTGAAACGCGCGACGTCCCGTTACCATCTCGTAGAGGACCGTACCCAGAGAAAATATGTCGCTGCGGCCGTCCACTTCTCTTCCTTCCACTTGCTCCGGCGACATGTACTGAAATGTCCCCACTACCGTCCCTTGTTCCGTTACGGGAGAGTCCTTCGCAGGAACCGTTACAGTTGCGGCAGCGGCAAGCGCCACCACCGGCTTAGCCAAACCAAAATCCAGCAGCTTCGCGCCCGTAGAAGTCAGCATGATGTTCCCCGGCTTCAGATCGCGATGCACCACACCGCTGCGATGGGCTCGATCCAGAGCGTCGGCCACTTCAGCGCCGGTCTTCACGACTTGCTCGAGGGGCAGCGATCCCTTTTCCAGGCGTTTCCCCAGCGTCTCGCCTTCCACACACTCCATCACCAGATAGTCGATGCCGTCCTGATGTCCAATATCGTGAAGGACGCAAATGTGCGGATGATTCAGGCTGGATATGGTCCTGGCTTCGCGCTCGAAGCGCTGCTTGCGAAGGAGGTCGGAAGAGAGGTGCGCGGGGAGAACCTTGATAGCTACATCGCGTCCTAAACGGCTATCGCGTGCCCGATAGACCTCTCCCATTCCGCCAGCGCCGAGCGGCGAGAGGATTTCGTAGGGGCCCAGTTTTACCCCAGAATTGAGGGTCATTATTTATGTGCCCGCGATTATAGCCTCAAACAAAGGGGACTCCGACGGATCCGACGATTCTGGACGGATATCGGCTATTCGGAAGTAATCATCTCGTCGGTCAGCTGACCACATCTTGATGCTGTAGTGGTGAGGATCTTTATCGTGTTCCGAAAACAGTACTCCGACCACCTCGGAAATTTTCGATGTTATATTTCGTGAGCAAACGGATGCGGTCGAGCGAGAAGAGCATGACTACTCAAAAGAAACCTTTCATAGCCTGGCGTGCCGGGTTTGTACTGGTCGCTTGCGTAACGGCTGGTTTGTTGACCGCGTCTTCGTCGCGATTAATGGCTCAAGCGCGCGCGACCGCCTGCAACCAGGCTGCTTCAGACCCAATTACTTTCGTGGATGTGCCCGGGCATCCGTTCACGCCTATCCTCACGAAAGATGGCTGCTGGATTTTCGTTTCGTTGTCGAATCCGAAAGAGGGCCCGCCTTCAGGCGTAGGCGTTTTGCATCGAACAGGAGGAACCATTTCCCTTGTGCGAGTGGTCGCAACGGATGGCGGGCCGGCAGGAATGGTCCTGACCCATGACGGCAAGGTCTTGGTTGGGGCTGTCGATGACCGCATAGTCTTCCTCGATACTTCCCGCATGATTTCCGGCGAGGGAGAGGCTGTCCTGGGATATTTCCGCGAGCCCGAGTACCACGGCGAATTGGGGGAGATGAAAATTACGACGCCGGGTGCTGTTTACGTCAACGTAACGTCAGATGACCGCTGGCTATTCGTGAGCGATGAATGGGCGCAACGGATTACTGTGATCGATCTGCAGAAAGCACATAGTTCGGGATTCAAGGAATTTTCGCTGGTTGGCGCGATCCCAACGGGTGGCTTGCCGATTGCACTGACGCTCTCGCCCGATGGACGTTACCTCTACACTACGGCGGAAGTGGCCGACAAAAAGTGGGCCTGGCCGGTCGAATGCAAGCCAGAAGGCAAGGATCCGAACCAGGCGAAAGCAGAGTACCCTCAGGGAGCCGTGGTGGTCATTGACGTGGCGCGCGCCACAAGAGAACCCGCAAAATCCGTGATTGCTAAAGTCCCGTCTGGCTGCAGTGCGGTACGACTAGCGATCTCTCCAAAAGGGGACAGAGCGTACGTCACCGCGCGAAATGCTGACGCGCTTCTGGCATTTGACACAAACAAGCTAGTGCGTGACCCGGACCACGCGCTGATCGGAAAGGTTCCGGTCGGTCGATCTCCAGTCGGGGTGGAAGTAGCGGATGGTGGCAGGAAAGTAGTGGTCGCGAACTCGAACCGCTTTGCCGACGCCACCAACCAAAGGCAAAACCAAAACCTAACCTTAATTGATACGGACAAGATTGCATTGGGACCAGCCGCTGTGCTCGGAATGATTCCGGCTGGCGGCTTCCCAAGAGAGCTGCGGGCGACGGCGGACGGTCAAACGCTTCTGGTCACCAATTTCACCTCCAATACGCTCGAAATGGTCGATCTAGCCCGTGTGCCTTTGCAGCCGCGGTGACATTTCGAAAATAGCCTCTTCCCGGCCGCTCCGCTGTTTCTTTTCATGCACGGCAAGGACATGAACATCCCAAAGGGCACGGAGATTACCGCATACATAAATGGGAATGTTCAGTTGGACCGCACTAAATTCGATACTCAGACCCAAGCTAGTCAATCGCAGATCAGACCGCCACGCAATCCGGTCCACGAGGTTGAAGTGGACGGGAGCTTCATGGGCAACACGCCGTCGCAACTTAGCCTTGTCGCCGGGGATCACACGATCAAGCTAAGCAAATCTGGGTTTAAGCCTTGGGAGCGCAGGCTGAAAGTGTCAGGCGGAACAGTGAGTCTCAATGCAGAGCTGGAGCAATTATCGACACAATAAAGCTTCAACAGCCCTAGCAACTGAATCATCAAGATGATCCGTATCCCAATCAAAAAGGCCGTAAATGGCTGAATCCCGTCCTGCACTGGTTCTTACAGTTCGGCCCAAGGTCAACGAGCTTGAAATATTGCGTATTTCTGCGGGTCTGAGGGGAGACTACCACACGCTGGCTGCCGAAGCCGCTCGTAAGCAAATTCTACTTTGGACGAAGAGTAGAACTACTGGGGCGCTACCCAGCTATGCCTGGGCGTATCAGTCCTTTGATCATTTCGCTGGTGGTAGGAACTGCTCTGCGGTTCGTCTGGTTTCAACCGATTCTGACATATGGGCATTACGAGCCGAGGATCCTGACAAGGAAACTCCGATAGTCCAGACTCTGCCCGAAGCTTCCGTTATTTTAGAGCGGCCTAACACCGCACGATTTACCTTGCGCCTACTCGCCGCATCGCCAGAAACTGAACTACCGATAGAACCTCATGTTCCTGGTCTCGTTCTTCAATTGATCAACTCGCCCGGCTTGGTATCCGGGAATTACCGATTAACGGAAAAAGTCGCTCGTTCTGATTGTTCTTATCGCGGTCATCTCAACTAGTACCCCTGGACCAAGGATCGGCTTCAGTTGTTGCTACAAACGGCAGCGTCAGTCCCAACCGTAGACCGGTCTTACTTCTGTGACTCGTCCATCCGGGCCGAACACTACGCTGAAGGAAACGTGTTGCGGGGTCATGTTGATGTAGGTGTAGTGGAAGCTCCAGCGGTAGCCGTCATGCAAGCGATCGTGAAGACGGTCGAGTGCTTCGGACTCGGAGAGGTCGAGGGTCCGGTGCGTCGCCAAATCGTAGGTGTGGTACGTGCCGTTTTGGGACCACCGCAGGCTTATTGCGGGAATATTGTCGGAATCAGCATTGTCATCGTGGGGGAAATCAGAGCTCGCATTGAAGATGTCGCAATCTTTGACGGTGTGCAGTACTTCAGGCACCGTCATGCCGATGCGGACGGAATCGTGCACCCGCTGCGCCCTCCAGTGACACAAAAAGAGCGGCGCCAGCGAAAGCGAGCAGAAAGCAATTAGTGTGAGTGTAATGCCACCAACCCATGCAGCCGTGCCGCGGACCAGGCGGAGCCAGAGTGGCCGCCGAGGAGCAAGCGGACGTGGCTTCAGGTCAAGAGAATTCAGGAATGTCAGCCGCCTGCTCAGCAGCGGCCAACCGTAATACAGACCGAGCCACAGAAATATGGACAATCCAAAAAAACTAGGATCGGCCAACACTGAGAGCGCGCATCCAACCACAAATGCGAGTACTCCCGTGATAAGAATCCGGGCCCAGGCAGTTTGCCGCGGCTTGCGTGGCGCCGGCGCCTTTGGGAAGTCGAAGCCAAGCTTCCGGCTCAAGTCCGGCCAGCCGAAAAACAGCACCACCCACGACAGCAGAAAGAGGATCGTCGCAACCTGCTGATCGATCACACATACCATCAGACCAAAAAGCAAGAATGCCAGCACTAGGGTGAGGCCCAGGCGACGAAGTATGAGACCAAAGTTCAAGGAATTGGCTCTGAGTGTCTTCGATTAGCATGCGGCAAGACACGAGAAGTGCAAGTTACGTTCGTCGTCTGTCCCTCAAGAATAATCTGGAGAAATCGCCCGAGCCCTTGCCAGGATCTTCGCGGCGTAAGCTTCTTGGTGAAATGGATGAATACCGCAGTCTCTATCGAGCATTCACTGGAATCAGCAAAAGACGGAGCGCAAAGAACGACTGCGCAGGTGAGATTGCAGCAGGAGAAGGTAGTGAGCGTTACTAAGAAGCCCCTTGCGCAGCGTTCCTCTAAACCACTGATTCAGCTATTCCGATTTGGGGCGATTTGGTGTTACTCAAAACATTTTGTTTTCGGAACGGACTGTGAAAGCCGGGCTTACTTCCGTATTGCTCGTCACTCGTGAACAAAGAGAACTGGAAACCTATCCTCTAACATCGCCGGATCAACGAGATCACAAACTACTGATCGTAGTACTATGCCCGTTGCCGACTGTCCGCATTCGCTTAAGTGTTTATTCGAACGCCGAACAACCATAGTTGTTCTGAAGCGGGAAGGCCGAATCGAATTTCCTAAAAGGCCGCAACCATGTGCTGGTGAATGAATCGGGCGCAGCGTGCAGTACGAACCTCGAAGTATTCGTCGCAACCTAAATCTGTTTCATTATTCATCATCAGCCGAGGACTATATGCCAGTAAGGAAATATCAGGAATTCATTCCCCATTCCACCCTTCAGGACTCAGTGAAGCGATTCTGGATTCTGGAAAAGGAATACGGAGCGGAAGACGGGATAGAAGAAGTTAGTCCCGATGCCTGCGTCGAGCTGATCTTGAATTGTGGGAATTCTTATTCAGTAATCAGTGGTTCCGCGAAACGCGAGCTGCCGAATGTTTGCCTGGTTGGTTTACTAACTAAACCCCTGAAACTGAAGGCCGAAGGTTTGGTTAGAATTGTCGCCGTCCGATTCTTCGCCTGGGGCGCTTTTGCCTTTCTTAAAAGTGCTGCCAGCCGGACTGATGTGACGCAAGTCCAGCTTGATCCAATATGGCAACCGGTAGTTCAGCGGGTAGGCGTCCTGGTTCAAAACGACAACTATCAGAAGGCTGTGGAAGAGATCGAAGACTTCCTGATTGGCTTGCGTCTGAACATTCTGTTTGATCCAAAACAGGTTCGGACCGCAGCCAAACTTCTCTATCACACACGAGGGCAATTTCGCGTCGCTGAGCTGGCGGATTATTGCCACCTCTCCATGCGGCAGCTTCAGCGCCAGTTTGACCAAACCACAGGCGTATCTCCCAAAGCGCTGGCGCGAGCAATCCGCTTTGAGTCGATCCGCGAGCGCCTCATGTTCGATCCCAACGCTAACCTAACAGATCTCGCATACGAATTTGGTTACACAGACCAGGCACACTTCATCAGAGATTTCAAAGCTCTCACTGATAAAACTCCGGGTGAATTCGCTCTTGAGATGCAGCAACTCAAGGATGTTTTTCGCGAAAACGAGAACGTCGTGTTTTTACAATCGCCGCCCACCATGCCTGATTACACTGCTGGCGAGTTTTAACAAATAAGCCAGACACAAAGGAGACACACGATGATACAGAACAACCTTATTACCAGCCTGCTGGTCAAAGACTATGACGAAGCGATCAGCTTCTATTCGGGCAAGCTCGGGTTCGTAGTCGTTGAAAATGTCCCAATGGGACACGATCGATGGGTAACGATCGCGCTGCCTAACAGTCACGAGACGGTGTTTGCTCTGCATGTGGCCAAGAGCGACAGCGATGTCGCGCTAGTTGGCAAGCAAGGCGGCAGTTTTCCTCTTCTGGGCATAACTACCGACGATTGCCTGGGCGACTACAAGCGGCTGAAAGCGCGGGCCGTGAAGTTTCAGGGCGAGCCTGAGGTGCGGCCGTACGGGACGGGAGTCATGCTGGAAGACTTGTATGGCAACAAGATCTTTCTGAATCAAGAAGCGGACGCTCTGTGAAAAATGAGTTCGGTCCGCTTCTCATCAGTCCGGTTGTCAGTACAAATGGACGGGTGGCCCACCCTGTTCCCATTTTGGCCTTTGCATGCAACTTTCATGTGACGGGTGGCCCACTCTCGCGTGCTGTTCGCGAGGGTGGGATTCGAGGATGTGTGCAACTCTGCTTTTGACCTTGTCTTGTTCGAGAAACACAGCGAGGGCAAGAAACTCAAAGTTCATGGACACAGAATAAGCGGAAATCGAAAACGATTCACGGAAGAGAATCAAAACCGGGACTGGTCAACATTCATGTAATCCCACCCCTCGCGAAAATCGTGTTCAGTTCCATGACATCCTTTACAAAGTGTCCCGAGACATCCTTTACACTCCGGCGCGGCGAAGCGAACGCGGGAGTATAAGCGGGGATGCCATGGAAGACGATGGAGCAGGTGGTGAAGCTGCGGCGGCGTTATCCCGACTGGGGTGCGCGCAAGCTGCAAGTTCTGTTGAGCCCCGGCAGGGGTGGATCTGAGGCGCAGCACCATCCATGGCATTTTGTAGCGCCACGATCTGGTGCGCGAGCAAGATCGGCACCGTCCGGCGTGGGGGCGCTTCGAGCGTAGGCTCCCAACGAGCTGTGGCAGATGGACTTCAAAGGGCCGAAAACTGTGGGAGGGCCCGGTAGGGCCGCTGTCGGTGCTGGACGATCACCGTCGCTATGTGGTGGTGCTGCCAGCGGTGAAGAGCGCGGGCACGGAGCTGGTGCGCGAGCAGTTGGAGAGCGCATTCACGACCTGCGGCGTGCCGGATGGAATGCTGATGGATCACGGCAGCCCGTGGTGGAGCGCCCGGGGCGGATCCATGGGAGCGACCAAGTTTTCACTGTGGCTGATGAAGCAAGGCATTCCCTTGCACTGGAGCCGCGTACGCCATCCCCAAACCCAGGGCAAGGTAGAGCGTTTCCACGGTGCGCTGCAACGCGCGCTAGAGCGACGCGGTGTTCCATTCTGGGATCCGCAACTCTGGTTAGACGAGTATCGTTGGGAGCACAACCATGTGCGTCCGCGCGAAGCGCTGGGATGAGAACACCCGCGAGTCGTTGGCGTCCTAGTCCCCGGCGCTACGATCCCAATCCGCCACGCTGGCAATACGCCGAAGGAGCGAAAGTACTGAAGGTCGATTGCCAGGGCAAGCTCGATCTGCATGGCCAGAAATGGAAAATCAGTAATTGTGCCGCGAATGGGTGCAGATCGTTCGAGTAGAGCAACGCTTACAGGTGTATTACTGCACCACCATGATCCGGGAACTCGATCTGGGAATCCAGCGCTCGACGAATCGAAACAAAGTTATGCACGATGTGATGAATTTGCGTAGTACGGCCGAAGAACTGCTTGCGTGTACTCGCCTCGTCCTCAATGGCCTTTATTGTGCGGGCATAGGTTCCGCTACTATCTCCTGAAATGGTACGAAGGCTGATTTGGTCCGTTGGAATAGGTGTGGCCTATCTCGTTGTCAACGGGAAGAGAGGCTACGACACTGCAAGTGAGCTATTCGTGACCGGCTTCGTCGGCGCGGTCATCGGTTTGCTGCTCTCATACGCATCGGAAAAACCTACATCCATCTCTTCCGCTCGGTTGAAGTTAGCATTCTGGCCAGGCTGCCTAATTCTGTTTTGGACGTATCTAGCGGTCTATCCAAGTTTTGATCTGGTACCGGCGCTCTGGTGTGCTGCAGTCGGCGGCGGCGCAGGACTTGTGATTGGGTCGACCCATTTTCTGATTACCCGCAGAAGGCTGAAAAAAAAGCAGTCAGCACTTTAATAGCGTCGAAGCCGCGCAGTCTGCGTTCGCCTCGGGAGGCTTTGATACTCGTTTGCATTCCATCGGCTCGATGAAGCGGGCCGAGGTGTCTCTCTCAACGCTACTCGAGCCATCGCGAAAAACTTCGTCTGATCACTCCGGAGAAATGAAACCACGGTCGTGAAAGCGGACAATCGGTTTCGGCAAAAGATCGAGCGTAGACCGTTGCGGGATCTAAAAAACCAGCCTCCGCACCTCTTTGCCACCTCTCAATCATTTCCGACCTTTTTAGACCTAGCGTGTTGCTGTTAACACAGAGCATCCCGCAGCGAGCAGAGGATCCGCCTACCTTGGTTCGGGACATTTCGGCACGGATAGTGTGAACATTGTCCCGGTGAACGCTACCGCGGCCACCGTCCACAATCCCGTAGCAAACGATCCTGTCCGCGTCTTCAGATAAGCAAACAGGTACGGCGACAGGAACGCCGAAATATTTCCCGCCGTGCTGATGATTCCTACCGCCGCTGCGGCAGCCGACTGGCTCAGAATATCGATCGGCATGGAAAAGAACACCGAGATACAGGCAACTCCGATGGCCACCATCGTGAACAACACCATCTCCGCTGTGAGCGATTGCGGTCCGAGGGCCAGTCCGATCCAGCCGCACACGGCGACCAGCACCGGGGCGGCGACGTGCCATTTCCTCTCGCGCTGGCGGTCGGAGTGCCAGCCGTTCACCTGCATGGCGACGAAGAGGGCAGCGAAGGGAAGTGCCCCGAGCAGGCCGAGCCTCAGGTCGGAAACGCCCGCCATCTGTTTCAACATGGTGGGGAACCAGAACATGAACACGTAGCCGGCCGGGTTCAACATGAAGTAGGCGGCGGCCAGCAGGAGCACCGGCCGCGAGCGCAGAGCCTCAAGCGCAGGCATTGGCTTGGCGCCGCTTCCTCGTTCCTGGTTAAGCCTTTCTTCGATCCAGACGCGGGCTTGGGGTGTCAACCAATTGGCCTCAGCCGGCCGATCGGTCAAGTAAAAGAAAGCAACCGCACCCAGCAGGAGGGACGGAACGCCCTCCATGACGAACAGCCATCGCCAGCCGCTGATGCCGAGCCAGTTGTGGCCAATGATCCATCCCGCGACCGGCGACCCAATCACAAACGAGATGGGAATGGCCGCCATGAAATTACTTGTCGCTTTTGCCCGGTCGGTTTTCGGGAACCAGTGGCTCAGATACACGATTACGCCTGGGAAGAAGGCTGCCTCGGCCGCGCCGAGCACAAACCGCGCCGCGTACAGGTGCCAGGGTGTCTGCACCAACCCGGTCAACACGGTCAGCGATCCCCATGCTATCAGGCATCCTGAGATCGCGCGCCGCGCGCTCCAGTGCTCGACCAGCAGGGCGCCCGGAATCTGCAGCGCCATGTAGCTGGCGAAAAAAATCCCAGCCCCGAGACCAAACACGCGGTCGCTGAAGCCGAGGTCGCGCGCCATCCCGATCGCGGCAAACGCAATGTTCGTCCGGTCAACATAGTTGACGATGTACAGAAGGAACAGAAACGGCAACAGACGCAGCGCGATCTTGTGTCGCGTCTGGTCCTCAAGCCCGGCGGGAACAGCTACAGCCTGCGCGAGCGCCATGCGGATTCCTCTGGTTGCTGTCAGTCAGTGCACGCTCGGCGGAGTATAGCGAACTTCCCGCCATTGCAAAAATCGGGCCCTGCACCTCCACGTGAGATACGCTGGTCGCAGTCTGAAATTGGCGATGCAACCCCCAACCCCACGGTCGTTGCAAGCAAGTGGCTGTAAGACCGGCAAACGGGAAGTTAATGTCAATTGACGCTAGCACCAAAAACGAACATCCTTGCTGGAATCGCCAAGTCCTGTAAGCAGCACATCATGGGACTTCTTACGATGGCAGTGTGCAAGCGCCTCGGCTGCTTCTCCCCTGACGCGCGGATGCTCCGATTTGTTCTTGACGACAGTTTCGAGTGCCCTGATCGTTCTCGGTGAAGTCACCATTTGCATCGCGAAGGCCGCGGCTGCACGATTGAAGACTCTCCGCCCTTTCTTCAGTGTCAGTATGAGTGGGCGTTCGAGACGTTTGTCAGAATCTTTCCAAACGTCCTTCGCAGCCTCCAAAGCATCCACCCGATTTCGTCCATTTAATCGGGATAGGACCAGCTGTCTCTGCTCCTCGGTCATTTTTGGGATTGTAGCTGCCGAAAACAGGCGTTAACACTCAGGAGCTCAATTGAGTGATATGGCGATGATGCGCCATTTCGGTGTCATGCCGTAAGTCCGATGTCGATTTACTTTGGTCATTCTGTCCTCAAGGCCTGCATGGGATGTACAGATGCTGCGCGGCGGGCAGGACCAAAACAGGCAATCAGTGTAATGATGCAGAGCAGAATGGCAACAATAACGAATGTCAGCCAATCCGCAGTCCCCACGCCATAGAGCACTCCATGTAGATAGCGGGTAAGAGCAAATGAGATCATCAGCCCGAGAACCAGTCCAAAACCCGCAAGGCGCAAGCCTCGTCCCAAGACCTGGCAAAAAATGTCTCGCTTGCCTGCACCGAGTGCCATGCGAATGCCGATTTCATGAGTGCGTTGCTTCGTAGCATAGGCAACCAC
>Ga0126371_10002246_pt1 | contig 16583 bp, 18 predicted proteins | sample PanSoiMetaPlot_4_FD_110145 | JGI IMG/M metagenome (GOLD analysis project Ga0126371, IMG submission 110145) | Tropical forest soil microbial communities from Panama - MetaG Plot_4 | ecosystem: Environmental > Terrestrial > Soil > Tropical forest > Bulk soil | place: Panama | collected 2016-02-17 | reverse complement strand
ATGAGATCGGTCGAGGCGGCATTAAAGTCGCTGGCGATGTTCGCCGGTCGATCGGCCAGCCTGACGCGCAAGGCGGTCTCCACCTCCCTTCTAATCGCGGTCAGCTTGTCGATGCTGACGCGCAATCCCGAATAGGTCTCCGGCTTTGGGCCGACACAGTCGATTACCCCGCATTCCTCGACGACGGCCACGAGCGCCGGCTGGGATTTTGCCCGCAGATCATTGATGAGGGATAGGAATTCGACTGACGCCGGCTCCTTACCTTCCAGGGTCGTCCGCGTTGGCCCACGCTCCAGCCGTAGGTTCTGCAACGCCTCAAAGATGATGCGCGCCGCGTGAGCGGTTCTGGCAACCTCTGCACTGTCTGCTCCTCGCTGCAGGTCACCGCAAATTGGAACCAATAGTAAAGAAATAATCAGCACCAGCATGGCGCAGAAAAGCACACGTAGAACGAAGCCGATCGTCAGCGCGGATCGGTTCGGCATCGCATATCCCCACAATAGGTCCGGCACGGTCGCCTTCGTGCTTCTCGTGACTCTGGGCCATCTCGTTATGTGTCCGATAGATTTCCAAACCTTAAACTGTTCGCCCCTTGACGCGAACCTCGAAGGGCCGCAGCGATAAATAAGCAATTATCCCGATCCGTTTCTCGCCCCTGCGGAGGATCGACGGAGGACGCGCGTCCGGTCGTGCAGCGTTCTATGGCCGACTGCTATTCGGTCTCAGTCCGCGCAGCGGCTCGATCCTGGGCGCCGCGCGGAAGCAAAGGTGCTAGAGACGCGTCCCGAAGGCAGTACGGTGAGCGTCCGCTGGGTCGCAAGCCCCACCACGGCCCCCACGAAACCTGCTGCGTGGCCTCTCTCGTGGAGTTCACAAAGTCGAGCCAATTTCTACCGCAGTCCGAGCGGAACGCCGATCTGCACCATCGATCCGCCTGCTCCGCTCGCATGGAGCGACGCATGGGAATTAGCTGACCATCTCGATCGTGCCATCGAGGGCCATTAGACCGGTCTCGATCGCGAGCTTGGGCTGACGTTCGCCTACCTGTTTGCGGAACTGTAAGAGCACCCTTTGATGAGTTTTCGCCTCAGCAGCCGGTGTCGCTAGCGCCGCCTCACTGTAGGCGGTCTTCGCCGTCGCGCAATCGCGGTGATCAAGAGCAATGACCTTCTTAATCTGGTTAAGCCGAACGGCGATGGCGAGATTGTCCCAAAACACCTTATGCCAGCCAAAAAAGACCGGTGACACGACCGCAATCGCAGCGCCTGCGATGGCAAAATGACAGTACCGCCCGGTCAATCCGCGCTCGTCAAGATATTTATGAACGGGTTCTTGAATCCGGGGATCGATACATGACAACACCAGCGCTTCGGCTTCGGCTGCGGCGCAAACGACCAGCGGATGTAATACCATGGCCGCACCTACCGCGCCAGCCGCCTTCAGCATCCGCCTTCGGCTGACGGACCGGCTTAAAAGATCGCTACAGCAAGAGCAGTGCGAGTCCCGCGACATTGCGATTTGATGCATTGACATCTCCCGGCTCCGGTTCCACGACCGAACCAAAGGTGCGGAGGGCGCCCTAAGTGCCTTCGTCGCCATCCCATCCTCGTCGGTTCTTGCTGTCGACCAATCTAATCCTCATTGTGGTCTGATGAGCTATCAGAATATGTCACTCGGGTCACCATATTTTCGCTGGGCGTTGCTCGACTGCGCCCGCACCTCACCCAAGCTCGAAGGTCGGTCGTCAAGGCGTTGCTTGCGGGTCGTAAGCCTGCGCTCTTCACGTCGTAGCCAGTCGACGTTCTCCACATCAGGCATTTCGGCGTCCTGAATTCGCAGAGACCAGCGACACTCCGCCCCCTGGCCCGCTCGGCCCCTAATGTCGATCGTCTACCGCCGATTAATTCCTTGCCATCACTTGTTTAGGAAAACATACAGACGAGGTGTTGCAGCTCGAACAGGGCGCCACGCAATGCGGCGCAACCTCACAACACCGCATGCCGTTTGATCTTCGTCAACAACGCCTCGCGCAGGTGATCCTGGCTATGGTCAGCCGACCGCCATCACAGCATCCGGGATAATGTCGTCGCGAATGAACCGGGAAAGGTCCTCAAGGCGTTTCTAAGAAAAACCGGGCGCTTTCTGGTAAACTCATGCCGATGCGTGCCCCAAGGATCGTCGGCAAACATGACGATTGCAATCGCTTGTGTTCTCAAGGGATGTCCCGATGCGAAGCTCAAAACTGTGCCGTTGAGGCAGAGCCCGGAAGCAATCGGAAATGCTTCCGGGCTCCCCGCAATCGAACACTTGTCGTGGCACCCGAAGCCGCGCCCGCTACCAAAAGCCCTGAGAGCCATCCGGCCATTCTTTTACCCGTTTTCTCCTATGACGAATTATACCGGCAGAGCATTCCGGACAGCCATGACAGTCGACGCCTACTCTGGCATGGGGATCGTGCACGGGCGCCCGTCGCGAACGTCGAACGCCAACTCGTGGTGAGGCGTTTGACGAACAACGCTTGGAGGAACAAGTCATTTGCGTCACCTCTCGCCCCTTGCGAAGTTCGTCGCGCTCTATACGGCCCTCTATTCGGCTTACGGCGTGGTTTCTCCATTTCTCCCCGCATACTTTGGAAGTCGTGGCCTTACCGGTCAGCAGATCGCCGTAGTGATTGGAGTGGGAACGGCTCTACGGTTGGTATCGGGACCGCTTGTCGGACGACTAGCTGACTGGCAACGGACGTGGCGCGGTGCCTTGTCAATTTGCGCCGGCGGCGCCGGGGCGGTGGCGATCGCATATGTATCGGCCCATGCCTTCGTGGCTTTTTTGCTGGTGAACCTCGCGCAGTCCGCTTTGCTGGCGCCCTTGACGCCAATCGCCGACGCTATGGCGCTCTCAGCATCACGGGATATGGCAGGTAAGGGATTCGAATACGGCTGGGTTCGCGCAGCTGGATCGGCCGCATTCGTCTCAGGCTTGATCGTCTCCGGTCGAGCGGTAGGTTCACTGGGGCTTGTGGTCATCATCTGGCTCAATGCCTTTCTGCTCGTTGTCGGGTCTTTGGCTGCCCTGTCGCTGCCGAACATTCAGGTAAAAGACGTTTCTCCCCCTGTTGATCACGCTGGCAATTTTCGCCAACTGCTAGACATGCGCCCATTTCGTCGCCTGTTGCTGGTCGCAGCACTCGTCCTTGGTAGCCATGCCCTTCATGATACGTTTGCAGTGATTCGGTGGCGCGATGCCGGAATCAGCACCGTGACTGCGAGTCTGTTGTGGTCCGAGTCAGTGGCCGCCGAAGTTATCGTATTTCTTCTCGCGGGACCTCTGCTCGTGCGCCGCCTTGGCCCGGCATACGCGGCGATGCTCGCTGCGGGGGCCGGGATCGTGCGCTGGACCGTCTTGGGCGCCACCACTCACATTGTTCCGTTAGCGCTGGTCGAACCGCTCCATGGTCTGACGTTTGCCCTTCTCCATCTTGCTGCCATGAGGCTGATCAGCAGCACGGTACCCGGTCATCTCGCTGCTACTGCGCAAGCGCTGTATGGCACCTTGGCCGTCGGCCTTTCGACCACTCTCCTGACCTTTGCGTCTGGGTCGCTTTATATGTGGCTTGGGGGACAAGCCTTCTACATCATGGCAATACTTTGCGCCACCGCAATCCCGTTCGCCAGGGGAATGGCGATACCAAGGTGACCGCCGATTTCAGTTCGCAGAGGAACATCCGTCGAGACTCGGCGTTAGCGACCTGTCGGGCGGCACCCCGTCCCCCGCTTAGCAGCTCCATGGACAATTTCCGGCTTCCGATCTAAACCGCTCGATGACAAGCGCGTGCTGGTGGCAAACTGACGTGATTTATCAAATCTATCCGCGCTCCTTTCTGGACCGGAATGGTGACGGAATTGGCGACCTACGCGGTATTGCGGCTCGCTTGGACTACCTCGTTGATCTGGGCGTGGGCGCAATCTGGATATCCCCCATCTTCGCATCCCCAATGGCAGACTTCGGCTATGACATTTCGGACTACAACAGCATCGATCCTTTATTTGGAACTATGGCTGACTTCGATGCACTGATGAAAGCGGCTCACGACCGTGACTTAAAAGTGATCCTCGACTTCGTGCCTAATCATACCTCCGACCAGCATCCGTGGTTTCAACAAAGCCGTGCATCGCGCGACAACCCGAGGCGGGACTGGTACATCTGGAGGAATCCGGCGCAGCCGGGTGTGGCTCCGAACAACTGGTTGTCAGAATTCGGCGGCAGTGCATGGGAATTCGACGGGTTGACCGGCCAGTATTACTACCATGCATTCCACACCCGTCAGCCAGATCTCAATTGGAGAAATCCTGCCGTCCGCTCTGCGATGCACGAGGTGCTGCGATTTTGGCTGCGCAAAGGGGTCGACGGCTTTCGCGTCGACGTTATTTGGCACCTAGTGAAGGACGATCAGTACCGCGATAACCCGATCAATCCTCAGTTTCGTCTCGGCGATCCGCCAAACCGCAGACTTGTGCCCCTATACACCACGGATCGCCCTGAGGTCCATGACCTCATCGCCGCAATGCGGCGCGTGATCGACGAGTTCGACGACCGCGTACTCATTGGAGAGATTTATTTGCCGATCGAGAGGCTAATAGCGTACTACGGACGCGATCTCAGCGGAGTGCATCTACCATTCAATTTCAGCCTGATCGGCGCGCGTTGGCAAGCGCAGTCAATCGCCAAATTGATCGATGAATACGAAGCGGCTCTCCCACCCGGAGGGTGGCCTAACTGGGTGCTCGGCAATCATGATCGGCCGCGGATTGCAAGCCGGGTTGGCCCGGATCAGGCGCGCGTGGCCGCCATGCTCCTCCTTACATTGCGCGGAACGCCTACTATTTATTACGGCGATGAAATCGGCATGCAGCAGGTACCGATCCCACCCGAGCAGATTCGCGATCCGCTCGAAAAGAATGTCCCGGGACGGGGCCTCGGTCGGGACGGAGCACGCACTCCGTTGCAGTGGGACGGCGGCAAGTTCGCGGGATTCGCGACGGTTGCGCCATGGTTGCCGGTGGCTGCCAACTATGCGCAGCAAAATATCGCCGAGCAGATCCGCAATCCAGGATCAATCTATCGACTTTACCGACGGCTACTGGCCTTGAGACGAGAGCAGCCAGCGCTTCGACGGGGCAGCTATCGGCCAATCTCGGCGAACGGAGATCTACTCCTCTACACCCGCGAATTTGAAGGTGATCGGATCTTCGTAGTCCTTAATCTCGGCTCTGAACCGACCGCCGTAGCGCTCCCGGCGGAAAGTCGGGCGGGCAGATTGCTCGTTTCGACCTTTGGCGATCGCGACCGTGAGCTGGTTCGGGAAATCATCGATATCCGCGGAAATGAGGGGGTTGTGGTGGAGCTGTCGAAGCAGGCCGTCGATGCTCTGCCCGACTAACCGATCGTGCGCGACTGGCCTCGAGCGGTGCTCCGGCGCTCAGAACGATTTCGTCCCAACTGGTCTAGGTTGCGATCGTTTGCGAGTGGGCACCGAGCGGTCAGTTGGGCACGGCCCCAGGACGACCTATGAGATGCGGACCTCCGCGTGCGTGGCTGCACGCCCCGCCTGACCGTCTCCCATGAGGCCGGTATCCTCCCCCGCGCGTTACGGCGCCTCGCCGTTTTCGACCATGCACGCCTTGTACACGGCGCTGCGCGCCCGGAAATATGCCTCTGCCTCACCGGGATCCGGATACTCGCGATGCGCGCGAGCGATGCATTTCTCTATAGTTGCGTCCCTTTTTGGGGAATCTGCGGCCGCAGTGCGCGAAGCAACACCAAACAAGGTCATACCCAATATCAATACCAATACGCATGCTTTTGCGGTATGCATTGTTCACCTCCTAAGGAACCCCAGATGGCCCCGACTGCGACCTCTGAGCCCTCAATTTGGCGACCGGTTTAAAAAAAGCTTTGTCGATTTTGCTGCGATTGGCACGTGTATGTTGATTTCAGTGCCACCGCTCAGTCATCTCGTACGCCCGTCATCGCGGCTGGTTTGCATGTGCCCCGGCACCCTGGCCCACAGGTTCAGGGTCGGAGCGCGGCAGCACCCTCCAACCACCAGGCCGCGTTCTCGAAATTAGCCCACCGTCATCAAGTGAGTTGAGCACCGCACAGCGAGCACGCGGTCGTCGACTGAAGCGCATTTGCACGCTACGGCCATGCACGCCTTGTAAGATGCGGCGCGCGCCCGGAAGATTCTGATTCCCTCCGCTTCGCCAGGGTCTGGATACTCGCGATGTGCCCGAGCGATGCACTTCTCGATTGCCGCGCCACTATCTTTGGCCTTGACTTCTGTTCGTCAGACTGGCCGCTACGGCGGCCTTTGGCCTGCTGATGGTCGGCGCGTTCAGTTTGATCTCGGTCGCGTTCGCAGCGCTGTTTATCGGTATCGGCCTCGATTTCGGCATCTAGTTTAGTGTGCGCTACCGGTCCGAGCGGCACGACCGCGAAGACATCCTCGCGGCACTCAAGAGCGCGGCTGAGAAATCTGGAAGCCCGTTGGCGCTAGCGGCCGCTTGCGACCATGATCGGGTTCTTCCCCTTCCTCCCGACAGATTATCGGGCCTCTCCGAGCTCGGCCAGATCGCCGGCTGCGGCATGCTGATTGCCTTCGCCATGAGTATCATGCTGCTGCCGGCATTGCTGTGGGTGCTCCATCCTCCGGGCGAGTCCGGTTCCATGGGCTTCTCGTTCCTCGCCCCTGCCGGCCAATTCACCCAGCGACACCGAATTCCTATTCTTGTCACCACGCTGATCGCCGTGATGCCGCTGTCGCCGCACTTGGACTTCGTTCGCTTCGACTTCAACCCGCTCAGCGAGGCTTGCTCGTCGTCGGGCCTGACAATCGATCTGGTGAGAGACGCGAGGCACTAAGCTCTAAAGAAGACGATGCGACGGTTTCACAGCAAAGCCACGAGCGTTCATCTGCGTCAACGCCACGCCAATCCGAATGTTCGGGCAAAGGTGAAGGATCATGGACGGAACTCGTGGAGCGTCAGGCTAAAGAAAAATCAGTCAAAATCGCGCTTAACTTATTAAGTCCGTCTTCTCGCAGGATGTTAGTTTTGATTTTTTCTCGACTCTAATCTGTTGTAGAGCTATGTTGAAATAATTTCGAAAAGTAAGTTATAGCCTTTGGACTAAATGTCGAGATTCGTTTGAGCTTTCTTCGCCCCTCGAAGCGGGGTTTACGGAAGGTATCTCATACGTTAGGGCGGACCCACGGTCGGTTCGCGGTTGCGGCGTTCGGCCTTGTCAGATTGGAGGACCTCATGAAGATATTCGTCCCATCGTGGTCACTTCTTGTTCCGTGTGCCGCGGTGCTTGGTGGCGTCGGTTTGTTCACGTCGTTCGCGGTTAGCGGCAAGCCAGCGCTCGAACTGAGCCCCGCGAACGCGGCCAGCGCTTCTGCCGACCCCGCGAGCGCCGCGCCGGTCTCCGGACCCGCGATTGATCCCACGTTCGCTTTCTGCCACACATCATCGTCAGTTGCTGCGACGAGGGCCATCATCCGTCTTGCGGCATCGCATACTGAGGTGCCACCGGCGGAGATAAAGGCCGCGTCGCCCGCACTCGCTTTCGCCGATGCCGATCCGCCGCTGTGGGAGGGACTCGGCTCGGTGACATACCAGATCACGACCTCGAGCGCGGAAGCGCAGAGCTATTTTGATCAAGGGCTCCGACTAACGTACGCGTTCAACCATGCCGAGGCGCAGCGCGCGTTCCGCAAGGCGCAGAAGCTCGATCCCGACTGCGCTATGTGCTTCTGGGCGGAGGCACTGGTGCTTGGCCCCAACATCAACCTGCCAATGCAAGACGACGCGGTGGCGCCTGCCTTCGCGGCGGCGCGGAAGGCGGCAGCACTGGCCGCCAAGACGAGCCCGCGCGAGCAGGCGCTGATCGCGGCGATCGCGGCGCGTTACGCCGAGGATGCGAAAGCAGATCGCGCTGCCTTGAACGCAGCGTATGCGGCGGCCATGGGCAAGGTCGCGGCCCAATTCCCCGAGGACAACGAGATCGCGGTGCTCTACGCCGAGTCTCTTATGGATCTAAGTCCATGGAATTACTGGCGGCCCGGGGGGAGCGAACCGAACCCCCAAAGTGTCGACATCGTCCCGACCTTAGAGCGTGTGCTCGCCAGGGATCCAGCTCATCCAGGCGCGATGCATTACTATATCCACGCGGTTGAGGCGTCGGACCGCCCGAAGCGCGCCGAACCCTACGCCGATCGGTTGCGCGGCGCCATTCCCGGCGCGGGCCACCTCGTGCACATGCCGAGCCATATCTACTATCGCGTCGGCCGCTATCTCGATGCCCTGACGGTCAACAAGACGGCCGTCACTGTGGACGAAAGCTACCTGGCTGCGACCAGTGCTCCGATGGGGGTTTACCGGCTGGGCTACTACCCTCACAACGTCCACTTCGTCATGGCCTCGGCGCAGATGTCAGGGGATGGCCCCACCGTCATTTCAGCGGCCGAGAAGCTGCACGGCCTCATTCCCGACGAGGTTGCGCGCGGCATTGCGTTGGTGCAGCCCGTGAAGGCAGCGCCGTACTTCGCCCACGCCCAATTTAGCTCTCCTGACACCATCCTCGCTCTTCCGGATCCGGGTGACGCCGTTCCCTATGTTAAGGCCATGTGGCATTACGCGCGCGGTGTCGCGCAGGCATCGCGCGGCGATTTCGCTGCATCCTTGGCGGAGGCGAATGCTATCGAGATGCTCGAGCGCAACGCGGATTTTTCTCTGTTGAAGACATCCGGCGTTCCAGCGCAGGACGTGCTGAAGCTTGCGCGGGCCGTGATCCAGGGTCGGATCGCTCAGGCACAAGCCGATACCAAAGCGGCAATTGAGAATTTCGAACAGGCGGCCGCGTTGCAGGACTCGCTTCCTTACATGGAGCCGCCTTACTGGTACTATCCGGTTCGCCAATCGCTCGCCGCTACGCTTCTGCAGGCAGGCCGACTCGATGACGCAGACGAGCAATTCCGGCGTGCTCTCCAGCGTGCCCCGAACAACGGCTGGTCACACTATGGACTCTCGGAACTCTATAAGGCGCGAGGCGACAAAGACGGTGCGGCAAGAGAGGAAGCAGAGCTAGCCAAGAGCTGGATCGGCGACCGTCAACTGCTACAACTATCCAAGCTTTAGCGCGGGCACTAAGGTCCAATCGAGCCGCGCGATCGAGTCGCTGGTTGGTAACACCGTCTGTGACCAGAAAGCGGCCACGGTCGCGCGAGCAAATGTCATCGCTCACTCGATGAGCACCTACGATCGCCTGCACGCATTGATATTGATGCGATTTCCATTGCGACGCCAAAGCGGCTCCGGGAAGCCGTACTAGCTGAGCTTGGAATCCCCTCAAACGTTCCTTGAGCGACGACTTCAAAGCAGCTTTTGTTCTGCTTCTGCGCAAATCCCGAAAGGCCCGAAACCCCTCGCCGTGGGATCGCGACAAGTGGCGACGCATTGCAAAACATCATGGCGCAGCTGCAAACCATCCAAATACGCGTGCGGGAGCAAAAACTGGCTAGACGGTTCGATGAGTCCCGGTAAAGCAACTTGAGTTTTTGCCATAGCCCACCAGGCTGACGACTTTCGCGGCCAACCCAGACGACCCGACGGTCTGCGGGCATCGTTCTTGCTCCCGGATGATATCATCATTTGCTGTATTCGAACCTAAGAAACCCGCGATTGGAGGTCAGCTTTTTTCCCGCGTAGACATCGCCTGCGCGTTGGCCTCCCAATGTCCACAGTGCAACGACGCCTCCAACAGCTTGTTAACTCGATATGGTCCGCGATTCCCCCTAAAGGCTCAAACAATCGCAAAGACGCCCCCGCGTCGACCCTTCGCGTCTAGGCATGCCACGGGTAGAACTGGTTCTCGGACCCCCCACAACCTTTAGACCAACAGCCAAGTTCCTTGCGTTTCTCCTGCCGCCCAGAGCTTGCAATATCGCTAAAAATGGAAGAGGCTTGAAGGCAAGATGACCCATCCTATCCAGATTATCTTATTGAGGCAGCTCGCCGGATACCTCAGCGTCCCTCTCTTCCTTGTTGACCCCAAAGGAGACCTGCTCTTTTACAATGAACCCGCTGAGGTCATTCTTGGTCAGCGTTTTGAAGAGACGGGGGCAATGTCGGCTGACGTGTGGTCGTCGGTTTTCGTCCCTGAAGATGAACATGGAAATCCGATCCCACCCCGCACAGGACCTTTGAGCATTTCGATCGCCGAGCGCCGACCAAGCCATAGGCGCTTGTTCATCCGAGGATTCGACGGTGTCGTCAGACATGTCGAGGTCGCGGCAATTCCGATCGTCGGCCTGCAAGGCGATTTTCTGGGCGCCGCGGCCTTATTTTGGGAAGTGTCGGAATAATGCGCATCACCCTCTTCGGCACTCGCGGGTCGATAGCAGCGCCAGGGCCCGAGACGAACCGATACGGAGGCAATACGTCGGCCGTCGAGGTGCTCGGGAAAGACGGCACCGTATTGGTGCTCGACGCAGGGACGGGTATCCGCCGACTTGGTGCCCAGGTCTTACCGTGTACGACGCGGATCGACATTCTCCTGACCCATCTTCACATGGATCACATACAAGGCTTAGGGTTCTTCGATCCTCTTTATGATCCGAAGATTGACGTCCACATATGGGGACCTGCCAGTAGTGTGCTCACGTTGGAGGCTCGCCTTTCGCGATATCTTTCTCCGCCGCTTTTTCCGGTGCACCTGCGAGACCTGTCTCGCGTTGTGTGCCACGAAGTCCCACGGCCGCCCTTCCACGTCGGTCCGTTCCGCATTAGTACCTCTCTAGTCTGCCACCCAGGTCCAACGGTCGGGTATCGAATTGAGGCCGAAGAGGGCGTAGCGACCTATCTGTCTGACCACGAACCGGCGCTCGGGCTGAAGAACGGGCAATGGCCTGCTGCGGAGTGGATTTCCGGTTACGATCTGGCGATGAACGCCGATCTATTGATACATGACGCTCAATTTACAGACGACGAATACCAACGATGCGTCGGTTGGGGACACAGTACTTATCGTCACGCTTTCGAGTTTGCCAGGCAGGTAGGGGCAAAGCAGATTGTCCCCTTCCATCACGACCCGTCCCACGACGATGAGATGCTAGACCGACTGCTGGATGGTGCGGTAAAGACTTTCAAGTCAATTTGCGCTGCTGCTGGCCGTGAAGGTACAGCATTCGATGTCGGAGGCTAGTTCGCCGTGGTATCATCGCCTCTCAGCAATGGCGGCCGAGCATAAATCAGGTGAGGTTGAGTCTGCGGAGGAGGATCGCTATCGCTGGCGACGGGGGTCACGCCTTCACATTTCCAGCACTCCAGGTACCAGTTGTCGTGTGACCGGCGTTACAGTTGCTCTGGAAACGCTTGACGCGGCCTCGCATCAGAACAGCCGACCAGACATCCGCGAAACGGGGTAGAAACGCCCGGATGAACGTGCGTCACACCGTCGATCCCACAATTTGGGATTTCATTCACAATGCTTGTTGGTTTCCCCGGATTTCGTCAGGCCAGGACTAAATCCGGCACGAGCACCTTGCCCTTAGTCTCCGGGCTAACGAACAAAGAGCAGACGAAACTCACGGCGCCCACGACCGTTCCGATTAGCATGGAAACGCCGAATCCGACGTCGTAGGTGAGAGCGACGTACGTGAGGATCGGCGCTACGAGCCCACCAAAGATAGCGCCCTGGTGGTAGCAAAAAGCACTCGCAGTGGCACGCACTTCGGTAGGAAAGCGTTCGCAGAGGTAGCTTGGAAACTGGCCGTAGATCGCGCCGCCGAATAACCCCTGCAAAACAAAGCCAACGACGATCAGTGTAAAATCGCTGGTGAGCAAATAGAGGGGAGCCACGACTATGGTCAACGCGCCCGGGATAATCATCGACCACCGCCGTCCGATGCGGTCCGCCACCCAACCCCAGAACCCCATAGCCAGGAAGGCAACGAAGTTGGCGATCGCAATTGGTGTGGCAACCGAAGCCGGACTGAGATTGAGATCCTTCTGAAGGTGCGTGGCGAAGAGCGCCCAAATTGAATAGTAGACTATGAATCCGCTCGCCATCCACCAGCACGCGGTGAGCGTGTTGGCCAGAACGCCTCGCTTGAAGATGTGGAGCAGCGGCACGCGAACCTCGCGGTTCTCGGCGCGCTGGCGTTTACGGTTTTCCGCCCAAACTGCGGGTTCATTGACGAAGTACCGAATGTAGATGACCGCAAGCGCCGGGAGGATGCCGATCCACAGCATCCCGCGCCAACCAATATGGTTATAGAAGAGGCCATAGACGGCGCTCGATAGCAGGAACCCCAAGCCCCACGATCCCTGGAGAATGCCACTCATCAGTCCGCGGGAACGCGCCGGCCACTGCTCCATTGCGAGGGCCGCGCCGGCAGGCCACTCAGCCCCCATACCAATGCCAAGCAGCGCGCGGAAGAGGAACAAGAACCAGAAACTCGGCGCAAATCCCGCGATGAAATTACAGATCGAATACCATAGGATCGAGATCATTAACGGCGTCTTGCGCCCAACGCGATCTGCGAGCCAGCCTGAGGCGACCGCGCCCACTAGTCGCATCCACAGCGTAATAGTGAGCACAAAGGTGACTTGCGTGAGGGGCACGCCGAACTCTTTGGCAACGGCCACCATGATCAGCAGGAAAACAGTGAAGTCGAAGGCGTCGAGCGTCCAACCCAACCACGCGGCCCACCAGGCGAGCCATTGTTCCTTCGTCGGCTCTTTCCACCACGGGATCTTTCCCGTGATCTCCACCGCGGTCGTCATGGCGTCTCCTCGGCGCCGGCTAGCCCCCATAGCCTGGCGCTCCATTGTAATCCGTCATGCAGCGAAAGTCTTTTGAATTCGCCGACGGCCCACGCAATATCTTCGACGCGATCTCAGCGCGTGGGTCAGCGCGGCAGCACCGAGGGCTGAAAGCTTGTTTTGGCGACGCTCGAAGCGCAGGCCCGTGGCGGGACGTTCCAAGCCAATCTGTGTTGAATCCCGAGGTCTTACGGCATCCGGTGGCAACGCATCAAAACTCCGGGTGACGCAGATAATCGGGCCGCGGATGGCCTTGCGCCACAGGGCGCGGCCACCCTGACCCCGGGCTGCCATGCTGCATCGCCCTCGGCCGCCGCAGGTCAACCCTCCGCATTGAAGCGAACAAAGATCAAGAGAAATCAACCAGGCCGGGAAGACGACCTTGGATGCGCAACCGATCGGGTGAGGATATTGAGGTGAGACAGTAGCTGGTCCGGATCGGTTTGGTATAAAACCAAATCGACCCTTCGCGTGCATTCGTCATAGATTAAGGCGTGATGAGAGAATGTCAGCCGCCAGAAACTCCATGCCGCCCCCGCGCACGGCCCGTGGGCGCGGGCGCTTGCACGAATCGGGCGCTCGGGTTGGATCGCCGTCCAAAAAAGCTCTGAGTGACTTCGACCTGGAGTCGATAGGAACTGCTTGAACCTATGTGAGCTACTTCACACGCGAGATTCATTTTTTGCGCGGCCCCTCGTCCGCGCCATGCCTTCAACGAGTTAGCGAAGGAAAGCTCGATTATGCCGTTCATGGCTGGTTGTCAAACGTTCCACCCAAACAGCGAGCATCTCTTCGCTACGGCACCGCGGACGGCGACCCAAGCACTTGAAAGTCATGTCCGCGACGACAGCTAAGTTCGCCTCGTGGCCAAGCGGATGCTTGAGAGATCTTGATCAACAAATTATTTCGGAGTCGTAAGCGCTTATGCCGATTGGCACGGATCAACAATCAAATGACCACTCCCCAAAAGAATTATTTGATTGACAGTTGCAGCGATCTCGAGTAAGCAGCCCGTCCAAGTCATCCCGAACTATCGCGAGGCATAGGATGGGTTGCACTATCGTTTTTTCCTCCGCTCGTGCGGGTGACTGAGGAGCTTCGTTTGCGCTAGGAACTCCGCGCACAGGAATGTTTTTCAGGCCCCGCCGGCGACGGACGGGGCCTTGCCGTTTTTGCCCGACTCGGCCCGGCGAGGTCCCCTGTGAGAAGGACACAGGGGTCATGTGGGAAATCTTTTGGTCAGACATAGCCCAGGATTGCGGCAAAGGGTTATTGGCCGGAGGCGCGTCACTGGCGATTCAGTGTCTCGCACCCAGACTGGGCCGGTTGCTCAAGCACATTCGTGCAAGATGGGTTGATCGCAAGGCTCGCCACCTCGACACGATAGCGCCAGTTCCGCGCCTGGAACGCAGGTTGGCCGCCATCTATGCCACTGACGTCGTTGGCTACTCTCGCCTGACTGAAGCCGACGAGGAAGATACTCATGGCCGTCTAAAAGCCTGTTGGAACGACGTGATCGATCCGGCGATCCAGCGTCATCGCGGACGAATCGTCAAGAACACCGGCGACGGTGCGCTCGTTGAGTTCGTCAGCGTTGTCGACGCGGTTCGGTGTGCCATCGAGGTTCAGCGGGTGATGGCCGTGCGCAACACCACTGTGCCGCAAGACCGTCGCATCGAATTTCGCGTCGGCGTCAATCTTGGCGACGTCATCGTGGAACCGGACGATATCTACGGTGATGGGGTGAATGTGGCAGCGCGACTTGAGGGCCTCGCCGCACCAGGTGGAATCTGCGTCTCCGCCGACGCTTGGCACTGCGTACGAGGAAAGGTCGCGGCGCAAGTGGTTGATCTCGGCCCGCAACGGCTGAAAAACTTGGCGGAGCCTGCCCACGTCTACGCCATTCCTCCAGCGGCCGGGACCACGTGAGCAGTGCAGCTGACGGCGCCAATGAGCGCACTTGCGAACGCACCACGCGTTCGCAGGTGCATCTCACCCTCCCCGTTTAGGGGTGGGCGAAAACAGAGTTTTCAAGATGTTGGCAGAATCTGCTCATACGGCCATCGCTGCCCTTGAGGTATGGACAGCGGGTGCCCGACGCAAAGCCGAATGGACTCCTCAGCTTGGCCGCTTATCGTCTTTCGTGGCACGGGGACCCACGATGCGCGGCGCCAGACCCTCGCAACCGTGTCGCTTGAGATCGATCAGACGTTCAATCCCGCGTCGATCCGACAGGATCGCGGCCTTTTCCTGGGCACTCAGCCATTGCACCGCTTCAGCAAGGCTGCCCGCCTCTTCCAGCTTGGCAAGGCCAACCACGAGCGCAACGTTGACTTCACCGCGCTGACGAGGACCCTCTGTCAGCATGGCCCAGTGAGCGTCAACAAGGGCGGGATCATCAAGTAGCCGAGTACAGGCCTCGACAGCCGCAGTAGCACCCGCCGCCGCGGTGAGCGCGTTCGCACGCGCCAGAATCCGCGGCATGGTTCCTTCCTCCGGCGTCAGCAGCAGCCCGAGCCGACGCCACGCACCGCCGACGGACGGCCGTGAGGTCAAGACCGCTAGCGGAATCGCCAGCACGAGGCCAAGCACCACCGGCGACATCCAGAGAAATAGCGGCAGCGAGACCGCATAGGCTGCCCCAGCGAGGAGCAAGCCAAAGATGGTGTGACCTGCATACTGGTGTACAACCCCGCGGAATGGTATCGCGCCGTCATCGCGTTGTTGCACCCGCCAACCCGCGTCGCCGCCCAACAAAATCTGACCAATGCCTATCGATTGCGACAACATCATCACCGGTGCGATCAAACCAGAGACGACGGTTTCCAAGATCACACTCAGTAGCGCGCGGAGACCACCACCGCAGCCACGACGCACAGTACCGTCCCTCACTAAGACCAAATAGCCGAATAATTTCGGTGTGGTTAGCAGCGCCATAGTTGCGACGAAAACCCAAATAGCACGCTCGGGGTCTTCCGCGGGCCATTGTGGGAACAACGCAAAGCCGGATGGAAAATATTCCGGACGAATGAACTGAGCCTGGAGGGAAATCGCAATCCCAACCACCAGAAACACAAGCCACATGGGCGCTGTGAGATAAGCGCCCATACCGGTGAGCAGATGCAATCGGCTGACCCAGTGTAGCCCACTTGTTCCCAGTACGGCCAGATGCTGCAAATTGCCCTGACACCAGCGCCGATCGCGCTGGGCGTATTCGGTTAGAGACGGCGGCACTTCTTCGTAGCTACCCGGCAATCCTGGTGCCAAGTGAATCGCCACCCCCCCGCGGCGCATTAAGGCCGCCTCGACGAAGTCGTGGCTGAGAATATGCCCGCCAAACGGCTTGGGGCCCGACAGCAACGGGAGCCCGGCGTAATCAGCGAAGGCCTGGGTTCGGAGCACTGCGTTGTGCCCCCAGTAATTCGCCTCTGCACCATGCCACCATGCAAGCCCGTAGGCAATTAGTGGCCCGTATACCCGCCCGGCGAACTGCTGGACTCGCGCGAACAGCGTCGTCGCATTGACGATCATAGGCAATGTTTGAATGAGGCCAACGTTCGGATGCGACTCCATCGCGGCAACTAGGCGCACAATCGTATCACCAGTCATGAGACTATCTGCGTCCAACACCAACATCTGAGGATACCGGCCGCCAAACCGACGCACCCACTCCGCGATGTTCCCAGCTTTGCGAGCTACATT
>Ga0126371_10002244_pt1 | contig 16598 bp, 16 predicted proteins | sample PanSoiMetaPlot_4_FD_110145 | JGI IMG/M metagenome (GOLD analysis project Ga0126371, IMG submission 110145) | Tropical forest soil microbial communities from Panama - MetaG Plot_4 | ecosystem: Environmental > Terrestrial > Soil > Tropical forest > Bulk soil | place: Panama | collected 2016-02-17 | reverse complement strand
CTTGTTCATGGCCTGGTGAGCGAGGGCCTTGAACATGGCGTGCCACAGCCGGGAGCCGATCGGCCCGTCGACGACTAGCCCGTACTGGTTCTCGGTGATCATGTCGAGCATGAGCCCGTGGTCAGCCTGGAATGCCGCCACCGCGCCACGCAGGATCTGGCTCGGCGCGTCCCGCCGCCATAGGTTCATCAGCCTGGACGGATATCCGGACTGCCAGGTGTAGCTGCCCGCCGGCGGGCTGTAGGCGGCGCTGTACTGCGCGTTCAGGTCTGTCAGCGGAGCCGGGCTGCCCGTGGTCTGTGCCCAGGTCAGCGGCAGGTAACCGAGCTGGGCCAGATCTTGCTCGAGCCTGACCTCGCTGAACGATCCGGTGGTGAAGGTCGCCTTGACTGGCGCCGCGAGCAGGCCGCCTCCGTTGGACTGGATGCCGGTGGCACCTGCCGGGATCGTGAGCTTGACCTTCTTGTGCTGCCAGAAGCCCTTGCTCGGCACGAAGACGGCGGTGTCGCCGGACACGTGCCAGGCGCCCTTGATCCTGGGATGAAGCCTGGGCATCGGCGAAGTCGGGCTGAGCGGCTCGGAGAACACCACCTGGATGTCGGCGCCGCCGTTGACGCCGGTGGAACCGTCGGCCGGGTTCGTTGACAGCACGTGCTCAGGACCTCGGGCCAGCGTGGTGACGATCTTGCGCTTCACCTTGGCCTTGTTGCCCGCGTGGGCCGTGCCCGTGGAGACATCGCTGTAGTAATAGACGCCTCCGGCACCGACTAGCACCACCAGCGCGGCGGCGATGCCGACGATCGACATCAGCTTCCGGCGGTTCGGCTTGCCACCGGATCCCGGCTGGCCGGGAAGGTCACGGCCGTCGCCCGATCCGCCCGAGCCTCCCGATCCGCCGGCACCCCCACCGGGTCCGCCTGCGGCGCCGCCGAGGCCGGCAGCGATATCGGTCGCCGAGAAGCCGAGAGAACTCGCAGACCAGGCCCCTGGTTCAGCCGCACCGCCATCCCTGGCCGCTTGATCGCCTTGTGAAGCCGCGTCATCAACTGGCGCCGCCGCCATCAGCGGGCGTGTCGAGTCGACCTGGTCATCGTTGCCCGACTTGCCTTCCGGCTGGTCCGCGTCGCGTCGCTGGCTATCTGATCGCCAGACGGGAGCGACGGGGTCGAGTGAGGTGCCTGAGGGGCTGAGCTTGAAGACTGACCCCGCCTTAATCACCGGTGACTCAAGCGGCGACGGCTCGGACGGCACCGTTGTCTTCGGGGTGAACCAAGAACCTGACGGGCTGGGCGGATCGGTCCCTCGCTGCAAGCCGAGGCTCTCGTCCGAGGCTTTCATGGGGCTCGGCGTGAACACCGACCCTGCCGGACTTGACGGCCTGGTCGGTTCGCTGCTCGCCGCGTCCGGCAGGTACGCGCCTGACGGACTCAGCGGCGCGCGGGGCTCAGGTGCTCTGTGCCCGCCGACCCGGCCGCCTTGCGCTACCCCGGGAGACTCAGTCTCTCCGCCCCTTTGTGCGTCCTCGGCGTCCGGGCCGGGCCGCTTGCTGTGTGCCCCGATCTGTACCACCTCATTCCCACCAGCGAGTGTAGATACCGCAAGTGGTAATCGGTCGGTAGATCAGGTGAAGAAACCGGCACAATAACCGGTTGGGGGCTCCGACGTGAGCACTTGGTGAAGCAACTCTCACCAGACGGTGAAGCGGTCAGCCCGTGACGGTGACCAGGCTTCCGTAGGTGAGGTAGGGCCATGCCTTCTGCGCCTCGTTGTACGGTAGCTCGACGCAGCCCAGGCTCTGGGGTGAGCCGTAGGAACCGCGCGGGAAGTAGTGCACCGCATCCCCGCCGTTGAAGTACGAGACGAAGGTCACCGGGTCGGCGTAATGGCTGCCGTCCGGGTTGGTCCCTGACATGATCTGGTAACGGAATCGCAGGTAGACCGGGAACGTGCCGGACATCGTCGGGCGGATGGGAATGCCGGTATTGGTGAGGCTGTGCAATACCCGACGACCGTTGTGCCATATCGTCAGCGTTTCCGGCGATCCCTTCTCCGTCACCGCGTACGTGTAGCCAACGGTGTTCTGCTGTGACGTAGCCGCCGCGACGAATAGCTCATGCCAGAACTTCTTGGTCAGCTTGCCGTTGATGGCGAGCTTGTGCTGCGCCTTGAATGCCATTACCGCGCCGCGAAGCAGCGCGTTCGGCCGCCTGGCCGACCATTGCGCTCGCAGGCTGGCCGGATAGCCGCTGTCCCAGGTGAACGAGCCGGCTGGCGGGCTCAGCGCCAGCTGCTCCTGACCGACCACGCCGGCGGCGGGTGATCCGCCCCTCAGCCGTCCGCGCGCGGTCGGCTGCCACGACATCGGCAGGTAGCCGAGCTGGCTGAGCACCTGGCCGAGCCTAAGCTGGGAGTAGCCGCCAGTACTGAACACGATCCGCAGCGGCTTGGCGACCGCACCGCCGGTCGCCGATCGCACCCCCGCCCGGCCGGCTGGGATCAGCAGCGTGTATCGGGTCCATGGAGCGAAGAAGGCGCTCGCCGTGAAGCTAAGCAGGCTGCCTGACGCCTGCCACTTCCCGGCGACCGCCGGCCGGAATGTCGGCATCGCCGAGGTCTGGGCCAGCCTGGCGGAGAACGAGATCAGCACGTTGGTGGCTCCGCTCACTCCCGACGAGTTCGCTGACGGCAGCACCGACACAAGCTGAAGCGGCGGGCCAGTGACGGCCGCGGGAGCGGCGTCCGCCCTGGTGCGCGTCGCGTCGTGACCGCCCATGTTCGCCAGCAGGGACAACCCGCCGATTCCGGCAGCCACCGCCACGCCGAGCACCACCGCCGTGGTCAGGCCGACTCGGGCCGCGGCCCGTGAACGTCGATCAGCGCCGCTGTCTTGCAAGATCTGCGATGCAGTCTCCGCTCGCGGCCCGGCGTCCTGTTCAGCGGGTTCATCGCCGTCGCCCTGCCGCTGGCCCGCCCCTTCGCCCGGTACCTGTGTTTCATCGCCCCGTGCTGCATTGCCCTGCGGATTGCTGCCCTGCGTATTGTTGCTCTGCGTTTGTCTGCCCTGTGCTTCATCGCCCTGGCCGGGCCGCTCCTCCCCTAGCACGCCGTCTCCCCCGTTCACGCTCGGATGACCCACCGTTCTCCGAGCAGACCGTATCGCCGTGACTACTCCGTGTCACCGTCCGATACCCGAGCGGCGTTCCCGAGTATCCAAGCGCCCGGTAAACCGTTGGCGTTAGTCCGTACTGGGGGGCTCAAAGAGGTCCTTGTCAGGAACGTCGGTGACGAGCATGTGCCCGGGTGCGTGCGTGATGGCCAGCGGGAGCCTCGCGCTGGTCAGCGCGACCTGCGGCGTGACGCCGCAGGCCCAGAAGACGGGCACGTCACCGGCCTCGGGCGCGACCGGGTCACCAAAGTCAGGACGGGCCAGGTCACCGATGCCGAGCGCGGCCGGGTCGCCGGTGTGCACGGGGGCACCGTGAGCCGCCGGGCAGCGAGCGGTCACCTTCGCCGCGGTAGCGACCAGGCCGGCCGGCACCGGCCGCATCGAGACCACCAGCGGGCCGGAAAACCGGCCGCCCGGCTCGCACTGCCGGTTGGTGATGAACATCGGCACGTTGGTGCCTTGTTCTATATGCCGCACGGGCACGCCAGCCGCCAGCAGCGCGTGCTCGAAGGTAAAGCTGCAGCCGAGCAGGAACGCGACCAGGTCACTGCGCCAGTACCTGGTGATGTCGTCAGGCTCGGCAACGCACTCGCCGTGCTCCCAGACTCGATACGCGGGCAGGTCGGTGCGCAGGTCTGCGCCGGCCGCTAGCCGGGTCTGCGGACTGCCGGGTTCGGTGATGTCAAGAAGCGGGCACGGCTTTGGGTTCAGGCGCGCGAACCGCTCGAACTCCTCGGCCGCTTCATGCGGCACCACGACCAGGTTGGCCTGGCAAAAGCCCGCCGCGTAGCCCGCCGTCGGGACCCGCAGCCCAGCGTGGAACCGGTCCCTGAGAGCCGCCGGCGTCCGCGATCGCAGCATGCCTGCATCCTAGGCGCCCGAGTGGATGTGAGCGGCCTGCCGAGGTGAGAGCTGCGTTCGCCTGGAGCGGCGTCAGAGGCCGTACTCGCCGAACCATCCCGCGAGCTTGCCAGCCCGGCTGACCGCGCGCAGCCGCCGCTCGGTTTGTGCCCTGACGGCCGCGGAGGCGACGATCAGCAGCCGGTCGCCTGACCGCAGCATGGTCGTTGGTCCAGGTACGAACCCCTTTCCGTCGCGGACAATGAGGGCCAGGTTGGCCTCGGTTGGCAACCGCAGCTCGAATATCTCCACGCCGTGCAGCCGTGACCCCGGCGGGATCTGAGCCTGCAGCAGGTCGGCGTGCAGCGCTTCGAGGGGCGCGGCCTCGACATCGACGTCGAGCGGCTCCCCCGGCGCGATCACTCGCAGCCGCCGTGCAGCCCACGGCAGCGTCGGGCCCTGCAGCAGCGTGTTGACGGCCACCACGATGAACACGATGTCGAACAGGCGGGTTGAGCCAGGAACGCCGGCGCTGACCGGGATGGTGGCCAGCACGATCGGGACGGCACCGCGCAGCCCGGCCCACGACAAGAACGACTGTTGTCTCCAGGGCAGCCGCAGCGGCAGTGTCGCCGCGAGCACAGCGACGGGCCGGGCGAGCAGCACGAGCACCGACCCGATAGCGAGGGCAGGCAGGATCTGCGCTGGCAGGCGGGCCGGCGAGGCAAGCAGTCCGAGCATGACGAACAGCCCGATCTGGGCGAGCCAGGCGACGCCTTCTGCGAACCCGCGGATCGCCGGGCCGTGCGGCAGCCGCGCGTTGCCAAGCACCAGGGCCGCGACATAGACGGCGAGAAAGCCGCTGGCGCTCGCCACCGTCGCCGCGCCGAAGCTGGTGATGATCAGCGCCAGGATCGCGATCGGGTACAGACCAGAGGCAGGCAGTGCGACCCGCCGCAGTGCTTGCGCGCCGACCCAGCCGGCCAGCAGCCCGATCGCGGCACCGGCCGCGAGCTGGTAGACGACCTCGCCGCCGACCAGCGCCGCCGCCGGGTGCCGCCCGACGTCGCTGAGCAGCGTGACCGCGAGCACGGAAGGCGGGTCGTTCAGGCCGGATTCGCCCTCGAGTATCCCGGCCAGCCGAGGCGGCAGCGGCAGCTTGCGCAGCACGGAGAACACCGCTGCCGAGTCGGTCGGCCCAAGCACGGCGCCGAGCAGCAACGCGTCCCGCCAGCCAAGGTGCAGCACCCATCGTGTCGCGACCGCGACCACGAACACACTCACGGTCACGCCTATCGTGGCCAGGCTCAGCGCAGCCGGGGCCGCCGCCTTGGCATGCGCCCAGTTGGTCGTCAGGCCACCTTCGGCGAGTATCAGGACGAGCGCGCCGAGCCCGAGGTCCCTGGCGAGTGCGGCATTGTCAAACTGCACCCCGAGCCCGGCCTCGCCTAGCGCGAGCCCGAGGCCGAGGAACAGCAGCAGGCTCGGCAGGCCGATGCTGTGAGCTACCCGGGCGGCGACGATCGCGGCGAGCACCACGGTGGCGCCGACGAGCAGTATCAGGCCGAGATCGCGCGTCGTCATCATTGACGGCGATATACCCGGCCTGGGCGCGCGACTGGGTTCGCCATTCGAGTGAGGGTACTGTCCGGACGAGCTGATCCGGCCTGGCCGACTGGGCGGCGCGTGCCGACGACCGCCCTGACCACGGATTGAATGGGCCAGTCATGTCGGCGTCGCGTGCTCGTCGGTTTCCAGGCCGGATCAGACAGCGGGTGGCTGTACGGCTATAAAGACGCAGGAGACGGCGCCATGGTTCGCCCGCGCATAGATCGGCAGACTCAGGGCAGTGGCACGGACGGCCGGGAATCGGCGAGCAGTGAAAGGCGGGATCGAATTGAAAACCGCGACAAGCCTGACACTTATCGCATTAGGAGCAATACTCGCGTTCGCCGTCAGCGGCCATCCTTCCTGGCTGAACATCCAGGTCGTCGGCTGGGTCATCATGGCGACCGGAGCGGCCGGGTTGCTGGTCCCTGACCGAGGCTACGCGGCCGTCCGACGGCGGATCGTACGCAAGCGCGTCGATCAGGCCGGCCCGGTTACCGAGGTGCACGAGCGGCGGTATCCGCCCTATATCAAGCTCAATCCGGCGAGCCTGACGGCCAGCGAGGATCCTGGTGATCTGGTCGCAAGCCAGCAGCAGGACGCGGCCGAACGCAACGAGATCATCGACGAGTACAGCGAGGGCTGACCTATTGAAGGCTCAGCCATCCTTCTTTGATGCCTCGGTGACGTGCTCGGCCATCGCGGCAAGATCGCCTGGATCGCCGTAGCGGATCCACATGTCCCTGTGCACCTGATACCAGTCCGTGGACCGCGGCCTAGTCGCGAGCAGGGCGCGGAAAGCGGCCGCCGCTCGGTCGGCGTCTTGGGCGAGCCGATCGACCATGTGGGCCGCCTCAGGTTCGCGAAGCGCGCGAAGGCCTGCCGCTACCCGGTCGGCACGGCTGGCCACGTCCGTGACCAGGGCGATGGCTTTTATGAGTGACAGTTGTTGGGGCGGAAGGTCCACGCTCACCACGTCCAGCCACGAGCTCCTCGATGACCTGGCATCGAGCTTACTGGCCGATGAGCTCGACTCCGAGTGAGAGCAACTGCCTGACGGCCGCCGCGGTGGTCGTAGCCCCGACCCCGGCCGTGAGGTCGATCAGGACCCTGACGTCGAATCCGAGTTTGACCGCGTCGACCGCGGTCATCTTGACGCAGTAGTCCGTCGCGATCCCGGCGATGTCCACGCCCGTCACCTCCCGCGAGGCAAGCCAGTCCGCGAGCGACGCGAACCCGTCGTTGAGGCCCTCGAACCCGCTGTAGGCGGCGGCGTACTCGCCCTTGCGGAAGATCTCATCGAAACGGCTGGTATCCAGGTCAGGGTGAAATTGCGCGCCGGGTGTCCCGGCCACGCAGTGCGCTGGCCAGCTGTCGATGAAGTCGGGCTCGGCGGAGAAATGCGAGCCAGGATCGACGTGATGGTCCAGGGTGGCCACGATGTGGTCGTACCGGCCGGCGGTCGGGCTGGCCAGGAAGTCGGTGATCGCTGATGCCGCGGCGGAGCCTCCGGCTACCGCCAGCGATCCGCCTTCGCAGAAGTCGTTCTGGACATCCACGACCAGCAGCGCCCGCACACGCGTACTCACCACGCAGTCACCGTAGCCAGTTGACGTCGCAGTAGCTAGTCGTGCCTTCGCAGCGGCGGCCGCCGTCGTCGGTGTGGGCGATGATGGGGACATGAGTCCTGGAGATTTCACCAACGACCATCCGGCGCTGGCGGAGTTCTGGCATCCGGTCGCGCTGTCGTGCGACGTCGGGCAGGAGCCTGTCGCGGTCAGGCTGGCGGGCAGCGGCTGGGCGCTGGCCCGTTTCGGTGGCGCCGTGGCGGCCTTCGCTGACGCCTGCCCGCATCGCAGGGCGCGGGTGTCGGCTGGCCATATCAGCGATGGCGCGCTGCAGTGCATGTACCACGGGTGGCGGTTCGCTCCCGACGGCCGGTGCGTCGAAATCCCGGCGCTCGAGGACGCCGCGCAGATCCCCGCGCGCGCGGCGCTGTCCCGGCCTGCCGAGGTCACCGAGCGCGATGGTCTGGTCTGGCTGTCACCTCGGCCGCCGCGCGCTCCGCTGCCAGACCTGACAGCTGGCGTGCCGCTGGGCGGCGAGGGCATCGCGACCGTCCGGCTTCCAGTGCTCCAGGTCGAGGCTAACGCGGCGATGCTGATCGACAACTTCCTCGACGAGGCGCACCTGCCGTTCGTGCACGCGGCGACGATCGGCGGTGCCGGCCCTGAACACATTCCTCGGGCGGACGTCGCGAGGGACGGCCTGTCGTTCATCGCGGTACGCGAGCACACGTTCACCAACCTGACCGACCCGGCCGTGCTCGACGGTTCCCGGCCAGCGGTGCAGCGGCGCCGGATGACCTACCGCTATCAGGCACCGCTGACCGCGACTCTGCTGCTTGAATTCCTCGATGCGGAAGGCTGGCAGTTCCTGACGTTCGTGGTAGCGCCGGAAGGCGACCAGACCTGCCGGGTCTACCAGACTGTGACCGGCCCAGGCCTCGCAGACGCCGAACAGGCGGAAAGCGCGGCGAAATACGAGATGACGATCTTCGAAGAGGACCTGGACCTGCAGCGCCGAGCGCTGTCAGGCCTGGATTTCCCGCTCGATGTCAGCGCCGAACTGCACACCAGAGCCGACCGTGTCTCCGTGGAGTTCCGGCGCGTACTCGCGGCCGCGGTCAGCCCATCGGACAGCCCCGAAGAACCCGGCTAAGCGCCTCACCCGGAATCGGGAAGGACGTGGATCGCCGCTTCTTCCGGACTCGCCCCGCCGCCGTCGATGCCGACGTCCTCGGCGACGAGGTCGTCCGCGTAGCTGACGAGATTGCTGCCTTCGTTCTCGGCCACCAGCCTGCCCGACCTGGGGTCGGCACCTTCGGCGGCTGATAGCCGAGAAATGTCTTGCTCTGTAGCGTTCTCATCCCAGCTGTCGTCATCGTCGGACAGGTTGGGCTCTTCTTCGGCGAGCAACTCATCGAGAGACTCGCCCCGCCCAAGCTCTGGGGTAGCCGAACCTGACCGCATTACGGCCGACCATCCGAGCGGCGGCACCACGCCGCGATCTAGCGGGTCGTCTCCCGGTGCGTCATCAAGCGTGTCGTACGAATCGCGCGTCTCGTAGTCCTCAAGATCGGCGCGCTCATGGCGCCTACTTGGCATGTCAGGATCTCCTCCCTGGCCAGCGCGCCTGCGGCGCGCGGCGCGCGATCAGCGTGCTTGCGGGAAGCGAGCCGATGAGGCCGACGTACCCAACCTAACTTCAGAGCCCGGGCCAGGCCGCACGTGGTCCTTCGCGCCGCGGGACCGAGCACTTGACTAGTGATGGCAGGCTGAGCGTTATGCACGCATCTGCACGCGCTCTAGCGGCCTGGCTGCCGGGTCATCACCTGGCCTTGGGCGGCGGCGGCCTGGCGCACTGGCTCGTCCGGCTGTTCATCTGGCACGAGATCTGGCGGCTCATCCGCTACCTGTGGCGAATCCCCACGTTCGGGCCGTTCATCGTCGTCGCGCTGGCGCTCATGATCGTCGGCCTGGTGATCTGGCGGCAGTACCGCAGGGCGACCTGGATTGGCCGCGGGCGAGGCCGTGGCTCTACTGGCTACGGCACCGGCGGTGGACCGCGCGACTGGTGAGGAGTCCGAACCGAGAGGAGCGAATGTGACTATCCCGGGCGGCGTCCGGCTCGTTGTTCGAGGTGACGATTTCGGCATGTGTCACGCAGTTAACGAAGGCATCGAGCGCGCATTCACCGAAGGCATCGTTACGACCGCGTCAGCAATGGCGCCGTGCCCATGGTTCGGCGAAGCCATGAAGATCACGAAGGACGACGAGATTCCGGTTGGCGCACATCAGACGCTGACGTGCGAATGGGACTATTTCCGGTGGCGCCCGCTGACCGACGGGCCATCGCTTGCCGGTGCCGACGGCACGTTCTATCCGTCCGTCGAGCAGGCCAGCGAGCACCTTAGCCATGACGATGCGGTCACTGAATTGCTCGCCCAAGTCGACAAATTCCGCACCGCCGGGGTCCGCCTTGACTATCTCGACCATCACATGGGTTCAGCGCTTCCGGCTGTCTACCCCGAGGTGTCGACGCGAACCGGAGTACCTTTCCTGTATTCAGACGAGATCCGCAGCCAGCTGACCAGCATCAATGAACTCAGTCCGAGGGATGCCGCCGGAAAGAAAGCGTGGATGCTTGGCTACCTCGGCGGCCTTTCCCCTGGTGTGCACCTCCTCGTGTGCCACCCCGGCGTGGCCAGTTCCGAGCTTGAGTCCCTCACCGGGCCAGATTCTGTGCCGTACCGCTGGGCGGCTGATTACCGGGTTTCCGATCTCGACGTGCTCACCGATCCCGAGGTACGCGAGCTGATCGATCATCTTGGGATAGCCCTCTGCTCGCTGCGGCAAGCCCTATCAGCCGAGACCCGATAAAAGGCCGAAGGCAGAAGATGCGCGTTTGATTTGCGGCTGGCGCGGAAGTAAGGAGCGAACGCCTGATCCAGCCGTGGCGCTTTGCATCCGGACAATATCCTCTCGCGGAGGTAACGATGGCCCAGAAGGTAACAGTCTCGCTCCAGGACGACCTTGATGGCGGCCCCGCGGCCGAGACCGTGCGCTTCGCCCTTGCCGGTTCTGAGTTCGAGATTGATCTGAGCGAGAGGAACGCCCGCAGGTTCCGCCAGCAGATCACTCCATTCCTGGAGCACGCGCGGCGCGCGGGCAAGATCGGCGGGACCCGCCCGGCAAGCCGCGGCGCTGCCAGCCGAGCGCGAACATCCCGCATCAGGGCCTGGGCACGTGACCAAGGCATGACAATCAACGACCGCGGCCGGATCCCCGCTAACGTCATCGAACAATACGAGGCAGCCAGCAGGGCACGGAGCTGACCGCGTAATGCAACCGGGCCCACCGGCACGGCTCGGACATTTACCACCGCATCGGCGGATGGCTCAGCGATTCATCCTCGGGGAGCAGAGCGGAGCAGATCCCGAACTGACGCAGATCAGCTGACACGGTTGCCTGGCTCGCGAACCCGGCGGCGTCACCCCGGGCCAGTGAGTCCCAGCACAGGTTGTTCGCCAAGGCCATGGCCTTGCTTACCGCCTCGGCGAGCCAGGACACCGGGCACGACTCGACTCGATGCCGCAGTTCAACCACCTGCCCGGCCCGGGTGACCGAAGCGGCAGCCTGCAGTCGCTCCAACAGCACTGACAACTCTCCGGCGAGATACTGCCTGGTCATGGCGGCTCCTCTCGCGTGACTAGCCACCCTTAGGCAAATACCCATCCAGGCAAGACATCGGTCGTCGGTATTAGGGTTCCACCGCTGTCGTTCCTGCCCGGCCAGACGGCCGGGCGGCTGGAGCAAGGTCCGGCCCGCCGCCGTAGCGGCGGGCCGCCCCCCCATGAGACCCGCACCCGTAAGGTATTCGGTAGATGTCGCAGTTAGTTCGCACACAACGTGGGACTGAGCGCTTGTGACCGATGCTCCGGCCAGTGCCGGCCGCCGCGCGGCGGCCGCGTACCTGCGCGAGTTGCTGGCTCAGCAGGGCAGGTATCGCCGGCGATGGGAGCAGCATGTGGTGCGCTCACGGCCGGGTGAGATCACCCAGCTCGCCGTCGCCGAGGTACTTGCCAGGCATCTGTGGATCCACCCGCGGGTATCTGGTGACGAGGATGTGATCGCTCGTCAGCTCAAGGACACCGTGGCCCGGGCGCTGTCCGGTTCGCTGATCAGCCGGCCGACCCTTGCCCTGTTCATCGACGCGTTCGGGATCTCCGGCGCGCATGCCGACCGGCTGTGGCGGCTGTGGGAAGGATCGGGGAGGATCAGCGTCCTGTCCGGCGACCGTGCCATGGGCTCCAAAGCCGAGACAGAGCTGCGCTCGGCGCTTGGCCCGGTCCGTCACCAGACGGTCTCCCTGCACGATCACGTGGACGTGGGATCTGACGGCCGAATCGCCAGGACGCGCACGCTCCAGGTCATCGAGGCAATCGCCGACGGCCTGGATCGGATCCCGTACCTCTATGACACCAACGCCCTGACGCTGGAGGTCGGGCACGGCTGCGGCGAGATCTCCGGGGTGCTCTACCAGGTCAGCGAGGGCGTGTATGCCACGACGATCCTGCTCGCCAGGGAACTGTCGACTGGCGAGACGATCAGCCTTGAGTACATGACGACCTACCGCTACCCGGGAAATCTAGACGACCCGCACGAAAGGGAGTTCCGCCGGGCGGTCATGCGGCGGCTGGAGAACCTGGACTTGCGGGTGGCGTTTCACCCAGAGATGCTGCCCGCGCGAGTCTGGTGGGCGGTCTGGGATGGGGTGAACGGGGAAATCGTCGAGCGGGAACAAGTTCCGCTCGGCAGCCAGCATGAGGTTCACAGGTACCTGAGGTCTGTCGAGAAGACCGTCGTCGGGTTTCGCTGGTCCTGGGAACCTGATGACTGACGGGAGCAGCGGAGGCCCCGGCCGGGGGGGTAGCCGGGGCCCCGTAAAGGTAACGATCCCTCATCAGCCAAATGCGCGCAATGGTGCGACGTTCAAATGATGAAGTCCGATCGCCTCTCCGCCCGCCTATCAGACCCGAATTCTCCTATCAGAGGCCATATTTGAGGATCACAGCGTTGTCCGTCCCCTGACCCGCAACCCTGGCCAAGGTTCACATGAGACGTCGCTGCCTTGCCGCTGGCGTATGCGGGCATGAATGTGGTGACGGCGCGGCTGCGGCGTTTGGTGCGCGCGATGGGGGTCGCGGAGCGATCGGGGGCTGCGGTCGAGGTCCGGGATGCCTCCGGCCGCGTAGTGCGGTCGTCACCCGGGTACGCGAATTATGCGCCAGGGCCGGTCAGGACCGCGCCAGTCATCGTGCGCGGCCGGCGGGTGGGGTCGGTCACCCTGAAGTTCGATGACCACGGCATCGGCGCGATCATCGATCACTTCCAGGCGAGACGATGGAGGGCGCGGCTCGGCGCGGTAGGTTTCGGTGCGCTGTTCGCGCTAGTCGTGGCGCTTGTGGTCGCCCCTTTGATCAGCAAACCAGTTGACCGGCTCGCGCGGGTGGCGCGAGTCAGGGGCAGCGGCCAGCCAGACGCAAGGGTGGGCCGGGTCAGAGCCTAGTCGCCGTCGCCGACGACACGCAGGTCCGGCTGGTGTGCCGGCTGGCGTCGGCACCCGTGCGGTGCGACCCGCTGCGGATCCGTGAGGTGGCTGCTGAGTTGATCATCAACGCGGTGAAGTTCACCGGGCATGGCGGCGAGGTCACGCTGGAAACCCGGCCTGACGGGGACCAGGCGATGCTCCGGATCAGCGACACGGGCGTCGGCATTCCACCTGAGGACCTGCCACACGTAACCGAGCGGTTCTTCCGCGGCCGCAGGTCAATCGGCGTCAATGGCAGCGGCATCGGTCTCACCATCGTCGACGAGCTGGTCAGGGCGCACCACGGCACCATCGCCTTCGCCAGCCGCACGGGCCAGGGAACCCAGGTCACCGTCCTTCTACCGTCGGCGTGATCCACGGCGGCAGAGGAGCCAAGCTTGCTCGGGCTTGGTGCTGGTGTCGGTGGTGGCTGTGATGGCGCGGTCATGCCAACCTCCCGAATCTGACGATGTCGGACCGGAGTGTCTGGCCGCCGGGAGCGCTGCCCCACTGGAACGCGAGCACCAGGTCCTTGGCGGCATTGGTGGCCAATCCGTCGGTCGTGGCGACGGAGAACCACTCGACCGTGTTCGCGACTCCTTGACCGGTGTGCCAGCCCACCTTGAGCGTGACCTCGGTCTCCACTATGGAGATCCAGTCGATCTCGACATCGACGAACCATCCGGCCGAGGAGAGGTTCGAGTTCAGGGTCGGGATCGCTAGCCTCGCGATGCTCGTGCCGCCGATGCCGCCCCAGAGCAAGGTGAACGTAGCGGAGCTGGGAGGGGAGTCGCCCGTCGTGACTGACCCGCTGGCGTGGATCGTGTAGGCCGCGCCATTCTCCACGTCACCAAAGGGCACGGTCAGGGTGCCGAGGGCGGTCTGGTTCGTGTTGGTGACCGTGGTACCGCCGACTTGAGCACCATGCGAAGTGGACAGCTTGCCGGTCAGCCCCGCGTTGTCGGTCATCTGGGGGTAGCCTGCGGAGTCCGTGCCCAGGGTCACGGAAGGCGAGCCGTAGGTGATCGTGGAGTCAACGGTCAGCTCTTTGCTGACCCGGAGCGCCTTCGCGGCCGACCGCTGGAGAGTGGTGTCGGTGTTGGCATTTCCCGGGCCCCACTTGATGGCCCCGTCCGTGTCGATCCGGATTCGCTGGTGATGGTCAGCTGAGTGGTTGATTCCGAGCGCGCGGTCGCCGGCCGAGGCTCCGGTGATCTGGACCGATGCCTTGCTCGGGGCGGAGGTCAGGTTATGGATGGCGAGGATCGCATTGGCCGAGGCGCGGACGGTCGCTGAGTTGACGTAGATGACGGTAGGAGATCTGGTGGTGCCGGTGGCCCAAGCGCAGCCGTCCATGGAGACCGCTGCCTCGGACTTGTCGTCAGAGACCGCCCTGGTCGCGCCCTGGAGATGGCAGGAGCTGAACAGCACCTCCGTCTTGGCCTTGTTATTGCCGGACAGCAGAACGCCGTTCTCGGGGCTGTTGACTCCCGCGCTGTCGTCGTCCACGCCGGGGAAGATCTCGGTTCCGGTGATCTCGACCGCACTCGGGAAGGCGTGGATGTAGAGTCCCGCGTACCCGCCGCCGCCCCGGTTGCCGTTACGGCCGTCTCTCCTGATGGAAAATCCGATCAGACCGAGGGGGACCCCGGTGCTGTTGCTGCTGGTGATCTCGACGCCGTGCCGCTCGTTGCGGTCGGTGCTGCACCCGATGAACCGCCCGCCGCCCGATCCGGTGCCGTTGGAAGTGTTGGTGTAACGGAACCCGATCAGGTTGTGCTCGCTGCGGCACCCGATGTAGGTGGTGTTGGACATGTTGGTGATATCCCAGCCGATCCCCGTGCAGCTCTCAGCCAGGCAGTCGATGTAGCTCCCATCGGAGACTCGGACGATCAGGAATCCGGCCAGGCCGGCGTTACGGACGTTGACCCTCTTGAGCCTCGGGTTGCCGGAGCGGTGGCCCGAGACGGAGTTAGCCACGAAGGCAATGCCGTTTCCGCCCACGAAGGCCACCAGAACGTTCTCCAGGCGAGACCGACGGCAGTTGCCGTAGAACTCGATCCCGTTGACCTTGTTGGCGCCGGGCAGCAGGTGGCCGTCGACCATGATTCCGAGGATCTTCTGCTCCTCGGAGGTCTTGGCGTAGCCACCGGTGGCCTGGTCAACGATGAGGATGACGGCGTTGCCGGCCGCCGCGCCCTGGGAGAACGTGGGCGATGCCTGGATGGTCGTGCCGCTCAGGAAGTCGGCATTGGTCGCGACCTCATCGGCGTAGTCGCCCAGCAGGGTGACGCCGGGCGGGATCGTAATAGGCGCCGAGACCGTGTACCTGCCCGCTGGCAGGTACACCACGCTGGCCTTGCCGGGAGATCTGATGTTGCTCGCTGCGGCATTGAGGGCCTTCTGGATGGCGGTAGTGGAGTCGGCTTCGCCGGTGGGGTCCGCCCCGAAGGCGGCCGAGGTGGCGTTGATCCAGCCGACCGAGTTGGTGCCGGTGACCATGCCGGTGGCGATGATCGAGGCGAACCATGCCTGGCCTGCACTGTTAATCTGCCAGCCGGTGAGCGGGTCGAGCTTGAAGTTGGGGCTCTTGATGGCCGGGTGGACCAGCTCGCCGGCGCCGATTATCGGGTCGGAGAAGCCCATTACCTCAGCTCCTTGGTCCCGCTCACCATCATCGTGGCCTGAGCCCCGGCGTCTCCTCCTCACCACGCAGCCCAGATGTAGGGATTCTGGGTGCGGCCGACGAAGTAGCCAGTCAGGTCGGCGGAGTCACAAGAAATCAGAGGCACGCTAACGGCTTCCTTCATAACCACTGCCGTATCGAACAACTCGATGGCAGTGCCAATGTCGATAATAACGAGTTTCAAGTCGCTCATAATTCCAGGCCTCATCCGGCAGTGGAGCCCGTTTAAGGCATCACGACGTGATCGCCAGTCCGGGCAGCCAGTTCGCTGCGGGCTGCGTCGGGTCAGCCGATAGCGCGCAGTGCGTCCAGTTCGGCGTGTAGTTCCCGGGCTTCGGCAGCGCCGGTATCACGGAAGATCTCGAGTGCCTGCCGCAGCAGGATCTCGGCTTCGGTCGCATGGCCGAGGGCGATGCGCAACGCCCCTGCCCAGCGAGCGCGTTGGCTTCGTCCACTGACGCGGCGCAGGGTCCCTAGCTCGTTGAGGCCGACGGCTTGACCGGGCCAAGTGGGAAGCGCGTGACCTGGGCAGACAGCCCGATTGCGCTGGTGGGCGATACTGGGATCGAACCAGTGACCTCCTCGGTGTGAACGAGGCGCTCTCCCGCTGAGCCAATCGCCCGCGCCGCAGGCCTCCTTGAGCCCTGCGAAGCCATCACAGACTAGCGTATCCGCGCTCCGGTCGGCATCCGAGATCACCGCGAGGGCCACGGCGATAACCGACTACTTGGGCGATGTGCGACGGACCCCGCCGCAACGGCAGGAAAGCTATGCCAAAGCTTTGCAGCACACTGAGTGAGACGAAGGTCACACGGAGTTAACGCTGGTCACAGGAACACTGGGACTGAATTTCAGCGTTCTGAGTCGTGAAGCGTTTGCCCAGGTCACGAGCATTTTGATGAGCAGTGACCGAGGTTACGAGCGGCGAGTATCGCGGAACCTACCCCCCAAGGCAACAATTCCGCGAGACCAGTGCCATCAGCTGTGATGGCAACCGCACCAATTACGCATGCTGGTATTTCCTCATGCTCAAGGCAAAGGTCAGAACCCCATGATGAACAGCGTTACGGTCTCCGCTGAGCTGGGCCTCAGCCTGGTCGTCCCCGAGCACGGAGCCGTTCCCCTGGTGGCCAGTCTCGACTACTG
>Ga0126371_10002242_pt1 | contig 16604 bp, 28 predicted proteins | sample PanSoiMetaPlot_4_FD_110145 | JGI IMG/M metagenome (GOLD analysis project Ga0126371, IMG submission 110145) | Tropical forest soil microbial communities from Panama - MetaG Plot_4 | ecosystem: Environmental > Terrestrial > Soil > Tropical forest > Bulk soil | place: Panama | collected 2016-02-17 | reverse complement strand
ATCGCCTCTTGTTGATAAGGCCGGGTTTGGTACGTCATACTTCCACCTCTGTGGCTGACTCGGTTTTGGATATATGGGTCACCACGATATGGAAACCGTCGCTATCGAGTACGTAGCGGCCACCGACCGCCATGCATTTGCGTTTTAGGTCAAAGATCTTGTTTTTGTCGCTCGGCTCGTCTTTAACAAATTTAACTGCTTTATCGATGGAGGTGTAATCGCCCAGGATTAGCCGGGCGATCTGTTCGATATGTTCCTCGGATTGCTGGGCCCACAAGATCACCTGTGCGTCCGGGATCCGGGCGACGCTACCCAGGGTCTCAGCCCAGCCTTGGCCGCAGATACGCACAATGCGCAACGCCGCCGCAGCACCCAGGTCGCTGCGCTTGGTCGCTGCCGGGCCGGAACCGGGTGCCTCTTTAAGCTTGGGCTCCTCCTCCGGGACCGGCTCAAGGTCGCCAAAGACGATCTCATCGAGGCTGTCGCCGCCTTCGTCAGCGGGGGCACTCGTGGCCGGCAACTCGACTAACTCGGTCTGGCTTTCGACCGGTAAAGCCATCGCATCGACAATGGCCCGGTGCAGGTTCAAGGCCCGGATATGGGCGCCCTCGGCCCGCATCGCGCTCCAGAAACTGACCCAGAAATCGCCCTGGCGATCGATCGGCAGCTGGGCCAAAAGCTCCAGGTGATACGGCAAGACCGGCATAGGCACGTTATCGATCTGGTGCTCTTTAATGTGACGCTCGATCACGTCCCAGGTCGCGCTACAGACCATCCGGTGCACGGCTTCGCGTTCGGCAGTATCCAAAAAATTCTCGCAGATCTGTTGGAAACTGTTGGCTGGCACCCGGTCCCGGGCCACCCGTTGGGCACACCAGTCCTGGAGCTCGGCTAGGCTCCGGCCATAGGGCATGTAATACTCCATCCCGTAGCCGCGGGCCCGGAGCGCGGCGCCGATCAGTTTGACCAGTTCCTTGGATTCGGCCTCGGTCAGGGAGTGATGGTCCAAGACCCGCACTCCCGCAATAACCAGTTCCTGGCTCATTTGGCTTTGATGCGCTGTACCTCTTTCCAAGCTAGGTTGACAGCCTCGTAATCGAGTTTGACCTGTGCGGTGACGCGCGGGTCGCCGGCCTCGGCCAGCTTTGTGACCTGCGGGATCCAAGACTTGACCGCTTTTTCGAGAAGACTCTCGGTAAGTTGGTCGATTCTTTTATCCCGGTAATAGTCGTTATTAATCGTGGTCAAAACATGGGCTTGCCACCAACCGGGCTCGCGGTGCTCTTCTGGATCCGGAGCGGGTGCAGGCGGCTTGGACGCGGGCGGCGGAGCAGGTGGCGGCGGAGCAGGCGGCGGGGGCGGCTGGGGCGGTTGGGGTACGCTGGCCGCAGGCTTGGGGTCCGGATACGGGATATCATCGGGCGGTTCCACCTCGGCCCGGGCATCACGCGGTTTATCCTGGTCGGTATGCTGCGCCGATTTAATGCCTTCGGCTTCCATGCGTTTACGGGTCTCGGCATCCTTGGCAATCCGCGCTTGCTGCGCGGCGATATCGGCAGCCAGTTGCTGCTCCTTGGTAGTCGCCTCGGGCTCGATGGGCCGGATCTCGTCCTCTTCGTAGAGGCCGGTGAGTAGGCTGGGAAAGAGTTTGCGCAACGCGCTAGCCAACGCGCATTTGCCCAACATGAAGTCTGGCATGCGGTGCCACATCGTGGTGAGGTTGCCTTCCTTGTCCCGGGCTACATGCGCAGTCCATTTGACAATGGCGGTCTCAGCCCGGCTATGGTCTTTGCGGTAACAGGATACGCGAGCGGCAAACGGATAGGGCTCGGCTTCGGTCGGGATCCACAGATGGGTCCACTTGCCCTCCTTGCCGCACCATTCCCAGGGGTCGGCACCGTCGTAGAGCCCTGAGCGGTCGGCGACCTTTAAGAGCGCCTGATATCCGGCGATGATGATGGCTTTCAAAAAATGGCCATCCTTATCCATACTGAATTTCTCAGGCCGGATCATGAGCTCACGCGTGAACGGATCCAGCTGAGTCCGTTCGGCGATCGCGATAAACATCCGCTGATCAAAATCGTTATAATCCTTCAGGACGGTAGCCGTCAGGATCTGGACTGCCTCTACATCGAGGAATTTTGTGTCATTCATAACTGATCTGGGCCGCGCCCGTGACGGACACGTCATCGTAGGTGGAGATTTCGACTCCGGGGATTGTGAGCGGGAGTCCGCGCTCTTCGAGCATACGCCGCACGTCTTCGCACACGGCGTGCTTTAGCTCGATTCTGAGCAGTTGCTTGGAATAGTTGTAGACCGCGATCGGGTCGACCAAGGTGTATTTGTAGCGCCGGGTCACCCGGGCGCCGGGGATCTTCGGTTCCGCAGCCAGCTCCAGCGGAGCCGGGGCGGGTTCTGGGTCAGGGAAAGCGTTAGCTAAAGCTAGGCCCAGCTCAAAATCCTCGCGTTCAGCCGCGGCGCGTTTTTGATCCTCCAAGGTTTTAGCCGCCAACTCGGCAGCCACGAGCTCCTGCCGGGCCCGGTCGCGTTCTTCGGCTTCGACGCGCGCTTTGGCCTCGGCTTCACGCTGGGCAGTAAGCCGGGCGATCTCTTCGGCGGCTTTGCGCGCCTGTTCTTTTTCGTAGTACTGCCCGAGCCGGGCGGTCAACAGATCGTAAGCGGCCTTAGGCTTGGCTCGGACCTGTCGGGCGACCTCTTTGATCGCTTCAAGGCTAGGCTTGATTTTGGCGTTGGCGAGTTTTTCTTCCGCGTCAATCTCTTTGATCACGGCCTGCATCTCGCGGGTGCCGGCGACGGCTGCGCCCAGAGTTTCTGCGGTGATGTTCTCGGCCAGGGGCAGGACGCGCTCAACCTTCTGGTTGACCGCCAGCACCCAGTCTTTGTTAGCCTGGATCTGGACAGTGGCCGGGGCCAGCTCGGTACCGTTTACTAAAGGAGTCAGCTTCATTTTGTAGCTTTAGCGCGTTCCTCGGCCTCGAGCTGTTCAAGGCGCTCGGTTAATTTATCCGCGATCAGCGGATAACCGGCTTTTTGCAAACGGCGCCGCAACCGCAGCAGCTCGTCGTCGTGCAATAGGCCAATCAAGATTTCAAAATAATTGTGCATCGCTCCGATAATCCGCCAAGCGCTTGCGCATGTCAAATTATTTTAGGTAGCCTTGTGCCCGGGCCCAGGCCGGGTGATCGTGGACGCGTCGGTGACAGGCCCGGCAAGCGGCCAGCCAGAATTCAATCGCGATCAAGAGCTTCCCCGTCCGACCCCGGGTATGGTGCACGTCCAGGAACCGGGTCGGTTTCAGGCAAATCTCGCACTGGCTCTTGGAGTCGAGCCAGCTCAGTCTCAAACTCTTGTATTTTGCGAGTAATAGTTTCCTCGATGGCGAGACGCTGTTCATCCGGCAGGTGCGGGTACGCAATGCCTTTTTGCGTCTGGGCCAGCTGCGCCTGGAAAGAGGCGATTTTGTTTTGCAGGATGCGGATTTGGACTGTGCGCTGAGCGGTTTGGGCGGCAGCATAGGATTGGGTTTGGATGGCCTCGACAATGAAGCGGGCCCACAGACTGACCTGGAACGCGTTATCGCGCGCGGCTGACACCAGGGCTTGTTCAAGTTCCTGAGGCGTAGCCGTGTCGGGGGCTTGCCCCAGCTGGGCCAGGGCGCGCTGGGTAAAGAACGGGGCGATTGCGATGGCGACTTTGTGCAGCAGCTTGGTCCGCTTATCCATTTTTTCTAGATACTGCTCTCGACTACGGCTTTTCCGCAATGTAATTAAAACTTATGCTTCCCCAAAGACCCGATATCACACTGGCTCAGGCCGCAGCGGCTTCGGCTTACGCGGCGCATGAACGCGCTAAAGGCCAAGCCAAGCGGATGCACCATGATGAGCGCGAAGAGGTGCCACCTGAGCTCACCGACGAGGTAGCTCGGCAGGTGGCCACGGTCGATGAGATTCGGAAACTGGATCGGGTCTACGAAGTAGTGAAACGCCGGGCGCTGGGCTGGTCGAGCTGGGAGATCAGCGAAGATATGCAGCTATCCATCGCCCAGGTCAATGACGCGCTGGGCAAAGCGCGCGAGTATATGACCCAGGGGATTACCGACCTTCAAGCGGTCTGTTTCCAGACCGAGTTGATGAGGAGCGATATGTTGATCCGGCGTTACATGGCTCAAGCCATGATGCCGCAGGTGATTGTGGAGGCGATCGAGAAAGGCCAGCCGGTCACCCGGGAAGCGCTCGAGTATCCGATGCGGGCGGCCCTGATCGTGCTCGAAGTGATGAAATTTCGGATGCGGCTCTTGGGACTGGACAAGAGCAAAGCATCCAAAGCGGACGAGGGCGAATTGAACCGGTCGGGCAACGTAATTGGTTTCTTGCGATCGCAATTGGAATTCGTCCAAGCCATGGTCGACAAGGCTCCGCGGGACGTATTAGTGGAAGTCACAGAATTGAGCGGCAATGGGGCTGGAAACAATCATCAAAAACTGGAGAAAACGGCATCAGCTGACCCAGGTCAAAGCATGTAAAATTCTCGGCATATCCCTGGGCAGTATCCGCGATTACGAACAGGCCCGTTCCCGGCCCCGGAAACTAACCGTCCAAGCGCTCCGAGACAGGATCGCGGCTTATGACCGAAACGGTGCCCAGCCCTGAGTTGCTCGGTGCCTTGTGGTGTTTGCAGGCCCGGGCCATCGAGACCGACTGGTTCAGCGATCCTTATGCGGCCCGGTGGTACGCCGAGCTCTTGGGCGACCATCATTATACCGTGCCGGCGATGGGCCCGGAGTTTAACACGGCACTTTTGAGCCGGGTGATCAGTTTCGATTACGCCCTGGCAGGCGCACTGGCTAGCCGGCCAGCGTACACGCCGATATTGAACCTGGGCTGCGGCTTTTGTACCCGGATGCAACGCACCAATCAGCGCACCAGCTGGTGGTATCAGCTGGATCTGCCGGAGGTGATCAGGTTGCGCCGGGCAGTGCACCGGCCCTGGCCCCTAGAACGACACATGGAAATCGACTTGGCCCAACCGCACCTGTTTTACGAGGTCGCCGAGCCCATGCACGAACAACCGGTGATAGTGGCTGAAGGGTTCCTCTCGATCCTGGAACGTAACGCGGCTGAACGATTGCTCTGGCAGCTTCGCAACCGCTTTGGGCACGCCACCATTATCGGTACGGCCATGCGCAGCCAGCAAGCCGAACTAGCCAACATTTTTTTTCTGAAGTATAAGATCCGGCAACACTGGAGCCTGGAAAACGAGGACGAGCTCGAACGCGGCTTCGGCCTGAAACTGCAACGCACATGGTCAATCGCACAATTAGCAAACCGGTTCGGCGGCAACCTGAGCGACCCGGAAGCCGGGTTCATGTTCCAGGCCACGCTCTAGAATGTTTCTATGCGGCCATTGGAGAGAGCGCGTTTTCGGTTCCGCCTGCCGAGTTCCTGGCTCGGATCAAGCTCGAGTACCGCGCGCTGAGCGATGGGGCCAAGCTGGGCACTAAGCAGGCCGATAAACGTTCGATGGCTAAAGCGGTGGCGTTTCTGGGCCTCTACCTGAGCCCGGAGGCGCCCTATCGAGTTTGTCACTACAGTTACGGACGCAATCAGGTTGTGTACCATGATATCCCGAAACCATTCGCGGATGCCGAGCGCAGCGTTCTAGTCTATATCCTGGGCCGTTACCTGGAAGCTAATGAACCCGGCAAAAACAATCGTCCTTGATTACGAATCGGTAGCGGGCGGGAGCGACTCGGAGACTGTCCCCGGCCTGAAAGCTTATGTGGAACGGGCGCTGGCCACTGGCTCAATCGTCTACCTGATCAGCGGCTTGGCCCGTGACCCGTTCCAGCGCCAGAAACTGGAACGCTGGCTCGAGCTAGCCGGGATCCGGCGCGTACCGGTGATTCACGCGCTCCCGGATCACTTCGATTTGTTCGTGAGCGCGCACGCCTACAAATTTGACGGTATCTTCCCGGCCTCATGAACCTCGACGAGTTCAGGGCTTCGATCGAGGGCGGCGAAGACGCGCTCTATTTTGGTGTACACGCGTTACGGCCCGAGATTACGACTTACCCTGACGCGGTCAGTTTTGTGCGGTTGTTAGTTGCCCGGCTCTTAGCGGCTAACCGGTACGGCGCCGCGGCGCTGATCCTGTGGGGCCCACGGGTGTTTAATCCGCATCCGGAATCGGTGAAACGGATCTGGACCGCGATTAACAAATATCACAAAGTTATCTTAATCGGGGCCAGTTCAATGGGCAAAAGCTATTGCCCGATCGTTTACCTGCTCTTGGACTGGTTGCGTGACCCCGAAGGGACCAGCGTGAAAATCATTAGCACGAGTGAAGGCCACGCCCGAGCTAACACTTTCAGTACCCTGACCGAACTTTATCGCTCGACGATTATTCCCTGTCCCGGAACCCAGATTGATAAGTTTATCGGGATCGATAGCAAAGAACAGGATCGCGGGATTGCTCTGGTCAGTATCCCGGCAGGCGATACCGGCAAAGGACGCCTACGCGGATTCCATCCCAAGCCGCGGGCACAACGGCACCCGGAACTGGGCGATATGACCCGGGTCCGGGCGTTCCTGGACGAGTGCGAAGAGATCCCCTATGGAGTCTGGGACGGCGTCGACAACCTCTGTTCTAATATAGATCCCAGCGGCACGATTAAAGTCATCTGTGCGACTAACCCTAAAGACCCCTTATCGATCCTGGCCGAACAGGCCGAGCCGCGCACCGGCTGGGCTAATGTCGATATCGATACGGACTTGGAATGGGAAAGCCGGGAACGTTACCACGTGGTCCGGGTCGATGCCGCCCGCAGTGAGAACGTGCAACAACGCCGGATTGTTTTTCCGGGCTTGATGAGTTTTGAAGGCTTTGAAAACCTGCGGCTGAAAGCTGACGGGCAATCAGCGGAATACTTCTGTTTTGCCCGCGGGATTTATTCCCGGAGCGGCACCACGCGTTCACTAATTCCGCTCTCGCTCCTGGACCATGCCCGGGGCAGCTTCGTTTTTAGCCGGACCGTAACTAATTGCGGCTCGGTCGATCTGGCCTTTGAGGGTGGCGACTCGGTGGTGTTCGCCAGCGGGCGTTTCGGGCTGGCCGACGGCTGGCTGCCTCTTGGCTCACAAAAAATCATCTACTTCGCCAAACCGGCCTATTGTTGTGAGCTGCTCTCGATCTATGAGTTGCCGGCCAAGATGACCGTGGCCCAGGCGCACGCAATCCGGGACGAATGTCGCCGGCTCAATATCCCGGGTAACTGGTTTGCCTGTGACGCTACCGGCCCGGGCCAGGGCGTCGCCGACGGCCTGCGCGAGATGTGGGATCCGGGAATTCGCTGCATCAACTGGGCCGAGGCGGCCACCGACTCAAAAATCTTCGTCGAGGACAAACGCGTTGCGCGCGAGGATTACGTCGACGTCGTCAGCGAGATGTGGTTCGCGCTGCGCCGGTGGCTAGAGAGCGGTTATTTTTTAATCAGCCCGCACGTAGTGACCTCCCGGCTCTTTAGCGAGCTGTCCAAGCGCGAATACCGCTTAGGGCCCAAAGGCCCGGGTGATGCCGGCGTAGGCCGACTCTTAGTGGAAAGCAAACGCGAGTTTAAACTGCGCAACAAAGGCAAAAGCCCGGATTTCGCCGATGCGGCCATTATGCTCTTGCACGGCGCCCGGCTTAATGCTGAGCAGAAAGCGTTTATGCCGGGCCTGACCCGGGCCCCGGAACGGCGTAAGCCGGTCAAGCGCGGGCCATCACCTTGGGGAGGAGAGCAGAGCCGGGTCGTGATCCATGAAAATTAAGGATGACCAAGCTACGGAGATTCTGTACACTAGGCCCCGAGTTAGAGTTCATCATCACTTGCATAGAAGGCGGCGCCGGGTCTCAAGTCCCAACTGGCAGCACGACCGGCGCTGACCTTGCTCCTCCGAATGAAAGCGCAGAAACTTGTGAGTTGGAAACGATGCTGGCACGGCAAAGTGCCGCGAGCCGAGCACGTCTTAATCTACGATTCGAATGAGGACGTGAGTTTTGTCGATACCCGCAGCCCGAACTTCGCGTTCCGCTGGCAGGCTGCACACGGGGCCAGGATTCTGTACTACATCGTAATCCCGAAACTGCCGGCTGCGCGCACCGGCTGGCTCTTTAATCCTCTGCCTCGGGCAGCTTAACGGCGGTCACCAGGAGCAGCTCATCTCGGCGCGAGTCTCAAAACTACGTGGCACCGCCAGCTTGGCGCACGTTAAACCTGTTGTCAAAATTAATTTGACATGCGCAAGCGCTGGCTGTATAAGTGTAGTCCTATGCAAAACCTTGATCCCTCGCTCGAAAAGCGGGCACACCCCTTTGAACTCTCCGGTCTGGGTACCGGGCCATATCGCTGGGTGGGCCTTGTCTCAATTCCCTCGCCCTCGGTAGCCGAGGCTAATCCTTTCGCGTATAACAACGCGCTGCAGGCGCTGCCACGTGACCTCGAAAATGGCTGCGGCGCGTGCGCGCACTGCCTGACGCCGATCATGAACATCTGTATCGTCACCGACGGTCAGGGGCGTAAATGGGGTATCGGTAGCGATTGCATCGCCAAGGTCGGCGGTCCGTATCTGGCGGATAAAGCGAAGATCGCGGTGGCGAAGCTGCAGCGCGAGCAGCGCCGGGCGCGCGCTGCCGCGAAGCGGGTGGCAGCGCACCAGCGCTGGCTAGCGGAGATCGACCCGGCCACGGGCGAGACCAATGCCGTAATGGTGGCGCGCAAGGCCGCGGCGACCCGCGACGCGCAAAAGCGAGAGGAAGCTGAGCGTAAGGCGCGGCAGGCGGAGGTTTGGAATAAGTTTGCGTTTCTGGTGCCGGCGTTGCGCGCAGCCTCCCGCACCGATGGCGACTTCTGCTACAACATGGTAAAACGGCTCGAGTACGGCACTCCGCTCGAGGGCCGGCCTTTGGATATCTGCCTGGACATCTACGCCCGCCAGTTCGGTCGGCGCGATAGCAAGGGTTATCAAGCGGCCCTGAACGACGCGGCTAATCGCACCGAGGAGACCCATGAATAAAACACACTTCGTTACCACCAACATGTGGCGCTTCACCTGGAAGCGCCAGATGCACGGCACGGTGCTAGTGCACTCGGTGCCGACCACGCTCGAGTACTTCCGTTACCAGGGCAAGTGGCTGCGTTCCATGAGCCGCCGGCGCGCGCAGGAGGCAGCGCGCCGGATAGCGCGGCAGCCTTCCGGTTACGAGCATGACGACGAACTGCGCCATGAAGGCCACCAGGACGCATGGCACTTGTGCGCTTACGAGGCAATTCCATGAGCTACGACGGATGGAAAACCACCGACCCAGCCGACGAAGAGCTGGGCTCTTGTCCGCAATCGGACGAGCCCGAGGGCTGGGAGCCCAGCGATGAACACGTCCAGGAGCTTTCCTGGGATCGCTATTACCGCACTCACGCGGTCGAGGAAGACGAGGAGCTGCCCTTTTAAATGAACAACGCACAACATATCAGCGTCGGCGATAAGGTTCGGATCACGCATAGCTCTTGGACCCGGATCGAGGTGACCGAAGGTCATATCCGAGAAATTAATGGACGCTTTATTTTGCTGCGAGAGACCCCGCACGGGATCGAACGCAACTTGATTACGCATCTAGAGATCCTGCCCCGAGAACCGTTCAAGCCCAACGATACCATCCATAAACTGGCCGGCCACCTTGGTACTGGGGTACTTTGGCTGGCCGGCACGGGGATTTATCTCGTGGTACTGGTGGTCGTCTTTTTCCTGAGCCCTACCTGGGCTGGGCTGATGTTATTAATCACCGCGTGTGCCTGGGCCGAAAAGATCGCCGAATGGGAACGCGATAAACGCTCCCGCGAGATTATGCGCGAAGAGCTCGCCCGCAACGAACGGGAGAACCACTTAACATAGCTGTCGCCATGAGGGATGGCACAGAGCCGCTCTAGCCGAGCTGACGAGCCCGGAGACAGGACGCGGCTCGGAGCCCTGGGAGACGTTCCCAGGGCACCCCTCCGACTAACAACAATTTAACTTTATGCGAGAAATTACCCCGCCCGGCACGGGCAAAACTGATCTAGGCGGCAGCCGCAACGTCATTATCTTCGAAAAAGACGGTTCATTCCTCTACGGCAGGAAACTGGCCCAGGAAATTGCCGATACCGACGAAGGCCGCATGGTCTACGTCTGCCGCGACATCAGTCTGGAATGTTTTGTGGCGCTGCTTATGAACCAGTGGCCGAACCACTGGGCGGTTAAAGCGCTCACCTCTAAAGATGACGGCACAAACTACGATTGCGACCCTGAGATGCTCGACGATATCGACCGCGAGATCACTTTGACCGTCGCCGACGCTAAAGAGCTCGAGTACTGGCAACACAAGGCAGACACCGGCCAGATTGATGTAGATACCCCATGAGCGCACGCAAAATTAGGCCGGGCTTTGTCCGCTTAGTGGATCTCGCAACCGGGGAAGAATCTGAAGGCTGCTTGATCTGTGACGAGTGTCGGCGCGATCCCCGCTTGGCTACGCGCGCACTGAAAACCTGTCTAATTAAAGAGCAGGACAATTATTGTTATGAGTGCGGCCAAAAGCTTTGCGCAGGCACACACTGTTGGTCGGCATAGGAAAAGAAGCCGCCGGGCGCTCCGCAGTGGCGGAGGCTCGGCGGACTTCATCTCAATGAACGAACTCGTTTAAACCCCGCCTTTCAGAGTAAGGGTTAGAAAGTACATACCATGGCAATCACCCGCGGCCAAATCGCCGGCTGGGCCCTGGCCGGCGCCTTACACGAGCGCTGGACCAGGGCTTGTCCCGTCACCCACAAAGCGGTGGCCGGACGCAAATTTCTCTTACCCAAATACCGGCAAGGCCATTACGCCAGCCAGGATGAGCTCAACCGCGATTTCGAGGTCACGCTGATCTCGATGCTAATAGGTGCGGTCACCTACCAGGATGATGTCCAGAACGCCGGCATCGCCAACATGTTCCACGGGCTCAAATATGATCGGCCTATCCTGTTTCTGGAACAGGAACTGGGGCAGGCTTTCATGGAACAGAAGTTGCCCCTGGATATGACCTTGACCGATATCCAGTGGCGGTGGCCGCAGCTGCGGATCATGTTACCGGTCGGGCTGGTCACGATCGAACGGGCCGGGGTAACCTACAGCGCCAATTTCCTGGATCTGTGTTACGTGGACAAAGAACCCGGCGCGCAGCTGCCGGCTCGTTATGCGGAGGAACTGACCGCGTTCCGGCATCGCCACTTGTCCGAGCTGGACAATGAACCGATCCCGCCCATCGGCAAAGTCATGATCTACATGGGCGAACCCCACTTTAACGTGTGCGCCCAGATTAACTTCAGCGAGCTGGGCCTGGGGCCGACTCATTACAGCTTTATCGCTCCCTGGCGCGAGGACAAGATCGCCGCCATCATGGGCTACCGGGGCGGGCTCAAAGGCGGCTTCGAGCTGGACGGCCCCGACGAAATCTTTATCGATAAACTGCGCCACTTGGCCATGAGTGTGCTGCTCTTTTTGTCCGCGACCAAGTTCGAGTACGCCCCGGACGCGATCGAGCGCAAGTTCGCCCTGGACGGCAAACATATGCGCCCTGAACTGCAACGGGCTAAGTTCGTCGGTGCCAGCCAGATTAAAGCCGTCATGCTCGGGCCCAGGCCGGAGGGCGCACATACCGGCATGGAAGTCTCGCCTCACTGGCGTTCTGGCCATTGGCACAGAGTCGTGTGCGGCAAAGGCCGCCTGGATCGCAAATACGTCTGGTTTGTCACCACCCGGGTACGCGCGGATTTAGATCCGGTCGAAAAATAATTTGACATGCGCAAGCGCTTGCGTATGTTTGGAGTCCTATGTCGAACTTTAAAACTCTCTTCCCAAGCAAACTCACCGCCGTAGCCCACACCGTCGCCAAGAACGGCGACCACGTGTATACGGCCTCTTTCGAGGACGGCACCACCGGCGTCATTCGACGCGGCGGTCGGCTCTACGTCTCGGTCGCGCAGTGCCGCGATCCCTGGAATAAGGCGACAACCGAATTCCTGTTCAGCTCCAAGCCGTCACCTAGCTTGAAAAGCTGGGAGCAAGCCCGTCACATCGTCACGGTGCCGATATCTTTCGCGCAATCCATCCTGCAACCTTCCTAGGCTCTCCTATGCAAAGCTATCTGACTAAATGCAACACCTGCGGCAGTAATACCAGCCGCGTTTATGCCCGCAAACATGCGGGCCGGTGCAAAGCCTGCGCTGAGCCCGGGGCTGAGCGCAGGCCGACGCGAAACCAACGCATCATTGACGCCGGCTGGCAGGCTTACGCCAGGGAAGAAGGTCATTACGATTTACCGGACAATTACTAATGCAATACACGCTGAACTCTGACAACACCGTCACCCTGGTCTTGGACCAGGGTGAACTCTTCACTATTAATGACGCGCTGGATGTGCGCGTGACCCTGGCCACGTTCCCCAAAGCGCCCGCGGACCGGCTCCCTGAACCTGAACGGCGCCGGGCTGCCGCGCTCGAGCGGACCACCTACCAAGCCCAGTGCGCGCTCGAAGACCAGATCGAGTCCGAGCAGGACGAGCCGGGCACCAACCACGTGCCGGCCCGCTCGGAGCTGGGCGAGGCGCTCTTCGAGATGCTCCAGCGGCATCAACCGGGCGCAGGCCAAGGTAAGCGAGCTCATGAACCAGGGCGCGCCCTACGAGGTGCCTGAGCATGCCCGCTGCCGGCTGGAGGACATGTGAACGTATTAGAGACTTTGTTAACCCTGGCCGGCGCGCACGCGCAAACGGTGCTCCTGGAGTTCAAACTGTGTGAGCTGAGCCCGACTTGGCTGCTGGTCAATGCCGATGGCCACTGCAGCCTGATCGAGACGCCGTGGCGCGATGACGCCCAGAAAGAACTGATCTGGCGCCAGCTCCGGGCGGCGATGGCCGCGCGCAATACGGTGGCCTACAGCTTCATTACCGAAGCCTGGGTAGCTCAGCTCACGCCGGAACAATGGAATCCGGACGCCGGGCCCTTACCTGAGGGATTGCGCCCTGCTAAGCGGGCTGACCGCCAGGAAGTAGTGCTCGCTTTAGCCGCCGATAAAACCAGCGCCCAATGGCGGCAATGGACGATCGTGCGCGATCACCTTGAACAGATTATTCGCTTAGACCCGCGTCCGTTTGCCACTGGCGAGCAGGCGCCGGAAAGCTGGATGACGGAGCTGCTCAAATGACCATCAAAACTGAACACTGGCTTAAACCGATCCCTGAGCGCAACTTTGACTGGTCAGCCGTGGACGCTGATACCTACGATGGGCCCGGCTGCCCGATCGGCTGGGGGCCGACCGAAGCCGCGGCGATTGCCGATTTGAAAAGACCAGCTCCCCGAAAGCGAAGAACCTTTATGCACAGAAACGGACTTTTGCGCCGGGACTTCGTCCTCTTAATTCTAATCCTGGCCGCGCTCAGTCTGGGCGCGGCCATTTGTTTGCGATAAAACACTATGGCTACCAAAAAAGCAGTTGAAACCACCTATGTCTGTCCGCAGTGCGGCTACGAGACCCCGCTAGGGCGCCTGCGAATTCGTATCGCGCGTTTTCTGGGTTCGAAGGGTGGTCGGGTCGGGGGCCCGACCAAAGCGCGCGAGGGAGCCGCCCTGCGCGCAGCGCAAGCCCGCTGGAAAGGGCACGTGCCGCAATCTGGCTACAAGAAAAAGACTAACGCGCTTGAGCACGAATGCTAGCCTTTAACGGCGACCACCAGCACGCCCTGGAATGCGCGCGGCTGATTGCCAAGTGGGGCATCGACACTGTGGTCGAGACCGGCACCCTAGCCGGCGATACCACCCGGGCGTTTGCCGAGCTGGTCCCGATCGTTTACACGATCGATATCGAGCCGAGCCACTGGCGGGGCCCGGAGGCACCAGCGTGGATCAACCGGTTAACGGGCGATTCCGGAGCGTTATTAGCCGATTTAAGGCGGACTTTGCCCGAGAGAATCTTTTACTATCTGGACGCCCATCCGCTGGTGACCCCCAACCGGGCAGGCCATTCGCCGTTGCTCGAAGAGCTCAGGGCTATTATCGGCGCTATCCTGCCGCCGGTGATTGTGATCCACGATTTCTTTAACCCATTGCATCCCGAGTACCCTTTTGACACGCACGATATCGGTCCTTATAAGTTTGAGCTCATTCGGCCAGCGCTTGCGCAGATCTATGGCGCAGGGTGCTTTCAATGGCATTATAATTCCATCATGGCCGGGGTCGCTTGCGGCGTGATTTACATCGAACCGTTCCCATGAAAATTGGAGTGTTCTACTGCAGCTATAAACCGGATCTGGTCTGGCTGATCTATTCGATCCAGCTCGTCCAGAAATTCCTGGCTGGCGATTACGGGATCACGGTGGTCTTGGAACCCGATTGCCGGGCCGATGTCAGCCTGTGGGGCTTTAGCAACGTGCGCTACATCTTCCATACTCGTAGACAGGCAGACGGCTACCAGCACGCCATGGCGGTGAAACTTTGCGCTGACTCGTTCACCGACGCGGACTGGATCTTTATTTTGGATAGCGATCATTTGTTGCTTGGGCCCTGGAGCGTCGCGGCAGCGTTTAACGCCGGCAAAGCCATTATCGCTTACCGGCCCTGGGAGGAGAGCTTAGCTCAAGTGCGCGCCATCTGGGCGCCGCCGGTCGAGACCATGCTTGGGCTCGAACTGGACCGCGATTTTATGTTGCGCCCCCCGTTTCTGTTCCACCGCTCGACCTTCAGCCTCCTGCGCGCCCGGGTGGCCGCGGTCACGGGTATGAGCTTTGCCGATTACGCCTACAGCGATGTGCCGTTCACGACCGCCGGCTTTCTCACCCATCCCTATAAACTGTGCGACTACGAAGCCCTGGGCCTGTTCGGCACCAAGTTTCAGCCGGCCCTTTATCAAGCGGTGCCTTACCAGGAAGCGACCAACCCGTTTCATGTGTATTGGTCACATGGACAGTGGTCGGCAGCGTTGCAAGCCGAACTAGATGCGCTCTTAGCCCAATGAACCGTTACGGCCAAGGTAAATGGGAAAAGCCCCAGAGCGACGCCGAGGCGGATGAGACCGTTAAAGGCCAGCTACAACGCTTTGGCCGCTACATCGATAAAGACTTGCCTTACGGCTGGGGCTTTGTGCTGTTGTGTTTCCCCTACGGGCCCGAGGGCCGGATGAACTATATCGCTAACGCCGAGCGCGCCGATGTGGTCCGGGCTATGTACGAATTTATCGCCGCGACCAAGGCCGGCTGGGGCGAACACGTACCGGCTGAAGCCGAGCCCGGCAGCCAAATGGGCGATGAGCTCATAGGCCGCCTGCGCCAACAGATCGCCGCCTTAGAAGAAGAAAACCGCGCTTTACGCGAACGCTATGGAACAACACCATGAGCATCCATAAAATTATGCAGAAAGGCGGCGACGCGCCTCTGCCACAACAGATCATCGCCCTCCAACAGATCGTGCTCGGCATGTTCTTAGTGTGGGACGCCCTGGGCGATGAGTACAACCACAGGCAACTGGCCGAGGAAGCCATGCTGGCTGACTGGGCCCGCCAAAACGGCGTCAACCGCAAAGACGCTATCCAGTGCCTGATCATGGTCAAGGAATGGTTCATGGAAAGCCCCTGGGTCCATTACATCCAGTGCCGCAACTTTAAAGCCGAAGGCTGGGCCCAGACCCTGTTATTCGCTCCCGATGGTAGCGCCGATATCCTCGCACAGATCAAACTCGTCATGGAGGCGCGCCCGTTCCCCGAACCCCAACCCGAACCCCAACCTGAACCATGAACGAACCAAAGCCACCTCGCAAACGCGCCCGGCGCGGTAAACGCTTCGATAAAGCCTCCATAGCCCAGGCCGAGCTCAGAGACAGGGTCGAAAAACAACTCGAACAAAATAGCGCCGAGCTTTCCAGGGAACGTTTAGAAGCGCGAGTACAAATAGAGAAACGCAAAATTGACGAAGAGCTCGGTGCAGCCATGAAAGAGCTCCTTGAATTGATGCGTAAACGTAAAGCGGCTGATGAACGTTGGCGGCAACGTGAGCAGGCCAAGGAACGAATACGGGACGCGGCTTTGGCCCACGATGCCGATCAGGCGGCCAGAGCTGAACGCGCACTGGCTAATCTTGCAAAAAGCACGATAGTAGCACAGATAAAAGCGGATTTGTCGGCCAAAAGCCCTCCTGTCCCAAAATCGCAAAAATCCTAAAGTTATAAATCCATGGGATGCAACGGGTTAATTTTTAACCGATTTTGGCGACACTGTCGTTTTTGGGCTGATGTTTAAATATGCAGTGGCGGGTTTAGCCTAAAACACGGGGTAAAATTCGGTGCTTGCGCATGAGCCCAGCGCCCGTGTATAATAATAGCCACTTATGAGCGAGGCGCTAGCCGTGACGCCCTTTAAACCGCCAGTGTACCAGAACCCTGGGGGTAAACCGCCGACCTCTATCCCGCCGCCTGGGCAAACGAGCGTAACCCAGGCACAAAACGTTGTTACAGGACGTTATGAAGTGTTTCGGGACGGTTATCGGAT
>Ga0126371_10002241_pt1 | contig 16604 bp, 17 predicted proteins | sample PanSoiMetaPlot_4_FD_110145 | JGI IMG/M metagenome (GOLD analysis project Ga0126371, IMG submission 110145) | Tropical forest soil microbial communities from Panama - MetaG Plot_4 | ecosystem: Environmental > Terrestrial > Soil > Tropical forest > Bulk soil | place: Panama | collected 2016-02-17 | reverse complement strand
CGTAGACGCGAGAGAAGGTGGTGTGTTGTAGATCACGCCTAATGGATGGAGGCCCCCAGACTTAATTGTCTCCATCCACTTATCTAGATAACTGAAATTTGGGGTGGACGTCGCATAAATCTGATTGAGTGGGATCCATACGCGCGTTCCGTCGAGTCCCGCAGCCCTCATCGTGCTGATGGCGGTTGGGTCTTGAACGGCGGAACCCATGCCACCGATCGCAAAAAGCCCGCTTGGGATCCATGGCGTCGCGCCGCTACGGCTACTGAAGTCTGCGGACACGGTTTGAGATTGGACAGCAGCAGCACTGCATAGACATGCCACTGCGAATGAAAGCCAGAAAAGCCGTACATGGCTGGCTTTATGAAACATCGAATTTTCAAACATTTGGGGGAGGTCTCCGAGCAAAGGAATATTGATGAAATCACTGATTTCATGGAGATTGCCGATCAGCTGGGCGAAAAACTCCCCAGATGGCCAGCGCGGTCTATTGGAAATTTCGTCAAGAATAGCATCCGAGCCAAAAAAGTCAACCAAAATGTTACTTTGGTTTGGAGACCTTAGGATTACCTTAGGATTACTGGTGGGCCATGTGACGCCATGTAACCATTACCGAGCATCGCGCAAATGCGAAAGATGTAAGAAACGGCCTATATCAGGTAAACAAATGGAGGATATGAGGCATGGAGAATGCCGGAAACAAGCCCATTAAGGGTCAATTTGCTGTGTCAAATAGATGAAGGGGAGAGCTATAGGCAGGGGAAAATTCACCCCTCTTAACCAATCGGGAAACAATTCTGGAAAGGATTACTTAAGAAGCTAGAAATCGCCTGGATGATGCGCCGATGTTTAGTGGGTAGCGACAGCTGTAAAAGTGCGTTCCGTTGAGCCAAGGTTGATCTTGGGGGCGAGTTGGCTTGTTTTATTCGTTGCGCTGATGCCATTGCCGCAGGGCTATATGGCTATTGGTTGTTCGGAACCTATAACCTCATAGGCTGCTTCTCTCTGCTGTTTGTGTTTGGCAGTGTGCTCTTGGCCTTTCTCGCCAAAACGGCTCTGTTGCAGCCTGTCGACTCATATCTGGTTGACCCTGTTCAGTCCCTATACCGTGGAAGCAATCACATGCAGCTGCCTGCTGATGGCCATGATCTTGCCCACATGGATTCCTGTCGGCAAGCCTTTCTTTCCAGCTATGGATGACCGTTCCATGTTGCGTTTTGTGTCTTGGGCCTGCCTTCTGATTGGCTTCTGCGTGAAACTTCTTCAGCTATTCGTTTCCCGCGCGGCTAACGACGAGTGAGGGCTATGCTGCTTTTACGGCCAAGGCCAATCCTTTAAAGAATGGCTATTATGATTTACTTCCACACCGCCCTATCTCTGAACACGATACTGGTTCGCTGGTCTGCCATTCAGGAGATTGACCCCGTTATCTCTGCCGCCGATGTGCGCGGCGCTATGGGCCCAGATGTTTTGACAAATTCAGTATTAGCGGCTGCCCGGGGATGATTGCAGACAAGCCTAATCAGACAGTTGCCTTTAAATATCGTGTCCAGTCAAGGACTTTCAAATGCTTCTCATGGGGCATATCCTACGGTGCCGATGCCAGCGGTTTTATATAGCGCCTATGGCATCTTGGGCTCATTACTCAGCCTGCCCACATTCTTGCTGCTATTTCTATGGCTGAAGAAAATAGGCTCTGACGTTCGCGGCAATGCAATCAGGATATTTTTTCTTACGACCATTGTGATCGGCGGCATGCATTCAGCAAATTCACGCGCTATGTTTCGGATATTTTCCGAAATTTCCTTTGCTGTGCATCGTCCTCTGGGGCCTTCAAGAGCTCTTCCTGCTTTTGACTCATCAGAAGCGCTTTGCTTAGATTGAACATGCAGGAGGTTCGAATGAACAATCTTCGAGCAAAGCTATTTTTCTCCATGATGGTGGTATTGATATCTACCTTTTGCTCGGCTGACCAGACCCGTTCGATACACAATTGGGTGCATTGTGACGGCAAAACAGACGACGATGCCGGTGTAGCAGCGGCCTTTGCAGCTGCGAAAGATGGGGCCTTCACTCTGATGGTTGACTGTCCGGTTTTCATCCATGTCGGCACCGATGTCCACCACCCGATATTCATCGACAATGGAACAACTGTCGCGTTCACAAAAACGGGTCAGTTTACGGTTGACAATGTATTTGTCCCGGCCTTCGTTATCGCCAACAGTTCAAACATTCACTTGCTTGGCTGGCGCATTTTATATCAGGGAGGCCTGCCTGCTGATCCGAATACTGGAGGCTACTATGATAATGGGGCCTTTATGCAACAACAAAAAGGCTATGCTCAGCCAGCCTTCGACTTTAATGACCATGTGCTGACACCGTGGCTTGCGGCGCATCGGGGAATTCGCTTCGCGCGAGGAGTGTCCTCGCCTTGGCTTGGGCCTACGAACACCTCGGCGGTTTTTTTCATAATTGGCAGTGTACGCGACATGGTAGTTCAGAATTTCAGCATATCTGTCCCGCCTCAAGCCAAGGGTGCCCAGTTCATTCCGATGGTTTTTTCATCGGCCGTAGGCTATAACAGCAACGAGGATGTTACTCATCAAACTCCCCTGACTCCACAGTATTACTCAACCCCAAGCAATCTCACATTCTCGAACATTATGTTTGACGGATATTACATGGGATGGCAGGGACGGTTTCAAAATACTACCTTCCAGCACGTTCGGGCCCACAGATATGGAGATCTGGAGGACGCAAGCGGTGGGACTGTCGGCGGAAAGGGCAAATGGTTCGCTCCACCTCACTTGTTTTACTTAAACTACATCCCGACACAGACCGGATTTGAAAACCAGAACATACACATACTGGATGTGATCGACTATGGCAACCGCGTTGGGGTAGCTCGGGATAAAGGCGGATCGGATACGAGCAGCGGCTATGCGAATTCGCTCAAGATCGGAGCAATAGATAGCGACGTAAACGGATATAAGTCGTATCGTCCCGATGGGTTTATGGACGTGTTAACGAGCGACAATTTGAAAATATCGAATGTTGAAGCAACTTACGACTCAGCATTTCTGAACGATGTGTATCCAGGTATTCGCTTTCCCAATCCCCCGTACAAACACGTTACCTTCGAAAACATAACCCTTGTCGATAAGGCCCCGGCCTCGAAGCAGTGGCCCATTGGTAGCTCAAACGATCCCACGAACAGTCAGATAGTAATGACCAACGTCAAAGTCGTAATCAACAACTGGTCTAAAGCCGTCCCTGCTCCTAGGGCTGTGCCCAATCTCAGAGCACAGAATGCTGGGCCCTTCGCCAACTTGTGTCCCACCATGGCCGGGGGGGGCAACCACATCGACATTCAGTTTACGGTGTCAGGACGTGTTCAAGAATGCCACTAGTACTGTCTGCCATCCGTCCTTGAGTATCGGCATGGGGCCGTGGGCGAATCATAGGTGGTCCTCGGTGCTAGGGGATCACCACCGTAATGGCTTGAGAATGAGATTAAAGAAGCATCGGCAGCGTTAGTAAGAGTCAGTTGGACATTATAGGTTCCTGGAGTTGGGGTATTGATCGTTGAACCGGATCCACAGCCGCATATCCAGTGAAAGGCCGACGAAAATCAGAAGCACGGAACCGATCAACCCAGAAATTGCTCGTCGGCGCCTTTTCGCGAACACGAAGGCGATGCCGAAAAGTCCGCAGACCTCAACTCCACGCGGTCGCAGTATCTCCCTCGCGGCGGCTGATTTGGGTACGTATGCTTGGACAATTACGGTTGCTGATGTCGTCTGGTTGTTAACCGCAACTTGGTCCCCATTCGCCAGACTGCAAGCCGCGTTCGTAGGCAGTTCCGGACAGCTCAATTTCAGATTCGCATTTAGTCCGGCAATAGGAGTGACCGTGATGGTTGTTGTAGCCGACTGAGTTGGTAATACGATGGTTCCCACCCCTGTAACTGTAAGCAAGCGACCGCTAAGGGAGCCCTTCGATTTGTCGCGCCTGGCCGTGAATTGGGCGACAGCAGACAATGGTGGCTGGTCTCTCATTTTCTCCGAACGACTCTCAAAACGGACGGGAGTCATTGAAGCCAATCCCTATAGACCTCGCGTACGCATTACGGCGAAAGACAGCAAGACCGCATTCATTTCGCTGACGAGGCCCCAGAAGCGCGAGGAATGGCCAAAGGGCGGCCGCTTTCTCGACGTGCATACACTGGCATTTTCGCTGTTTGCCGAGTCGCTTTCTTTGGACGCTTTGTGCAGAATCCTCGAAGTTCCAGGCAAAGTTAACCATGAGCCGACCGGAAGGATCACGCCTGCCGAAATCGACTACTGCCGAGGCGATGTCCGAGCAACGGCCGCAGCGCTCAATGCACTGAAACAAGAATTCGACGAGCATCCTCTGAACCTCCGCCCAGACCGAGCATACTCACGGGCATCTATCGCTAAAGCGTACTTACGGAAAATGGGAGTCACCCCGCCGAAAGAAAAGTTCAGGGTACCTGATCGGGTGAGCGGAATAGCAATGCAAGCGTATTACGGCGGTAGAGCGGAATGCCGCATTCGGCATACACCTGTACCGGTGGTCCACACCGATTTCAAGAGTCAATATCCAACCATAAACACGCTGCTCGGAAATTGGGATGTTCTGATCGCCGAGTCGGTCTCCTTTGATCCCGCAACCGAGGAGGTGCGCAGGCTACTGAAGACCGTTACACTCGACCGGGCTTTCGATCCCGCTTTCTGGAAAAAGCTCACCTTCTTCGCACTCGTAAAACCTGCCCGAATTGCCGCCAGTCGGGCATCACCATCGGAGTCTATATCTATATATAGGTGTCGGACCTGGTCGATCGACTCTTTGGTGCGCTTCCGGCTGCCGAAGCGCAGGGGATTCGCGGCCACATAGATGTTCGCGCCCCGGGCATTTTCGTACGCCAGCCAGCGCAGATAACGAGGTGCAACAACACACTCAAACCTCACGATTCGCTGCTGCGTCCTGACCGGATAGCACCTCTTAGAAGGACCGCAAGGGATTCGCCAGGAGTGAAGCTCTTGGTAAGGAATTCTACCGCCGGAAGGGGGAGTCAAGGAATTCTTCCGAGGCGGCCCGGCAAATTTCGCATTCAGGGCTTAGCTACTCACTTGATCAAGTTGCACCCGGTTCGTCAGCTACGCGGAAGTTTCGCGACTTTGCACTCTTATTTTCGATTAGCCTGTGACCCGGGCTGCGCTCCGGAAAGCACAATCTCTCCCGTACTCGATCCGCGCGCATAATGGGTCATGTTCCGCCATCGCAAATTGCTCACTCCTCCCAACGGTCACGGTGAACCACCCCCTCCTCAACCCTGGCAACGCCAGCCCACCGAAAGCAGTAAAGCCTTCCAAGCTTTTGAGTTGTACCGCGCGATGGGTCAGGAGCGGAGTTTGTTGAAAGTTGGTCAACAGTTGGTCAACTCCACCCAATTGCTGTCGCGCTGGTCGTTGCCTCCCCGTGCACCCCCTTATGCAACTCGCTGGCCCTTGAACTCGAACTCGTACCAATACGCCCCACCCCGTTTGTATGTGCTCATTTACTTACTTCCTTTGATCGTCCGCGCTGAAGTACGACGCCTGCGATCCTCGCTGCCCTTAGCGTTCCAATAACCGAGAGCACGTTTCCTCTTGACTTCGCCAAAGCAAGCCGTCGAGCAAAACTTCTGATGTGATTTGTCTGCGAGAAAAAACTTGCCGCACTCTGGGCAGACCATCGCCCTCCATCGCTGTTGCATCAGGTCGTAGATTGACTGTTGAAAGATACAACCAAAGCCCCATTCAATCGCGCCTGTGATTCCATTGACGATTGGCCTACCGGATGGCAGACCCGCTACGGTCGTTTGCTCATCTTTATCCCTCGGCTGTCCAGGGATTGCAGGTTGTATGGATTTCCCCACTATTCGCCCCGGCATTATGAGAGCGGCACCCGTATTCATTGCGTTTGCATCCTTCTCCAAGCCGTATAGGAATTTCAGATTGGCCCCAGTCGGGTCGTTGTGACTCCACACGAGACGCAGCCGGTCACTATAGAAGAGCAGCGGCGGCTTGACCAACGACCTGGCCGCCGGAATGTCCTTGAACTTCTCATAGTTTGCTTCAGCGAACGTATACAGCCAATCAGTCAGGCTCTCTGGGAAGAAATCTGGGTACTTCAGGCGGAATCTCTTCCAGTGGTCAGGCGTGTCCCCCAGATTGGCATATGCCTCCAGTGCCGCTAATCGTGACTCACGATCATCTTTTGCTTTCCTGTTTGCGATCCTCATAGCGATAGTTCCTTTTCACTTGCCGTGCTAGACAGCATTTTAAATTAAACCGTAAGCATATCATCAAGCACAAAACTGAAGACTTTGAAGCGTGATCGTCCATTTTCAGATATTGAACCGGCAGCAGATCGTGCATTACGCCGCGCTGTCCGAGGCCGGGATGCAAAAGCTGTTAGTGTTGTCCGCCATTCTCAACGGGCGGGCAAAGAGACAAGTCGTAAAAATCGCAATAGGAGAAAGAAAATGTTAGTCAAACCACTTACGCAAGAAATGATCGATGCTGGACAGGAGTTCTGGGACATGCTGTACCCGAGTGACCCGGAGCTGTCCAGACTGCAAAAAGCCAAGCCACAGGATGAGGTCGTGGATAAGATCACGTACCTCGACAGGTGGTACAGCACCCGTGTCTTCCGGGCCAAGTGGAATGTTGCCGACTTCATCCGCAGATGGGTCGTAACAACCAAGGCCAAGGGCCCCGAGATGGTGGAGGAACTTATCGAAGACCTCCGTCCGTTCTTCCCCTACCAAGCCCGCAAAACTGTTTTCTGCGCTAAGTTCGTGGGTCGTTTCGTCGATCCCAAGGTGCCTATTATCGACATTTTCGCTGAAGACATGGGCTGGTGGCATCTAGGATTACCGGTACCAGCGGACGGAGAAGAGCGGTACAACGGGAACGGACGGTATCGCAGCTTCCATGCGTACCTCACACAGATCCGTGAAGAGGCTGGACTCACCAGCCATATTTCGACGTGGGATCCATACTTGTGGATTGCAGGTTCGTTCCGGTTTGCCAATGGAAATGCCAGCGGTGACCTCGCGCCGTACTTCGAGAGATATCGCAGAGACCCGGGGTCCGAGCCGTTGCTGGGCAAACTTCTAGGCGAGAAGAACAAGAACAAGAAGAAGTAAAACATGGGGGAATCTGTAATTTTCCCTTGCAACAACCACTCGGGCAAGTTTGTGCTGGGTAGGGCTTAGGAACTGTGCGAAGATGCCGGGCATGCCGTTTCTACTTCCAAGACCACAGAAACTTCCTCACCCGCAGTGGACTAACTAAGGCCCATCAAATTCGGACGTGGAACGCAGGAACCTACCTGAAGGAATTCCAAATTGCCGTTAGCCGTCGCTCCACATACTTGTTCCTCCGTCGCATCGATGTCCTGCCAGTGTTTTCATTGCCAGACATTGCCATCCGGATCGAGACGACGGAACTATTGCGCTGGGCAGAATGCATGAGTGGTGGCCAGTCATGCGATGATTGCGTCACCCTGTGCAGATGGTATGCCTATATCGCGCAGAGAATTCGCTTCATTGCCGAGGGCAGTAAGCATCCCGCAAGCGGCATCAAACTGGCCCATCCCTATGGCGTTGTCTGGAGGCTTTCCTGTTGCGCGATGCAGCGATAGAGCCGGTTCAGCGCCCATTGACTCGGTCATGGGTCGTTGGTCCGAAACTCGGAAACGTTGCCGGATCGTGAAATGAGCAGCACTCGATCCTGCGCGCATAATGGGTTTATGTTCAGCCATTGCGAATTGCCCCCTCCTCTGAACGGTCACGTTGAATCGGCCCTCGCTCAACCCTGGGAACGCCAGCCCGCGGAGGGCAATAAGGCCTTCCAAGCCTTCGAGCTATACCGCTCGATGGGTCATGAGCGAAGTTTGTCGAAGGTGGGTCGAGAGTTGGGCAAATCCACCCAACTGCTGTCCCGCTGGTCGAGCCGCCACGAGTGGCAGAAGCGCGTGGCTGCCTGGGACGCACACGAAGCGCAGACGATCAACGCAGAAGTCTTGGCGGGCACCGCCGAGATGCGCCGCCGGCAATGCCAGCAGGCTCTGGCATTGCAAACCCGGGCCCAAGAGCGCGTGCAGAACATGAGCAAAGAAGAGATCGCAGCGCTTAGCCCCTACGAGCTTTGCCTGCTAATGAAAACGGGTGCGGAGATGGAGAAAGGCGCGCGTGACATTGATCCCGAACAGGCCGGCTTTCCGCCGAATCTACCGCCGCCCCAATTTACGATTCAGATCATCGTGCCATCCAATGAAGAGACACATGCGACGGTTCGTCTGGCTGACGGTCGAACTGGTTGGATTCCGCGCAAGAATCTTGAGTGGTTCCAGCGGGAAAACCCGGACGCCCTGGTGCTCCACTAATGCCGTGGATTCATGGTGGAGAACATTCAAGTGGATAATGCCTTTCATTCAAGCCCTCTGCTCTAACGCACACATCACCCTTTTCGGCTGTTAATCGAAGGGCTCATTCGCTGCCCGGTCGAAGTGCCCTCGTTCGGGAAAAGAGAGTGCTTTACGCGCCCTGCTCACGCCCTTTCACACGAGGGTATTCTTCAAAAGGCTGAGGAACGCCGAGAGGACAGCAGTGTACTTTACAGCAAAAAAGGCGGGCCTCCGGAGAGAGCCTGCCTTGATGCAACCACCCCCTTTTTCTAATTTTGGGGAACGAGGCTCGAGGGTTTTCACTTTCTTTCGCCTGACCCATGGTGCACTTGGCTGCAGCTTAAGTCGTTGCTCTAGCGCTCACAGTCCCTGACAAAGCTTCCAAAGGTGGCGCGAATGGAAGCTGCGGCTGGGCAACGTATGCGGACGCGCTGCGAAGATAAGCGGCATGTCGATCGATCCGGCGGTTTCGAGCTTTCCCGAACTCGATGGAGAGGCGTCGGTACTCCCTGTAAGTCTCAACATCCCCTGGTATCGGTGAAGTTCTGAAGTCATCGAAAGGCATAAGGAATGTCACCGCAGAGTAGTCGTCAACGACCAGGTCCTGGAGCATAAAGAATTCCACGTACCCCCGGAAGTCTTCAAACAGAGCGAAGAAATCGCCGTACCTTTTGAACGTATCCTCGAGGGGGCTGTGGTGGCCGACGTAGTGCCGACGGATGCACTCGAGCGTGAGGTCAAATCTATCCCCGATTTTCCAGTTGAATCCGCGGGCGCCGTTGATGGTCGGCTTACGATCGATCTTGTTCCCCGGAAAAACCAACGTGCCACCGATTGTGTAGGCGATTCTTTTGAACTCTTCGTTTTGTTCCTCGGGGAACAACTCGATGATATGCTTCAGTCTTTTCCACGGCGTAAACGTGTGAATGATCCCGTCGCTTGTCAGGAAAAACTCACCAAGTTCGGAGCGGTGACGCAAGGCATAGGCCCCGTGGCGGGGGACGATTTTCAGATCAAAGAGCGCGCCACTCGGCAGCACCCTGCTCCACAGGAGCTTGTGGTAGCGGCAGAGAGTGACGCTGTACGTGTCAAGGTCTTTTCCACCTGCGTCACTCCTGACGTCAAACGAGGTGTCGATCGGCATGTGTCACTCCTATATGGTTGGTTCCCGGATAAAAAGGCGGGCCACATGATGAGAGAGCCCGCCTGGGTGGAAAACCCGCTCTGGGGAACAGGGACGAGGTTCCCACCTGGCTCAATGGTCACCTGCCTGTAGGTGTTAAGTCGTTGCTCTACAGCACACTCATACATGCTCAGGAGCAATCATGGTGATCCCCTCAGTCAATTTCCGTATTCCAGAACTACGGGATTTGGCGGGGACCCCAAGAAGGAAAATGAGAGAAACTTGCAGAAACCATGGACTGAGGGGCATGGTTCTAATTCGACGATTCCGCAGTAGATCAACAACACCACCGCGGGGCCCGCGCTTCTACATTTACTGAAGCGGAAACAGATAGACGGGATGGGATTGAATTGGGCCTAGAATCTAGCTACACCGGATAGCCTCTGGCTGATCTCCAGGGGCGACAAGGCGGGTGCCTTCCCGCCCGCCTTCCTGGCGCTCTTCGAATAGGGAAGTTCACGTCGGAAAGGTGACCATGCCGGACGAATCCGCTGCTCGCCCGTTCGAATGGAGCGAGGTCAATGAACTGGCCGAAAAGAAAATCGACGAACTAAAGAAAGCGATTAGTGCCGAGATCAGCAACGAGGTCAAGCTGGCTCCTCCCCCAGGAGCAACCCGGAGGCGGATTTCTGAGTTGCTTGGAGAAAGGGCGGACGATTGGGCAGGCAGGGCCGCTAACACCTACAAAGAATCTCTCGTTCTGATCGGCCGGGAAGAGACTCCCGGAGCCAGGATCTCCGTCTGGTTAAATGGGCTCCGCTCCTTCATAGATGACGATCTGCGCAGACTTCTATTAGCAGCGCGGGTTCGGACGCCGAGAATCCGAGCTCTTGAGGTACAGGCTCTGGCCACGTAAGAATCGTACGCGGCCGGAGGTTGTTAATGCGCAAGAAATAGCCTTCGGCGTTCATCTCGTCGTTAATCGCGTCATGGCTCAACTAGAACGGGAGTGGACGGAACAGACGTCTGTTCCGCAGGTTCATATAACGCGGACTGGCACCAATCAGCTCCCAGCAGAACTTGACAATCCTCCGCTCGCCTTGCAGGAAACGATGAAGCAGGATCGGAAGGACAGACCGCAGGAGCCAACGTTGCCACCTTCTCCGCGTTTCGAGCTTTCGGAGGACTTGCGCATAGCTCGCATAAACGGTTCGGAATATCCCTTAACGAAGAGCCAAGGCAAAATGCTTGCAGTCCTGTGGAGTGCGCATCAAAATGGCAAGCTGGTTACGCGGGAAGCTCTGTGCAGCGCCATCGGGAGGGGCAAATCCGGTTGCGATCCTCGGGACACCTGGAGAGGCCATCCCTTTTGGGGGAATATCATCGTTCCTGGAAAGCCCGGATTCTACCGACTGAAACTCCGTGAATCCGATATTTAGATCGACGCGAGCGTACAAAATCTGACCCGGATAAATACCGGCCACCCCGGCCAAATACGGCGCCAATTACCGGAGCAATTTTGCTACTGTTCCTCCAACGCAGACCACCAAGGTACTGCAAATAAAAAGCGACACCCGATCCTGACCAGGGAAATTCGGATGCCGCTTAAGGTTCTTTATGCCACAAGTGTTGCACACCTCTCCTGGTGCTGCAAACAAGCACCTCGCGCATGCTGATCTTATCCTCCCTCTCGTCAGCCTGGAAGCCATACTCTCGTCGCTCGGGCAGCAGCTTATGCTGCTGCCCGACTCTCCCGAGGCCGACGACCTGACCTGCCTGTATCACTCGGTCTGCGACCGGCTGCATGCGGCGGCGATAGCAGAGGAGCAACTACGGCCATGAGCTTACCGACAGCGGAGCAGTTCCGCCCCACCCTTGGCGAGTCGCGAAAATACTTCGAGTCGCGGCTCGGGCGGTCGCTCCCGGATAAGAAAAAAGAAGTCCCGGCCAAATGCATATTCCATAGTGACAAAACCGCCAGCATGAGCATCAATCTGGCCGAGGGCACATGGTACTGCCATACATGTCATGTCGGTGGCGGGCTGCTTGATTTCGAGCGCAAGCTTACGGGCAAGCCTGATAGTGAATGCTGGAGCGCGATTAACGCGACCATCGGGCGACCCGAACGCAAGGCCGCGCCATTCAATGTCAGGACCATTTTTGCCACCTACGACTATCTTCTTGCAGACAGCAAACTAGCGTATCAAGGGGTGCGCTATGAGCCGAAGGGTTTCGCACAGCGCCGTCCCGACGGCAGGGGTAGTTGGATATGGGATATGAGGGGTGTTACTCGCGTCCCCTTCAATCTTCCAGCAGTGGTGCGGGCGAATGTGGTCCTGATTGCCGAAGGCGAGAAGGATGCGCTCAATCTTCAAAAAGCAGCAGTCGACTTCGTTGAACTCCATCGACGGAGTGAAAATGGGGTCGGCGGCAAAAATGCTCCCAGCGCAAACCCCGCTCCAGACCCGGATTTTAACAATTGAGTCGATTTCGGTAATTTCGAATGGATTTCTTTCCCACACGCCCTTGCCACCTGCGAGATTGCGACGATGGATTATAAAGAGCCGTTTGGCTTCTTCCTCTTTCATCCAGCCCATTGAATAAAGGCGCTTGAAGAGTACTAGGCACGACGGAATCATTCCGCGACGGAGAAATGCTTCATCGTCGATTGCCATGAGCTTTTCAAAAATAGCAAGGTCACCAGCGGGATCGTCTGTCACCGGCAGTAAAGCACCAAGGACACAAGCCTTGACCAGGACGAGTGGTTTCCGCCCTTTCCAGTAGCTTCCCAAGGCTGTGAGGGTTTGCCCGGCGCCGGCTTTGCGTTCTTTCTGCGCCTCAGCAGAGATTTTCTGTGCGGGTAGAACACTTTCAATCAAACTAGGTCTATCTTTCCAGGCGAAGGGTTCAGTCGTCATTCAGATGCTTTCCTTTGCCCGAACTCACTCAGCGCGATCTCCAAGGAACGGAGAAGGCTCTTCTTGCTGGGCGTCAAACAAGTTGTTTTGGGCACTGGGTTCATTCCCACTCAGAAGCCTGGACCGCTTTACCGGACTGATGTTTGCGACCTCGGCCAACGGGTTCTCAGTGAGCGCGAACCTCAGAGCTTTGCGCCAGCCTACGTCACCGTTCTCAGGTCTGCCGGTTGCTGCAGCAGTCACGGTGTAAAGCCACCACCGCTCCTCCGGCCGCAGCCCAATCCAGTTGCGAATTGCATTTGGCACCGTCTCGGGATTCGCTCTCTCAACGGCCCAAGCAAGTACCAAAAGCTCTTTTCCCAAAAGACGCTCAACTTTGTTTATTCCAGTAGTCCATCGGCTGGTTGCCATCCTCTTGGAGCGTAACCGCTCATTGAATTCGCGCTTCACTTCTTCTGAAATCATGCTCCATATTCCGCGTGGTAGATAACACCGCTCTGCGACCTCTGGTAATCCATTCAACCCAGCTTTGATCCCGTAAACCTCGGCGATCATGACCTGATCAGTCCTGCCCACGGGCAAATCTACCGCAAAATGATGCGGATCGACATCAACAGGGCATCCGAACCCCACAGTAGCTCGATTGTCTAACGAGCTCTTCATTGCTCTACCTCTGCTGCCTCAGGCTCGATACCAAGTTTGTGCAAGAACGATTCCAAGTCATGGCCGCTACCAAAATCTAGGCCATCAACGCGAAGCAAGACATCTGCTCCTTCATCAGCCAATGCATGTCTTGCGGCGGCGATAAACGTCTCGACATCGACGGCCGAAATTATCGCATCCGCACCGAAGCGTGTCGTGACGGTCCGAGCCCCGTTACCTACGGTTAAAGAAACACCACCAGAAAGCTTAACGCTCATCGCTTTCGCGCTATTAATGGCCGTGAATGCATCGCTGTTACCTTGGAAGTCAACTCGCTTACGCAACTTTGCTGGCTTGGACTTGTCAATCGCCGGCCCTTTCTGGTCCACGGCAGCGATTGCAAAAGAACGTGTCGTGGAGATTCCCTCATCTTCCGCATAGGCGTAAATCGTCACTGCGGAGGTTCCCTCAAGCTCAATGGGACCAGCATAAGGTGTTCCCTCTCGTGGATTCGCACCAGTGATATTCCAACGGATCGCGCCCCTGGGCTTAACCGTCAGCTCAACTGTTCGCTTCTGCCCGACAACGCGAGGCTGGTGAGTGAGGGTTAGTTTATTCGTCCAACTAACCGGATCGCCTGTCTGATGCACACCGTCTGGATCAATTGCAACAAACCAGAGTGCTGTTGCATCGGTCTTCCAAATTGTGTCCGGCACGGTGGGACTGACAAAGGAGACCTGATTGTTCGCCGCGTAATGTACTCGGCCATTCTTGCCGGCATCCCGCGGAGTAATCTCGAGAGTAGCTTCGCCAGTCGCGTCATCGTATCCGCGTTCATAGATGGTGACCGCTGATCGAGGCGGCGGGAAAGGCCCTTTTTCAATGTAGCCGTCTCCACAGTCGCGCCACCTACCCTGGCCAATAGCCAGTGATCTAAGTTCATCGATCCCCTTAGGCGGCAACCATGGCCAGCGTTCGTTGGTCACCGAGCGGCTAACCACATCCCGCCAGGGAGTGCGCCGTTCGCCACCAGCAGGCCAAAGCATATCCTCTGCTCGAACAAGTAGCATCTCCGCATTGTCGGTGACACTTCGATAAACCTTTGAGGCGGCCACATCCGCCAAAGCCTTCTCGACCTGCTCCTCTCCTTTAAAAGCGTTGCCGCTGAAGGTCATCGACAGTTTCGCTGGGCTCAATTTGCCCTTAGTCGGGTAATAGACGCGATTAAATAGACTGGTGACTGTCGAGTTGAAATCCAGTTCCGCCTGTTCAGCCTCGTCTTCGAGTTCCGATTTGTGAGGGGATCGATCACCGCCAGTTTCTTCTCGAACTCGCGCTATGGCCCATATCCGGCGCGTCTTTTCTTCAAGGCTTGCAAGGCTTGAACCATCGCCTGTCACCACACAGAAATTGTTCTTTTCCGTCACACTCTCCCAGAAACGTTGGGCCACTTCGGGAGGAACCTTGTTGTCGGGACTGAGGACGAGGCAAACACGTGGTCCGTTCAGCCTGATGTCGGCGATCTTAGGAAGCGCCTCAACCTCCTGGTAAGCAATCTTGCTTACCGGTCGGAATATCTCGTCCAGCCTCCGCTTCATCTCTATGTCGATCTTAGGTTGAGGAGCGTTGGCGGCTCGGTTGTCGATCCGCTTTTGAAGATTCTCGATGTTGGAGAAGTAGAATGCGTCGTTCTCCTTGCGGTGTAGATACCATGCACCACTTCGCAATGCTTCGAATGCATCTTGAAACTCGATTACTCCTTTCTGCGGCGCGACCAGGCACTCTAGAAGCTGAACTTTAGTGAACCCCTTGACCGCATCAACAGACTCCGATAATGAGGCTGTCAACAACAGGGACGCAATCTGACTTGCAGCATCGCTGGCTAACCTTGCGTCGACAACCTCCGCAACTGCTGTTCCACCTGCAGCAATATCGTGAGCAATAGCTCTTTGCAGGTTACTGATCTTGTTTGTTTCTTCTCGCACATCACTGATGTTGAGGTTCAGGTGCTGGCACCCAATCAGGTAAACATCGCTGTAGGGTCGCTCCCAAACGGATTTAATGATTTTGGAGATGAACTGCATCAAACCGCGTGTTTGACGATAGCGCTCATTTTCCTTGAAGAGAGCAATGACGTGTTTCACAGACGGATGGAAGGGATACGAGGAGTTTATCTCGTCTGCTATCTGCTCAGCAGTCTTGGCGACCGACTTGGATTTCACGGCCTCCGACAAAGAGGCAGCATAAGCGGAAGCCACAGCATCTATAACTGATTTGTTTGGAAGTGATTTGAAAAGACGCTTGCGAAGAATGTCATATATCTCATGCGAAGCAAGGTCCACCGGTGTGATTGCGCGAGCCTGCCGATTGGCCTCTTGCTCAAAGTTCCGGATGGCTCTCTGGAGTTCTTTAGAAGCGCCTTCGTAGCTACCTGATAGGTTAGAAATGACAATACAGCAACGGCTGAGCTTAAGGGACGCGCTCAACAAATTCGACAACGCGAAAGTTGTGACTTGAGCCAATGTCCCGGCGCCCACGGTGCGTGTGACTGCGTAATCGAAATACGGCGGCAACTCATCAAGCAGGATAAGGGTCGGTTCGTCTCCTATCAGAGCGACCCAGTCTTTCTCAGAGGGGGCCTTCGGGCCGTCTTTCCAGAACTTGCTAAATTCTGATTCCTTCCCAAGTTGAATCGCGATTTCACCCCAAACGAAGGTCTCTTCGAAGCCCATGCGGCCGTTGAGTGCAACCAGCTTCGCATCGCTAAAGGGCGCCTCTTTAGCCAACTCTGGGACAACTGATGCCCGGAGCTGAGCGTCCCTAGCCAACAGTCCCAGCGCAATCATCGAGTGGGTCTTACCGCCTCCCATTGCTTGTTTGAGCTCGAAGACCGCTTGCTCGGATTTACCTGCGAGACGCTTTATCCCTTGGCTCAGCATCGGCAAGCGTATAAGCGCCCAGACGAAGCTGAATGATTTCTCAAACGGACTTGGTCGGTGCCCGTAGCCTCTTTGCTTGCAATAGAACCAGTTAGAAATTCACTTCATTATAGTGGCGCGCCGTCTTCGCCCACACTTGCACAAGGCGTGGGCCTGACCGATGTAAAGGAAGACGGTAACGCGTATTTACTCCGGAGCCCTCCTTAATTGCGTGAGGCCGGCGAAGATCAGTAACGTTTAAAGCGGATTGTGTAGAACAATGTCTGGCTTTTCGCTAGCAGCGTTGGCTAGTCTGAACACGGACATTTCACGGACATTTTATTAGAAATAGAAGAGGCCGCGCTTGGCGGCCTCTTCTAAACTCTCTGTTTTCTAGAACTGAATGGTTGCGGGGGGTGGATTTGAACCACCGACCTTTGGGTTATGAGCCCAACGAGCTACCAGGCTGCTCCACCCCGCATATCCATCTTAGCAATCATTAAAGATGCGGGTCAAACTGGCCTG
>Ga0126371_10002240_pt1 | contig 16609 bp, 35 predicted proteins | sample PanSoiMetaPlot_4_FD_110145 | JGI IMG/M metagenome (GOLD analysis project Ga0126371, IMG submission 110145) | Tropical forest soil microbial communities from Panama - MetaG Plot_4 | ecosystem: Environmental > Terrestrial > Soil > Tropical forest > Bulk soil | place: Panama | collected 2016-02-17 | reverse complement strand
GGCGACAGGCTCGTCGTCACAGCCGCACCCCTTCCGCCCGGTCAGCCTGCCGCCGCTGAGCACGTCCACGGCGACGAACAGCAGCCCCGCGGCCAGCAGCCCGAGCAGCACCGCCCCCGCCATATCGGCCCACGCAGGCCTGTCTTCCGCCATGCGCCCATCGTACGCCGCCACCGGCAAAGCGGCCCGCCTCACGCGAGGGGCCGCACGGGGACGGGTAAACGCGAGGCAGGCCGCGGGGAATCCGTGGACACCGGGAACCCGGAACTCCCTTGCCGCATCGTATAACAGGCATAATCGAAGACATGGACACCGAAACCACCGGCATTAACGAACGGCTAGACCACCTCGACGCCGGCATTCACGACGTGCTCCGCGAAATAAAGGAAACCCGCGCCGAGCTCGCCAGCCTCCGCGAGTTCGTGGACGATCACCGGTCGCTCCTGGACGCGTTCACCGGCAAGGCGGTCACCCGCTTCCTCGGCAGGAACGGCCGCACTCATGGCTAAAGAACCCGACGCGCCCGCACCCGAGCCTGCCCCGGAACCCGCACCCGAACCGGACAGCAGCATCGAACAGCGCGTCGACACACTCGAAACCAAACTCGACCGCATCCTCGGCATCCTCGACCGCGACGACGACAGCCCTGCACCCGAGCCGGACAGCGGCGGCGGATCGAACATTGCCCATGAGATCCGCGCCCAGCTCGACGCGCGCGACAAGCAGCGCGCCGCCGACGACAAGGCCAAAGCTGACTCCGACCGCGTTGGCGCACTCGAAACCCGCGTTAATGAGCTAGCCGAGAAACCGCCCCAGGCACCGCTCAGGCGATCAACCCGGTTCATGTGGGGCCGCGAATGACCGCCGCGCCCGCGATCATCCTGGCCCGGTGCAATCCCTATGGCGCCGAGACGGGCGGTCCCCGTCGCGTCATGGCAGGTCTGCACGGGCCGGCTTCCGCGGCCCTGCCGCCCGACGCCATGCCCGGCCTGCCCGACGCCGTAGCGCAAGGCGAGTGGGCGTGCAAGTGGCCTGCGCAAGTGCGCGTGCGGATGGTCTGCGCGTGCGGCCACGCTGGCGACCCGATGGAACTGTGTTCCTGGCATGACGAGGAACGCTGGCACGGGGAGATCGTCGCCGGAACCTACCGCCGCGTCAAAGACATCGTGGCCGCGCCCGGCCACTACGAGGAAATCCAGCGCCGCCAGTCCGGCGCTTGCATCCGCTGCCTGTACCCCGGCCGGTACGCCGAAGACTACAAGGCGCTCTTCCGCCACCAGGAAGAGCTGGCGTTCCTGCGTGACACCGGGCAATGGCATTCCGGCCGCGCGGAAGCCAAACGGCAGGTCATCCGCGACATCGTCGCGGAGTTCGACCAGGGCCAGGCAGTCAGCGGCGGCCCCATCCACAGATGCCCCATGCGACTGATACCGGTGAGCTGATGAGACAGGTATACGCGACAGTCATACAATGCAACCTCTGCAGAACAACCGCCACCGTGCCCGAGCGGCCTATCAATGAACCGCCCGTCAATCCGGACAGATGGCTAGGACCCGTCTGGCTGTCAACCGACTATCTGGGTACAGTACCGCACGATTTCTGTCCTGGCTGCGCCGGTATGCCTATGCGCGATCTCATGGCACGACTAAAAGAACTAGAACAGGAGCGTGCACATGGCTGACGCGGCGACGATCAAGGCAGCCTACGGCAACACCGCACGCGGACGGCCCGGCAAGCACCTCATCGACTCATGGAACCGTGAGCACCCCGACGATCCCTACGTCCAGAACGCCAGCAGCGATACGAACGGGCACGCACCCGACTATCCCGCCGACGCCGACGACTTCGAGGCGCTGTTCGATGAGACGGCCATGGACGGGGGTGATGAGGAGATCCCCCCGGAGACGCCGCCGCGCCGCCCAAAATCCAAGGGATCCTCGCGGACATCCACGCGGTCGTGGTTTGGGAGATCATCCAAGCCGGGAAGCAAGGGCAAGCGCAAGCCCCGCGTATCGACCGAGGAACTACTTGGGGGCTTGTGGCGGGCTGGCGCTAAGCTCGCATCCCCGCTGCCGCCCCTGCAGCGCACCCTGCGCATACAGGCACCCGTCGCGGGAACCCTCCTCGAAGGCGTCGTCAAGGACACGGTCATAGATCCGTGGCTGCAGCCGCTGGCACGGCTCGCCGGGGCGGGGAAGACTGCTAACGCGCTGCTGGGTCCCCCGATGTGGGTGACTGCGATCAGCGTGCACGTGGCGCAGCGCGCGGCGATGAGCCCGCCGCTGGGGCCGCACCCGATGTTCATGGCCGTCGCCGAAGAGGGGCTGCGGTCCGGGCTGATGGCATGGTGCGAGGTGTCCGGGCCGGCGTTCGAGCAGGCGCTGCGGCGGGAACGGGAATTCGAGGAGAAGTTCGGCGCCACCGTTGACGACATGATGGCGATGATCTTCGCCCCGCCCGTCAACCCGGACGACGCCGACGCGGTGCAGGCGGAAGAGGACGCGATCCGCCGCGCGCAGGGCATCCTGTAACCATGCACGACGATGACCTGTCACCCCTTGAGCCGCCCGCCGTACTGATCGCGATACCGGCCGCCGCGATCGCGGACGGATATGCGGTTATCGCGCTTCCCGGTGTCAACCATCATCTAGGTTGCACTCTCCATGCCACCGGATTCGCCGGGAAGGGCTGGCTCGTGCGCCTGGTCGATCCGTTCGGGACCGTGCTGTGGTCCCTCATGCTTGAAGGCACCAGTGACGCTCGCCGCTCTTGAGCGCCCCGCACGGGACGACTACGGCGGCCACGCCATCCTGCTCGACTGGGAACGGCAGTTCCTGCCATGGGCACAGGGCAAGCTCAGGCGCGCGGCCGTCACCGGCCAGACGATGCCGCTGCCGCCGCCATGGAAACCCGGACAGCACTGGGCCCTGATCGGCCCCACCGGGGAAGGCAAGTCCACGTTCGGCGTCGGCATCCTCGGCCTCCGCAAATGGGTGCTGTCACTCGACCCCAAAGGCGAGGACGAAACCCTGCAGGCGTCCGGTTACGAGCGCCTGCATGCCATGCCCCCGCCGAAGGGGTTCCCTGTTGGCAGGCCGCAGCCGGGGACGGACAGGTGGATCTGGGACCGGGTAGACAAGGGCCTGCCCGTCGGCCTCATCGCAGGCTTCGAAGCCCTTACCGACGAGGAAGACCTCAAGCTCCACGCCCTGATGAAAGACTCGGTGATCTGGTGCAGGCGAACCCGTGGGTGGACTCTCTATGTAGACGAGTTCGAGTTGCTCAGCAGCCAGCGTATGTTCAGACTGGGCCCGGACATCGAGAGGATGCTGATTACTGCCCGGCGTGCCGGGACCTCAGTCGTTACTTCCTTTCAGGCCGCCGCGTGGGTTTCGAAGCACGCGACACGTCAGGCGTCGTTCACTTCCTTGTGGCCTACAAGAGACCGCCAGATGATCAAGAACGTTGCCGAGGCGATGGGGCGTGACTGGCGGGTCATCGCCATGGCCGTGGACGAGCTGCCGCCGTATCACACGCTGACGATCCCCAAGCAGATCCGCCGCCCGATGATCATCACCATGGCGCCGAAGATAAGCTGACTGGTGCTCGCGCTGGCAAGTGCGATCGGGCGTGCCGTGCCGCCTGGAAAACGGGACGGCACGCTAAGCTCGGGCCATAACCGAATCCCGGCAGCGGGCACACGACGCACGCCACCACGCCCGCTAGCCGGACTATGCCCCGCTGACCTTCCCCGCCGTCCGCATCGCCCGCGCCGCCGCCTGCGCCTGCGGAGTAGGCACCAGCGCGACCACGTTCGCCGCCCGCCCCGCACCCCGGCCGATCGCGATCGCCATCAGCAGGATCACCCCGACCACCATCACGCCGCTGCCCGCCACGACCAGCGACCCGCCGATCAGGGCACGCGCCTGGGACTTCTGCAGGATGCAGAACGACGTGTGCGGGAACGGGCCGACCAGGCACGGCTTCCCGTCCCCCGGGGGCTGCTGCGTGTCCCCTGACGCCCCGGACGGGCCGCTGCCGCCCGATGGCACATTCGGGTCAGGGGTGGTGCTGCCGGACAGGAACGCCTTGTACGCGCCGCTGTCGTAGGTGCCCCACGGGGACCAGCCCCCGGCCGCCTCGTACTTGGCAACCGCCTCCCGGGCATTCACGTTCGGGTCGTTGATGTTCGCGACCGGCATGTTGTGCGTCCCGTCGCTGATCTGCCACAGCCCCCAGGACGTCTGCGTGCCGTTATTGTCCGTGTAGTTGTTCGCGGCCGGGTTCCCGCCCGACTCCGCTTCCGCAATCGCCGCCGCCACCGGGGCCAGCGACCGCGCCCCGCCGTTGTTAATCCACAGCTGTTCGAGCTGCGCGTAGGTGTAGGTGGTCACGCGGCGCCGCCCGCTGTCTTCGCCGCCTTCGCCCCGATGTCCGGCGTGGAGTTCGGCGCCTGCCCGCCCTTGGCTGGTTTCACCGCCTGCGTGCCCGGGGGCAGGATCACCGACGGGTCATCGATCAGCGGCGGCGGCCACCCCGACGCGCCCTGCGGTGCCTTCCCCAGTACCTGCAGGAGCACCGCGAGGTCCACGCCGAACGCGGCCACCGTCGCCGCGGTCCTGGCAGGCTGATACTCCGCGACAACCGCCAGGCCGATGAACACGACAGACGGCAGCACCAGCGCGCCGGGCGGCGGAGGCGCCTTCAGCCGCGCCCACCGGTAGATGACAATCGACTGGCCGATCAGCCACGCCACCGCGAACGGACCCACGGCATCACGGTCCCGTCGGCAGGTTCTGCTGAATCGTCCGGTTCACGTCCGCCCCGGTGTGCGCCGTCGACGGGGCCGCGGGCCAGGTTCCCTTCCACACGTCACGGAAGCGGACGTTGTAGCCGCGGACCAGGCACACGCCCCAGATCCCCGCCGCATATCCGGCGAGGACCACGCCCATCGCGATCGCGATCATGCCATGCCGCCCCACATCGCCGGCTTGGTCTCCGTTCCCGGCTTCGAGCTCGCCACGCCCGCGTTGCGGGCATGCACGTACTGCGCGTACAGCAGCGCCGCCGCCAGCCCCCCGCCCAAGACGGGCATCACCGGGGACCGGCCCGCCCGCGACTCGATCAGCGCGCCCAGGCCGACGAACAGGAACCCCTGCGCCAGCCCGAGATGAACCCATTTCATGAGGGTGTCGGCGCGGGTCTTGGCGTTGATCTCCGTGGTCTGCGGGCTGGAGTTCGTCGCGCTGATGATGTCGTACATGAGCGTCGCGAACACCGCCATGGTGATCGCGCCGCTGCCGTTGCCCAGCGCGTCAGCCATCTACGCCCGTCGCACCAGCCCGGCGATCAGGCCGGCGAGCAGCGCGCCCGCAACGATCCCCACCGCGATCTCTCCCACGGTCACCCATGACCACCGGCCGCCCATGTCAGCCGACCCGCGAGCCCTGGATCACCGTCGCCGGGGCCTGGGATGAGCCCAGCGCCGGGGCCGCCGACGCGACCGGGCCGGTCACCTGGTCGGCCGCCTGCGGGATGTGGTCCCGGGCGAAGTCGACCGCCTGGCGGAAGAAATGATAGTCCCCGCCGCCGGGGTGGATCCGCGCCAGTGCCCGCTCGATCTTCGCGGCGATGTCCCGCACCGCGGACACGTCCCCGGACTGCACTGCCCCCTTGGCGGCCTCCACAGCGTCGTCAGCGAGCCGCAGAAGCTCGTTCGGGACGGACGGTACCGTTTCCCCCGCGGTGGCGCTGTGGGCGTCCAGGAGGTCCCTGAGGGCCTGGACGGTGGACACCAGCGGCGGCATGTTCTGCTCGCGCCGCTCCGCCTCGAGCGCGTCCAGGCGGGCCTGCATCGCCTGGATCGTCGCCATCAGCGCCGTCGTGTCAGTCTCGTACGCCTGCCCGCCAGCGGCAGCTTGGCCTAGCGCGGCCGGGTCGGGGCCGGACGGGACGGGCGGCGGCGCTGACTGGGCCTGCGCCTGCGCGGCGGCCAGCTGGTCCGGCGTGTATTCGGTCATCATGTCTCCGTTTCATGTGGAACAGGCGGCCGGTCCATCAGCCATGACACGTCGCCGGACAGTTTCACGATCTGCTCGTCATGGCGGCGCACGATCTTCGCCTGCATCAGCCCCGACAAGGCGAGCAGCCCGAGCACCGCGAGCAGCGTCCAGAAATCCCGGTCCGACTCAGTCATCAAGCCACCGCCATTCGGTGCCGTATTCGGGATGACCGTGGATCTTCTCGAGATCCGCAAGGCACGCCCAGGCCGAATGCGACCGGAACTCCGTCAACCACCGCACCGCCACCGTGCCATCGCTGAACACGACTCCTTCAAACTGCACCTCTTCAGGGGCATTGGCTGCCCCCTGTTCCCGGTACTCGGCTGGCGGATTGGGCCGGAAAACCTCAAAACGCCGCATCATGGCCGCCCCGCCGCGACTAGCTGGCCCCACCGGCCGGGTGATGATGCGGGCACCGCCTCGCCGGATGCCGTGAAAATCGGCGCCAGGCCCCGGTAGGCCAGCGTCGAGTAGATGCCGCCCGGATGCGGGTACACGCCCACCTGCGCCAGCGGCATCACCCCGGGCGCCATCGGCGACGCGGCCGATCCGGACACCTGCGAGTAGCCCTGCGCCGCCGCGGTGCGCGTCGCGCCGTGGGAGCGTATCCGGTGCTGAAGTCGTCTCACGGGCCGATCCTAAGCCTGCGCGGCCGGTCCGGGTGCGGGCCGCGCTGCAGCTGCGTCGGCGTCCGCCCCTGCATCGCCATGGACGCGCCGTCGAAGTTCAGGAACCCGATCATCCCCGGCTGAGGCGCCCACGGCCGCACGTACGTGGCCGGGTTGGACGGGTCCATGCCCTTGAAATCCGGTCCCGACATCGACGCGCTGCCCGTGCGGAACATGGCGCCGCGGATGTCCACGGGCCGGTCCGGGCATCCGGGGGTGACATGGATCACGGAATGGTTGTGATGGCCCCACCCGTCAAAACTGCGCGTCGTTCTCATCGGCTTGTCTTCACCGCCGGCCCGTTAGTCTCCGCGGACGTGCCCCCGGGGCCGACCGACGCCACATGGAACGTGTACGTGTGGTCGGGGGTCAGCCCGGACACTGTCGCGCTGTTGCCCTGCGTGGACGAATCGTGAACCCGCTTGCCCTGGTAGGTGACGTGGATCCGGTAGGAGGTCGCGCCCGGGGCCTTGTGCCATGCCAGGGTGACGCTGGTGCTGGTCACTTTCGTGGCGTGGACGCCGGTCGGCATCGCGGGCTTGCCGGGGCCGCCGCTGCCGCCGCTTCCCTTCGGTTTCCCGCCCGTCCCCGTCCCCGTCCCGGTACCCGAGCCGTCACCCGAACCTGAACCCGAACCGCCGCCGCCCGGAGTGCCGCCGCCGCCGCCCGACGCCACCGGCTGCCCCTCCTGCGACAGCAGCTGCTCAAGCTCAGCCTGGATCACCGACAGCTCACCCGACTGGTCGACACCGTACGCGGACGCGGACACCGACGCCGATGATGTGGCGGTCTTCGCGGTGCGCCTGCGCCACCAGAAATAGCCGACGCCGCCCGCCAGGGCCACCCCGCCGATGATCAGCGCGGTGCGCGGGCGCAGCCCGAGGAACCTGCCGCCGCCCGGGGCGGGGGCGGGGCTAGCCACGGCGCGGCCATGCGACCGGGTTGGCGGGCTGGGCGAGGTTCGCCCGGCCGCGCAGCACCGGGGCCACGGCCATCCGCGCGGGCACCCCGCGCGGGTCCGTCGCGGGAACCGGCATCAATGAGTCGCTTGCAACGGCGACAGGCTGCCCGGCGCCCGGCCAGAAGTCACGCTGGGGCCGCGCGTAGTACAGGTTCGGCAGGAAGAAACCGGGCGCGTCCGAGGACCGGGAACGGCCCATGTTCTGCATCGCGGTCTTCGAATTCTCCACCTGCGGGCCGGTCACGGGAATCGGCAGGGTGCCGGGATGGCCGGACACGCCGTCCTTGTACTGCTCCCAGCCCGAGCCCGCGGTCCGGTTGAAATGCGGCATGAGCGCGGCGTGCCCATTCACCCCGGACGGCCACCCGGGGGTCACGTACCGTGGCTCAGTCACCGCATCCTCCTACTTCGAGCCCTGCCCGAGCAGCGCGTTCGTGCCCGCCTTCTCCGCCTGCACCGCACTTGACGTCAGCACCGACGTGCCCTTCGGATGGATGACGAGATCCGCGAGCATCACGCCGATGATCAGCAGCGTGACCGCGCCGAACACTTTCGCGCCCACCGGGCTACGCCTTGGCCTTGCCGGTGTTGCCCATGCCGGTGAAGTGCTGGAAAGCCCAGTACAAGGCGATCCCCACGACGATACCGGGCAGCGTTACGCGCATCTTGCGACCCTCCTAACGGGGCAGAGACCAGTAAATCCACGCCAGCCCCGCCAGGGCCAGCACGCCCACCGACACGAACCCGATATGAGCGACCGGGTAACGGCCGCCCCCGGTCACGATCCCGAACGCCTTCTGCCCGATCGTCGTCGGCCCCGTCGGCTGCTGCGCCGCCGCGGGAGTGGCCGCGTCCGCGTACCCCGAACCGAACGCGCCCTGCCCCTGCAGGCCCATGTTCAGCGACAGCCCGGCCATCTACGTCACCATCCTCATGACACCGGCCCCAGTGTTTCCACCGCGATGAACGCGTACGCGATCGTGTTGGTGCCCGTGTTCGTCGCGAACCCGGCCACATACACCAGCCCTGACGCGTTCTGCGCCGCCGCCGACGTGTCAACGAACTGGAACAGCCTGGTGTCCTCGGTCGTGCCCGTGAACGTGCCCAGCAGCCCCGCCGTGGGCGCAACCTGTGTTCCCGACGTCGACCCCTGGTACAGCTTGCATGTCACCGTCTGCGTTGCCGACGGGGTGCCCGTCAGCGCCACGGTGATGAGCAGACCCGCGACGGCGCCCGTATTGCACGCGGGGGACGTGACAGTCTGCGAATTCGCCCCGGTCGTGATCGAACCTGAGGTGACCGGCGTTGACTGGGACGGCCCAGACGTCATCTCAGACCTCCGGGAGTCCCTGGATCAGCGTCCCCGACGGCACGACCTGCCCGACGATCGCGTTCAGCGTCGCGGGGCTGTTGGAGATCGTCGGCCACGGGAACCCGCCGAGCTCCAGCTGGGTTCCGGGGTTGGTGTTGAGGAAGATCTCGCCCGTGTCGAACAGGCCGAAGTCGCGCTGCGACAGGGACGTCTTGCGGTTCAGGCCGATCGTGCCCAGCGGCCGGGACACCGGAGTGGTGCCCGCCTGCGTGCCGCCCGACGCCGACGCGACGTTCGCCGCCGACGCGCCGATGCCCGTGGAGATGGCCAGGTCTTCCTGCCAGGTGGTGAACAGCGTGTCGATCAGCGGCACCCCGTCCACGTACACCTTCGGCCGCGTCGGGAACTTGTCCACCCGCGCCCCGGTGGAGTCGCGGAGCTCCAGCACGATCATCGTCAGGTACCCGCCGAGGCGGGGCAGCTGCACCAGCTGGGATCCGGCGGACGGGATGGTGGGGTTGGACGGCTGGTAGATCCACTGGCAGGTGGTGCCCAGGCCGGGAGGGTCGGCGGGCGCGGACGGCAGCCAGTAGAAGTCGGAGTCCAGGGTTTCCTGGGCGGACAGGCCGGTGGCGGGGACGTTGGCGCTGAACAGCAGCGACGTGGCGCCCGTGTTGAGCTGCAGGACGGGCAGCAGCGCGGCGTTCGCGCCGCTGATCACGCCGTAGGCCTTGGCGAATTCGAAGGCCAGGTACCGGGAGAACGTCACCGACGTGGTGACCGACGCCGACGTGGAGTACACCGTCTGGACGGGGCTGTTGAGCGGGTCGCGCATCAGGTCGGTGCCGAACTGGCCGGAGTACAGGTTGACTTCCTTCAGCGCGGCGTAGCCGGGGCCGGTGATCAGCTGGGTGCCGAACGCGTCTTTCATCTGCACGAGGCTATAGAACGCATCGGGGAAGTCGGCGGTGACCGTGGGGGCGCCCGCGCTGTTGTGCGCGTTGATGAGGGTCTGCAGCTTGTAGCCCTTGCAGTACCCGGGCATGGACACGGTCGGCTGGGACAGGAACCCGGAGAAGCCGATGGACGCGACATACTGGGCGCGGCGGCCGTCGGGGGCGTGGCGGATGAACGGGCCGCCCGCGGGCTCTGCGGTGGTCTGCGGCTGTGGCCGGCCTGCGACGGTGCCGCCGGGGGCAACGGTGGCCTGGCTCACTGGGTTACCACGGTGAGAACTTCACCAACACCATGCATCACGGAACCCTCCGGGTTGACGGCTAGCTGACGCCGAGCCCACGTCGCCACGGTGGCCTTGGCGGGGATCATGAGCACCCCGACGACCACGATCAGCAGGAAAACCCTCCGGTTCGGCATGGCGTCATCGTACGCCCCGCTAACGGTTTTGGTTAGCGGGGGCAACAATCGTGCCATGCCGCCGTTTGAGCGTGACCCGCTGTCCGTCCGGTTCGACCCCAACGCCCGCCGCCTGGTCGAGCGGGCCTACGCCGTCAAGGGGTCATGGGCGGGCGACTTCGTGCCGCCGCCCGGGCCGCGCGCCCGCCTGTGGATGGCCGCGCACGGCATCTACCAGCCGTACGAACGTGACCGGTGGGGGGAGATCCGGTGGCTGCGCGCGTACAAGCGCAGCGTCTACCATCTCGTCAACTGGTACGGGGGTACGTCGGGGCTGCGGGGTGAGCGGAACACGGGCGCGGGCTCGGAAGGCTGGCATTCCCCGGTGCGCGTCGAGTGGGAGACCGGCGTGCGGGTGCGCGAGGGCGTGCACGCGGGACGGTGGGCAGTCCGTATCCGCATTCACCCGGGCGGGCGGGCCACATCGCGGATCGGGCTGGCCCGGGCGGCACGCGAGGGCAACGCGTGGATGACGCCGGACGGGCACCAGACGTTCCGCGCGTCGACGGCAGCCGATCACGAGTGGGCATGAGAAAGCCCCCCTTGATCGCCGGGTGGTGGCGAGGGGGGCTATCCCAGACAGGACCTGATCAAGGTCCGCTTGAGGTCCGGCTTAACGATCCCCTTGCGGAGACACCCCCTGGGCCGGCTATAACTGGGGGCTGACCGAATGCATTCCTAACCCTACCGGATGGGGCCGGTAAAAGCCATTTCCTTACGCGGGAAGCGGTCTATTCGGCATGCCCGATTTCACGGCGGGCCGATAACGCCGCCCCCGGCGTGACCTTGCCTGTCAACAAGATCCGGAGGATCTTGCCACCGTACTTCGACGGTGAAAGTCAAGGTCAAACCCCCTCCGTGGCAACCTGCTCCGCAGGTCACCACGGCTCGATATGAACGGCTGAGGACCCGTGAGGGTATCGGTATACCGGTGAAGGCCCGTAACCACAGCACAGGACCGTAACGCGCGCGCGGAGGTCAGCATGAACGATGAACCGCAAGACGACCTGGGCGGCCACGCCGATGACGCCGCCGCCCGGACCTTCCTCATGGCCGACATGTACCGCCGTGCCGCATGGCAGCGGACACAGCGCGGCAGCGACTGGGTAGACCGGATCTTCGCCGAGCAGGGCTGGCACCGCGGCACCCCCCGCGGCCGTCGCATGTCCTCGCAGGAGCTGGCGGCCCGCCAGGTTGCCGAAGCGCGGGCCGCCCGCATCGTCACCGACGGCTAGCCGGGCCAATGCGGCAGCTCGGGCACCGCAGGGAAATTGGCCAGCAGCAAGCCCCGCAGTTCCTCATGGCTGCGTCCCGCGAGATCAGCGATCGCGTGATAGCCGAAACCGGCCGAATACAGGCGGGCCATCATCCGCTGCTTGTCCTCTTCTGTCGTCTCGGGATGACCTAGCGGGAACTTGCTGATCCCGCATCCGGGATCACACGCATCACTCACCGCGCACCGCCTCTCGTGTCCGGGTCGCAGGTGAGCCGGTAACCGCCCGCGCAGGCCACGATCCCCGGCCAGATCCCCGATTCCTTCGCCAGCACCGCCGCGCGTGCCGCCGCCTGCTCGAACGTCGCGTACGTCATGAGCAGTCATCCCCGTCCGCATGCGCTTCCGCCCACGTGATCGCAGCCGCCAGGGTACTTACCGGATGCATCGCGCTGCAGGTCAGGCAGTCGACCAGCACTTCGCCGCCAATGGCTGTCAGCAGAAAATCAGCTGGGTCCACTCGCTTTTCCCTCGCTTTCCCCCGCTAATCTTGCGGGTACACGACACAGTGTGTACCATGGTGGATGTAAGCGCAAGAGAAACCCGGAGGACCGATGGAAACCCTGATCAACGCCCGCATAGACCCGACGCTCATGCCCGAGGCGCGCACCATCGCCGAATGCAACACCGTCGCAGACCGCCGCGCCTGGCTCGCCGCCAGCCGCGCCCACGCCCATGCGCACAACTGGGCCGACGTCGACATGGACACCGTCAACGCCTACTTCCTCGGCGTCATCGGCGCCATCCTCGGCAACCTTGTCGCGGCCATCGATGCCTGAACTGGTCTGCGCCGCCGACGACCCCCGCTGGCTAGCCGAACGCCAGCGGGGCATCACCGCGACCGACATCCCCGTCATCCTCGGCCTCACCACATGGGACTCCCCCTACAGCCTCTGGTGCCGCAAAACCGGCGTCCCCCTCCCTTCCGGCATCGACCCCGATCGTGCCCGTCTCGGCCATCACATGGAGCCCTACGTGGCGCAGCGCTGGTCAGAAGACACCGGCCAGCCGCTCATGCCCGCAGGCCTGTACGCCAGCAGCGACGCGCCATGGCAGATGGCCACCCCCGACCGGCTCACCGTCAACGGCGAGCCATGGGAAGGCAAGTCATGGGCCGACGCCGACAAGGCCGCATGGGACGGCGGACCCCCCGCGAAAATCCGCGTACAGGCCATCTGGCAGGCCAGTGTGATGGATGTCACACAGGCTCATGTCAGTGTCATATTCCTCCCCTCGGGCCGCTACGACGCATGGACCATCACCCGCGACCCTGCCGAACTCGGGGACATCATCCTCGAAGCGGTCCGCTTCCGCCGGCAGGTACTAGGCGAGCTTCCCCCGCCCACCGTCGAAGGATCAGCAGCCACCCTCGCAGCCCTCCGCGCCCGCTGGATCCCGCAAGAGGGACCAGCCGCCGACATCCCAGCAGACCTGTGGACAGACTGGCGCGCCCGCAAGACAGCGGCAAAGCACTTTGACGGCGAGGCCAGCGAACTCGAAGCCAAGATCCGCGAAATCGCAGGCACCGCCACCCGCTACAAAGTCGCAGGCCGCATCGTCGCCCGCCGCACCATCAGCCACATTTCCGGAGGAACCCGCAAGGCCTACACCCGCGACACCATCCGAATCACCGGAACAACAGGAGACACCAGCGATGACGATTAACCTCGAAACACTCAACCTCGCCAAAGGCGCCCACAACGACCGCGACAACGGCCTGTGCCTCCTCGAAGCCGTCGCATGGCTCGCGGGCGAACCCCATTCAGACCACCCCGCATGCGTCTCGCCCATCCTCGGCGTGTTCGGCCGCCAGTTCAACGACGCACTGCCCGATGACCGCCGCCAGGAACTGCGCAGATTCGTGCCGCTGCTGCCGGGAACGGCAGGCGACGGCCGCGACCAGGCGCGCGGCCTGATGGCCGCTGACTGGCTGATCCGCATCTACACCCCGGCATGGATGGAACTCGCCGGGCTAGATGCGACGGCACTGCGCGGACTGCCGGTGATGGATAGCTGGAATGCGGTAGCAGTGGCTCAGCCGGTTCTCGATGATGCGCGATCGCGCGCCGCCGCTGCCGGGGCCGCTGCCAGGGCCGCTGCCTGGGCCGCTGCCGGGGACGCTGCCTGGGCCGCTGCCTGGAACGCTGCCAGGGCCGCTGCCGGGGCCGCTGCCAGGGACGCTGCCTGGGCCGCTGCCGGGGACGCTGCCAGGGACGCTGCCTGGGCCGCTGCCGGGGACGCTGCCGGGGCCGCTGCCGGGGACGCTGCCGGGGACGCTGCCTGGGCCGCTGCCGGGGCCGCTGCCGGGAACGCTGCCGGGGCCGCTGCCTGGAACGCTGCCGGGGCCGCTGCCAGGGCCGCTGCCGGGGACGCTGCCAGGGCCGCTGCCGGGGACGCTGCCAGGGACGTGCTAGCGCCGACCGTGGCCATGCTGCAGGGTTCCGCGGTTGAGCTGTTCGGAAGGATGATTACTGGTGAATGAGGCGCAAGCGGTAACCGCCGCCATCGAGCAGACCGCAGCCAATCAGCGGCGAGAGGAACTTGAAGCGGCCTTGTGGCAGCAGCATACCGCGCCCGGTCAGATGGAATACCTCCTCAGCCTCGCTGACCGGTATGCCGCCGCCAAGGCCGATGATGAAATCGAGCACCGGGAGGGGCGTCAGCGACTAGAAATCGCTTCAGCCGAATACTGGGGGTCCCGATGCGGCTGAAGACCCTCGTGCACCAGCTGCGCAAATGGGTGCCCTGGTCCCCGGAATGGCAGGCCTGACATGCGCGGGAAGATCCGCAGTGCCGTCAACTGGCTTAAGGCTGCGTGGCTGGTCAAGTGGGCCAGCCGTGACGAGAGAACCTGGCAGGCCCTGCTCGAAGTGCTGGAGCTGGAGCGGCCCGCCAGGGGTGAGGAGGAGCTGTGAGCGGCCGGGATGCGCAGCAGATGACGTTCTCGGTCACCAAGCCCCTGCACGCGCGGCTGACTGAACTGCGCGATCAGATGCAGGCCAGGAAGGGCCGCAAGGTCACCTTCCAGGAAGTGATCCAGGAACTGCTCGACATGGCCGACCGCGGCCAGGTGACCCCATGAGCCGGGACCGGGGCCTGAACCTGCAGCGCGCCACCGCGCGCATTCTCGCCCGCTGGTGGCCGAACGCCGAGACCAACCCGAACGGCCGGGGCGGCCGGGACATCCTCGGTACCCCCGGCGTCTGGTGGGAGGTCAAGACCAGCTTCAAGGGCACCAGCCCCGGCGCGGCCATCCGCCAGGCCTGTATGGGCGCCCATGCCGTCGATGACGTGCTAGAGGTGCCGGTCGTGCTGTACTGGCCGCCAGGGGTGGGAGAGAAGCGCCCCGATCAGGCGATAGCGATGATGGCATTCCCGGACGTGATGCACTTGCTGGAAAGCGCCGGGTATGCCCCCGAACCGAAGGAAGAGGTATAGACCATGTGCGAGGAATGCCCCGAACAGGTGATCAAACTCGCACAGCGCCTATCAGCCTACATCAACGCACACTCATACTCGGTCACCGGCAGCCTGCACCACGTCCTGGAGGATGAGAACGTCACCACCGGGCATATCGAGAGCGGTCTTGACCGTGACCAGTGGCCGAACCTGCCGACTGATGAGGAAACGATCGCGATCGGCCGGGAACTGCTGGCCATGACGATTACTGAACGTCATCAGGTCATCCGCATGGCCTGGGATGCCCCGAATGTCCAGCCATGGAGAGAGGACTACTAGACCATGACTATCATGCTTGTGATAGCACTTGCTGTCATGTTCGTTTTCGGTGGCCTGATCTGGGCGTGGGATCACCGGAACGCGCGCAGAGACGGATATGAAGAGGGACGGGCTCGCTATGCGGCGCGATTGTCGCGCGCGGAAGCGGAGATCCGACGGCTCAACCGCAAGCGCCAGCCGTGGGTGGTCGAGGTGCCGCCCGGCCCGATCCGGCCCGCGCCCCGGCATGCCATCAGCGTGCCCCGTCGTGACACGCATCCGTTCGGCCCGGTGGCCGCGCACACGGCGTCGGGGGAATGGCTGCGCGCGGCCGATCACACCGAGCAGCTCGCCGCAGTGACCGCGGTGGACCTGGCGCCCGTCGTCATCCCGCCGTCGTCGGAACTCGCGGCGATGTCGTATGAGCAGTTCCGGCAGTGGCTGGGGCTGGGCTGATGTCCTGGCTGATGTATGACGCGATCGGGGCGAACGCGGGGCTGCTGGTACCGTTCGCCCCGGTGATGGTGGCGGGGTATGACACGGGCTCGCCTGACATCGTGTGGGGTCCGCGGCAGTGGCAGCTGTTCCCGGGCGCGGTTAAGGTGCATATCGACCAGGGCGGCGCGGGTGCCCCGTCGCATACGGCGACGGTTCAGGATGTGGAGCGGTACGCCTATTCGGTGGCTGACATCCCGGGGTGGGTGGCCAAGTGCACAGCTGAGTGGCCGACTACGTACTGTGCGCGGGGGAACCTGGCGGGCGCGCTGTCGGCCTCGGATGCGGCGATCTGGCTTGCGTGGCCGGGGTGGGCGGGTCAGCGGTCGGATCCGGCGTTTCCGGCTGTGGCTGAGGCGTTCGCGTCGGGGCGTGTGGTGGCGGTGCAGGACGTGTTCGCGGCCGGGGCCGGGGCCGCGTATGACCGGAGTACGGTGCTTGATCCTGACTGGCCGCGTCGGCCGTTGGGGGTTCCTGTGTGGCAGGAGGATGCTATGCGCGCGTTGCCGGTACTGGCGGCCGGGGCGACCGGTGAGGACGTGCGGACGGTCCAGGGGTTGTGCTGTGCGCGCGGCTGGGATGTGAACGTGGACGGGATCTTCGGCCCTAACACCAAGGGTGCCGTAGCGGGGATCCAGCACGCGGCCGGCATCCCGGTAGATGGCGTCGTGGGGCCGCAGACGTGGCCGGTCCTCATGGGCGTGGCGT
>Ga0126371_10002239_pt1 | contig 16621 bp, 12 predicted proteins | sample PanSoiMetaPlot_4_FD_110145 | JGI IMG/M metagenome (GOLD analysis project Ga0126371, IMG submission 110145) | Tropical forest soil microbial communities from Panama - MetaG Plot_4 | ecosystem: Environmental > Terrestrial > Soil > Tropical forest > Bulk soil | place: Panama | collected 2016-02-17 | reverse complement strand
CTCCGCGACATGAAATCCGGCCCTTGGACAACATTCAAAAGCGGTGAAAAAGAGGAGTAGTCTGAGCCAACAGCGGGGCAATGGAGATCGCAATGTTTTTCTTTCCCCGTCGATAAGGTTCGTAAGTAGAATGCGGTAACAAATCAAGAGCCACTGGCATGAATCCGATCACTGCAAGCCTCGTCGTGTTCGTGTGCGCTTTTGGTGGTGCGCTGCTTGGCATCTTCATCCACCGCCGGCTCCCTGAAGACCACTTGAGTGGCGAAACCAAAGATGTCGTAAAACTCGGCATGGCTCTCGTGTCAACAACGGTGGCCTTGGTGCTTGGGTTGCTGGTGTCTTCAGCCAAAGGCTTTTACGACACCCAGAACGCCGAAGTCACTCAACTCTCTACCAACATTGTGCTGCTTGACCGTCTGCTCGCTCACTATGGACCGGAAGCCGCCGAAGCCCGTTCGACGTTGCGAACCGGTATCCAGGCTCAGATCGATTTGATGTGGTGGCGAGACTCCCACACAACTTTCTCTCAGCTTGACGCGCCGCAAAATGAAATTCTCCTCGACAAGATTCAGGAGCTTTCCCCAAAAGAGGACCGGCAACGGGCCTTACAGGCGCAGGCTCTCAATCTTGCGATCCAATTAGGGCAGGTCCGGTTGCTGATGTTCCAACAGCGGCGAGTCCCAATTCCAAGTCTGTTGCTGATCACGCTGGTCTTTTGGCTCACTGCGCTGTTTATCAGTTTCGGGCTTTTTGCTCCGCTGAATGTCACTGTGGTCGCCAGCCAGTTCATCGCTGCAGTGGCTGTGTGCGCAGCCATTTACTTGATTCTCGAGTTCTACTACCCCTATTCGGGACTGATTCAGATCTCTGATGCCCCTCTGCGTGCGGCGCTCGCGCAACTAGCAAAGTAAAGTTATCGCCGCGTCCCATAGGGTGAAGAGATTCTACCCTCACTTGAGAACTCAATCTCTTTACCTTCTCCACAACATCTCAATTGGCGAGATTGACTCGGCGAGACTATCCGTAGGTGTTGTAAGACTGCGGAACCTCTGTGTCCTCTGCGGTGAAAGGCCTGAAGCCCCGACCCTGTGGAAAACTTTGTCAAGCCCCCCGAGCCACTAACTCACACACTCTAAACAGCTTAAGCATGACCGATAATTACCGCATAATTTGCTACACTGGATATAGAAGGCATGGCCCCAAGCCATGCCTTTTCAGCTGTAACTTGCACAAAACAAACGATTCTCGTACCGAATCATCCACCTAAGCCATTGAATCCAAACGATCTCCGTACAAAATCGGGGGAGGGGTTCCTGTGTACAAGCTCTGCCGCCACGTCCGCACCAGCGGAAACCGCTGCCGCTCCGCCGCTCTGCCCAGCCAGCACTTCTGCCACTACCACGCCACCCAGCGCCAAGCCCTGCCGGAAAAAGCTCCGCTCCAGTTCCCGCCACTCGAAGACCGCTTCGCCATCCAGGTGGCCATCGGCCGCATCCTCGCCGCCCTCGCCTCCGGCGCCATCGACCGCAAGGACGCCGGCCTCTACCTCTACGGCGTCCAGATCGCCTCCTCCAATCTGCCCCGCGAAACCGGCGTTATTTCTCCGCTCGATCCCGTGCGCCGCGTCGTCCTCACCCGGCAGAACCAGCAGGTCGCGGAGGCCGAGACCGTCCTCGAAGAACGCGACACCCGAGGCCACAAGAAGGACTGCCAATGCAGCACCTGCTACAGCTCAGAAACCGACGAACCCCACCACCCCGACTGCCGCTGCGGCGAGTGCCACTACTTCGCCGCAGAAGAAGCGAGCATGATGCAGGCAGAAACTAAAGCCGAAGATGAGCTGGCAGAAGAGGACGAAGCAAATGAATTAAGCGAGCCCGGCTCGCTCACCATTCACGCCGTTGCCGATTTAGTTATAAAGAGAAAAGATTGTCATCCTGAGCGAACCTCTTATCTTAGAGTTGTCATTCCGAGCGAAGCGCGTAGCGCGCAGCCGAGGAACCCGCACCGAAGGGTGCGCTGCCCGCCTCGCGCAAGCAAGGCCCGCTTTTCATATCGGTCCGCACGAAAATGGGTGCCCCATCCTTCGTGCCGCGAAGGGTGGGAGAGCACATCATTCACCGGTAATCAGTATTCAAGCTTATTCGCGCTGTCGGCCCATGCCTGAAAGCTTTCCCATGCCTCATCATGCAACAGTTCAAGTTCAGGAATGGTGCGCTGCTCGCGCGGAAGCGCCAGTTGCTGATACAGAAACGCGTCATCAAAGTGAATGCGCGCCGCATCTTCGGCGCGGTTGCCGTAGTAAATCGTGCTGATGTGCGCCCAGTAGCAGGCGGCCCAGCACATGGGACAGGGTTCGCAGCTTGTGTAGAGCACACAGCCAGTCAAATCGAATGTGTTGAGGTTGCGGCAGGCGTCGCGGATGGCAGTAACTTCAGCGTGCGCCGTGGCATCGTTCGTTGCTGTGACGGTATTAACGCCTTCGCCGACGACTTTGCCATACTTTACGATGACCGCGCCAAACGGGCCTCCGGCGCTGCTGCGGACATTTTCCGTGGCGAGCGCGATGGCCCGCTGCATAAAGACTCGATCCTGATCCATTGCCATACTTTTTCAGTATGGCATGGCTCATTCATGGCGCAGCGCCTTGATGGGATCGACGCTCGCCGCGCGCCGCGCTGGGATCCAGCTGGCCGCGAGCGCAACGAGAACAAGCAGTAACGCGGCCCCGCCGAGAGTGAGCGGATCATAGGATTTGAGACCGAAAAGCATGCTCGCAATCAAGCGCCCCATGGCGATCGCTGCCCCGAGACCGAGAACAACGCCGGCAATGGCCATCCACGATGCTTCGCGCAGAACCATCCGCAGCACGCGGCCTGTCTGCGCGCCCAGCGCCATGCGGATGCCGATTTCATTGGTACGCCGCGTAACGGTGTAGGCCATAATGCCGTAAATGCCGATGCAGGCCAGCACGAGCGCAAGAATTCCAAAGCCGCTGGTGAGTGATGCGAAGATGCGCTCCTCCCGGGTGGTCTCGTCAATCTGCTCATTCTGTGTGCGAATGTCCTGGAGCGGTATGTCTTTGTCGATCGAGGCAACAGCGCTGCGCAGCATAGGCACGATGGATTCCGGCTTCATTCCTGTGTGAACGGCATAGGTCATAGATTCCTGATCGTCGCGCTGCCGGTAGGGCACATAGAAGGTTGGAGGCATGTCACGACGGATGCTGTCGTACTTTGTGTCCTTGCAGATCCCGACGATCTCGATGTGTTCCGGGTAATCGTGATCGCCGATTTTGAAAGTCTTACCGATGGGGTTGGTATCTGGGAAAAACTGTTTGACCAGCATCTGGTTGACGATAGCGACTTTGGGTGAGGTTTCTGTGTCCGTTGCATTGAACCCCCGTCCGGCAACCAGGGGAATTTTATAGGTCTGAAAGAAATCTGTTCCGACTGGGTTAAAGTCGGCTACTTGTTTGTCTTGTGATTTCTGAGGTTGGCCGTCGGGAACGAAGTAATGGTTTGACATGCTGCCCGCAATCAGCGGGTTTTCAGACAACGTAATTCTGTCAACGCCGGGCACAGCAGCGAGCTTTTCCTCCACCTGATGATAAAGAGCAATTCGTTTCGCGGCCTGATAGCGGGTTTGGGGAGGTTGTAGATCAAACAACAGAATATTGTTCGGGTTGAATCCCAGCTGCGTGTTGTTGAGCTTGACCAATGTGCGCATAAATAGGCCTGCGCCAACCAGCAAGAGCATCGACAGCGTCACCTGCGTGACGACCAGCGTCTTGCCGGTGAAATGCCGTTTGCGCTGCGTTGCCGTCTGCGCATTGTCTTTCAGCCCGGAACTGACCTGTGTGCGCGTGGCCTGCCACGCCGGAGCAAGGCCAAAGAGCAGGCCGGTGAAGATGGAGACCGCAGCGGTGAATCCAAAGATCATCCAATCGAACCTGGCATCCATGACTGGCGGTTGCCATGATGATGACATAAGGCGGGGAAGCGCATTACGGCCAGCATAGCCAATCAGCAGTCCAACTGCTCCGCCTGCGACGGAAAGCAGCAGGCTCTCGGTGAGCATCTGGCGCAGGACGCGTCCACGCCCGGCGCCCAGCGCAAGACGCACGCTCATTTCGCGCTGGCGGCTGCTGGCGCGGGCAAGCAGGAGGTTCGCAAGATTTGCGCATGCCAGCAGCAGCACAAAACCTGCAAGAGACATGAGTACATAGATCGGCTTGGTAAGATCGCCGCCGATTTCATTCTGTCCGCGGCTTCCATCTTCCAGCAGCAAGCGCGGCATTTCATCGTCTTTGCCTACTTCCATCGTGGCGTGAATTGCGGCGCTCAGGTCCACATCGAGCGAAGCGCGGGCAGCCTCGGCAGAGATGCCCGGCTTCAGCCTTCCCATCATCAGCACCCACCAGAGGTTCTTGTCCGCGAGCAGGGAAGACTTGAATTTCGGCGCGGCAATCGGCTGCATGCTGAAAGGCAAAAATATGTCGGGCGAACTTTGCACGCCGAAAGCTCCGGTAAAATCCGGAGGATTGACGCCGATGATGGTCATTGGCGTGGAATTGATTTCAATCTTCTTGCCGATAACATCCGGCGAGCGCCCGAAGCGCCGTGTCCAGTAACCATAACTGATGAGCACCACAGGCCCACTGCCAACTGCGCCATCGTCAGCGTCAACAATCGCGCGCCCCAGCGCCGGATGAACATTGAGGTCGCGATAATAGTTGCCGGAAACCATCTCCGACGTGACCACTTCCGCCTTGTTGTCGATGGTCGCAGTCATCCGGCCATAATCTTTAAAAGCAAAGATGTCCTGGAGCGCGTGGTTATGCTGGCGGAGCTGCTGATACACGGGATATGAAAACGAAGTGCTGATAAATTTACCGTCGGGCGCCCGATCGAAATCGCCCCATGAGCCGTGAACAACTCCCTTATCGCCCTGTGTCAGTGCGAAAAGCCGCAGTTCATCCGGATGCGGAACAGCGAGCTTATCGAGCAGAACTGCTCTAGTCACGGTGAAGATGATGGTATTCGCGCCTATGCCCAATGCGAGCGAGACGATGGCGATGGCCGTGAATCCTGGGCTTTTCGCCAACATGCGGGTTGCATAGCGGAGGTCGGCCCGCAATTCATCCCATGCGCGCGTCCCCCACGCTTCGCGGCAGTTTTCCTTCTGCGCCGCAAGGCCGCCGAGTTCGGCGCGGGCGCGACGGAAGGCCTCTTCGCGGGGAATGCCGCTGCTTATGAGGTCATTGGCGTAAGCCTCGATGTGAAACGCGAGTTCGTTATCGATGTCCGTACTGAGTTGTTCCGGACGCGTGACTGCTTTCCACCACGTAGCAATGCGGCTGCGAATACTCATACTTCCTCCGGGGATGCGCTTAACACTGCGCCGATGGCGTCGGCCATCTGATTCCACTTCTCCGTCTCAGCGCGCAGACGGCGGCGTCCAGCGGCCATGAGGCGGTAATACCGGGCGCGGCGGTTGTTCTCGCTCTGTCCCCACTCGGCAGCGATCAAGCCTTCATGCTCCAGCCGGTATAAGGCCGGGTAGAGCGATCCCTGCTGGACCTCAAGCCTGTTGCCGGAAATCTGCTGAATGCGCAGCAGCACGCCATAGCCATGCAGCGGGCCGAGCGAGACAGCCTTGAGCACCATCATGTCCAAGGTGCCTTGCAGGAGATCGTTTTGTTTCGGAGCCAAGGTTCCTCCTCCTAGAATACCTAGGAGAGTAATCCTGTTCACCTAGGCAGTCAAGGAGAAAAGAATTTTGGGGCCCATTGTTCTACTTGAAAGAGATGGCGGTAGGCGCCAGATATCAGCCTTCAGTATCAGCGCGGCAGGCGAGTGTACGGGAATAGTTGATATCCTCCAAGTAGGATCGCAACAGAATGATAGAACAAGCCAAATCCCCCCAGCGCCTCCAAGTGACCCTGGCAGTGAGCGGCGCCTTTCATCACTTCGACCTGGCCCGCGAACTAGAGGCACGGGGCTTTCTGAAGGCTATTTATTCTACGTTTCCCTGGACTCGTCTTAAGCGCGAAGGGGTGTCGCGTGAATTTGTCCACATTTTCCCCTGGATTCATACTCCGCTGGTGGTCTTAGGTAGCCGGTTCAAGCTTCCTGACAACCTGGGGAGAAGCCTTTCAGGTATGGTGCCCCGGACCTTGGATGCCTGGGTTGCCCGCACGATGCCAGATTGTGATGTTTACATAGCAATCTCTGGTTCTGGCGTTTCAAGCGGACGACGAGCACAATCTCGTGGAGTCAAGTATGTCTGCGATCGTGGGTCGTCACACATCCGCTATCAGGACAAAATACTCCGGGAAGAATTCGAACGCTGGGGCGCTCATAGGATCGTTTGCGATCCTCGAATTTTTGCGCGTGAGGAGGCCGAATACGAACAAGCTGACGCGATTACCGTGCCATCGGAATTCGCCCGGCGATCCTTCGTAGAAATGGGTGTTCAGGCGGAGAAGCTTCACAGAATTCCTTATGGCGTGCGGCTCGACCGTTTCCTGCCGGTAAGCCAACCCGCAATCGACCACTTCGATATCCTTTTCGTTGGACAAGTGGGATTGCGCAAGGGAGTACCTTACCTGTTGCAGGCTTTCAGACAACTCAATCATCCCCACAAGAGGCTCCGATTCGTCGGTGCCGTCCAGCCCGAGTTGGCGAATCTGCTGCCTCAATTACCCACGGAAGGAGTCGAGTTTCTTGGAAGTTTGCCGCAGGATAAGCTCCCGGCCATTATGAGCAGCAGCCATGTGATGGTGCTGCCGTCGATCGAAGAAGGCTTAGCCTTGGTGCAGGCGCAGTCCATGGCTTGTGGATGTCCGCTTATTAGCAGTTACAACACCGGTGGAGAGGACTTGTTCACCGACGGCGTGGAAGGGTTTCTCGTTCCCATTCGCTCTCCCGAGGCAATTGCTATAAGGCTGCAGGAGCTTGCCGACGACCCACAACTTCAACAGTATATGAGCAGAGCGCACTTGAACGTGTCCATAAAATGGGAGGATGGCATGAATATGGAGAGGCTTGGGTTGAACTTCTAAACCATCTGACATCTCAAGCTTGTTCGGTCGCATCATGATCTGTCATTGATCCGACTGCGGATTGATCCAACTTTATAGGTAGAAAGCATCCACAGTTAGGCCAGTTCAGGCGGACCGCATTTGTTTCTCTGTTCGTTTCCTAAAATATTCAACTGCACAAGTATCGGACACCTCATTATTTCTTGCCATGTCTTCGGCTATTTTCCCCATTTGGCGCGAGGGATATCTCATACCGACACGGTCCAGCGTGGAAGATTGCTTTGTCTTCAGGAGATAATCTTCTTGACTTTTGCAGTAGTAGTGATTGATCCATGCGAGACCAGAGCTCGCTGGAACACGAACGCTTCCGTATACAGGATGTTTGTGTTCTGTAACTGCTCGTCCCAGCTTGCGATAAAAGAAGCAATGCGAATTACGGCATGCAGTGACTTCCTCTGGTCTTACAAAGCATTTGACGTGACGGTTTGTTTTCTCCGCACGCAGGTGATACGCGATGGTGACAGATTCAGCTGGCCGTTCTTTGTGCCAGGACGATCCAAACATTCTCCAGTGCAATGCAACAGCTGGTTTACCCTCAAAACTGGCAAGAAATTCACCAATACTGCGTCCATCCCCAATGACTATAAACTCATCAGCATCGATAAACCCTACCCACGAAAATCTTCCTGCCGCGCGCCGTATGCAATCTTCTTCAGCATCAGGCGAGGCTGGTACCTTTGGCCAATCAATCAGCGTGACGAGGTTGCGCGAAATCCAAGGCTTGAGAACATCGAGGTAATTGTCGTTGCTGAAGTTGTTATATAGAAAAAAATGATCAGTTCCGGCGGCGCGGTGGTATTCCAGCCATTCTTCCAAATACCGTGCCTCGTTGCGAAAACGCAGACAAAGAGCCACACCAGTGGTAGCGGCACGAATTTTGCGCCCGGTATGAGAAAACAGCATAACCCATAGATTGCTGAACGTGTAGAGCGCGACAGCAACAACCTGATTCGAGCGCAGTTTTTCTCGAAATACAAAGAATTGTTTCATAAACTCTTCTAATCAATTTATAGCGGGATTTAGCAGTTTCACAAAGGATGTACCTGAGTCGGATCAGAGTTCTGAACCCGAGAGGCTGTATTTGCCTGCTCCACATATTCGCATGTAGAACGACGGACCGTGCAAACTTTGCGGCATGCTGCATCGCCACGAGGGTAAGTTTCCCGCTAACATACACGGGTGTGAGAATTTCTGAAGAGCAGCGGATACCATCCTTCTGGCAGTTTCAGCTAGGCGGGTGGACGGTTTACTTCCTGATGATGCTGCTCAGTTTCCTTCCATCGAAGGAACTCCGTCAGGAATTGATGTACAGGCTGACCTTCTGTGCAGTCTGTTTTGTGGCTAGCTTCGCGCAGCATATCGTATGCCGGCGTTTGTGGCGACATCAGGCGTCGTGGTCGCGCGTGATACGCGTGGTGGCTCTTTCCTGCTACGCACTTGGCCTTGTGTCCGGCACGGTACTTCTCTGGCTGGAAGCGAAGTACCTGATGCCGTCGTGGGAAAAATTTGAATGGTATTACATTTTTGCCAACGCGCTGAGTCCGACGTTTATGCTGGCGTTTTGGAGCGCGCTTTATTTCGGCATCAAGTTTTACGTTGCCCAGACGGAAGAGAGCGCGCGGCTGCTGCGGCTCGAATCACTGGTGCATGAGGCGGAGTTGAAGGCGCTGCAATACCAGATCCATCCGCATTTTCTCTTTAATACGCTGAACTCTATCTCGACGCTTGTTTACGAGCGCGACACGGCCACAGCCAATCGCATGATTGCGCGTCTCGCGGATTTTCTCCGCGCTACATTGGACGGTGAAGGCACATACGAGAGCCCTTTGCGGGACGAACTGGACATTACCCGACTGTACCTTGAAATAGAGACAACACGTCTGGGAGATCGCCTGAAAGTGGTGGAAGATACGGACCCGCGCTTGTTGGAAGCGGGCGTTCCGCGGCTGCTGTTACAGCCGCTTGTGGAAAACGCCGTACGTCACGGCGTCGCCAAACGGCGCGAAGGCGGTGAACTATTTATCGCCGCTTTTCGCGAGCATGACGATCTCGTAATCCAGGTGCGGAATGATCTGATGCCGCTGCATGGCAAACCCTGTACGTACGGAATCGGCTTGACAAACATACGTACGCGTTTGCACCAGCTTTATGGCGAGTCGCATGAATTCACCATCGATTTTTCGACAGGCAATGTTTGCAGGGTAACGATCAGAATTCCGCTGCACACATATGTAGCGCCGCTGGAATTGGCAGAAGCACAAGTACAGGAGAACTGAACACGATGAGCTATCGAACCATTGTGATCGATGACGAGCCTCTGGCGCGACGGGGGATTATTTCCCGCTTGCGGCCGTATCCTCAATTTGAAGTTGTCGGCGAGTGTGGTAACGGCATGGATGCATTGGTCGCCATCGCGGAGCATCATCCCAATCTGATTTTCCTCGATGTGCAGATGCCGGAGATGGATGGCTTTGAAATGCTTGAGAACCTGCCCACGGATGAGCGGCCGGCGGTCATTTTCCTTACCGCGTTCGACCAGTACGCGCTGCGGGCGTTCGATGTGCATGCTGCAGACTACCTGTTGAAGCCGATTGATGACATTCGCTTTGCTGAGGCGATTGATCGGGTACAGCGTGTAATGCAAATGGAGAAGGGTACCACTCTGGGGGACCGCCTGGAGTCACTCCTCTCCGACTTGCATGCTAGGCGGCCATCCGGAAATGCACAGCGGTTTGCCATTCGCAATGGCCGTCGTATTTTCTTTGTAACAACAAACGAAGTGGAGTGGATTGAAGCGCAAGGCGATTATGCTGCGTTGCACGTAAACGGCAAAACGCACCTGCTGCGCGAACCGTTGCATATTCTGGAACGCAGGCTGGATCCATCCGTGTTCGTCCGCATTCATCGCTCAACAATCGTCCGCATGGACCAAATTTCTGAGATGCAGGCGCTGGCTAACCGGGACTGTCTCATCCGGCTCAAAGATGGAACGACACTCAGGGTGAGCCGCAGCTATAGCGAGCGCTTGCAGGAAGCTCTGAGCGGAGCCTAGACACAGGAAAATTCTTTTCGCTTCCTCTATATTGAGAGACAGTTGTTCAATCGATGAATGCTGCATGTAACGATGCAGGGGACTGATCGAGTGGAAGAATTTTCCAGATTGAAGAGGCTGCCTCCCTACGTTTTCAACATTACTTCAGATCTGAAGTCTGCTGCCCGACGCCGAGGTGAGGACATTATCGACTTCGGGATGGGAAATCCCGATGGCGCGACGCCTGAGCACATCGTCGAAAAGATGATCGACGCTGCGCGCAGGCCCGAGACCCATCGCTATTCGCTGTCTCGCGGGATTCCGCGACTCAGAAAGGCGATCTGCAACTGGTACCACAGACGCTATGATGTCGCGCTAGACCCGGATGTCGAGGCGATCGTCACAATTGGATCCAAGGAAGGAATCGCCCATCTCTGCCTTGCCACGCTCGATCAGGGCGATGTTGTTGTAGTGCCGAATCCCAGTTATCCGATCCATATTTATGGCCCCGTGATCGCGGGTGCAAACATTCACAGCGTTGCTATCCATGACACCGAGGCATTTCTGGCGGAATTGGAGCGCGCGATTCCGCTAATGTACCCACGCCCGAAAATGCTCATCCTCAACTTTCCGGCAAATCCGACTACTCAATGCGCTGACCTGAGTTTTTTTGAGCGCGTGATTGCGCTGTGCAAACAGCAGAACATCTATCTTGTGCACGACCTGGCATACGCGGATATCTGCTTCGATGGATATAAGGCACCATCGATCCTGCAGGTACCCGGAGCGAAAGAGATCGCTGTGGAATTCTTCACACTATCCAAGAGTTACAACATGCCGGGATGGCGCGTGGGCTTCATGGTGGGTAACCGCAAGCTGGTTGCAGCTCTGGCTCGAATCAAGAGTTACTTCGACTATGGCACGTTTACTCCAGTGCAGGTGGCATCGATTTTGGCGCTGGAAGGTCCGCAGGAATGCGTTGAGGAGATTTGTGAGTACTACCGCCGCCGCCGGGACGTGCTGGTGAGTGGACTAAACAAACTCGGTTGGCAGTTGGCACTGCCGAAGGCAACGATGTTCGTGTGGGCGCCGATCCCGGAGCCATATCGAGAGATGGGCTCGCTTGAGTTTTCGACCAAGTTGCTCAAAGAAGCGAAGGTTGCGGTCAGCCCTGGCATCGGCTTCGGCGAATTTGGCGATGGACATGTGCGCTTTTCTCTGATTGAAAACGAGGAGCGCACACGGCAGGCCCTGCGCGGTATTAAACAGATGCTTTTGAAGGACGGCCTTCTGGCGCAATCAGTGCCACAATAGGTCAGCGTTTGGGAGCAGTATACGATTCTATTAGGTGCCCGTCCCGCGAAGGACGACGTGTGCCGTGCGGATAAGAATCTTCACGTCGAGCCAGAAAGTCCAGTTCTCCACATACGCGGTATCGAGCTCAATGTACCGGGCAAACGAAGAATCCTGCCGCGCATGAATCTGCCATAAACCAGTCAGGCCTGGCATGACTTCGAGACGGCGAAAATGTTCCAGTTCATACTTTTCCACTTCGCTCGCAATCGGTGGGCGTGGTCCCACTACGCTCATCTCACCGCGGAAGACATTGAAGAACTGCGGCAACTCATCGAGGCTATATTTGCGCAGAATGCGGCCAATGCGCGTCACACGCGGGTCATTGGAAACCTTGAAAAGAATACTATCGCGCTCATTCAGCGCTGCCAGTTCGCGCTTCTTTTTCTCGGCGTCTTTCACCATGGTGCGGAATTTGAAACAGGGAAAAACGCGGCCTCGCTTGCCAATACGCTCCGATACATAAAAGACAGGCCCTTCGCTGTCCAGCCTGATTGCCACCGCTATAAGGAACATCAAAGGAAATACTGCGACCATTACAGTAAACGAAAATAGGATATCGAGTATCCTTTTGAAAAAAAGCGAAATGGTTCTGGACTGACTGCGGTGCAACGGTGTAACCGGATAAACGCCGAGGTACTCGATTGCGGCGTGCACAGAAAGGTCTCCGAAAAGGCCGGAGATAGCGCGAATGTCGATGCCTAGATCACGAGCCTCATCCAGCAACAATATGACCTGTTCGGCGGGGAGAGCTTGGGTAATCACAACTTCGTCGATAAAGTGCAAACGGGTAAGTTGCCGCAGCCGATCCACGTTGCCGAGAATTTTTGTCGACGCCGCTTCTTCACTGTTCGTCTGCTCGCTCGTAGAGATATATCCAAGAAATTGATAACCGAGGCGATAGTTGCCCGCGATGTGTTCGCCTAGCGCATGGCTCAGATGACCAGTGCCAATGATGGCAATGTTGCGGGTGTCAATGCCGTTCTCAAACTGCCGGTAGTAGGCGAGCCGCAGGCTAGCCCGCCAGATGCACAAGGCGACCGAGGTCGTGCAGACAAGCAGAACCACGACTGTTCGAGAGGCCAGCTCCAGACGTGCCATGTACAAGCCACCACACAACAGCAGTCCCGCATTCAGCGATGCCTGAACAGTCAGGCGTAGTTCGCGAGCACCCCCTGGCGCTAGAATCGGGCTGTAAAGATCGTAATGCTCCGACACGAGCAGCAAGCAACAGAGAAACCACGCGAAGAAACCAAGATAAATGGCGCCGGCAGTAGAGTGGATCGATCTTAAGGCACTTCCACTGGTGAAAAAATGAAGTTTTATTTCGAGGGCCAGTGCAAATGCCAAAATAACGATGACTGTGTCACCAGACATCCGCAGGATCTTGGAGGCAAAACCGGGCCCGCTGATTCTGCGATGCCCCTTAACTGATTCGTAATCGAACCGTTTCGGCTGTTTTTCAGATGGCTCATTCTTTCGAATGTATTCGGATGTCGCCATAATTCTTTAAGAACACGGTTAGACGAAGCTTGATTTCGGTCGCTGATGCTACTGGTTTGCCGATTGGGCGGCGGAGGCTTGCCGTCGCACTTACATTACAACTTCTTAACAACGCTGCCGGATCTGGGAACGTCCGGACGTTACAGTCGTGCATTCAAAGGGAAGCACACAATGCCTGAAAAGCTGGTGATACACGGATAAAACAAGACGACTACAGTATACACATTACTCCATTTAATAGCAGTCTCATTAGACTGCATGCTGTGAAGTTAGTAAGTTATTTGCTTCGAATAGTCGTCTTTTAACAGTTTATATGTCAAATGAAAAAAATCAAGGATTGGAGGGTTTTCCAGTCGAATGTAATCATTACAGTGACAATTTTACGCATCCGATACAGTTCAGGTGCGTTGTTGTCCCCGGCAGCACAGTTGTAGTGCTATTTTGGTTAAATCTTCGTCGAGAACTTTTTAGCTTCCGTTCTGAGATTTTCGAGGACCTTGGACGAGAATCTTCTAGGAAAGTTTTTCAGTTGGTATTGCTTTTTATAGTGGGCCATGCGTCGCGCCGCCAGCTGGACGGACCGGCGAAAAGATGGGGAAGATTCCGCTTCTGACAACAGCGATTCATAAGCCCGAATCACTAGTCCAGGCTCTTTACAGACTCCAAGTATGTCGGTTCCAGCGGCAACTGCATTGACTGCAGCTTCTTCGATGATTCGCTGTGTAAGGATGCCTCCCATCTCCATGTCATCGGAAATCACTAGACCTTTATAGCCAATCTTCTGGCGAAGAATTTTCGTGATCCAGAATCGTGAAATGGAGGCTGGTACCGCAGCCCCTGAAGCCTGCGGATAGGCTGCATGAGCGACCATAATCATGGGCAGCCGAACAGCGAGCGCACGAAAAGGCGCGATATCTTCGTCCCACATTTCCTTCCATGACCGCTGAATAACAGGCATCGATTGGTGTGAATCGAGACTGCTTCCTCCCAGGCCTGGAAAATGCTTTCCGCATCCAAGGATGCCCTCAGCGGCAAACTCCTGAAGGAATGGCAAAGCATAAGCTGTCACCCCTGCGGGGTCGGCGGATACGGCGCGGTTACACAAAACGTCGGCAGACACAGGTAAGGCTAAATCAAGTACTGGGGCAAAGACCGTATTGAAGCCCAGACTACGAGCCTCCCGCGCAATGAGTTGGCCATGCTTCCTGAAGATCGCTGGTTTCCGGGTGGCATAGACTTCAGCAGGTGAAGGCATGGGCGCGATCAGGTCGCGCAAGCGGTCAACCAGGCCTCCTTCAATGTCAATGCAGCGAAAGCATGATTTGCCAATTATCTCCGTGACTTCACGAAGCAGTTGCACCGTCTGTCTTGCTTCTTCAATATTTCGACGAAAGAGGATCACACCGCCGGGACGCACCAGCTTTAGCCAGGCGCGCTCGATGGAAGTAAGCTCGGGGCCTTCAAGGCCCACAATAAGGAGTTGTCCAACCTGCCTGCGAAGCGTTGCTTTCATGCTTTGCCGCCCTGTGAGGACTTGATTTCGCTTTGCAATTCTTCGAGCAGATTGAGAGCCTGCAACGGCGTCAGCGAGTTGATGTCCGTTTCCTGCAGGCGGTCGAGAATACGCTGTGATAGCGGCGTGAACATCGTGAGTTGTAACGGAGCTTCAGTCTCCGCAGCGACATTGTGACGCTCAGACCGTTCGTGCTGCTTGAGTACCTGCCGGGCGCGTTGAATGACCTGAGGTGGCAATCCTGCAAGACGCGCAACATCGATGCCATAGCTTTTGCTCGCCGGCCCAGGCTCAATGGCATGTAGAAAGATAATGCCTTGTGGTGTTTCCTTTACAGAGACGCGTAGATTTTTGAGCTTTGTCAGCTGTTCCGCCAGTATCGTTAACTCATGATAGTGAGTCGCGAACAACGTTCGCGCTCCGATATTCGCGTGCAGATACTCAAGCGTTGCCCATGCAAGCGAGAGGCCGTCAAAGGTTGCCGTGTCGCGGCCCATTTCATCGAGCAATATCAGGGACCGGTCCGTTGCCGTGTTGAGAATCGTCGCCGTTTCCGTCATCTCAACCATAAAGGTGGATCGTCCGCGGGCAAGGTTGTCGCTGGCGCCAATGCGCGTGTAGATGCGGTCCACCAGTCCGAAGCGCATATTGTCAGCGGGAACAAAGCAGCCCATCTGCGCCATAATGACGAGCAATGCGGACTGTCGTAGATAGGTCGATTTTCCTCCCATATTCGGTCCGGTGAGCAGCAGGATTGCAGGCCCCTGAATGTCGAGATACAAATCGTTGGGAACAAAGCGGCCTTCGCCAGCCTCCTCCATCAGGCACTCGATCACAGGATGCCGCGCGCGCGCCGTTTCAAGCACAGCCTCTTCTACAAGCTTTGGGTGCACGTAATGCCGGAGTACTGCGAGATGTGCGAAATTCGTTAATAAATCCACCTCTGCAACGGCGCTGCTGGTTTTGCGTATACGACTGGCGTGGTCCAGAATGCCGCGCCGCAAATCGGCGAAGATGCGTTTTTCAATCTCCACTGATCGCTCATGCGCAGTCAGAATTTTCGTCTCGTAATCTTTGAGTTCCGGCGTAGTGAAACGCTCGGCATTGACCAGCGTCTGTTTACGCTCGTAGTCAGGTGGGACATTGGCGAGGTTCGCTTTTGTGATTTCGATGTAGTAGCCGAAGACGGAGTTGAACCGGACTTTCAGAGATGAAATGCCTGTGCGTGCCCGCTCGCGCTCTTCAATTGCTGCGATGGATCGTCGGCCACTCTGGCTGAGTGTTCGCAGTTCGTCCAGTTCTGCGTCAATGCCGACAGTGATGACTCCACCATCCGCAAGGGTGAGAGGCGGTGAGGGTTGAATCGTCTGCTGAATCCGGGCGCACAAGTCCTCAAGCTTGTCTAGCCGCGCGGAAAGCTGTTTCCATAGCGGCGAATCAATCTGGCTTAACACGCTTTGCAACAGGGGAAGATGCTGCAGGGAGGCAGCCAGCGCGAGCAGGTCACGCGGTCCTGCGCTGTCCAATGAGATGCGGGCCAACAGCCGCTCTAGATCGAGAATGCCTTCGAGCGTTTTGCGGACTTTCTCGCGGAGGATCAGGTCATCCTTGAGGCATTCGATTGCTTCATAGCGTTCGTTGATTGCGCCGCTGTCAAGAAGAGGTCGCAGTATCGATGCGCGAAGCAGCCGCTTGCCCATTGGCGTCTGGCAGCAATCAAGCGTATGGAAAAGCGTTGTCGTCGCTCCTGCTCCGCTAAATAGCGGCTCAATCAGTTCAAGATTACGGACTGTAACCTGGTCGAGTTGGAGGTGCTCGGAGCGTTCATAAAAGCGAATGTTGTCGACATGCTCAAGCCCAGCGCGCTGCGTGCTTCGCACATAATGCAGAATGGCCCCGGCGGCAATGGCTGCGGCTGGATGCAGTGACAGTCCGAAGCCGTCAAGTGATGCCGCCGCCAGTTGACGCTCCAGCAGCGGCACGGCGTAATCTTTGGTAAAGACCCAGTCTTCAAGATGAGTTTTGGTTTTGATGCGGTCAAGCGCAGACAGATTCGTGTTTTGTGTCAGCAGCAGCGGCGGATTCGTGCCTGATAAAAGCACTTCGCTGGGTGACG
>Ga0126371_10002238_pt1 | contig 16623 bp, 11 predicted proteins | sample PanSoiMetaPlot_4_FD_110145 | JGI IMG/M metagenome (GOLD analysis project Ga0126371, IMG submission 110145) | Tropical forest soil microbial communities from Panama - MetaG Plot_4 | ecosystem: Environmental > Terrestrial > Soil > Tropical forest > Bulk soil | place: Panama | collected 2016-02-17 | reverse complement strand
GGACCCCATCGTGGGGAACGTCGAAGCCGGTGACGGGCGTTGGCGTCGAGTGCCCGCCGCCGCCGATAATCATGTGCACGGTGCCGGTCGATGTGTCCATCAGGTAGGGGTCGGTCCCCTGCGGCGCCGGGGTGAGCAGCGTGCTGCCTGACAGCACGCCACGGACCGGGAAGGTCCGCTCGAAGTGGTGCTCGTGCCCCGCCACCACGAGGTCCACGCCGTACTGCTCGAACAGCGGGAGCCAGTTCTGCCTGATGCCCAGGTCGGCCCCGTTGAAATGGGCCGAGGACATCGCCACCTGGTGCATGCAGACGATGATCCAGTCGATGTCGTCCGATCTCGACGCGCGGTCAAGCTCGCGCTCGAGCCACGCACGCTGCTGACCTGAGCTGTAGCCGTTGATGTAGGGGTTGTCGCCGTTGGCCGTGTAGTTGGGCACGTGGTCGCGCCGGAACGCGCTGAACGCGCCGTCCTGCAGGCAGACGTCGTCGTTGTTCAGCGAGATGATGCGAATGGGGCCGACAGTGAACGCATACCAGTTGCCGCGGAAGTCCGCGGACCCGTTGTCCGGCAGCGCGAACCTGGTCTGGTAGGACAGGTATCCCTGCGGGCCATTTCCGACCTCGTTCTCGTGGTTTCCCGCGGACGGCATCCACGGGCGGTTCGCGGCAGACCTCGTGTCGTTGGCCATGAACGCCGACCACGTCGCGACCGGGTCATCGCTCACGTTGGCGTAGCAGAGGTCGCCGTTGAACAGGTGGAACAGCGGGTCGAGAGCCTCGACCGCCGGGACGATGAAGCCGGCGTTGACGGTCCACGGGCCGAGGCCCGCCCCGATCTTCATGGGGACCGCCTGGTCGCCGAAGCTGGTGAAGCGGAAGCCGCGGGACCGGCCGCTGGGCCCGGTGCGGAAGCTGCCAGGGACGGCCGCCGGCGCCCCGTCGTTGGATGCCTCGAAGACGTAATGGGTGTCCGGCTGAAGGTCGTCGATGTGGGCGTGGTAGGTCCACACGGTCTGGCCGGTAAGCGCCTCGGTATAGATGCGCTCCTCGGCCTGCACGACGCGGCCGAAGCCGGAGTCGGTCTTCCCTAGCCGCAGCAGGGGCCGGGACACCTGCGCCTCTGTCTGCCAGGACACCGCTACCTGCGATGCCGCGTCGTGGCCGAACTGAACGTGCACCCCCTCTGGGCCCGGCGCTCCCGCGCTGTCCGCTCGCCGGACGAGTGATGCCGCCTTGGCCCGCCCGGTCGCCGCCAGTGGCACCGTGACCGCCGCCAGGCCTGTTGCCGCCAGCACCTTCCGCCGGGAGATCTGCTGCCCGTCACCCTCCATGCCCGCCTCCTAAGATCGGCTCCGATACGAGGGACGGCGGCCATGATTGCCCGCTGCGCTGCACGCCTGGTACATGAGGGATGAACGCTCGTGGTAGCGAGCGTGAAGATTCTCGCCGCGTCGGGATCCCCGGCTACGCCTGGGCTAGATCGCGGCGCAGCACCTGCTTGAGCGGCACTCGGGCACCCGTCCGCAGAATCGACCTGGTGTAGATCCTGGCGGCGATCCGCGCCATCCACACAGTCCCGGCCGCGCACAGCAGCGCGGAGACCACGACCTGCCACAGCGGCACGTCGCCGGCGGCGTACAGCACGGGCATCGCGACGGGTGCGGTGGGCGGCAGGAAGCCGAGCACGTGGTAGAAGGCGTTCGCGCCGTTGGCATAGAGCACGGTATAAGACAGCGCGTACGCGATGATCAGCGGAAGCTGCACGGGCATGATCGTCGAGTTGACGTCCGACTGCCGGCTGACCAGCGAGCCGGCCGCCGCGAACGCGGTGCAGTAGAAGGCGTAGCCGACCACGACGAACACCCCGCCGATGAGCACGATCCCGATGGCCGCGCCGTGCACCAGGCTGGAGCCGGCCGCGAATCCTGCGACGACGAAGGCGAAGACCATGGCCGCCGCCTGTGCCAGCGCCAGCAGCCCGATGCCCAGCACCTTGCCGGTCAGCAGCTGTGCAGGGCGGACAGAGGCTAGCAGTACCTCGACGACCCTGCTCGACTTCTCCTCGCCGATCCCGAGCGCGATCTGGGAGCCGTAGACACTGATCATCACCCAGACGAGCACGACGGTGAACAGGCCGGTCAGCCGGTTGGCGAGAGTTCCCGATGGCGCTATCAGCCCGTGTACGGGCAGAGCGATGCCGTTCGCCGCCGCGGCGGCCGCGGCCGGAACCTGGTCGAACAGCCTGGACAGCCCGGCCAGCTGAGCCAGCGCTCCGGGTAGTGTGCCGCCTGAGCTCGACGCCCCGCCGATGGGGACTTGCTTGACAAGCACCTCGACGCCGTTCACCAGCACCGCACCCAGGTCGCCTGAGCGCAGCGCCGCTTTGGCCGTCGCCACGTCGGGCTCCGGAACCACGGTGACCTGCACGTCGGCCAGCCGTCCCGCCTCCTTGACGATCACTGCAAGTGTCGCCGGGCTGCCGCCGACTACCCCGACTCGCTCCGGCTTGGCGCCTCGCGACAGGATCGCGGGCAGCGCCACGCCGAGTGCGACAGCGACCAGCAAGATGATGGTGCTTACCGCGAAAATGCGCGTGCGGCCCCGCTGCAGCAGTTCACGGCGCGCGACCAGCCAGGTCATCCGCAGCGATCGCTGGTTCATCGTGTCACCCCCGCGGTTGTCCGGCCGCCTGCTTCCGGCGCGCCAGCCGCCCGCGCGGCCGCCGCATGCTCGGCCTCCGCCTGCCCGACCGAAGCACCGGTCGCGTGCCGGAACACCTCAGACAGCCGGCGTGCCTCGAAGCTGAAGTGCTCAACAGTCCCTGCGGCCCGCGCGATGTCGAGGATCTGCTGCGAGTCGGCGCCGGGTGACAGCGCGAAAAGGACGGTGCCGGCCCGCACGGTCTCGATCTCGCCAAGCTGGGCCGGCATAGCCGCGGCCCAGTCCCCGCCGGGATCACCGCCGACCCGGACCGCGAGCCGCGGCCGCTCGCCGCGCTGCAGGTCGGCGACCAGGCCGGAGACAACGAGACGCCCGTGGTGGATGATCGCCACCGCCTCGCAGATGTCCTCGACGAGGTCGAGTTGGTGGCTGGAGAACAGCACCGTGACCCCCGCCCTGGCCCGGTCGGCCAGTATGGCGCTCATGTCGTCCACGCCGCCCGGGTCGAGCCCGGCGAACGGCTCGTCGAGTACCAGCAACTCCGGGTCGTGCACGAGGGCGGCGGCAAGCTGGGCACGCTGCTGGTTCCCGTGCGACAGGGCATCGACGCGCGCGTCTTCACGGTCTCCGAGACCCAGCCGGCGCAGCCAGTGCGTCGCGGCCTTCCTGGCCGCGGCGGCGGGCATGTCATGCAGCATCGCGAAGTACTCGATCTGCTCGAGTAGCTTCATGCTCGGGTAGAGGCCGCGCTCCTCGGGCATGTAACCGAACCTCTGGCGGGCCTGCTCTGCCACCGGCTCGCCGCGCCAGCGGATCTGTCCCGCGTCCAGGCTGGCCACGCCGAAGATGGCTCGCATGGTTGTCGTCTTGCCCGCTCCGTTCGGCCCGAGGAACCCGAACACCTGCCCGGCGGGCACTGCGAACGTCAGCCCGTCGAGGGCGGTCACGGTCCCGAACGTGCGGCGAAGGCCGTCGAACTCCAGCTCAGCCGTCGTCACTTGCGCGCCCTCCATCGGCCCTCTCGCGGCGAGAATTCCGGCCGCGGATCTCATGGCCGGCGCCCGGGGAGTGTCCCCGTCAGAAAAGTAATATCGCAAACAAGTGGCCGGGCGAAACCGTCTTTTAGACGCCGCTGGGCCCGCGAACTAATCGGGCGAGCCTAGTGGAAGATGACGGTGCGGTTCTCGTTCAGCAGGATCCGGTGCTCGGCGTGCCAGGTGACCGCGCGGGCGAGCACTTGCGCCTCCACGTCCCGGCCCGCCTCGGCTAGCCGCTGCGGCGGGTAGGTGTGGTCGACCCGCATCACGCCCTGCTCGATGATCGGTCCTTCGTCAAGGTCCGGCGTTACGTAGTGCGCCGTCGCGCCGACCAGCTTGACGCCCTTGGCGTATGCCTGGTGGTACGGCTTCGCGCCCTTGAAACTCGGCAGGAACGAGTGGTGGATGTTGATCATCCGGCCCTCTACCCGCTTGCATACTTCTGGCGACAGGATCTGCATGTAGCGGGCGAGCACGATCAACTCGGTCTTCGTATCGTCGATGAGCGAAAGCAGTGCCGCCTCGGCGGCCGGCTTGCTCTCCGGTGTCACCGCGATGTGATGGAACGGGAGTTTGTAGGACTCCGTGAGGTCGCGGAAGTCCTCGTGATTGGAGACGACGCCCACGAGGTCGACGGGGAGCGAGCCGGTCTTCCAGCGGAACAACAGGTCGTTGAGGCAGTGCCCCAGCCTGGAGACCATGAGCAGCGTGCGGATCCGCTCGGAGTTGTCATGCAGTCGCCAGGCCATATGGAACGCCTCGGCGACCCAGGAAAAGTCGTGCTCGAGTTCGGCGGCGGTCCGGCCGGGCTGCGGCACCGCGAAGTGCACCCGCATGAAGAACCTGCCGTCGTCCGGCGTGCCGTACTGCTGGCTGGCGATGATGTTGCCGGAATGCTGCACCAGGAAGCTGGATACGGCGTACACGATGCCGGGTTTGTCCGGGCAGGACAGGGTCAAGATGAACTCAAGCCCTTTGCGTTCCTCGTCGCTCATGGCACCCACCATTCGCGACGGCCGCGTGCCAAGTCAAGTGCCGCGCGGCCGCCATTCAGCCTTATGTACTTAGCTCCCAAATGTATGTCGCCTGGCACTGTGCGCACCCCCATGATTGTCGCCGATAAGCCGCTGACCATCCTGTTAGCCAGATAACAGGCTGGCGGAATCCTTTGGGTTCAACCACAACGACGATCCGCTGGAGGTTAGGTCGGCGGTTGGCGAGCACACCGAAAGGGTCTCCTATCCCCTGCTGACCGCCTGCCGGGATAATCGCTACGTGCGGTTTCACCGGGTGCAGGTTTTGCGGCGAATGCCGCATCCGGACCGAGGGTTCACCCAAGGGCTCATCGCCGAAGGCGACATGGTGTGGGAGTCCACCGGGTTGTACGGCCAGTCCGTGCTGCAGCGCTACCCGTTCGGCGCGAACAAGCCCGCGGCCGTGGTGCGGCTGCCCGATGAGCTCTTCGGCGAGGCCATCTGCCGGGTCGCGGACGACATCTGGCAGCTCACCTGGCAGGAGCGGGTGGCGCTGCGATGGGACGCGCCCACTCTCACGTTGCGCGAGCGAGTTCGCTACAACCGCCAGGGCTGGGGGATGTGCGCGGCGGGCGCGGAGGTCGTGACAAGCGACGGCACGAGCGAACTGGTCCGCCGCGACCCGGGCACCCTTGAGCCGGGCGCGGTGGTGCACGTCCGGTGCCAGGGGAGGAGGGTACGCGGGCTGAACGATCTCGCCTGGTCAGGCCGCCTGGTTTGGGCCAACGTGCTGGGCACCGACTGCCTGGCCGGGATCGACCTGGACAGCGGGGAGGTCACCGACATCGTGGACGCGCGGGCGGCGGCCGAACGCCACTGGGGGGATCTGCAGGCGATCATGAACGGGATTGCCGCCCTCGCTCAGCCGGGTGAATTCCTGCTCACCGGGAAGGGCTGGCGGTCGATACGCCATGTTCGGCTGGCTCAGGACCGGGATCGAGGTCACCGGGCGCGGTTGCTGGCCGGTCAGTGAGGTTACCGGCAGGAGCGCGACGCCGGAGCGCGGGCCGCAGCGAGCGGTCGGCGTAGCCGCCGTCGGCCAGTCCGGCCTGGCGCTCGAACACATTCCACGGGCCGAAATCACCGCACAGCAGCCACGAGGCGCCGGCCGCGGCGAAGTACGCCGGCAGCATCAGCACCCCGCCGCACCAGGCGTACTGCGTCGCGTGGCGCGCCTCGTGGCGGAAAAGCGCGGTGTCCGGTGGCAGCGAGTCCCTGCGGGTCACGATCACGCTGCCCATCGTGAACGCCGGGACGGCGGGCACCGGCAGCCGGTAGCCGGTAGCGGCGAGCAGCCCGTCAGGGGCCCGCGCTAGCCGGGAGCGCCCGGCCAGCGCGACCCCGATTCCGGCCAGCGTGGAGCCGTTGGCCAGGTTGACCGCGAGCCTGACCCGGTGCCGCGCGCGCACTGTCAGGATTGCCCGTTGGGCGGCCCGTCCTGCGGGCCGTAGTCCTGCGGGCCGTACCTGGGCGGCTCGAAGCTCGGTCCCGGGTGCGGGCTGTCGCCGTTGCCGCCCGAGCCGTTGACCGGGCTTCCGTACCCGTCCGCGATGACGACGCCGGTTGCGAACACGGGCTCCGCCACGGGGAGCGGCATATCTGGCTTGCTGTGCTCGCGGTGTGCGCGAGCCGCTGCCTCGTGATAGGCGCGGAGCCGGGCTATGAACTCGTCGTCGGCGTACGGGGTTCCGTCGACCAGCGGGCCACGCTGGGCCTCGAAGACGGCCGTGACGTCCTCGCCGCTTAGCGTCTTGTTCGTCTCGAGCGCGTGCGCCAGGGCGAGCACGTGCCGCTCGTTCTCTTGCAGGAGCGCCTCGGCCTTGGTCAGCAACACAGCCAGGTTGTCCTCGATGCGGTCGGCGAGCAGCCGCCTCGCCTGAGTCTGGGAATCCTCCAGCGATCCCTTCCCGCGACCGCCTGGCGTACCCAGCTGCAGGCGCTGGTTCGTCGAGTACGACGAGACGGTCTGCCCCATCCCGTAGAAGCCTTCCATCAGCGAGGCGACCGTGGTCGCCGACTCGAGGTCGCCGGATACGCCGGAGGAGCTGTCGCTCCCGAAGAACATCCGCTCCCCGGCCAGCGAGGCGAGCGATACCAGGATGTCCGATTCGAATTCACTGCGCCACCTGGTGAACTGGTCCTCCGGCTTGATGCTCGCCACCATCCCGAGGTAGTCGCTGCCCTTCTCGATGGTGGCGATGTCAATCTCCATGTGCTGCCTGGTCTTGTACGCGATCACCGCGTGGCACGCCTCGTGGACGGCGACGGCGTGCCGCTCCCGCTCGATGTACTCGACGTCCTCGGGCGGCCCGAGTTCCTTGAGCTGCTTGGCCTTGATCACGTCCGGCCAGGTGATGACGTCCCGGCCGTCCCTGATCGCGGTGATCAGCGCCTCGTTCACGAGGTCCTTGATGGTGGCGCCGGTCGCGTACGGGGTAATCACGGCGAGCTTGTCCATCTGCTCGGCGGTCAGCTCGTGCTGAACCTTGGCGAAGTATCCCTCGTAAGTGCGAACCCGGCCATCCTTGGACGGGTAGCCGACCTTGTAGATGCGGTCGATGCGGCCAGGGCGGAGCAGCGCCTCGTCCAGCGCCGACGGCATGTTGGTCGCCATCATCACCAGGATGCGGTACTTGGGTGGCGGCTTGGGCCGCATGCCGAGCGCCCGCCGCACGACGCGATTGACGAAACCGCGTGGCTTCTTGAGCCCGGACAGTTCGGTGAGCAGCGCCTGAAGGGTGCCCATGCCGCCGCCGCCGCCCATGCCGCCGCCCATGCCGACTGGCATGATCTGCCGGTTTCGCCGTGTGTCGGGGTCGGGCTCGGTCACCCCTGAGGACATGGCGTAGCGGGCCAGCTGCCACTGCGTGTCGGGGGACAGGTACGAGAAGCCGTGGCAGCCGTTCCGGGTGAAGGCCGACGCGCCGGTCACGCCTCCGCCGGGAACGCCCTGGGTGACCATGCCACGGTTGCCCAGCGAGTCCGCCTCGTCGAAGAAGACGATCACGCCGCCGTACCGCAGCGCGAGCTTGCGCAGCTTGCGGAACAGCCCTTTGACCTTGAGCACGCCGACGCCGAAGAACATGTTGATGAACGCGCCGGGGTCGACGAATACGTATGGCTTGCCTGTTTCGCCGGCCACCGCCTCGGCCATCAGCGTCTTCCCGGTCCCAGGCGGGCCCCAGAGCAGGATGCCGCCGGGAACGTAGCCGCCGCGGTCCTCCACGAGTTCGGGGTTCTCGAGGAAGATGATGTTCTCCTTCACCTTCTCGAGCACGTGGTCCTGGCCCCAGACGTCGGAGAACCTGGTCTTGATGTCGTCGGGCATGTAGACGTCCACGCCGCCGCGGGACAGGAACCAGAACAGCAGCCCGAACTGGGCGACCACGAAGAACAGCGTGAAGACGATCTGCACGACGAACGGCATCGCGTGCCAGATGATCGCGGGCACCTTCAGCAGGGCGAGCAGCGGCGTGGTGTGAATGATCTTGCCGGTGAGGATCGCGATGACGACGATGACAAGCACCCAGCGGACCAGCCGGCCGAACCGGAACCGCGTCCACGCGGAGAACTTGCGCTGGGTCAGCCGCTCCCAGCCGCCCCAGACCCTGTTCTGCCAGAACTGGTTGTAAGCGGCCCAGTGCTCACTGATAAGGAAGTGTGCCTGGTGCACGACCTCGAGGCCGGCCAGGACGAAGACCCACCACCCGGTGCTGACCTGGATCCGCACCGCATCCGTGAACCCGACCAGCGGGTCGTCCGCCATGACGGACCAGACCAGGATCAGCCAGAGCGCGGCCAGCAGCACCAGCCATTTAATGCGGTCCCACAACGCGAGCTTCTTGCGCGTCAGGATGTCTTCTTCTCTGGGCCGCCCACCCTCGTAGCTGAGTCCCTGCGCTGGCCGCGCGGCCTTCTTCATGTCGGGCTCCCGACGGTAAATGACGACATAACAGTGTTTATGTTGTCTTGATTTTGGCTGTAACAGCTGATAGTGCAGTGCACCATCAGGAAGTAGACGACGGTCTGGTCGGCGTTGGTCAGGACGTCTTCATCGAATGTGTCAGAGACCCCGCCGGGGAACGTGTACTGAAATGTCTCCCGTACCCCGTGCACGCCCTGCTTGGCGTTTATGGTCTGGTCACGCAGTTGCTTGAAATTGGTGAGCGGGAAACCGCCCGCCGCGTCCTGCTGCCGTGTGCTTGAGGTCACCGGCAGCATGAAGTCGCGCAGCATGTTGTAAGAAAGCTCGTTGCTCACCGTCGGGGACAACGATCCAACCTCGGCGAACACGAACGGCTGTCTGACGTTCGACGCCAGGAAGTGAGTAGCAGACGGACTTGCGCCGGCGTCATACGCGGTGGACCACACGCCTTCGGAGGAGCCGCCGGCCGCCTTCAGCGCGGCATCGAGATCATGCTTTGAAATCTGATGCCAGCTGTAGGGCACCTTGTAGTACGTCCGCGCCGGGGAATCCGCGACGTAGTGGTACTGCGGTGCGCCGCACGCTGTCAGCCCCAGCGTGCCACTGACGGCCGCGAAGAGGAGCGCAACCCCCCCAACGAGGCCTCTTGTTGAGCGGAAGGCCCGGTTCGTCAAAGGGGTAACCTCCACCAATTGTCGTCTGAAAACAAGTATGCCGCTTCATCTCGATTTGGTATAGGAGTCATGGCACCGACCGGACGCGGGTAACTGTCACGGCAGCGACGAGGGTCACCACGCCGGCCAGTGCGAAGAGGGCCGGGTAACTGTTCATTAGTCCAAGTACTACCCCGGCGAGCAGCGGAGCCACCACCAGGGGCAGGCTATAGCCGATATTGATCAGGCCCATGTCCTTCGCGCGGTCCGCAGCGGCGGGCAGCACAGCGGTCAGCAAGGCGGGCGCGGCCGCCCAGTAGGTTCCGAACCCGGCGCCGAGCAGTGGCGCGGCCACCAGGGCCATTGCCCAGGTCGGCGACTCGGCCAGGATGATGGCGGCGGTCGCCATGATCGCGACCGACCCGATAATGAACGGCTTACGCCGTCCCAACCGGTCGGACATGACCCCGCATACGGCGCCCGCGATCAGCAGGGCCACCGCGTACAGCGCCATCAGGGTGAGCAGGCCGGTCTGCGGGTCGTGGTAGTGCACGCGGTTGTTGAGGAAGTACAGCAGGTACAGCGTGCCAAGGTCGTTGCCGAGGTTGACCATGAAGTGCGTCCCCCAGGCCCAGCCGAAATCGGGGTGCTGCCGGGGCGATACCCACAGCCGGCGCAGCGCGGTCCCTACCGGCACCCTGGGCTTGAACTCCTTGGGCAACGGCTCGTCGGGGGTGCGCAGCACGAACAAGGCAGCGCCCGCGACGACGATCACCGCGCAAGTCGCGTAGCCGGCCGATATTCGGGTTACGACCACGGTCACGATCAGCGCGCCGAGCACCGTGCCGAGCATCTGGCTGATGCCGATCAGGCCGCCGAGCGTGCCGCGCTGCGTCGCCGGCACCCGGTCCGGCAACGCGGCGGTCAGCGTGGCCAGCATGCCGCCGAGTCCCAGTTCGGCGATGAACCACCCGATTGCCATCACCGGGATGGCCGGTGCCGCGGCGACCACGATCAGGCCGAGGGCACCCATGAGCGCGCACACGATAGTCCACGGGTGGCGGCGACCCCGTGGCGAGGTTGTCCGGTCTGACAGCGCGCCGACGACCGGGTTGGCAATCAGCGAGGCGATCGCGCCCACACCCATGACTACGGAAAGAAGCACCGCATCGGTTCCGGTCGGCACGCTACCGCTTTTCGCCAGATGGTCGTGCAGCGACTGCACCTGTTCGGGCAGCAGCACCTGCAGCGGCGCGTAAACCCCGAGCCACAAGCCGATGTTGGCGAGGAACAGCAGCGTGATCCAATTGGGCTTGACCCGCTCCGTCGGTTCCGCGAGCGCCTTGGGCAGGGCTTGCGACTGCGCCGCGATCATCTCATCCACGAAAGCTACCGTTTCCTATCCGAAGCACTGCCGTTCCCCACGGTAGGTGGGAACGCTGAAGACGTCAGCCGGATTGGGGTCGATCACGTGGTAATGGGTGAATCGCTCGGCTAGTTCGCCTGCCTTCGCGTGCCGCATCCATACCCGGTCGCCCGGCTGCAGCACATCGGCCGCGGCCCCGCGTACCGGCGTCTGAACCTCTCCTGCGCCCTCGGTGCCGATCAGGCGCAAGCCAGCGGGCATAAACGGCGAGGGCAGCCGGTCTCGCGTCCCGGTTCCCGACGCGACATAGCCGCCGCTGAACAAGGTGGCGATGGCGGGTGCGGGCCGCCTGACCACTGGCAGCGCGTACATCAGGGCAGGCCTAGGCCGGAACCGGCGGTACGCGTCGAACAGCGTGGGCCCCATCAGGCCCGACCCGGCGGCGAGTTCGGTGACGGATTTGTCCTCCGACGTGCTTTCCAGCGACCCGGTGCCGCCGCCGTTGACGAACTCGAGTGCGGTCAGGGCGCGGATCCGGCGGATAGTTTCCGCGCGCCGCTCCCGCAGTTCGCCCGCCGAGCGGGCCTGGATGGCCCGGACAAGCGCGGCGCGTACCGGATGGCCAGGAGGAGCATCGCCGAGACCGGCGATCTGGCCCTCGTAGCCCATGACTCCGGCGAGCAAGAACCCGGGCCGGGCAAGGATGGTCGTGGCGAACGCCGTCGCCTGCTCCGGCGTGCGCAGCGGGGACCGCCGGGTCCCGATGTGCACCGGCGGCCGGCCGGCCAGCGGCCGCCACGACACGTCAAGTTCCAGGCAGACCCTGATGTCCGGGTGGCCCTCTCCCAGCGTGCCGTCGATGAAGTCGAGGTGGGCCGCGGAGTCGACGGTTACCGTGATGTGCCGCCGCGCGGCGTCGTCCGCGGCCAGCGCCCGCACTGCCGCCCGGTCCACCGTCGGGTAGGCGACGAGCAGGTCCTCGCTTGTCCCGCTCGCGTGCAGCCACAGCGCCTCGGGCAGCGAGTAGCACATGACGCCGCGGTAGCCGGGCCGGGCGAGCACCCGTTCGATCAGGTGCCTGCAGCGCAGCGACTTGGTGGCCACCCGGATGGGCAGGCCGCTAGCCCGGCGCACCAGGTCGGCGGCGTTGTGGTCGAAGGCCGCGAGATCGACCACCGCGAACGGCGGATCCAGGTCGGCAGTCGCACGTTCGAGGCGATCGTGACCAATGTCCGGGCTTGTGGCGGTCCCTGGCATGCTGGGAACACTAGCCGGTCCCGCAGACCTGCCGGAACATCCGGCAGATCCGCGGCAGCGTGCACCGCCGGCGAGATACTTTCCCAATGACCTGGCAGAACTGGGCGGGCACCGCATCGGCGGACCCGCGGCGACGGTACTCGCCGCAGACCGCGGAAGGCATCACTGAGGCGATACGCGAGTCAGCGCTCGCCGGGCTGACCGTGCGGGCCCTGGGCAGCGGGCACTCCTTTACCCCGGCGGCAGCCACCTCAGGCGCCGCGCTCGACCTGTCCGGCTGGACCGGTGTAATCTCCGCGGACGCCGAGTCCGGACTCGTCACGGTGCGCTCAGGTACGACGCTCCGGGCGCTCAACGCGGCGCTCGACGTGCTCGGCCTGGCCTTGCCGAACCTGGGCGACATCGACGTGCAGACGATCTCGGGCGCGATCTCGACGGGCACGCATGGCACCGGCGCCCGGCTGGGCGGCCTCGCCACCCAGGTCGAAGCGCTAGAAATGGTGCTCGCCGACGGCTCGGTGGTGTCCTGCTCGGCTGACCAGAGGCCAGACTTGTTCGCCGCCGCCCGCGTCAGCCTAGGCGCCCTGGGCGTGATCTCGACGGTGACGTTGCGCTGCGTTCCCGCGTTCACGCTCGTGGCCGATGAGCGCCCGATGCCGCTTGAAGAGGTCACCACCCGGTTCGGCGAGTTGGCGGCCGGCAACGACCACTTCGAGTTTTTCTGGTTCCCCTACGGCCGCAACGCGCTGGTCAAGAGGAACAACCGGGCAACGGCCGCAGAGGCGCGACCGCTGCCGGAGTGGCGGCGCTTCTGGGAGTACGAGGTGCTGGAGAACGCGGCGTTCGGCGCGCTGTGCCGTACCGGCCGGGCGCTGCCCGGCCTCATCAAGCCGCTGAACCGGCTCGCCGCGGCAACGTTGTCCAAGCGCTCGTATTCAGCGCCCTCGTACCGGGTGTTCGTAACCCCGCGGCGGGTCCGGTTCGTGGAGTCGGAGTACGCCGTGCCCCGCGAGTCGCTTGTCGACCTCATCGGCGAGCTACGCCGTGCAGTGCCGCGGCTGGCCGACCCCGTGATGTTCCCCGTCGAGGTGCGGGTGGCCGCCGCCGACGACATCTGGCTGTCCACCGCCTACCGCAGGGAAACCGCCTACATAGCGATCCACCAGTACAAAGGCCTGCCGCACCAGGAGTACTTCCGGCTGTTCGAGTCGGTCACCGCGGCCGTTGGCGGCCGCCCGCACTGGGGCAAAATGCACAGCCTCGGCGCCGAGCGCATGGCCGCCCTCTACCCCCGCTTCGCCGGCTTCCTCCGGGTCCGCGACGAGACGGACCCGGAGCGCCGGTTCGCCAACCCCTACCTTGAGCAGGTCCTCGGCCGCTGACCGGTCACGGCCCGTACTTCAAGATCACGCCGTAATAGCCCTTGGCGCTGAAATTCGATCCGGTCGCCCACACTGAGCGCGTGCCCGGAATCCAGGTCAGCTCCTCCGGTGAGTGGATGAATACGCCGGGCGGCGTGAACTGGGTCCAGTGGCCGCGGGCCAGGTGATAGAGGTACCAGAATCCGCCGGGGTTGATGTCGATCCCGTCCGCCCACAGCCCGCCGTGGCCGTCGGGTACGAGAGACCCGACGACGTCCGCCGGACTGGCGGTGGTGAGCCAAGCGCCGCCGTTCCAGTGCAGCATCGCGGTGGACGGCGGGCTGGACTTGTACGAGATCGTCCGCATCACCCAGGCGTCCCGCGGCCCGACCGCCGTGATGTTTGAGTACGAGACCGTCGCGTTCGATGGGAGCGGCAGCACAGGCAGGCCGACCTTGATCCACCGGACACCATTCCAGTGCATGACGAAGGTGACGCCCGGCCCGAGCGCCCAGATGTCGCCGGCTGCTGCCGCGCTCACACCGTCCGCAACCTCGGGCATCGCCATCTTCGCCCAGCTGCGCCCGTCGTAATGCGCCGCGTAGGCGCCTGCGCCGAGGCTGAAGACCCAGACGTTGTGCGGCCCGAACACCGCGGTCGTCGTGCTGATCGTGCCGGTGGCGGGCCGGAGCACCCATCGCGGAATCCGCTGGAGCACCCACTTGCCGCCGGTGTGGCGAATCGCCAGGGTAGGGTTGGTCCCGCTGAACAGCCAGACCTCACCGTCGGGGCCAGCGCCGATGGCAACTGGCCACCAGACGTTGGCGGCTACCTTGGGCGGCATCGTGACGGGATGCCAGGCGCCGCCGGTCCAGTGCTCAACGACAGATATGGACCCGGTCCAGGCCGTCCAGGCGTTGTCGGCCGACACGGCGGTAATCAGGCCGGACATCGGGCGGCGATCGGGCCCGAACCTCTTGACCACGCGCCAGCCTGGCGTGGCCGTGTTGTCCACAACCGGGCCGCCGTTCGAGGCGTGCCGGGTTCCGCCCGGCGCGGCGTGGGTGCCGCTGGACGAGGCGGTCGCGGCGGGTGCGCAGGCGGTCAGTGTCAGCAGGGCCGCGGTCGCGGCGAGTGTGAGTGCGCGGCGGGTCTGCCGGTTAGCGCGCATTGGAAGCTCCAGGAATCCAGGTCCCCCCGTGGGATCGTCTCGCCCCTTGGACGTGCGCACACAGTCCGCGGTTTCATCCATGGCGCGTTTCGGGATGAGACCTGGCCATATATCACGTTTTGTATCTATTATTATCCACAGAGTAATCAACATGTGTGCGTTTCACAGGGGGCCGGGGCCGGATGACGGTGGACGGATCGGGCAGCACGGACACCTCGCCGCCGTGGCGGCGGCTGAGCGGCGTCGCCGCCTACCGGGTAACCGAGATCCCGCGCCTGTCCGGCGCAGGTGACGACCGGCCGGACGACACCGACCAGGGTTGTGCGCAGCGAGTAGCCGCGCTGGCCGCCGCCTACCAGACGGGGGTCGCCGACGACGGATCGCCAGGCGGCACGGCGGCGCCGGGTCGGGGCTCGCTGGCTTTCGCGTGGATAAGGACCGCGGTCGGCGGTCCCGTGCACGTCATCGAGGCCGGTGACGCGCTCGCGGGCAGCGCAATCGTCGGCGCCGACCCACGGGACGCAGACGTGCTCCTGTCCTTGCCAGGGGGTGCGCGCGCGACCGCCCTTCGGCCTGAAGCGCTTGACGAGTTGCTCGTCGAGCTCGCCTGCTGGCGGGACATCGCGGGCATCAGCGACGGGCTGCTCGCGCCCGCCGCCTCCGCGCACAGCGAGCGGGGCACCCGGTCAGCGTGGCACGGCAGCCCGTCACTCGATGAGGTGCTGCTCGCGAGCTGGACCGGGCCTTTCGGGTGGATCGTGCTGGCCGAACCGCTGCGGCCAGCGGCACTGCGGTCGCTGGCCGACGAGGTAGCGGCGCGGCAGCGCCTCGCGGAGGCGGCGGCTGACCGGTTTCCCGAACGGGCGGCGCAGGCGCGCCGCCTGGCGGCGCGGCACGCCGAATTGCAGCGCGGCGCCACGGCCGGCTTCTGGCGCGTCCGTGTCCTCGCCGGCGGGCGCGACGGCGCGGGCGCGGCGCGGGTGGCCGGGCTGGTCTGCGCGTCGGTTCCGCTGACCGGGCTCCCGTACATGCTGAGCCCGGCGCCCCCGGGCCCGCCGGGGACGCCGGACAGCCCTGGTGGCGACGGCATCGCGGCGTCGCCGTTTTACGGCTCCACGGAGTTGCTGGCCGCGCTCACCAGGCCGCCGCGATCGGAGATCCCCGGGATCCGGCTAGCGCTCCGTCCCGATTTCGACGTCACGCCCGAGATAACAGGTGACACCATTCGCCTCGGTGACATCCTCGACCGCAACGGGATGCCGGCCGGGCCGTTCGGCCTCCCGCTCGACTCGCTGAACAGGCACGTGTTCGTGTGCGGCGCCACCGGAGCCGGCAAGTCGCAGACCGTGCGGTCCCTGCTCGAAGCCGCGGCCGGCCGCGACATCCCTTGGCTCGTCATCGAGCCGGCCAAGGCCGAGTACCGCCTGATGGCCAACCGGGTGGCCGACACCGGTCTGGTGCGGATCAGGCTTGGTGAGGCGGACGCGGTCGCCGCCGGCCTGAACCCGCTCGAGCCTGCCACCGAGGCGCGCGGCGGCAGGTTTCCGCTGCAGACGCACGCGGACCTTGTCAAGGCGCTCTTCATCGCCTCGTTCCGGTCCGAGGAGCCGTTTCCGCAGGTGCTCAGCGCCGCGCTAACCCGGGTGTACGAGGAGGCTGGCTGGGACCTCGCGCTTGGCGAGCCAGCGAACACTGTGGCCGCCTATCCCACGCTGACCGATCTGCAGCGCGCCGCCGAGCGGGTGGTCGGCGAGATCGGCTACAGCCAGCGGGTCACCGACGACGTGCTCGGGTTTATCCGGGTCCGGCTGGCGAGCCTGCGTCAGGGCACCACCGGCCGGTTCCTCGAAGGCGGGCACCAGATCGACTTCGGCAAGCTGTTGCGGAAGAACGTCGTTCTCGAGATCGAGGACATCGGCGACGACGCCGACAAGGCGTTCCTGATGGGCACCGTCCTCATCCGCCTGGCCGAGCACCTGCGGGTGCAAGGGGAGCGCCACGAGCTCAGGCACCTGACCGTCGTCGAGGAGGCGCACCGGCTGCTGCGCAGGCAGCGGGATGAAACGGGCGCCGCCGCGCACGCGGTCGAGATGTTCGCCGGGCTGCTGTCTGAGCTGCGTGCCTATGGCGAGGGCCTGATCATCGCCGATCAGATT